>ENA-ORRO01000010-ORRO01000010.1-human-gut-metagenome-genome-assembly--contig:-NODE-10-length-163449-cov-16.044940_pt1 | contig 163449 bp, 163 predicted proteins | sample MGYA00242176_ERZ509136 | MGnify/ENA primary metagenome ERZ509136 (study PRJEB26280, sample SAMEA2338644) | human gut metagenome | biome: human gut; feature: human-associated habitat; material...
CAGACGATATGATTCGCCTGTTATTTTTGGAAATACAGAAAAGATTAAATTGATTTTAGATTTGAACATAAATAAAAATTCTTAAAAAATTAAGTTTTTTGAGTTAATTTATCGTTCATACCTACAACATAGAATTTTGCTCATCAAAACAGGTTACACAGATAGTTTGAACCGACTTTGAGACGCAAAACTTTACAATTTTCCTTCCTATACTATACTTAGTTGGAATGCTAAAATACTATTTAAGATAAACTACCTAACCAAATAATCGTGTTATATGCTTATTGTCAATTATTTGTTAGATTTCCGTCTATTACATTCTTTGCATAACATTTGACAATTATCGGAAATAGTTTTACCTCCTTCACACCAAGGGGTAATATGATCAGCTTCCATCTGTTCAAGCTCAAAATGTTTATGACAAATAGAACATATACCATCTTGCTTTTCGTATGTTTCTCGTTTCATGCTTGGAGTAAATGCCCTGAGACTTAAGTATTTCTCGTTTCCAGACAATAAATACTCATAGATTCCTTTTTTTGTTGTAACATCGTCATCTTGCATTAAACGGCTAATCTCTTGTTCAAGAGCTTTTGTATCAAGTTTATCATCTTTGTATTGGTTATAAAGGTAACCCCATTCAATACCTTTCATTTCTTTTCTGTACTTAGGGAAAATAGTTTTAACCCAATTTATAACCCCCATAAAATAAATCCAAAGTTCATTTGAATTACTATCATGTTGATGTAATGCCATGTAATCTTCAATTTCCATTTCTTGATTACATATCCATTTGATAGCAGTCTGCAAATAATCTTGGCGAATTGATGAACCTGTTAGATAATCACTCGCCATATTTTGTGCAGGACAATTTGTTTTGCTAAAATGACGTTTTGCATCTGTTAACCATTCTCCTGTATAAATAGCATTTCTTAATTCTTGTTGTGTTAATTCTGTGCCTGCGATATTGATTGTTTTGAACCAATCCAATTTTTCAGAATCTTTGCCCTCGCAAACATATATCATTAGAGAATAATCAAGTATTTGTTCTTGTTCATCTTTTTCTAAATTATGAAAGAATTGATAATCTAATGAAAAAGATCCATTAACATATTCACAAATACTAATTGTTCTTTGTTGCCCGTCGAGAAGTTCAAAAGTTCCATCCTCATTGATAACCCAATACATTACATTCAATGGAAATCCTTTACGTACTGTTCTGATAACTTCATTTCGTTGCTTATCCTTATAAACAAATTCTCTTTGATATTTAGGCCGAATATTTAATAACCCATTATAGCCAGTTACACCGTCTTCATCATTATTGATGTATTTTTCAACTAAATCTCTTACTTTGACTTCTTTAAGTTCTATTTTCATGACGACCTCTTTCTGATTAAGACTCTTGCATAAATACTAGAATATAGTTCACCTGTTTCTACATCTTTAAATGCAGGTTTTTTATCAAGCATTGGATTATATTTTTTGTACAAAGTTCCTTTTGCATTATATGTAAACTTTCCCGTACTTAAACCATTTTTATCTAATATTTCCATTTTTCTATTGTTTGTAAATGTGCAACTTCCAACAATACCTAATTCTATAATCTCAAATTGTTTTGGGTTGTATTTATCTAAATATGTTATAGGAACTCCCATTACACCGTCATAGTCAAGTGGTATATCAGTTACTTTATCGATATTTATCGCATCATAATTTTCATAAGACGGATATTCTGATTCATTATATTGTTTATATAAAATTAAATTTTCGTGTCGTTTTGAAATATCTAAATTTGTAAACCAACAGATATTTCCCATGCTTCGCCATTTTTGACCTGTTTCGTCTTGTCTATACCTTGTTGCTCTTGGTTCATAATAATCCGGAACTTTAAATTCCATATCTCCTGATTTGTTTCCAGACCAAATTTTATTTTGTTGAATTAATGTAAATATCTCTTTATAAGTATAGGCATTTTGATTTCCAATAATAATGAATTTTTTATTATATTTCATTAATTGAGCAATATATTCTCTAAACAAACTAAAAGGCGGATTTGTAACAACAATATCTGCTTCTTTAAGTATTTCTATTGCTTCAGGACTTCTAAAATCTCCATTTTGCTTAAGAGGAGTTTTAATAATGTCTTTATAATCAACTTTCCCATCGCCAGTTACATCACCAATAATTTCAAGCTTATAAGACGGTTTATTTTCTTCATAGTGTGTTGATATAAGTTTTTTTAAACCTAAATAATCAAAGTTTAATTCAAAGTATTTCCAAAAATTCGACCACTCAGGGTCATCACAATTGCAAAATACGATTTTTCTCAAAAAATGCTTTTTATAATGTTTTAACTCTTGTTCTATATCTTTGATTTGAGTATAGAATTCATCTTGCTTATTTTGCTTCGCCTTTTTTAAAGTAACATTAGCCACCAACAAACCTCTTTCTGAGATTTGTCTATTGACCGAATTTGGTACAAATTCGGTCAATATTTCTCTTAAAAAATCTTAGTTTTAAAGGATTTGTATAATAATTAGGATTTTAAACGAAATGAAATTTATCGTAGAAAAATGGTTATAACATATTGATATTTCTAGTGTTTTATAGTTTAATAACAAGTGAGATTTGTCAAGGTTTGTACCATATGTGGACAAAATTTTAGAGTTCAAAATTTTTATAACTAAGATCTATTTCATCTTGTTCTACACCAATGTACATTAGTGTAATTCTTTGACTTGAATGATTGAAAATTTTCTGCAAAATTACGGCATCTTTATATTGCTGATAATGATGATAACCAAAAGTTCTTCTCATAGTATGGGTAGAAACCTTTGCTTTTATTCCTAATGCTTGACAAGTGGCAATTAAAAAACGATATACTTGACGTTGATTTAATCTTTTCCCTTGTCTTCCTAGAAATAATGGTTCATCAAAATCTCTATCTTTTATAAAAGGTTTTAAAACACGTTTTAGTTTATCATTGATATAAAATGACTTTCGTTTTTGAGTTTTCTTTTCAATAATAGTAATATGTGTTTTATCTACAACATCAGAAACATTTAACCCAACAATATCAGATACTCTTAACCCAGAATTAACTCCTAATACCCATAAGACATAATCCCGTTCATTATGTTCTTTTAGATATTGCTCAACTGCTTTAATATCTTTCTTACTCTTGATTGGTTCTGCAATATGCTTTTTAACCATAATTCATACTCCCTATATTTTAATAAAAAATTTCCACATGATAAAAATAAGATTTTAAATATAAATTTAGTCATTAGATACAACAATGGAACTTCTTTTGAAGAAGTTCCATTGTTGGTTTATATTTATTTAGTTCTTATTATTTTAGTTTTTCATAGAACCAAATTTTATTTGGAGTAGTTACTTTGGCATTATTTTCAGCGTGTTCTAAGCCTTTGTTTACAATCTTAGCATCTTTTTCACTTGTAATGATACCATCTAATTTCATGCCATCACCTTTGTTCAAGACTACAACTTTACCGTCACCAGTCGTTGCAAGTGTTCCACCAACTGTCATATTACCTTTTTGGTTATACAATTCAGTTTGGCTGCCTGATGCGTTGATATTACCTTCATATCTCAAGCCTTCAGAGCCTGAAATGTTTTTAATTAGGTTTTGACCTGCACCATCAGCTTTAAATCCACTTGATAGATTGATACCTGTACCTTGATCTCTTGAAACTGCATAGAAACCGTTATTATCATCTAAAGCACCATTGCTATCATTGTGAACAGTACCACCCAAATTCAATTTACCAGTGTTTGCAATGACGTTCAATCTACCGTTGTTTGTGATTGTGTTATTTACAGTCATATCGCCTGAACCGTAGTTTTTAATATTGATGTTCTTATCACTTGTAATTGAACCTGCGCTTGCGAAATCAGCTTTACCAGCACCAGCTCTGTTGATAATACCTAAAGAACCGTCTGATTGAATATTACCAGAGATGTACATATCTCCACTGTAGTTGTTAATTGCAGTTTCGCCATCATTTCTAATTGTTCCTTGAAGGTCAAGACCTTTTGAACCAGCTGTAGTTGTACCAGTATGTTTAATAGCTAAGCTATTACCATTACCATTGTTAATAATTTTACTAGAAGAAGCTGCAGAAATACCTGTTGAGTTATTTCTTGACCAGATAATTAATCTACCATCTTCATTTGTAATATTACCGGCTTTTGTTCCATCTTTTGTTGTTGCAAGTTGCATTTGACCTGCATCATTGTAGAATGTAACATTACCTGTGTTATTAATGTCGCCAACAATTGTCATTCCGCCAGCACCATAGTTTTTAACTTTCAATTGACCTTCGTTTGTAACAACTGCATTTTTAGAGATTGTCATACCTGAACCAGTATTTTTAATAGCCATATTACCATTGTTGTTAATTTTACCATTAACTAGCAATGCGCCATTTTCGTTGATAATTGATGTTTCAGCATTACCTAAAGCGTTATCATTGGTTACTCTACCATCTATAGTCATACCATTTGCACCTTGATTTCTAAGTGCAACTTTGCCTTGACCATCAATATGACCATTTGAGCCAACTGCTAATTTTCCAGCTGTTTCAGCATTTCTAATACTGATTGTTGCATCATCACCAGTTGTTACATGTCCATCAACTGATAAATTACCTTTATGGTTTACAACATATAAACCGTTTTCAGCATTTATACCACCGATAGAAGCACCGCCGTCACCGTAGTTTACGACATCAACTCTGTCAGCTGCAACTTTATCAGCAGTATTAGCAATTACTAATTTGCCACCACGGTTAATAAATCTAGCTTTTGTACCAGAAACTGCGCCAGTAACATTCATACCGCCAGCACCTTCATTTACGAAGTTTGCGTTAGCACCTTTTGCAGTTCCAGAGAAAGCTAAACTTCCTGTAGAACTATTATTTGTAACTGCGATATCACGATCAGATGAAAGAGTACCACCGATAGCAACATTTCCACCCTTGTTTGAAACATTAAGGTTTGCACCCTCGTTTTTAAGAGTTCCGTTAATTGTCATATCGCCGGCTTTGTTAAATACGTTTAATTCGTGTGTAGATTGAACTAAACCTGAAATTTTTGTTCCGTTAGAACCGCTATTTGTAATAAACACACCGCTATTGCCTTGAGCGGATGTAATACCTGATGCGTCAGCTGCACCGTTAATTACTTTACCTGCAATATCAACACCGGTTGATGATTTAATTTGTATGTTAGAACCATTTTTTGTAAATGCTGATGCAGTTTTAATACCATTCGTATTTACTAAGTCGTTAAACAAAGCTTCAGCTCGAGTTGCTGCTGTAGCTCTATCTGTAAATGCTTGTGTAGATGTAATTCCGTTTACAATTGCACCTTTATCACCAACATTAATTTGTCCGCCTCTAAGTTGAACACCTTCTCTTGCAAGAATTTTACCATCAATAGAAATATTTCCGACATTGCTTGATTTATTCAACAATGAAGAAATGTTATTAATGTTTGCAAAATTGTTGCTTGCATATTCACCTTTCAAACTATTATAAGCATCATTTGTCGGTGTAATAACTGACAAAGAGCCTACGTTCAAAACACCTGATGCACCAACTGTCATTCCGCCAGGAGTAATAAATACTGCCTGTCCATTATAGAAGTTGCCATCACGCATAGTATTCAAAATACCATCAATTTTAACCCCGTTTTGAACAAGGTTAATGAAAGTATTAATATCCCTGCTATTACCATATTTGTAAATCAAGTTTGCAATATCACCGGCAGAAAGATTGAAGTTGTCGTATTTTCTATAACCAACTTCGCCATTTAATTTGTCTGGGGTAATATTGAAGACACCATTATTACCGTTAACTCCCGTAATATCCGTTGCTGCAAAAGCACCGGAAACAGAAAGAGTTGCGGCAATCGCTGCAATAATTAATTGCTTTTTGTTCATAAGTAATACTCCTTATTGTTTGTTAGTCAAATTTTTTGCACATTACTATACTAAATATTAAAGTCTGAAAAAATATTTATTTGCGTATTTGTAACAAAATATTAAATCAACTTTTTTCATCACTATCAACTTCTATACCATAAGCTATACTCCTTTTCTTATTTAATTAAAAATCTCCATGATTGCACATATTTATATAAAGTAATTTACGGAACAAAAATTGCAGAACTTTAAAGAATTTTAAGAAATATTAACTTAAATTTTACCCCTTAAAAGCACCCCACGCCTTAATTGTTCCACGCTGATATTTAATTAAGTAGTATTGACCTTTTGGTTCATACTCAATAGAAGCTTCCATGTAAACTTGTGGAACATCAGGTGACATACCAACTTTAGCACGTTTTTCGTTTGTATCTTTTCGTGCTTTTTCTTCTTTCTTCAACTCTTTTTTTACTACTTTATTATTAAGCCTATCTTGCTCTGTCGCATCTTCTTCAATTTTAATAACAGGAATAACTGCAACAGGATTTTTAGATTGAATAAGGATTAAAAAATCTCTCATATCAGATAATGCAAGCTCATAATATCCGGGAGTAATAACTCCTCCTGCATTATCATAAATCGGGTCAGATATAATCAATGTCGGATAATCAGAATCTTTTAATGAATACCTGTAAATTGCTTGAGTACCGACGTAATATCCGGAAGTTTCCTGCGGTTGTTGCGGATATGGTCTGACATTCGGATGTTTTAAAACATTTTCTGCAAAAATACCTTCAAGCATTATTTTAACCTTTGTATAAGATTATTAATTATATTTTGAATTTCGGCAAAATTTTTACCTAAAGCATGCTCTGTTCCAACAAAAATTAAAGACATATAATTTTGCGAATTGCCCAGATTATTACTTTTTAAAGCAAGTCTGTAGCTTTCTCTCATCAAGCGTTTTAACCTATTACGTTTAACCGCCCTCTTATGAGTTTTTTTAGAAACAACAAACCCTACACGTGTTAGAGTTTCATTATCTTTCTTTTTAATTCCTGCAAACAAAGTTACTCCTCCTTTATGGAAAGAGTTTTTTACCCTGTATGTTGCAGAAAAAGCTGCTTTATTTTTTAATCTAAATTGTTTTGGTAACATATAATATTTTCACTCACAACAATACAGCATGTCTAACATTAAGACCTGCTGCATTTGAAGTATTTTTCAATTTCATCCCTTCACAAAAAATAAAGTAACAAGGATGATTAAGCACGTTTTTTAGCAGAGATAGCTAATTTATGACGACCTTTAGCGCGTCTTCTGTTCAATACTTCTTGTCCGCCCGGAGTTGCCATTCTAGCTCTAAAACCGCTTACGTGTTGTCTTTTAATTTTTGTTCCTTCTAGTGTACGTCTCATTTTTCTTTATTCCTTTTAATTTATATTTGTCGTATAATTCCAATGTAAATTAAAAAAACTATTTAGTCAACTACAAAAGAGGGGCAGGTTAAATAATATGAACAAAAAATGTAAAATTGGATTTATCGGATGTGGCAAAATGGCTAGTGCTATCATTAAAGGCACGATTTTATCAAAATTTTTACCAAAAGAAAATATTAAGGGTTCTGAAGTTAATTGCGAGATTGCAGAACTTGCATCACAAAGGTTAGGAATTGAAGTCATCACTGATAATCGTGCCTTGGTTATGGAAAGCGATATCATATTTATCGCAACAAAACCAAACTATGCAGCATCTGTTTTAGAAGAAATTAAAGATGAACTAACTCCTGACAAACTTCTTGTGTCTATTTGCGCAGGTGTTTCAACTTCTAAAATCGAAAAAATTATCGGAATGCAAAGAGTTGTCAGAGTAATGCCAAATACACCGGCACTTGTTTTGGAAGGGATGAGTGGAGTTTGCAAAGGAGCTTATGCAAATGAAGAAGATGCAGAATTTGTAATTGAACTTCTTTCAAATATCGGAAAAGCCGTTGAAGTAACAGAAACACAAATGGATATCGTAACTGCGATTTCTGGTTCCGGCCCTGCATTTTTCTATAAAGTTATCGAAGATATGGCTCGTGCAGGCGAAAAATTGGGACTTGATTATGAAAAATCACTTGAACTTGCAACGCAAACCGCAATCGGTTCAGCAAAAATGGTTATGCAAAGAGGAGAAGTTCCGGTTCAAACCTTAATTGATAATGTTGCAACAAAGGGCGGTTGTACATTCGTTGGAATTTCTGTAATGAATAATGAGCATTCGGATAAATTATTCTATGATGTAATTGACCAAACAACTAAAAAAGCTAGTGAATTGGGAAAATAGATACTTTTTATATGCGAATTTAAGTCACATGTCATTACGCACTTGTTGCACAATCTAAAATCACATATATAATTAAGTATTTATAGCTAAATTTAAAAAGTCGCTTAAGGATAAAACTTTAGGCGATTTTTTTATCCCTAACATTCCTTGTTTCAACCCCAAAACACATGCAGGACAAGTTGTTATGACATAATCTGCGCCAGTATTGATTGCATTTTGAGCCTTTTGTTTTGATATTTGCATAGAAATTTTATGATTTTTTATTGCAAATTCTCCGGAAAAACCGCAACATTCATCGTAATCTTTCATTTTTACATACTCAACATTTTCGCAATTTTCAATAATTTTTAACCAAAAATCATCGTTTTCAAGGTGACAAGGTTTGTGAAACGTAACTTTAATAGGTTTTTCAAACTTAAATTTTATATTCTGATTTGCGATTAATTCTCCTAAAGAAATAAATGATGGGATTGCGGCGCTCTTTTCATTCGCTCGCAATGACAAATCGTAGGTTGGGCTTTCTTGCCCAACATAGTTTCTTGTCGGTTGAAAATACCCTTTCAACGTACTTTCACAACTCGCACAATCCGTCAATATATAATCAAAATCACAATTCATCAGCTCTAAATTATGCTTTTTAACTTCTTCAAATCTTTCCAAATTTCCGCTTGACAAAAATGGCAATCCACAACAATCAAAATCTTTTTCAATAATTTCAACGTCTGAATTATCAAACAATTTATGTAGAAACTTATCTGTTTGAGGGAAAATATTGTTTACACAACCTTTAAAATAAAGGAGTTTCATACTTGAACTCCTCCCCCTATCCTTCAGCACAAGGCAGACAGGGTCACACGCATCGCCAAACTCTGCGGTTCCCTTTGTCTCACACAAGGGGCGAGGGGATGTTTTTTGTAACTTTATTATTGTTTTAAATAATTTCAAAAGATTTCCGAAAACATATTTTGATTCCAAAAAGAAAATAAATTTGCCCCATAATGTATTTTTTTCATAATTGTATTTTGCGGTTTCCAATATTTTGCAAACATCTATTGAACTCGGACAAAAATTAGAACATTTGTCGCATTTTAAGCACAAATCTAAATATTTGTTGATATTCCTGTTGAGCTTTAAATCCCCTTTCAAAACCCCATCAAGCATTACAAATTTTCCACGAGAAACTGCGCAATCATTACCTGTCAACTTATAAATCGGGCAAACAGATTGGCATAAACCACATTTGGAGCATTTGTTTATTTCTTCTTTGAAATCTTCCAACTTTTTCATGACATCATGATATCACGAAATTAATATGCACCACTATTTGTATATTTCCAAGGATAATCCTTTTTAAATTCCCATCCATCAATCATTAATAAAGAAGTACAGGCGTGACGAGCAAGCATTGTAGCATCATCATTTTCACTTCTCGCAGTTTTACAAGTATATGTCTGCCCATTATGAGAATATCCATTTAATATCATTTCTCTGGTCAAACCATCTTCCCAACCATCAGGCATAAGTTTACCGGTACTTGTTGCAAAATAAAAGATATCTGTCCCCATTTTATTTGGTCTTTTAAAACCATTAATATCAACCAAAACAAAAAATGCTTTTGAATTATTTGGTTTACCGGAAAATATTGTCCCGTTTGAAGATATAAAATTAATACCGGTTGTAGATATTGTAGTCCAACCAGGAACACTTCCATCTTGCAACATAGTAACTCCCTTGTAGTAAGGTGTAATATATCTATTCACAAATGCTTTATTTTCTTCAATATCAAATCCATCAGGATAATCCCAATATTCCATATCCCCGTAATCAACTTCCGCAAGTTTAAGAGCTTGTGAAAGTTCCGAATAAGCTTTTTTCACAGCAGTTGCAGTTCGCTTTTTCTCATAATTCGCTACCAATGACGGCATAGTCATAGCTGCCACAACTCCGATAATACCGAGAGTAATGAGAACCTCAGCTAATGTAAAACCCTTTTTAATATTTTTCATAACAACAGCCCCTTAACTTTATTAAAGATTAATAACGTATATATTCATTATTACACGTATTCATTCAATTGTCAATGAAGAGCTGAATTTATTTAAGTATAACTTAATCTACAAGTAAAATATTAAACGTATAAATGGAGTATTGAACAAAATGATCATAAATGATTTAAAAAAGATTTTATTAGACGTAAACGTATCACTAACCGAATTAGCCGCAGCACTAAGCAAACGGTTGAACAAACCTTATTCTCTTAACAATTTATCTAACAAACTCCGCAATGAAACAATATCTCACAGAGAAATGTTAATTATTGCAGACATTTTGGGATATGATTTAAAGTTTGTCAGACGCACTGAAAAGCACTAAACTATCGCACCATGAGAAGCATCTTGAACATTTTTAGCATATTTATACAAATATCCTGACTTAACCTTTGGTTCAAACGGCTTCATACATTTTCGTCTTTCTTCCAAAATGTTTTCTGCAACCAACAATTCCATTGTTCTATTAGGAATATCAATTTTTATCTTATCACCATCTTCTACCAACGCAATAACTCCGCCATTAGCAGCTTCAGGGCAAATATGACCAACACAAATTCCCCTTGTTGCACCGGAAAATCTGCCATCGGTAATAAGTGCGCATTTTTTACCCAAACCTTTGCCTACCAAAAGTGATGTTGGAGCTAACATTTCTCTCATTCCAGGCCCACCCTTTGGTCCTTCATAACGAATTACGATAACATCTCCCTCTTTGATTTCATCATTTTCAAGAGCTTTCATCGCATCTTCTTCACTATCAAAAGTTTTCGCAGTACCTTCAAAAGTATAACACTCAGGAGCAACACCTGATGTTTTGATTACACAACCGTCTTTTGCCAAATTTCCGTACAAAACCGCCAAACCAGCTTGAGTATATGTTGATTTATCATAATCAGGAATAATTTCTTTATTTCTATAAACTTTTCCATAAAATTGTTTATCTTCATCTTTTTGTTCACAATGTTCGCCAATTGACTGCATAAGAGCAGGAACTCCGCCAGCATTATGAAAATCCGCCATTGTCAAAGTTGATGATGGATTAATTTTTACTATCTGGTGAATTTTTCCGCTCAATTCTTCAAAATCATTCAAAGTAATATCAATACCACCAGCATTAGCAATCGCAAGAATATGCAAGAAAGTATTTGTAGAACCACCAAGTGCTAAATCCGCAACAATTGCATTTCTTAAGCTTTCTCTTGTAATAATATCTGATGGCTTGATATCCTGTTTTACTAGTTCAACAATTTGCATACCACTTTCAAAAGCCAAACGACGTTTTTGAGAAGAAACTGCTGAAGCAGATGCACAATATGGTAAACTCATTCCCATAACTTCTGTCAAACAAGCCATTGTGTTTGCGGTGTACATTCCTTGACAAGCTCCTGCTGACGGGCAAGAAGCTTCTTCTAACGCCAACAATTCTTCTTCAGGAATTTCTCCATTTCTATATTTCCCAACCGCCTCAAAAGAACCTGTAACCATAGTTAATTTATGATGATTTCCGCACTCGCCATCCAACATCGGACCTGCAGTAACAATAATTGCCGGAATATTCAACCTCAAAGCACCGATTAACATACCCGGAGTAATTTTGTCGCAATTAGACAAAAGCACAATCCCATCAAGCTGATGAGCAGCCGCAACACTCTCTACGCAATCAGCGATTAAGTCACGAGAAGGTAAAGAATATCGCATTCCGCTATGTCCCATAGCAATACCATCACATATTGCAGGAACTCCAAAAATAAAAGCTTGTCCACCACCGGAATGAATACCTTTTTCAATTTGTCTTTCCAAATCTCTCATCCCAATATGTCCCGGAACAAGATCCGAAAAAGAACTTGCAATTCCGATAAAAGGAGCTTTCATATTTTTTCTGCTTACTCCTGTAGCCATCAAAAGCCCTCTGTGAGGAGTTCTTGCTATTCCTGCTTTTATATTGTCACTTTTCATTTTTTATTCACCTTTGCAATATTAAAATCTTCATCCCACTCAATAGAACCATCTAAATCTATATTGTGGTAACTATATGGGGTTAAAACTAACTGAGAAAGCATTTTCTCTCGATCGGTTGTGGAAAGAGTAGAAGTGCGAAATATCGTATTCATCAACCTTTTTATAATTTTCGGTATCATTGTTGTACTGCCGGCAATTGTTCCTTCTTTAGAAGTCGCCTTAATTCCGTCATAGTAAACTTTTTCATCAGCGAAAGTAAATTCATAACACCCCGCCCCTACATCTCTATCGCTCGCCAAGAGCTGTTTCTCCTCTCGCAAGGGGTGTGGATAGTTAGTGCAAGGTAAACTATCACTTATCAAGATTATTTTATCCAAAGGTTTTGATTTAAAAACGAGTTCCAACGCTTTGTCAGAAACGTGTATTCCATCACCTATAATTTCAGTATAAATATTATCATCCACAAGCGCAGAAAGTGCAGTTGTTTCTCCTCTATGAGCAACACCAGACATCGCATTAAACAAATGTGTAACACCTGTACATCCAGTCAAATTACCACCAACACAATGCCCTGCCTGAACTTTTATATTTTTAGAGCGAAGGTATGATATAAGATTTTTTTCAGGGAGAACATTAACACCCTTCCCCTCTCCCACAACGGGGCGATGGGAATTTATCATTTCCGGCGCAAGAGTAACTATTTTTATAAAATCGTCTTCTACTAATTTATAATTTTCAATCGTCGGAGCTAAAAAGTGTTTTGGATTATGTATTCCCTTTTTTTCAGGATTAATAAATATTCCTTCCAAATGAATACCTAAAATTTTTGCCATATCAGAGGTTTGTTTTTGACTTGCCTCTTTAATTACCGCAGTCGCTTTTTTTATATTTTCAACACTATCAGTAACAAGGGTTGGAAAAATTCCACCAATCCCATATTTCAAAATTTCTTTTGACAAATACAAAACATCATCAACAGACGCTTTGTTAAAATCAATTCCAAAACATCCATGAAAATGTTGTTCTATTATAAGTTTGGTTTGCATGTTAGCCCCTCACCTTTACCCTCTCCCCAAATGGGCGAGGGTAAAGGTTATTAAATTACACTACCTTCAAAGACTTTATGAGCTTCTTCTCTATCATCAAAGTGAATTGTTTTATCTTTCAAAATTTGATAATTTTCGTGTCCCTTTCCGGCAATCAATACAACGTCATTATTATTTGCAATTGTTTTCAATAGAGCAATTGCAGTTCCTCTATCAGGTTCAACAATTACATTTTCAGTATTAACAGATTTCAAACCTGCAATGATATCAGTAATAATAACCTGCGGATCTTCAGAACGAGGATTGTCACTCGTAATAACAATTTTATCTGCTAATTTTTCCGCAATAGCGCCCATTTTTGGTCGTTTTGTAGCATCTCTATCACCACCACAACCAAACAAACAAATCAATTTGCCATCGGCAGGAGTAATCTCTCTTGCTGATTTCAAAACATTTTCCAATCCGTCTGGAGTGTGAGCGTAATCCACAATTACCAACGGTTTTTTAACTACAACTTCAAATCTGCCTGCAACACCTTTAACATTTTGGAGAGCTTTTAACGCAACTTCAATATCAATTCCCATTGCAAGAGCTGAAGTTACTGCAGCAAGAACATTATAAACACTAAACATTCCGTTCATATGAAGGTTTACTTTATGTTCTAGTTTTCCGCCATTATTTACGTGATCTCCTGTAACAAGAGTAAATTCTGCACCACTCAATGAGAAGTTAATGTCTTTTGCCATAACATCACTCTGTTGTCTTACTCCGTAAGTGAAAACCCTTACACCTTTTGGTACAACACTGATAAATCTGTCACCATATTCATCATCCGCATTAATTACCGCAAACGCAGTTTTTTCTTCAGGAATTTCTTCCGCATCTTCCAAAGGTGCTTCCAAAGACTGGAATAACAAAGCTTTTGCCTTAAAATAATTATCCATTGTGATATGATAATCCAAATGATCTTGAGTTAGATTTGTAAAAACAGCACCATTAAATCTGCAACCTCCAACACGGTTTTGATCTAATGCGTGTGAACTTACTTCCATTACAACATTGTCTATTTTTTCTACATCCTTAATCATTCTCAATGTAGCCTGCAATTCAGGAGCTTGCGGAGTAGTATGTTTTGCATCACGATATTCGCCATTAGATGAAAGCTTATAACCTAAAGTTCCAATTAATGCGCATTTTTGGTTATTTTCTTCAAATATTTTTTGAATTAAGTGAGTAACTGTCGTTTTCCCATTTGTGCCTGTAACTCCAATCAAATTAATCCCTTTTGAAGGACAAGAATAAAATCTGTCTGCAATATCAGCAATTTTGTGACGAGTTGAAGAAACAACAACTTGAGGAATTTTAGTACCTTCTACTTTTCTTTCAACCAAAAGAGCTGCAGCTCCTGAATTTATTGCATCTTGTGCAAACTCATGCCCGTCAGTATGCTCTCCAACCAAACAAACAAAGATATCACCTTTTTTAGTTGTTTTAGAATTGTATGAAATTCCGGTTATATCAATATTTTTAAAATTGATTAAGTCTTTGTAGTCTAAATATTCAATTAATTCGTCAAGTTTCATTTATATCTCCTTTAGTATTTATATTTTAATTAATTTTTTCCGACAGGTGTAATCTTATCAGGTTTTAAGTTCATAATTCTTGCAATCTGTGTTGACACCTCATGGAAAACAGGACCTGCAACTGTATTACCCCAAATAGCACCAACTTTTGCACTATCTACCATTACGTAAATCAACACTTGCGGATCTGATGCCGGTAAATAACCGATTGTAGAAGTGTATGTGTAAGGTGTATAACCAGCACCACCTTCTTTAGGTTTTCTTGAAGTACCTGTTTTCGCTGCAACATTATAACTATCCATCTTAATAACAGATTTACCATTATTAACACTTGCTGCCAACAATCTGGTTACTGCTTGTGCTGTTTCCGGTTTTATAACCTGCGTATGATGAATTTTGTTATCATATTCTTCTTGCGAATACTTAATTACATGCGGAGTAACTCTAACCCCATTGTTAGCCAAAGCCTGAACCGCAGAAATCATCTGAATTGCTGTAACAGAAGTACCATATCCGTACGCCATTGTAGCATGAATACCTTGATCCCAATGCGCCCAATATGGCAACAAACCAACTGATTCTCCAGGTAAATCTATTCCTGTTTTTGAGCCAAAACCAAATTTTTTCAAAACTCCATAAAACTCTGCCGGTGACATCGTTTTAGCGACATTTATAGATCCGATGTTGCTTGAATGTTCAAACAAATATTCCAACGTAATATTTCCTGGATATGGATGAACTGCATAGTCATAGTTTTTAATTTCCCATTTTCCAATAGTCGTTTTACCAGTATCAAGAACAGTCGAATGTTCTCCAATTTTACCCAAATCCATTGCACTTGCAACAGTAATAGTTTTGAATGTAGAACCTGGAGGGAATACATCTGTAAGTGTCCAGTTTTTCAACTGTTGAGGAGTAGCTTTACGGTAATTGTTAGGGTCAAAAGTCGGATAAACAGCATAAGCCAAGATTTCGCCGTTTTTAGGATTCATTACAATTACGGTTCCACGTTCTGCATGCTTTTCATCAACCATTTTTTGAATTTCTTTTTCGCAAACGTGCTGAATTGCCGCATCAATTGTTAATGTAACATTTTCGCCTTTAGGGTTAGTTGTTGTCGCAACCGGATCGGTTGTAAAGTCATAAATAATTTTTCCATCTCTGGTTCTTTGATATTTTACAGTATTAATAACATGTTCAAGCCTATCTTTTGCGGTATATTCAATGCCATTTGCAATATCTGCATCAAAATTATAATACCCTAAGACATGTGCAGCGAGAGTTCCTTGCGGATATTCTCTTGTGTTTTTCTTTCCTAAACTTATTTCTCTTAGGTGAAGTTTTGCAATCTGTTTTGTAGTACTTCTATCAATATCTTTTTTTAATGTAATTACAGGGCCAGGTTTTTTAAGCTTTTGCAACAAAGTATCTTTAGGCATTTTCAAGATAGGAGCAAGCATTTTAGCAAGTTCTTCCGGCGAATGATCATAATCTGCAGGGTGTGCATAAACATCTGAATAAACCTTGTCTGTCGCAAGTTTAATTCCATTTCTATCATAAATATCACCACGCATAGAAAAAATTCTACCAACACGCTGACTTCTTGCTTTAGCTCTATATTTACCGACATCTACGACTTGTATAAAAAACAGATATATAATCAACAACGTCATAAAACCGGCAAAAAAGATATGCAAAAAGCCCAAAATTTGATCAAAACTCTTGCTACGTTTTTCTATTTCATTTTCCGGCTCACGTCTTCGCAATCTATCTCTCATTATTTTATCCCTAAAACTATCCTTTTTAATTTTAGCATAAGTAATCTGAAAAAATGAAAATATTAATTAATTTGAAGAACAATAATTGTAAATTTATATGCTATAATTCTTTTATGAAAAAATATGTTTTATTATTGGGTTTAGTATTATCTGTTAACAGTTGTTTGGCTTTTGATGTTGTTTATCCGAAAAGGAATGAAACAATAATAAATTCAAATTCCACATTTTTTATCGGCTCGTCTGACAAACCCCTAAAAATCAACGGGCAAGATATTCCACTACACGAAACAGGAGCTTTTGCTTATGTTGTAAAACTTCAAAATGGTTCAAACACCTTCACGCTTCAAACCGATGATGAAAGGCAAATTTTTGTAATAAACAAACCAATAATCAAAACAGAATGTAATCTTCCACTACAGTTTTTCAAATATCCGGAAATAAAATATTTTTACGTAACAACAGAGGGCTCACCACTGCGCTCAACTCCAATTGATGCCGGAATTAACAGAATGGCTCATCTGCAAAGGAACATAAATTTACTTATTGATGGAGAAAAAGGTGGATTTTATAGAGTTATTTTAGGTGACAATCAACACGGATGGATTGCTAAAACTAACGTAAAACAATTCTCAAACTTTGAAATAACACCTGCCACGATGAGTGGCTATGATTATATTGACAGTGATGAATTTTTTACATTCATTTTTCATTTAGACAAAAAAGTTCCATTCGAAATAATTGAAAACAATCCTCTTTTAATCAAATTTTTTAACGTAAAAGATAATGAAAACAATATTTATACAATGGATTTGCCACTTGACGAAATGATGGATGGCAAAAAACTCATTGGTTATAGTGGAGAATATCAAGGAAATGATTTTGTTTTAAAAATCAGAAAACCATTACAAATACATACTAAAAAACCTTTAAAAAACATTAAAATTGCAATTGATGCAGGACACGGAGGAAACGAAACTGGCGCAATAGGTTGTCTTGGCGACAAAGAAAAAGATATTAATTTATCTATCGCAAAATTTTTGGAAAAAGATTTGACAAAAAAAGGCGCAAAGGTCATTATGACAAGAGATGATGATATTTATATAGGATTAAAAGATCGTGTGGATATTGCGAACCGAGAAGATGCTGCGATTTTTATAAGTATTCATTGTAATGCCTTGCCTGACGGAGCTGATCCAAATAAAAATACGGGAACAAGTATTTATTACTATTACAATCAAGCAAAACCTCTTGCTGACGAGATTATAAATTCTGTCGTTTCAGAACTCGGAATAAATAATGACAAAGCCCGTCAAGGAAGTCTTGCCGTTGTAAGAAACACAAACGCTTTGAGTTTGTTAATCGAAACTTCATACCTCATAAATCCGCAAGACAACGCAAATTTAATCAATCTTGATTTTCAAGAACAATACGCAAAAGCAATAACAGACGCTTTAGAAAAATATATTCAAGAATAAAAAGACGGGATGAAAAACCCCGTCTTTTATACTGTATATCTGTGAATTATTTTGTTACATAGCTCAAAAGAGTTCTTACACCTGCACCAGTTGCACCTGCAATAAATTCTTTTTGAGGTTTTTCAATATATGCAGTACCTGCAATATCAATATGCGCCCATTTTGGACCTTCAACAAATTCCTGCAAGAATACTCCCGCTGCAGAAGCTCCGCCCATTCTTGAACCTGTATTTTTCATATCTGCAATTTCTGATTTCAAGCTATCGAAATATTCTCTATCCATAGGAAGTTTCCAAAGCTTTTCACCTGCATCTTTTCCTGTTTCAATCAAACTTTCAATAAAGTTGTCATCATTTCCCATAATTCCTGAAATATGAGAACCAAGAGCAACTACACAAGCTCCTGTCAATGTAGCAATATCAATAACTTCATCAACATTAAGTTCACAAGCATAACACAAAGCATCAGCAAGAGTTAATCTTCCCTCCGCATCCGTATTATCAACTTCAATTGTCTTTCCGTTTTTAGCAGTCAAAATATCACCAGGTTTGTAAGAAGAACCAGAAGGCATATTTTCACAAGCAGCAATCAATCCGTGAACTTCTACATCCGGCTGAAGTTTTGCCAAAGCACGCATTACGCCTAAAATACATGCTGCACCTGACATATCATCTTTCATTGTCAACATAGAAGATGCCGGTTTAATATCAAGTCCGCCAGAATCAAAACAAATACCTTTACCGATAAGAGCAATTTTTTTCTTAACGTTCTTACCAGTATATTTAATATGAATAAATTCAGGAGGATTAATACTACCTTGACCTACTGCCAAATATGCACCCATACCCATTCTTTGAATTTCTTCTTTATCAAAAACTTTTGTTTCAACACCTTCTAATTCAGATGCAATTTGAGCAAGTTTTTGAGGAGTAGCAATTTGGGCAGGAGTATTTGCTAAATCTCTAGTAAATTTCATTGCTTCTCCAAAAACAATTCCTTCTTCAACATCTTTTTGTGAGAAGTTAGCAAAAGTTATTTCATCTAAATGATGAGCTTTTTCTGATTTATATTTATCATAAGCATAATCAGCAATCATAGCTCCAATCGCAGCAGATTTACCATAATCTGCATTTACATCAAAATCAAATGCAGCTTTTTTAGCTTTGATTTGTTGCAATTTTTTGATAGATTTTGCAACTGCTTCTCTCATTTTGTTATGGTCAAATTCTTCCTTTTTACCAAAACCGATAATCAAAATCTTATCAGCAGGAATTTGTCCTAAAGTGTGCATCAAATAAGTCTGACCAAATTTACCTTCAAAGCCGTCTTTTTCAACAGCATAAGTATTAGCAAGCTCCACAGAAGTTTTTTCACCTTCAAATTTATTAATAACCAAAACTTCTACAGGAGTAGACTTAACGTCTTGTGAAACTTTAATTTCCATAATCTTTCTCTCCTTTTTACTACGAAAAGTATATCACTTTAAGAAAGTTTTGTAAATTGGTATATATGTATCATTTTTTAAATATCTACTATACAAAAACTCATAATTATGTTAAGATATGTACAGATGTAGTAGGTAAATATTTTTTGGAAATATATGCGATAAAATCAAGTTAATCTATAAGTAATTTGTGACCCGATAGGATATATGTATCGGGCATTGCGTGTATTATTAAAAAATAGAAAAGGATAAGGTATAAAACTTTATGGACTTTTTATTGATTATTGCGGTTATTGCAGTAATAGCTCTAATCGCCGTGCTGTTTGTCCAGCAAAGCAAAACTAAATCCGTGCTTTTGTCTGTAGAAAAAGACAGACAAGCTCTGGAAGAAAAAGAAAAACTGCTCCTAAAAGAAGCTCGTATCAAAGCTATTGAAGAACTTCAAGATGACAGAGAAAAACTTAATGAAGAAGAAAGAGAAAGAAGACAGGAGCTTGCAAGACAAGAACAAAAATTAGCAAAACGTGAAGACATGCTTGAAGATAAAATTCAAGAATATACTGAAAAAGACCTTCAAGCACAAAGAAAGATAGATGAACTTCTTGAAAAAGAAGATTATTTGGCGGAAATTGTTCAAAAACAAACAACTGAATTAGAAAGAATTTCCGGCATGTCAGCTGAAGATGCTAAAAACATGCTTTTAGACCAGCTAAAACACGATTTAGCACAAGAGCAAATGCAACTTGTTAGAGAAAATGAAGCTAAAATTAAAGAAACTTCTTTGGAAAAAGCAAAAGAAATTCTTTCTACAACTATGCAAAGATGTATGATTGAGCAAGTTGTAGAAACAACAGTTTCTGTTGTAGCATTACCAAATGACGAAATGAAAGGTCGCATAATCGGTCGTGAAGGTCGTAACATTCGTGCTTTAGAAACTCTTACAGGAGTTGATTTAATCATTGATGATACACCTGAAGCCGTTGTATTATCAAGTTTTGATCCTGTTAGACGTGAAATTGCGAAACTTGCACTTGAAAAATTAATCGTTGACGGGCGTATTCATCCGGTTCGTATTGAAGAAATGGTTGAAAAAGCTCAAGAAGAAATTGACAAAAAGATATGGGAAGAAGGCGAAAATGCGGCTCTTGAAATGGGCGTTATGGGCTTAAACAAAGAGTTAATTAAAACACTAGGTCGCCTATATTACAGAACAAGTTATGGTCAGAATGTTTTGAAACACTCTCTTGAAGTTGGTCATATCGCAGGCATGCTTGCAGCTGAAATCGGTGCAAACGAAAAAATCGCAAAACGAGCAGGACTTTTGCACGATATCGGAAAAGCCGTAGACCAAACTCAGGAAGGTACACATATCCAACTTGGTGTTGAAATAGCATCAAGATATGGTGAAAGACCAGAAGTAATTCACGCAATTGAAGCTCACCACGATGATGTTGTTGCAAACACAATTGAAGCAGTTCTTGTAAAAGTTGCTGACGCAATTTCAGCAGGCAGACCGGGAGCTAGACGTGATACATTGGAAATTTACATCAAACGTTTACAAAAAATTGAAGAAATCGTAAATAGTTTTGATGGTATTAAACAATCTTTTGCAGTTCAAGCTGGTCGTGAAGTTAGAATTATCGTTGAATCTGAAAAATTCGACGATCTTGCATCACAAAAACTTGCCAGAGATGTTGCAAAACGCATTGAAACAGAACTTGATTACCCTGGACAAATTAGAGTAACAGTAGTTCGAGAATTTCGAACTACAGAAATAGCTAAATAAAATTAATAAGGCGATATGGCGTTAAGGCAATAAATTCTTAACGCCAAAAACCTTTTATATAAAAATGGAATGCTAAGATGATGAGTGATGATAAAACAATAAAAGTTATATTTTTCGGAGATATGGTTGGCAGACCGGGAAGATTTGCGCTAAGAGATTTCTTGCAAAACACCAAAGATACTGCACCTTCCTTTATCATCGCAAATGTTGAAAACGCATCTCACGGTTTTGGTTTAACAGAAAAAAATTATAATGAAATATCCGAATATGGCGTAGATTGTATGACTTCAGGCAACCATATTTGGGATAAAAAAGAGATTTTTAACTACATCGATAGGGCAGACAAACTAATCCGCCCTATTAATTATCCTAATGGAACTGCCGGTTGCGGAAGTCGCATTTTTGAACTTGCAAATGGTGTAAAAATAGGTGTTATAAATGTTTTGGGGCGAGTATTTATGGCTCCGATCGATTCACAATGGGTTGTTGTGAAAGACGAAATTGAACGTATTAAAAAGGTTACTCCTATTGTAATTGTTGATTTTCACGCTGAAGCAACTGCAGAAAAAATATGTTTTGCAAGATTTTGCTCAGAATTAGGAGTAAGTGCTTTTTTCGGCACACATACACATGTTCAAACTGCTGATGAACAAATTATTAACAATATGGGCTACATAACAGATGCCGGCTTTTGCGGTACAAAAGAAAGTGTAATCGGAATGGAATACGAAACCTCATTACACAGATTTACAACTGTAGTCCCAGAACGCTATGACGTAGCTGACGGTAATGCTGTCCAAGTTAATGCTGTTGAAGTTGAAATTAATCCAACAAGCGGGCATACTGTAGCTATAAGAAGAATTTTTTGTTACGTAGATAAAGAAAAAAAGGAAGCGGAAAATGAAAAGTGATTTGCATATTCACACCCTTTATTCCGACGGAGTATTTTCGCCGGAAAAGATTGTCGACACCGCAATTGATGTCGGATTACAAGCAATTGCTTTGACAGACCACGATAACGTTTTGTCCTATCCGGTCGCCAAAGAATATTTAAAAAAAACAGGTAGAGAAAATAAACTTGAAATCATTCAAGGTATTGAGGTTAACACACTTTACAAAAATTACGAAGTTCATATTTTGGGATATTTTATGGATGTTAATAACAGTGATTTTCAAAATATGTTAAAAATGCAGCAACAAGCTCGTGTTAAACAAACTAAAGAAATTATCAATTTATTAGCTAAAAAAGAAGGTATTCGCATAAAATTTGAAGATATTAAAAAACAAGTTGCAGAAGGCGGAAGTATCGGTCGTCCTCATATTGCAAAAGCGATTACAAATGCAGGTGGAACGTCAAGTGTTATTGAGGCTTATGCAAAATATATACATGATGATTCTCCAGTTTATGTTCAGAGAAAAACTGTTACTCCACAAGATGCAGTTGAAATCATCTATGATGCAGGTGGAATTCCTGTAATAGCCCACCCTCATGATTTGGATATCGCAGAAGAATTGGTTAAAGAATTAATGCAATATGGATTGAGAGGAATTGAAGCTTACCACAGAAAGCACTCGCCGGCTTGCGTTGAATATTTTTCGTCTATGGCAGAAGAATTAGGTTTAATCGTAACTGGTGGCTCAGATTTCCACGCACCAAATATTATGAATGGTCAAATTGTTTTGGGTAAAAACTTCGTACCTGAATGGGTTTACGAAAAACTTATTGCAGAAAAAAAACGTATTGATATGGCATAATTAAAGAGGTATTATGACGAAAAAACATTATTGGAAACTTGAATATTCTATTGCTTTATTTGTGTTTTTAGGAGTTTTGCTTTTAATAATGCCGTTTTCTATTGAAAACACTCGTCAAGCAGGCTTTATTTCTAAGTGGAATGAAAAATTTAACCGTATTGAATACATGTTTTCTGTAATGAATGCGCACATTACAGATGATATGCTCAAAAGCCTGAACAGAGCTAAAACACCGCAAGAAAGAGAAAAACTCCTTCTTACACTTATCAAACCATACTTGAGAATTGATATTGATGGAATGCCTGTAAAACATTACCATCCCAAATATATGAATGGTGCAAAGGTATATAGAGGACAAACGTACTTTTTTGACGAATTTTATTTCGCAGAAAACAATTCAATTGTTGGAATAAAAGATATTCAATCTAACAAAACTGATGACGTTTTATTCTTAATGATGTTTGATATGAACGGAATCTTACCTCCAAATAAATGGGGAAAAGATATTTTCGGTATAAATATTTATGATGGCGGAGAAATACAACCTTTCGGATTTGATATGGACATGCCGGCACTCAAAAAAGATTGTTCCGAAACGGGAACAGGAGTTACTTGCTCTTACTATTACAAGATTGGTGGTGGATTTGATGAATAATATAAAAAGAGTTTGCGTATTCGCATCTTCTTGCAATTATCTTGACAAATCTTACTACAAAACGGCTGCAGAATTTGGTAAATTACTTGCGAAATCTGGGTTTGATATGGTTTATGGAGGAAGTTCGCTGGGATTGATGTGGGCTTGTGCAGAACAAGTTAAGTTAAATGGTAAACAAATAATCGGAGTAATGCCTGAAAAATTGTACAACATGGGAGTTTTCACCGATAGTTGCGTAAACCTTACTGTAACACCTTGTATGCGTTCCAGAAAAGCCAAAATGGATGAACTATCAGATGCTGTAGTCGCACTTGCCGGAGGTTTTGGAACTCTTGAAGAATTGTCTGAAATGATTGTTCAAAAGCAACTCGGCTACAACAACAAACCAATTATAATTCTCAATACAAATGGTTTTTACGACAAATTGATAGAATTTTTTGAAGAAATTATTTCTCAAAAATTCGCCTCAGAAAAAAGTAGGAAGATTTTTTTTGTAGCAAAAACTCCATCAGAAGCAATTGAATACCTAAAAAAATATAATTATACAGATATAAATGTCACAAAAGAAGAACTTTATAAAAGATAAAAAAATAGAGCCAATTGGCTCTATTTTTTATACCTCTTTTGCTATTTTCATATTAACTTTTTTAAGTTTTTTTTGTTCTTTAGCAAGTCGTTTTGCTTCTTCTTTCTTTTGAATTGCGTTATTTCTTATTTCTAACAATTTGTTTAACCAACCAGTTGGTTGCCCAAATTCAGGAGCTAATTTGTCAGCTTTTTTACCATTTCTTTTTGTTTTCAACCCTGCAAAGAAAGATGAATTGTTAGCTTGTTTTTCAATTTTTTGAGTAAAATTTTTATACAAATATTCGTCTATTTCTTCTTTATGAGGAGCTTTTACAAGAGTATCAGCCAAATTGTTAAATTCTTTAAGGTTTTCTCCAGATAAACCAACTAAACCAGGAGCATAAGCATCTATCCTACGATAATCAGCTTCTAATCTGCCTGTATTACCTGTCACATCTTTATAAAAAGCAAAACCTACATCGGTTCCCAATTCTTTATTTTTTACTACTAATTGTGTTCTTGACTTATCAAAAGTTAAAGTAGTTTTTGGATGTAAGTTTTCCACAAAATGGTTAAATTTGGCTAAAACAGCTTCGCCCATTGTTCTTACATCATGCAATTTTCTAATATCAACTTTTTGATAAGATAAATTTGCTTCATTTACAACTCTGTCCATACCCATTTGAGTTAATCCTCTAACAAGCTTTATAACAGGTTTATCGACATAGCCGTTAAAAGTTGGTTGTGAATTGTGTTGTGGAGTTGCTAAACTAATTGATTGTACGTTCATTTTTTTATTTCCTTTTCTTTATTAGTCACACTTGCTCTCTTTTTCTTATTTTGCGGACTAATATTGAAGCATTGAAACATTTTTAGGGGAATCAACCAATTTTTCTCTACCTTTTAATGCGGTCAATTCAATTAAAAAAGCAGTACCTACAAGATTTGCACCGGCTTTTTTAACAAGTTTACAAGCAGCCTCTGCTGTTCCGCCTGTTGCTAACAAATCGTCTACAACCAACACATTTGCACCCTGTGGAAATGCATCTTGGTGAATTTCAATTTTATCTGTGCCATATTCAAGAGAATATTCTTGAGAATAAGTTGCTGCAGGCAATTTATTTGGTTTTCTAACCGGAACAAATCCAATCCCCATTTTATAAGCCATTGGCATACCTAAAATAAAGCCACGACTTTCAATACCAGCGATATAATCGATTTTTTCATCCTTAAATTGCTCACAAAGATAATCAACAATTACCCTTAAAGTTTCTGCATCCTTTAGAGCAGTTGTGATATCACGAAAGATAATTCCTTCTTTCGGAAAATCTTTTATATCTCTGATTTTGCTTTTTACATCGACTATTGTTTGTGTTGCCATTTATTTTTCTCCTTTTATTACTTTTTTAATTTATCATCTTTGATTAATTTTTCCAACAATTTGAAATCTTTTATGTTAAAATCCTTAAAATTTATATCACCATGAAAACTCTTTTCCAATAACAACTGTTTTAATTTTTCTGTATATTCTTTTGTGAAAGCTTTAGTTTTTCCCAATTCATTTAAAATTAAATCCTTTATACTTGCTTCTTCTTCACGAACCAAACCGTGAGCAGTTTTTCCCCAATTCATATCTTTTTTCATAAACAAAATTTTAAAACAGATATAAAGCACTAACGGAAACCAAATTATCAATAAGTAAACCGAAGTTTCCAAAGCCTCAAAAGTCGCATCCAATCTTGGCATGTAATCATATCTTCTCAAAGCATATCTTGCTGCAAAGAAAAATCCAAAACCGATTAAACAACCGATGATTATTGAAGAATAAAGCATGTGAGGAGGAGCTTGTTTTGCCAAAACTTTAAATCCCCTGATTAAGATTTCTATTAAAAACCAACCCGGCATAATAAATTCTGAAATATATGCCATCATATCAAGCCCTGCACGAAGTGACATATCTTTTGAACAAAGAGCAGCTCCTGAATATTCAAGATAACGCCTGATTGTTCCTTCCAACCATCTTCTTCTCTGTCTATACAAAGGTTTTACGTAAATAATACCTTCTTCATAAACAATAGCATCAGGGCAAAATCTGATATCCCAGCCTTTTATGTGCATTCTTGTAGACATATCCAAATCATCTACAATCGTATAATTGTTCCATCCGCCAATATCCTCAATAGCTTGGCGTTTAATCAATTCTCCATTACCTCTTAATTCTACTGCACCTTTTACAGAATCTCTTCCAACTTGAAAGTATGTATCAAGAGTGTATTCGTTATTTTGGCAACGAGTTAAAAGATTTGTATTTTTGTTTCTGATAACTTTTCTAGCTTGAACTGCTCCAACATCTTTTGGTTCAAGATGAGGTATCAAAGTTGTTAAGAAATCAGCATCAACTGTCGCATCTGCATCAAAAACCAAAATGGCTTCACCTTTAGCAATTTTAAAAGCATCATTCAATACAGCTGATTTACCGGGAAAAGCATCTTTGGGTCTGATAAGAGCAGTAACTTTATCATATTTTTGTTCCAAATCTTTTATAACAGACGCAGTATTATCAACACTTCTGTCATCTATTACGATTACTTCAAAATTTTCATAATCCATATCCAAAATATTTTGAACAGTGTTCGCAATAACGCATTCTTCGTCATGCGCAGGAATTAAAACAGATACAAAAGGTTTGTAATTTTCATTTATAACTTGCGGATATTTTTGAAGCTTACGTTTTTGGAGCTTATAAGAAAGATTCATAAACCCTACGTACAAGGACATTAAAAAGCAAAGTATTGCAAGTCCCCATACCGTATTAAAATAACTTTGAAATATATATATAAAAACTCCCAGACCAAAAACTATACAAAATAATAAAATTCTTTCTTTCATTCACACACTCCAATCCTTTAATATTATAGCAAAAACTATTTTAATTTCCTACAAATGTATGTTTTAAATGTAAAAAAGTGTTAAAAATCGTTAAAACACTTGATTTTAAAAACTATTCAGCTATAATAAAACTTGTACAAAGAGAAGAAGGAGTTTAATAATGAACAAAGAAGAATTAGTACAAGAAATCGCTAAAAAAGCAAGTGTAACTCAAAAAGAAGCTGCTGAAGTATTGGCTGCTTTGATTGAAACAGTTCAAAAAACAGTTTCTAAAGGTAAAAAAGTTACTTTAGTTGGTTTTGGTACATTCGAAGCTAGAAAAAGAGCTGCTAGAATTGGCCGTAACCCACAAACTGGTAAAGAATTGAAAATCCCTGCTACAACAGTTCCAGCTTTCTCAGCAGGTAAAAAATTCAAAGATGCTGTTAACAAATAGTTTCTTGAATTGAGAAAAAAATTAAAATGCACTTTCTAAAAAGAAGGTGCATTTTTTATTATTCATTTATTTGTTTTTCAAACTTTATATTGTAACCTAAAACTCCTGCCAAAAACTTCAATTCATCATATCTCATTGAGTTTCGAGCAAGCTTTTGCGATATACCATAAACAGTATATTTTTTGTCCGACTTTTCCGACAAATAAATAATGTCCTGAATGGGACTTGAACCCACACGGATTTCTCCATACGCACCTGAAACGTACGTGTCTACCATTCCACCACCAGGACATTAAGTTAAAACATTATTTAATTTTCTTGAAAAACTCATCCGAAATCAATTGGGAATATTTGTTTTTTTCGTTAGCAGAAATTAACAATCTTGGACTGCCATCTTTAGTTTGCGCAACCGATACAATTCCACCAACATCACCAATCGGAAGTTTTTTAACTCTTGCTTCAAATTTAACATAAGGAACATCTTTACCATAAGAGTGCATTGTTCCTTTTTTAGTAACTCTCAAGTCATCAATAGAAATTGCTTGGTACTTGATTTTGCTAACCGCTTTATATAATTTTTCTTCAACATTATCCGATTTCAAATCTTCTTCTGTCAAAATTTGCTTATCACCGGAATCTACAACAAACATTTTTTGCCCGCTTGCTTTATGTTCCGCTACAACTGCGTTATAGCCCAAAATTCCGGCAGCTTTTTCTATTTCAAACTCATCATTAATATGAGAAAAATCTCCAACCTTTTTAGCTCGTTCCAACATTTCATCTTTGGTCGGATTGAAATAATTGTTTATATATCCACTAATCAAATCTTTCCCTCCAATTGCCATAAAACCGACAACCGCAAGGGTTATAATAATAGCTCTCAAAAAATTTTTTAAACAACCCATATTGAAATCCTTATCATGTTATACTATCATTATAACTATGAAAAAAGCAGAAATCAATCTTATTAATACGGCAGATATTAAAGTCGAAGACCTTACTCCGGCAATGCAGGAGTACTTAAAAATCAAGCACCAAAACCCAGATAAAATCTTATTATACAGGTTAGGTGACTTTTATGAAACCTTTTTTGAAGATGCCGTTATTATGTCAAAAGAATTAGAATTAACTCTTACCGGTCGTGAACAAGGAAAATTCGGAAGAATACCTCTTGCCGGAATTCCTGCAAAAGCAGTTAATCCATATATCGAAAAATTGGTTCAAAAAAATTATAAAGTAATAATTTGCGACCAATTGGAAGATCCAAAATTTGCGAAAGGTCTTGTAAAACGTGGTGTAACAAGAATTATCACCTCTGGAACTTTAACAGAAAGTGACTTCTTACAACAAAATTCTAACAACTACATTTGTGCTTTATTCAAAGAAGAAAAAAGCGGAATTTGGGGATTTTCTTACGCTGATATTTCAACAGGAGAATTTAAAGTCACTCAAGCTCCGTTTGAATTGATTTTAGCAGAATTAACAAGAATTGCTCCGGCAGAAGTTGTCGGACCATCTATCAAACAAAAAATCATGCCGTTTCAGATTGTACCTGATGAAAAAATTGATTTACCTGAAGAAATTACCAAAATATATAACTGTTCAAAAATTCCTGCATCAGTTTTTGATGCAAATTTTGCCGAAAACAACTTAAAAGCTGTTTTTCAAGCTAATAGTTTAGAATCTTTCGGATATGACAGATACAAAATAGGATTTAGAGCCGCAGGAGCTTTATTGGCTTATGTTTGGGAAACATTGAAAGACAATGTTCCAAAATTTGAAAGAATTGAACCGTATGAACTCTCTGAATATATGATTTTAGACGGCAGTACAAGAAAAAATCTTGAATTAACAGAAACCTTACGTGACAAAAACAAATTTGGATCACTTCTTTGGGCTATTGATAAAACAAAAACCAATATGGGCGCAAGATTGCTAAAAAATTGGGTTTGTCAGCCATTAAAAAGAGTAGAAGATATTTTAACTCGTCAAAATTCAATTTCCGAACTTGTTGAAAAAACAAACTACAAATTAGAAATCGGAAATATGCTAGAAAAAATCTATGATATTCAGCGTTTAGCAACAAGGATGTCAAATAGTTCTGCAAATCCAAAAGATTTTTTGAGCTTGAAAACCTCCCTTATGATGCTACCTGATTTGTTGGATGCAACTAATAATCTTGAATACAACCCTCTTGCATCAATCAATCAATACAGAGATGAAATCGCTGAATACACTGCATTAATCGACAGAACTATTTCTGATAACGCACCTGTTTTAATCAAAGAAGGCGGAATATTAAAGGATGGAGTATCTGGCGAACTCGACTATTTCAGAGAACTTCTGACCGGAGGCGAAAATTGGTTAAAAGAATTTGAAGAAAAAGAAAAAGACAGAACCGGAATAAAAACTTTAAAAATCGGTTTTAACAAGGTTTTTGGATACTTTATTGAAATATCAAATTCGTATCTAAATCAAATTCCAAACGGATATATAAGAAAACAAACACTAACTAGTGGAGAACGATTTATCACAGAAGAACTCAAAAAACACGAAGACGATGTTCTTTCCGCTAAATTCAAATCAACTGAATTGGAATACAAATTATTCTGCGATTTTCGAGAATATTCAAAAGAATTTGTTTCAAAGATTAGAGAAATAGCCGAATGTATCGCAAGATGTGATGTTTTCACTGCGCTTGCCGATGTTGCAGCAGAAAACAATTTCTGCAAACCAATAATTGACAATTCAGATGATTTTATCGTTAAAAACGGTCGTCATCCGGTTTTGGAAAAGATTTTACCTCTTGGAGAATATGTTCCAAATGATTTAGAATTAAAGTGCAATTCAACAGATACTACGCAATTTATGATTTTAACAGGTCCGAACATGGCCGGCAAATCGACATATATGCGACAAAACGCATTAATTGCAATACTAGCACAAATCGGTTCTTGGGTTCCGGCAGATTATGCTAAAATCGGTGTTATAGACAAAATCTTTACCCGAGTTGGAGCATCTGACGATTTGACTTTAGGTCAGTCAACATTTATGGTTGAAATGATTGAAACTGCTTGTATTTTAAATTCGGCAACAGATAGAAGTTTCATATTGCTTGACGAAATCGGACGTGGCACAAGCACTTATGATGGTGTTGCAATTGCGTGGTCAGTTGCTGAATATATTGCGACAAAAATCAAGGCAAGATGTATATTTGCAACCCACTATCACGAATTGAACGTAATGACAAAAACTTATCCACAAATCAAAAATTATAGAATTACGATTACGGAAGAAAATGGCGAAATCGAGTTTTTAAGAAAAATTGTACAAGGTGGTGCAAGCAAGAGTTACGGTATTCAAGTTGCTAAAATGGCAGGATTGCCATCTAGTGTTGTGAAACGTTCACAGGAACTTATGACAAGGATGCAAAAGGATTATTCAAACAACCTTTCAACTCGTAAAAAGAGTGGGGATGTTCCGACAGTCGAAGTTCCTCAATTGAATTTGTTTAACTAAGCATTTTTGTCCTCTAACAACCTAATTATATTAATATTCAAAGCTTGAGCAATTTCATTAAGAGTTCTAACAACTATTTGGAAATTTTAGATTGTAAAAAATTCTAAAAAGTCTTGGTTCATCAATTCTTTATTTTCAAAACTACTCAAAATATTCAAGATAAACGGATCATCAAGGTTGTAAGTTTCATACTTTTCAACACCTTCTGCTGACGGGTAAATGATATCAAGACCTTCAAATACAATGTTACTCATAAAAAACTCCTTATTATCTTATTAATAATAATGTTTTTTATTTTGTCAAGATTTTAAATCAAATCGTCATCTTGAGCATAAGCGAAAGCTCACAATACTAGCAAAATCATTCACAACCATGTGATACTTCGGACTAAAGTCCTCAATATGACAATTATTTTATCAACATTTTATAATGTTCGTTATAAAAATCTCCAAATCGATCTTCCAAAATCGCTTGCCTACATTTTTGAGAAAAGTCAACCAAAAATTTGATATTATGAATTGACAACAATGTCGACGCAGTACTTTCGCCACATCTCCACAAATGTCTAATATAAGCTCTTGAGTGGTTCTTACAAGCATAACAATTGCAACCCTCAACCAAAGGGCGGTCATCATCATGATATTTTTGAGTTTTAATATTTGACTTACCTTCCCAAGTAAAGAACGAACCGTGACGAGCGTTTCTTGTCGGAAGCACGCAATCAAACATATCAATTCCACGCTTAATTCCGTCTAACAAATCTTCCGGCGTTCCAACTCCCATCAAATATCTAGGTTTATTATTAGGCAATAATGGTGCAGTAAATTCAACAAAATGGTTCATTATGTCTTTTGTTTCACCAACACTCAAGCCACCGATTGCGTAACCTACCGCATCGTAAGATGAAATTATAGCAGCACTTTCTCTGCGCAAATCATCATAAAAAGCACCCTGAACAATCGGGAACAAAGCTTGACGAGGGTTAGTTTTTGCTTTAAAACACCTTTCTAACCATCTGTGAGTTCTTTCCATTGCTTTTTTAGCTGTGTCATAATCGCAAGGAAAAGGTGCGCATTGGTCAAATGCCATAATTATATCAGCCCCGATATCTTGTTGAATTTCCATAGAAACTTCAGGGTTTATAAAATGTTTTTTACCATCTTTTGGATCACGAAATTCAACGCCATCTTCTCCAATTTTATTCAAATGAGAAAGTGAAAACACCTGAAATCCGCCGGAATCTGTTAATACAGGTTTGTGCCAATTCATCCAACTATGAATACCACCAAACTGTTTAATTAGCTTGGTTCCGGCTCTCAAATACAAGTGGTAAGAGTTGGACAACATTATTTGTGCGCCTGTATCAACAATTTGATCGGCAGTAAGTGTTTTTACAGCAGAATTAGTCCCGACAGGCATAAAAATTGGAGTTAAAATAGCTCCATGCGGAGTATTTAAAATTCCGGCTCTTGCACCTGTTTGCTTACATTCGTGTACTAATTCGTATGAAAAATTTTCGTGAGCATTATCTCGCATTAATCTTCATCTACGCTTTCTGTAATTAATTCCATCATATTTTTGTAATTTGGACAAAGTTCTTCCGGTTTAAAGTAAATATTGATTTCTCTTTCAGCACTTTCAATACTATCTGAACCGTGAACAGTGTTATACGCTTTTAATTGAGCGTAATCTGCTCTAATTGAACCAACATCAGCTTCGCAAGGATCAGTTGCACCCAATACGTGACGAATACCTTGAACCGCTTGATAACCTTGAAATACCATAGCGACAATCGGTCCACTTGTAATATATTTTACAAGATTTGGATAAAAAGGTTTTCCAATATGTTCTGCATAATGTTTTGCTGCAATTTCTTCTGTTACTTGAAGTAACTTCATACCGATTAATTTATAACCTTTTTTTTCAAAACGGCTAATAATCTCTCCAACAAAACCTCTTTTTACTCCGTCAGGCTTGATAGCCACAAATGTTCTTTCTTCTTCGTGCATAATTCCTCCAATTCGTATAATCATAATAGCATAAACATAAGTTGTTTAACATTTTCCGAGTTTTTTAATACTCTTAAACAACATAGTCAGCATAATTGAGCAAAGCATAATTGCAGCACAAGCCAGCCCATACCAAAATCCTCTAATATTCAAATTGTATTTGAACGCAAGTGTGTATCCTAAAGGAATAGCTATCAACCAATAAGCGATAAAGTTTGATAGCAAAACAATTCCGGTTCTTTTCATTCCTTTGAAAATACCAGCAAGTGCGACCTGCAATCCGTCAAATACTTGGAATACCGCAAGTACATATAAAATAGGAACGGAAATTTTAACAAGAGTATTGTCCTGCGTAAATAATCCGACAAGAAAATGTGGGAATGTAGCAAAAACAAACGCACTGCACATCATAAAGCCTACGCACATAACAATTCCGACAAACGAATAACGTTTCAAATCTGTAACATTTTCAGCACCATTAGCAAATCCGACTTTTACTGCAATAGTATTTGATATTGCTAACGGAACCATAAACGAAATTGTTGTCAAGGTGCATACAAGGTTTTGTGCCGCAGCATACACTCCAGAAACTCTTCCCATAATAATTGCAATACTATTAAATGCAATAAATTCAACAAGAATTGCACATGATATCGGAATTCCGATTTTTATTAAATTCTTATAATATTCAAAATCTTTGTAATCGTTGAAATTCATCATTCTAAAGCAATAAATTAACAACGCAAAGCCCATAAAATATCTTACAACAAAACTTGCAATCGCTAATCCTAACGCACCAAGCGATGGGATTATTCCCCAACCAAATACCAAAAGAACATTTACTGCAATATTTAAAAATACAGCTATTGCAGTAACAAGATTAGGGAAAACCACAACCTCAAAAGCCTGTAAAAATTCTTTCAAAGCAGCGTGTAAATAAGCACCAAAAGTAGCAAATGCAGTTACAAACATATATTGTTTAATCATTGGAACTAATTTTGGATCAAATTTTAAATAATCAATTACAGGAATAAACGCCAAAACTGCAAACATTACAATTACCGACAAAAGCATCGCAAATCTCAATGTCGGATAAAAATATTTTTTGGCTGATTTTTTCTCTCCCCTAAAATTTGAAAGTAAAGGAGAAACACTAGAAATCAAACCAATACCAAAAGTTTGAATGCAATTGGTAATAGCAGTCGCAATACTAATTGCGGCAAGAGTATCCGTAGAATGATGTCCGGCAATCAATACATCACCCGCACCAATCAAGATGAAACCTAAGTTTCCCATAATAATAGGCAGGGCAATATTTAATAATTCTTTGGCATAGTGTTTAAATTGTGTACTCATACGAACATAATTCTAACACAAACATTTTTATAATCAAAACATCACTGTGTACTTTATTTTTTTTCAAGCATAATCTGTGACCACGGATAATCATCTCTTATCTGCCATCCGTCAATTTGAATTAACCTTGTACAAGTATGTCGCCTACCTTTTGAACTGACTTCTGAATTATCAGAATTTCCATACTTACAAGCCCTTAAAAGTTCTTCTCTGGACATATTTTGTTGTCCCGGAAGTGAAGCATAGAAATCTCCGTTTGCAAAATCAAATAGGAATGTCCTTTTTTCCATCAAAGTAACCTTCCGCAGAAGATGCTTGCGTATTACAATATTTAGCCTCTATACAAAAGAAAAAGTACATATTTCCACCGGTTTGATAAGCATTAAAACCGGAACCATCCGCAAACGCAACAAACATACCACTATCAGTACTAACTTGACTAGTCGATTTAATATATTTGCCTAAGTTAGCATTATACCACTGTTCCAGCCCCTTGCCATTATATTTTGTATTTTCAGGAAAATTATAAGTAGTACCAGGAATAAAACCGGTATCACCAACCCATTGATATACAGCTTGGCTCATCATTGAATAAAATTTTTCCAACCTTGTTGCAGCAACTTTTTTCTGATGGTTATCAATTAAAGTCGGCATAGTAATAGCAGCTACAACACCAATAATACCGAGAGTAACTAAAACCTCTGCCAACGTAAAAGCTATTTTACGTGAATATTTATTTTTAAACAAACGGCAAAAAATATTTTTCATACTAAAAATCTCCAAAATAACGTGTTATAGATTTTATTATAACATATTTTTATTAAGACTTCAATATGAATTATAAAAAATTAAGCATTGTAAACTAATTTATTTCCAACATTTTTATTTTTAATAGCTTGCGCTTGCATTCTTAAACTTTCAGCTTTTGATGCAACTTTATAATCCTGGCTTGATGGATCAGATGGAGCCATAGCCGCTCTTATTACAGTATTTGCATCATTAATCGTTTTTTGCGGATTATTCGGATTAAGTGCAGGCATCTTAATATCAACATGACCGCCAACCGGAATACCATCATTATTCTTTTCAATAACAATAGAACCTGCTAACGAACCCCCTGCAGCTTTGTGCGCAGCTTCATGTGCATAAATTTGATCATAATTTTTTCTAATCAAAGCATCTTTTTGAGCTTTTTGTTGCTCTTTTTGCTTTTCTATAGGATTAGAAAATTGGTAAAATAAGTTAATTCCAGCCATATTTATACCCTCATACACATTACCTGCTATAATTGTAGCACATTTTTCAAAACATTGCAAGGGGGTTCTTATTTACCACGGATAATCTTTACTAATCTGCCATCCATCAAAATAAATCAGTGATGCGCAGTAATATTTATTAGTTTTGCACCTATCAACAAGTTGCTCTCTACTATAAGGAATATAAGTAAATTCAAGAGGAACAGTACCTCCATTCCATAAAGAAAAAGTATGCCTAGCGTCAACTGCACTTTTTGCATTTGTAACATCAATATCTTTACAATATTTATATTCTGGGCAAAAAATAATATAGGAATTATTAGTTACATCTTTTTCATCTGGAGCGAGATACAGTTTTTGAAAATAAGCTCCCGAACCATTTGCATATTCAACCAACAACCCCTTAGTTAGCTTTGTCATATTTACAGTTTTTACATAAGGCAACCAGTATTGTTTGTAGAATTTTTCTATATCATCAGGATTATATGCTCTTACTTCCTTTATTTGCATTTCGACAAAATCGCCTTCAATAATATCTTTGCTACGCATTTTTGCAGCCTGTTGCATCATACTGCTGAAATGTTCTAATCTCGTTACTGCTAACTTTTTTTGATAATTATTAATTAAAGTCGGTATTGTCATCGCCACAACAACTCCTATAATTCCAAGAGTAATTAAGACTTCCGCAAGAGTGAAGGCTTTTTTACTTTTAAATTTCTCAAATTTAGGTTTTATAAACATATCAGCTCCTTTTGTTCTCTTTAAGACTACATACATTTTATATAATAACATATAAAATAATTTTGTGAACAATAAGGCTACAAAAATTTTACAATTAGGCAGAAATATTTATAAATTCAGAAAAGAAAAAGGCTTTTCTCAAAACACTCTTGCCGAAATGTTAGAAATTTCAAGAGAACATCTCGCAAAAATTGAAACAGCAAAAAGATGCGTTAGTTTAGGCTTGTTATTTGATATCGCAGAAAAATTAGATGTCCCAATAAAAGATTTTTTTGATTTTTAAATCATTTTAATATTAAAAAAGCCCGAAATATTCGGGCTTTTTATCTAACTATTTTTTATTCTTACCGGTTCTTTCATAGAAATCTTCTATAAATCCTGTATTGAATTTTCCACTGATAAACACAGGGTCTTCAATAATAGCTTGGTGAAACGGAACAGTAGTTTCTACACCGGTAATAACATATTCTTTTAAAGCTCTATACATTCTGCGACGAGCTTCATTCCTTGTTCTACCCCAACAAATCAATTTTCCAATCATTGAATCATAATATGGCGGAATTGAATAATCTTGATATGCGTGAGAATCAACTCTTACTCCAAATCCACCCGGAGTAACATACCCAGTAATTGTTCCAGGATTTGGCATAAAGTCTTTTTCTGGATTTTCAGCGTTGATACGACATTCAATAGCATGACCTCTCAACATAATATCATCTTGAGTAAAATCAAGTTTTTCACCTGCCGCAACCATAATTTGTTCTCTAACCAAATCAACATTAGAAATCATTTCAGTTACACAGTGTTCAACTTGTATTCTTGTATTCATTTCCATGAAGTACCATTTCCCATCGTGGTCAAGCAAAAATTCGCAAGTACCTGCGCTTTCATAATTTATTGCTTTTGCAGCTCTTACTGCTGCTGCGCCCATTTCTTTACGAGTAGCTTCATCAATAGCAGGTGACGGAGCTTCTTCCAACAATTTTTGATGTCTTCTTTGAATAGAGCAATCTCTTTCACCCAAATGAACAACATTACCAAATTGATCGGCAAGAATTTGAACTTCAATATGACGAGGGTTTTCCAAGAATTTTTCAGCATAAACATCAGGATTACCAAAGAAGTTTTGAGCTTCTGACTGGCAAAGGCTCATATTTACATCAACTTCTTCATCAGATCTACAAATCCTCATACCTTTACCACCACCACCAGCAGTAGCCTTCAAGATAATTGGATAGCCAACTTTATGTGCAAATTCTTTTACTTCTTCAGGAGTTTTCAAAATTCCAGTACCCGGAGTAACAGGAACATTGTTTTCAATCATCGTTTTACGAGCAGTAGCTTTATCACCCATTTTCCTCATAGCTTCAGCAGTCGGTCCAATGAATTTAATCCCGTGTTTTGCACAAATTTCAGCGAAATCAGCTCTTTCTGACATAAAACCATATCCCGGATGAATTGCATCAGCACCCGAAACGATTGCAGCTGAAATAATTGCAGGAATACTCAAATAACTTTTAGCACTTTGAGCAGGTCCAATACAATACGCCTCAGTAGCTAACCTTACGTGAAGTGAGTTGGCATCAGCTTGAGAATAAATCGCAACAGTCGGAATACCAATCTCTCTGCAAGCTCTTATAATTCTTACCGCAATCTCACCACGATTTGCAATCAATACTTTTCTAAACATTTTTCCTATCCCTATAAAAAGTGAAAAGTGAATTAAAAATCCACCTTTCACTTAAAATTCTTACTTAATTATTCTATATACATCAAAACTTGACCAAATTCTACAGGTTGACCGTCTTCTACGCATATTTCGGTAATTTTTCCTGAAAAATCTGATTCAATTTCGTTCATAAGTTTCATAGCTTCAACGATACAAACAACATCTCCTTCTTTAATTGTTTGACCAACTTTTACGAAAGCATCAGCATCTGGAGATGGAGCTGAATAGAATGTTCCTACCATTGGAGAAGTTAAAGCTTTTCCTTTATGAGTTGCTTCTTGAGCTGCAGGAGCTACAGTCGGAGCAGACACATTTGCAGGAGCTTGAGGAGCTGCAACTGCAACAGGAGCAGCAGCTACACCCATAACTTCGTTTCTCAAAGTAATAGCTTGTTCTCCATCTTCAAGAGAAATTTCTGTCAAAGAATTATCAGCTAAAACTTTTGCTAATTTTTCTACGTAATCTATATCAAATTTCATTATTTTTTGCCTTTCATTTTAAGTGAAACGAGGAGAATGAGAAGTGAAAAGTCCGAATATATGATAAACATTTAAGCTTCTAAGCTAAAGTTTTCACATTTCACGCCCAACTTTTCGCTCGCACTATGCTCTATCAAGATACTCGTTAGTTCTTGTATCAACTCTAATTTTATCTCCATTAGAGATAAAGAACGGAACGTTAACTACTGCACCTGTTTCAAGAGTAGCAGGTTTTGTACCGCCTTGAGCAGTATTGCCCTTTTCAGAAGGTGGAGTATCAGTTACTTCAAGAATAACATGAGCAGGAAGATCAACACCTATAATTCTTGCATCGTGCATAAGAACTTGAACAACCATGTTTTCTTTCAAATATTTAATGCCATCTCCAATTTGGTCTTCAGTCAATTGAAGTTGTTCATAAGTTTCGTTATCCATCATAACATATTCTTTACCTTCTTTGTAAAGATATTGCATTTCTCGTCTATCAAGCATAGCTTTAGCAACTTTTTCACCAGCACGGAATGTTTTTTCAACAACCTGACCAGTTTCAACGTTTTTAAGTTTAGAACGAACGAACGCAGCACCTTTACCCGGTTTTACGTGTAAAAATTCAACAACAGACCATAAACCGTTGTCCAATTGTAGCGTCAAGCCTGTTTTTAAATCGTTTACTGAAATCATATTTTTCCCCTTATTAGTATAATAATCTATTTTTATATGTCGATAATATCATAAACATGTAAAACTTCAAATAATTGTAACAATTAGACTAAAAATATTAACATAGTAGCAATTTTAATTCTGTTTAACTATTATGTAAGAAGGATTAAATAGTAATGTTCAAACAAAGGAGTAGTCTTATGTCAATTTCAGCAATAAATACTTGTTGCCCAAAGCCACAATTTACAGGAAAAAGAAATAATTATGAAAACCCAATTAATCGAAAAACAGAAAGGAATTTAGCAATTTGGGGTTCTATTGGAGGTAGTACACTTATTGGAGGAACTGCTGCAGCGCTAGGATCTTGTCTAATTGGCAAAGGGGCAAAAAGCAGAGGTTTGAAATTAGGCGGAATTGGTGCAGCTGCAGGTTTGATTACATTGGCATTAACTCTTCCGTCAAAATTATACAATACTAAAGTTAATGCGTTTGCTAGAGAAAAAGAAATGGATGTATATAGCCGCGACAAAGATTTAAAATCAAATATTATGGAAGAAGTTAACAAAGAAGTTAAAGATGAAGACGTTGATTTAGACCAAAAAATTAACCATTACACATCTGTTCAAATGGCTAACAACGGAAATGGAATGATGATTAAAGGAGCATAATGCAAATTAGTTCTGTCAGCACATATTCCTTTAGAGCAAATAATCAACCTCAATCATCTCAACAAGACAAAAATCCGATTTCTAAAACCGGAGAAAAGGCGAAACTTGCAAAAGCTACTTTTGTTGCGGGGCTTGGTGTTGGAACAAAACTATTGTTTGAACTTGTTGATGACTTCGACCTTGTTGGCGAAAAAATTAGCAAAAAAGCAGATGATATTGTCAACAAACAGCACAAAAACGCAACTGCTAAAAAGAAAATGTGGCTTTCTCTCGGAGCTTGGGTTGGTTTGACTGCAACATTTGTTGCCGGTTTTGCATTTTTATACACTCTTTTCAAAGCTCCTAAAATAAATTATGAGGGAAACATAAACGCTCATAAAAAAAATAAAGAAATGGATGTGTACATAAAGGGCAATGACACCGAAAAAGAATTATACACACAAATGAACGAAAAAGCTAAAAATGCAAACGACGAAGAGAAAGCAAAACTAAAAACGCAATATATGCAAATGCAAATGGCTAAAAATAAAGTGCCAGATTTTATAAAATTGAAATAACAAAACAGATTTATTCTATTACTCTTTCAACTTTGTACAACGTGAAAAAATTCTCGTTGGCGATTTTGTAGAATTTGAAAGATAACGTTATTAAAAATATAATTAAAAGAAAAAATTATATAAAAACTTATCTCTTTTTCAACTGCAAAGAAATATCGTATCCTAAAATATTACAAATTTGTTGAAATTCAGAAAGCTTTAGACCATTACGGCTTATTTTACAAGAAAACGTACTTTGTGGAATTTCTATTCCATTTTTCTCTCTCAACATATCTAACAAAACTTTTTGCGTAATATGCCCCTTTGCCATAACCAGACGCATTATTTCATCGTTATTCCAATCTGTAATATTCATATATTAAGAATACCTAATATTATCAAGACAAAATTACAATTGATCGTTTTCCATATAATGACAATTTGAGTTACGAAAATTACCAAGAAGGTGAAGAATAAATTCTTTTTGTGCTAAAATCTTTTTATGGCAGAAGGACAAATATACAAAATTCACTCTGATTTTTATTATGTCGATGACGGAAATTCTTTTCATGAATGCAAAATTAGGGAAGTTCTAAAAAAACAACGTGAAAAAATTCTCGTTGGTGATTTTGTAGAATTTGAAAATAACGTTATTAAAAATATAATTAAAAGAAAAAATTATATAAAACGCCCTAGTGTAGCCAATATCGACCAAATTATAATAGTTTCTGCCTTGAAAGAACCTGATTTAGATTTACATCAGTTAAACAGATATATTTCACTTGCAAAATATTTTAACATTCCAACTGTTCTTTGTTTTAACAAAGACGATCTTAAATGGGAAAAACACTTAAGCTCAAGTATTAAAAGCATCTATGAACCACTCGGGTACAAAATTGTTTATACATCTGCAACAGAACACAAAGGATTAAAGAATTTTGAAAAACTTTTAGAAGGCAAAACGAGTGTTCTTTGCGGAAATTCAGGTGTCGGGAAATCAAGCCTAGTCAACGCAATCAATCCTACCCTTAATTTAAGAACCAAACAGGTTAGCGAAAAAACTCAACGAGGGACACACACAACACGACATTGTGAAATTATCAAACTTAATGATACATCTCGAATTGTTGATACACCCGGTTTTAGCAATGCAAGATTTGATTTTCTACTTCCTGCAGATGTTGACTTATTATTTCCTGAGATTGCGCAATTCAGAGATGAATGCAAGTATTCTGACTGCCTTCACATAAACGAAGATGGTTGCAATGTTTTAAACAATATAGAGAAAATTGCTCCGACAAGATATGAAAGTTATCTTGCATTTGTTGACGAAGCAAAAGAATATAAAGAGAGAATTAAATACGAAGGCAAAAAACAAGAACACTCTAAAAAAATTGTCCACAACAGACAAATTGCCAAAATCAGTGAAAAGAAACGCCAAAGTGCAAGAAATACACTTAAACAACAGATTTATAAAGAAATAGACGAAGGACAAGAATTATGAAAATGACTGAATACATAGATTTAATAAACAAAAAAATTGACGAATTTATGCCTATTTGTTATCCACAAAAAATTTTCAAATCAATGAAATACACTGTAACACTTCCAGGCAAAAGACTTCGCCCTGTTATGTGTCTTGAAACTTGCAGAATGTTTGGCGGAAATTATGAGGATGCAATCCCAACAGCATGTGCTATCGAGATGCTTCATTCGCAAACTCTTATCCACGACGATTTACCTTGTATGGATAACGATATGTACAGACGTGGACAATTAACAAACCACATGGTTTTTGGAGAAGCTCATGCAGTTTTGGCAGGAGATGCGCTTTTAACTTTTGCTCCACAAGTTATATTAAAAAACTCAAAAAAATTAGGAGCTGAAAAATTAATAAAAATTATGGAAGAATATTTTCAAGCTGCCGGAGCTTATGGAGTAATCGCCGGTCAGGTCGTTGATATTGAGAGCGAAAAATTAATGCAAGCTTTTGAATACGGAAAAGATGATGAACAATTACCAGAAATTCTTGATTATATTCACACACACAAAACCGCAGATTTATTCAAATTAGCATTGAGAACTGGGGCTATAATAGCAAATGCAACAGAAAAACAGATTGAAGACATAACTGAATTTGGTCAAGTTTTAGGCGTAGCTTTTCAAATCGCAGATGATATTTTAGATGAAACCTCTACATTTGAAGAAATGGGCAAAACTATGGGTAAAGATAAAGAAGAAGGGAAATTGACATACACATCTCTTTATGGATTAGAAAAAGCTAAAAAAGATTTGAACGAATTAATCGACAAATGTTATGACATCTTGAACAGAAATAATTTAAAATCAGAAGTTTTTGAACAAATATTGGAAAAAATCAGAATTAAATAAATATTATTCCATTTTTAAAAAGCTTGTGTTATACTGAACACATACACAAAAAAAGAGAGTAGGATTTTAATGACAACAAGTATTACAAATACTGGATACGAAGCACTTTCAGCCGGAATTTTGGCTGCGTTTTTTGCTCAGGTAATAAAGTTTTTTATTTTTACAATTAAGGCAAAAAAAGTTAATTTCAAAATTTTCACAACAACAGGTGGAATGCCGAGTTCTCACTCTGCGGGAGTTATGGGACTAGCTACCTCAGTTGGAATTATTGAAGGCTTTGGTTCTGTATTTTTCGCAATAGCAATCGGTTTTGCATTAATAACAATGTACGATGCTGCAGGTGTTAGACGTGCTGCCGGCAAGACTGCAGCTTGTTTAAATAGAATGATGGATGATTTTTACAAACATGATGTTCAAGCCATCGGCGGAAAATTAAAAGAACTTTTAGGGCATACCCCTTTCGAAGTTATTATGGGCGCACTTTTTGGGATAGTATTTTCATATTGCTACCATTATTACTTTTTATTAGGATAATAAAAATTTGTAAATAGTATTGCCTTTTTTTGTTATTTGTGTAATAATCTCGGTATAAGGGCTTATAGAGAAATCTATATCCGGAAGTTTGTACCCTTAGTGGAAAAGAAAGAGATACTCGTTAATGAGTGTTAAGCAACAGGAATTTAATTACAAATTTATAAAAGAAAATGCAAGTGCCGGAAGTTGGCGCAGAGGTTATGAATACCATTTAAAAGATATGGTATTTGACTCGTATCCTGAAAAAAACTTTTACATGGCAAAAGTAAAAGGGAATTTTCAAGATCATTATAATACAGATTTAATTTTCAAAAAGAACAAAGTTGAGGCAAGATGTAATTGCCCGCTGAAAGAAGAATGGTGTAAACACGCAGTAGCCGTTGCTTTAAAAGCGATTGATGAACACGCTTACGAAGATTGGTTAGAAACAAAATATGGTATGGAATTTGAATTTCCTGACGAAAATACAGCTTTAACAGAAGAACCGCAGGGAAGTTATTTATTTCATTTTAATTCTAAAAGAAAAGCTAACTTTTTTTCAGTTTTGGTTCGTTCAAGAGAAACAGGTAAAGTTGTAAGACAAATTGAACCAATCTTGAGAGCATTGATTGAAGCTCAAAAACAAAATCCGGATTTTGAATTAAACAATTCTCAAAAAGTTGAAGTGGCAATATTCCAACAATTGCTAACAGTTTCAAGACAAGACAAAAAAGCCGGTTGGTATGATATTCCGATTACAAAATTCGGACCGATGTTCACATTGTTGTCTAAGGCTGATGAGGTTCTTGACGAAAAAACAAAAGAAAGATTAAAATTTACTGATGAAGAATGGAAACTTGTTCTAAATGTAAACACGGGTGCGCAAGGAACAATTCTTTTGTCATTAGAGTGGAAAAGACCGGATAAAGATGATGTTTATCCGTTTGAAGAAGTTCGTTATTTTTCAAGACATTTGAAATGGGGAAGATATAAAAACATAATTTTCCCTACAAATATTGCAATGAACTCTTTACCTCAAAATATTTTGAAATCATCATTCACTGATTTGAAAGATGCAGATGGCGGGAAATTTATCTACGAAGAACTTCCAAAACTTCAAGAAATTATGGATGTTGAAATTGCCGATAATATCAGCCAATTAATGTTGACCGAACGCCCTCCTTTAAACATTGTAACAATGGGAATTGACTACGATCAATCTTTGAAGGCTTCATTAGATTTTGAATATGATGGAGTTGTTGTTCCATATTCTAAAACAACAGCAGAAAAAGCTCCTTATATTACAATTAAAAAACCTGGAGAAGACCTTGTTTATTGGATAAAACGAAATCTTAAACATGAACAAGAAGCGTATCAAATGCTATTGGCTTGTCGTTTCGTTCCAATGCAGACTAATAACCTTGCTTTAGAAAAAGAAAATGCAATTGATTTTTACAACTATTACATAAAACAGGCCGGCGAAGGTTGGAAATTTGTAGAGAAAGATGATATGAATTTCTTCAAACTTATGGCTGATCCATTCAAACTTTGCGCCAAAATCGACTTTTCAGAAGAAGCAGAAGATAGTTTTGAAATCTTTTTGTACGGTCAAGTCGGAGAAGAAATTATTAACTTTGATGAAGTTTATGATACTATTCAAAGTGGCGAAAAATATAGCAGAATAAGAAGTTTAGGCTTTGTAGAATATCCGGCTCAAGATATTTATTCTATTATGCGTGCTTTCAACTCATTTGATGTTTACAGAAACAATGACAACAAATATATTGTAAAAACATATCGAGCAGGATTAATTAACGAACTTAAAAACCTTAATGTAGAACTTGTTTTAAGCGAAAAATTTGAAAACTTCTGGAAACAGATGTCAAACTTTTCAACATCAGAAGATTTGAAACTTCCAGAAGGTATTAACGCAGAATTTAGAGAGTATCAAACAAAAGGTTTTGGTTGGCTTTGGTTTATGTATAAGTATGGACTGAACGGAATTTTGGCGGATGATATGGGGTTAGGAAAAACTCTCCAAGCTCTTGCCGTTGTACAAAAAGCCAAAGAAGAAGACGGGCCAATGCCGGTTCTTGTAATTTGTCCAACAACAGTTGTTTTCAATTGGGAATCCGAAATTCAAAAGTTTGCACCAACGCTTACAACTCTAAAACTTGCTGGAGTTGAAAGAAAACAATTTTTTAAAGAAATTCCAAATTACGATGTTGTTATCACAAGCTACGCTCTTGTTAGACGTGATATTAACAAATTAAAAGAATACAATTTCAGATACGTAATTTTAGATGAATCACAAAATATTAAAAACGCAATGTCGCAAACAGCTCAAGCGGTAAAAAAATTACAGGCATCACACAAACTTGCACTATCAGGGACTCCAATTGAAAACAAACTTGAAGAATTGTGGTCTGTTTTTGATTTTCTTATGCCTGGATTTTTGTTTAGTATGGCAGAATTTAATTCTCGCTATGTTAACCCAATTATGGAACGTCAGGATAAAACAGTTGAGAAACGTTTAAAACTACAGATTTATCCATTCATTTTACGTCGTATGAAACGAGATGTAGCAAAAGATTTGCCGGATAAAGTTGAAAATATTGCATACTGCGAACTTACAGATGAACAAAGAGATTTTTATTTACAAGTTCTTGATAGTACAAAAGAAGAATTGTTTAAATCTATTGAACAAAATGGGCTTGAAAAAAGTAGATTATCAATTTTCTCTGCGTTGCTAAGATTACGCCAAATATGTTGTCATCCAAGACTTTACGACAAAGAAAATGTTAAACACATTATGAAATCAGGCAAGTTTGAAAAATTGAAATCAATGCTTGAAGAAATTATTGATGAAGGGCATAGAATTTTGCTATTTAGCCAGTTTGTAAATATGCTTGATATTGTAAAAGCCTGGTTGGAACGTGAAGGTATTCCATATGAATATTTGACCGGTAAAACAAAAGACAGACAAGGGGCAGTTGAAAGATTTAATTCAAACCCGCATATTCCAATTTTTCTAATCAGTTTGAAAGCCGGCGGTACTGGTTTGAACTTGACCGGTGCAGATTACGTAATTCATTACGACCCATGGTGGAACCCTGCAGTTGAAGATCAGGCAACTGATAGAGCTTACCGTATCGGTCAAACTAAAAAAGTTTTTGTATATAGATTGATTACTAAAAATACTGTAGAAGAAAAAATCCAAAAATTAAAAACGGTTAAACGTAACTTGGTCGATAGCGTAATTTCTGTCGATAGAAATATAGTTAAATCTCTAACAATGGATGATATTAGAGAAATCTTCTCTGTTGATTAATTAGCAAACACATTTATAATACTTTAATACAACATTTGAATTATTTTTAACATATACCCTTGAAATACTCTGAAATATTTGTTATAATATGATATATGAGCAATTATGATCAATTATACAAAATTTTAGACAAAGAAAAAATTTCAATCAAAGAGTTAAGAGAATTGACTAACAATGAATTAGTAACAGCAATTTCTCCTTCAAAATCTGACAAAATTCTTTATCACAAGTATGATGTTCGCCTTGAAAATGGAGAATTGTATTACGTATTCTTGAAAAAATCCATTTTCGAAATACTTACTCTCGCTAGTAACAGAGAGATTTAAACTCTATACGTTTCCTGTTGAACTGTTTCTATCATCTTCAAGTTGTCTTATGTCAATATTATTATCATCTGCATAAGTATTCATCATTGGGACATCAATTTCAACATTAACGTCTGCATCAACCATTTCAATGTCATTTTTCGCAAATTCTTTGGTCTTACCATCTTCCATTTTAACAGCGACTTTTCCGCTCATAAATTGAAGATAACAAACTTTGCCTAAACCGTCTGGTGTCATTACAGATGAACCAACCGGCGGCATACCTTTGGCTGCATTGATATAATTAGAATACTCATAAGTTAAGCAACACAACAATCTTCCGCAAGTACCGGAAATTTTTCCGGGAGCAATCGGCATCCCTTGATCCTTTGCTAATTTCACATTTATTGTTGCAAATTTTCTCAAAAAGCTTGAACAGCAGAATGGTCGACCACAAACTCCTGCACCTTCTAAAATAGAAGTTTCATCTCTTACACCAATATGCCTCAAATCAATTCTTACTCTCGTAAAAACTTGTGTTAAATCTTTTAATAACGCTCTAAAATCAACTCTTTCAGGAGCAGTGTAGTAAAAAGTTATTTTTCTTCTATCAAACGTAATTCGGCATTGAACCAAATTCATATTCAATTTGTGTTGTTGAACAAGTGCCTGACATTTGAAAAAAGACTGAACTTCTTCTTTTTTTATATCTTCAAGAGTTTGTAAATCCCTCTGTGAAAGAGTTCTGATAACATGAAAAGCTTCCGGCTTATTTTTTGCGTGTTCCCATAATTTTTCAATTTGAGAATTTACAATAAAAGCTTTTAAAGCTTCTTCACCTTTTTCAGTTCTTACAAGCACCATTTGTCCGTCTTCAATATGAATTGTTTCAGGCACATTGAGCGGATAAAAAGTGTTTTTGAGGTATTTTACTGCATACTTAAACATATCTTTCTTCTTCTTTTAACTTTCTATTCATTAATTTTTCTAATAATGCTTGCGGAGTAATATCTGTGTAAACCGCCTCATAAATAGCATTTGAAACAGGTACTTCAATATTTAATTTTTTAGCTAATTCACAAATCGCTTTTGAAGTTTTTACACCTTCTGCAACAGAACCCAATTCAGCCAAAATATCATTAATTTTTTTACCTCTGGCAAGCATTGAACCAACTGTATAGTTTCTTGACATCGGACTTGAACAAGTTGCGATCAAGTCACCCATTCCAGATAAACCGTACAAAGTTGAAGGATTTGCACCTAAATTAATACTTACACGAACAATTTCAGCCATACCTCTTGTCAAAAGAGTTCCTGCACAGTTATCACCCAACCCCATAGTATGAGCAAAACCTGATGCAATCGCAATTACGTTTTTCAACGAACCTCCAAGTTCTACACCTATAACATCAGTGTTTGTATAAAGTCTAAATTTTGAAGGAACATTCATTGCTTTTTGAACAAATTCAGCAACTTTTATATCTTCACAAGCTACGGATGCTGCTGTCGGCAAACCTGCCAAAACTTCTTTTGCAAGTGTTGGACCTGAAAGAATTGCAAGCTTTTGTTCCGGTAAAACATCTTTAATAACTTCTGACATTCTCATCAAAGAAGGAACTTCAATACCTTTTGATGCGTTTACCAAAATTTGTTCTGATTTAATTCCTGCCGCTTTTAATTTTTCGCAAACATCTCTAGTTCCAGATGTTGCAATAACTGACAAAATTATATCAGCTCCGGAAATTGCATCTTTCAAATTTGATGAAATTTCCACTTTTTTATCCAATTGTACTTCAAGAGGTTTTGAAGTATGTTTATTTATTCTTAAATCATCTGAGATATCTTGTTCTCTGCCCCAGACAGTTATTTTTTCAAAATTGTTTGTTAAAAGCCAAGCTAAAGTCAATCCCCAACATCCTGCTCCAAGAACTGTTAATTTCATAATCTCTCCTTTATACCGTCTGATAAGTTTTTAATAATTTACGAAGAACTCCGCCATGTTTTTTCAATTCCAATCTTGCCTTGTCGGGTTCTATTTTCATAAGAATTGAAACAATTGCCGTTTTAATCTCCCAGTCACACTTCAACAATGTTGCAAGTGCCACACTATGAGGAGTTGCAGCTATTTCAGCAACAATTCTTATTGCTCTGTCTTTTAGTTTTTCGTTTGTTGCCTTCAAGTCAATCATAAAGTTTTCATAAGTTTTACCAATCTTTATCATTGAACCTGTTGTAAGCATATTCAAAATCATTTTTGTTGCAGTACCTGCTTTCAATCTTGAAGAACCCGCAATAACTTCCGGTCCAACTTCTGCACAAATAACAAGTCCTGCTTCTTCTGCGATTTTTCCTTTTGAATTGCAAGTAATACCAATCGTTTTACAATTAACATCTTCTGCTCTTTGCAAAACTCCTAATAAATATTTTGGATTTCCACTAGCAGAAATCACAAACGCAACATCATTTTCTGTCAAAATTTCTGCATCTTTGTAGCCAAGTTCAAAATTATCTTCTGCGCCTTCAACTGCAGTTCTAAAAGCACTATCACCACCAGCAATTATACCTTGAACCATATCAGGCGAAACGCTAAAAGTTGGAGGGCATTCTGAAGCATCTAATACCCCGAGTCTACCTGATGTTCCAGCTCCAAAATAGAACAATCTTCCACCTTTCAAAAACTGTTTTGCAATAACATCAATTGCCTCTGCAATGTGATCAGTTTCTTCTTCTACCGCAAGTGCAACCAATTTATCTTCCTCGTTCATTTTTTGAACCATCTCAACAGTAGAAAGAATATCAATATCCTTCGTATTTTCGTTTCTGTACTCGGTAATTACTTCACTCATTTTTCCACTCCACAAAAGGGAAAACCCTTTATTATAATAACACTACACTAATTTTAGCAAATTTGCCATTTCTATAGCAGCTTTTGCAGCATCAGAACCTTTGTTTCCTGCTTTTGTACCTGCTCTTTCAATAGCTTGTTCGATATTATCAGTAGTTAGAACCCCAAATATCACAGGGACTTCTGTTTGCAGACTAACTTGCGCAACACCTTTAGAAACTTCTGCACAAACATAATCATAGTGAGAAGTAGAGCCTTTAATTACTGCACCTAATGTAATAACTGCATTATATTTACCAGTTTTGGCAAATTTTAAGGCTGCAATAGGAATTTCAAAAGCACCCGGAACTCTGACAACATCAATATTATTTTCATCAACACCATGTCGTCTAAGCTCATCAATAGCTCCTGACAAAAGTTTTGCCCCGATGAAATCATTAAATCTTGATAAAATTATACAAAATTTCTCATTACCTGCGACTAACTGCCCTTCAAAAGTTTTCATTTTTACTCTCCTTTGAGCATATTATACGATATACAGGCGTTTTTTTCAACTGTACGTAAAGATATATCACATGGAAATTATCCGATAATTAACGGAGCAAAAATCTTGTAAAAGATGTAAATCGCAGCAATTACCAATAATCCACCACTAATTTTTAAAAGCCAGTCTGAAAACTTGTAAAAACCTTTCCAATTTTTCAAATGAGATGTTAAAAAACCTGCGAAAATTAAAATTAAACCCTGTCCTAAAGAGAACAAAAACAACATTATTATTGCATGCCAAATACTCGCAGAAAGTGATGCAAACGCCATTATACCTGCCAAAATCGGAGTAGAGCATGGAGTTCCGGCTAAAGCAAAAACACCTCCTAACAAAATCGGGTACAAATACATGTTAGTACCTTCGTTTTTCGGCATTTCCTTAATCATTACAGGAAGTTCAAAATCCAATACCCCCATCAGTTTTAAACCCATAACCATAATGATACCCGCAAGAAATATTCCAAAATATCCACCTGCAAACGAAATAAAAACCTTACCAGTAATAGCACAAATTATACCGATTATTGAAAACACAATTGCCGTTCCCAATACAAAAAACAATAATTGTACAAATGTTTTAAGCGGTTTTTCTTTGGAATAACCGCCAATATAACCAATAATTATTGGCAGCATTGCAAGCGAGCAAGGAGAAATTGATGCCACCAAACCACCTAAAAATGAAAGCGCAAACAATACTAACAAACTACCGTTTTGAGTAAAAAGACTGATATAATTTTCCATTTACTTTAGCTCCTGCAAATATTTATCCATTTGCTCTTTTGAGATAGCTCCCTCAATTCTTCTGACCTGTTGACCATTTGAATTTAGCAAAATAATTGTTGGAACTAGAGTGACATTATATTTTTTAATTTGTTCGTCACTGAAAGAATTTCTATCTTGAACTTGAATTTCTGTCAAAATAATTTCGTTATTATATTTAGGAAAAATTTCTTTAAAAACTTTATTCATAGTTTGACAATCCAAACACATTGCCGATGTAAATTTTACAACTTGGGGTTTGCCATTTTCAGTTGTCTTTGCAGTTGTTGAATTTGATGCTGTCAAAGCCATATAAAGCATAATTGGAATTGCAAAAATTAAAGAAATAATAATAATATTCTTTTTCATGAAAAGCTCCTTTCTATGTAATTTTAGCATAAAATAAAAAGAAAATTTTTCTAACCCCAAATGGGGAATACTTTAGGATAAAAACACATAAATGAGCAACAATTACACATCTTCCGGCACATAAAAATCCGCTTTTGCTAATAATTCTCTTGTATGTTCATAACAACAAGAATTGTGACAAATTTCCTGATATTCCCTCACAATACTCAAAACGTCGTCAACCGACATTTTTATAATCCTTCTTTCACCTTCAATAATTCTAGCCATATTCTAAATTCCTTTCAAAATTATCTACGGAATAATCCGAGAATACTTTTGACAAATCCATTAACCTATTTAGAAAACTATTTTCAAATAATAAAAATTTATGAAATTTCATATAAAAAAAGCTCCTCTTTAATAGAGGAGCTTTTTTATGTTTTCTAACGCATTATTTTTCTTCGTTTTCGTTACCTAATTGAAAATCAGGTGCGCCAAACATACCTTCGATTTCTTCCAAAATCGCAGATGGTTTGCGAGCTTGATTTCTTTGAGCAACTGCACGTTTTCTTTCTTCACGTTCTTTTTCTTCATTAGCATTAGATAGGTGATGGAAACCAGTACCAGCTGGAATTAAACGACCAATGATAACGTTTTCTTTCAAACCTCTCAATAAGTCTTTCTTTCCATCTACCGCAGCTTCTGTCAAGATTCTTGTTGTTTCTTGGAATGATGCTGCTGAAATGAAGCTTTCAGTATTCAAAGATGCTTTTGTAATACCTAACAACATGTATTCACAAGTTGCAGGAGTTCCACCTTTTTCTTCAACTTCTTGGTTTTCTTTTTCGAATGTTTGCATTTCAACAAGTTCACCAGGTAACAATGTTGTATCACCAGCATCAACAATCTTAACTTTCTTAGTCATTTGTCTTACGATGATTTCAACGTGTTTATCGGCAATTTCTACACCCTGAGAGCGATATACTCTTTGTACTTCGTCTACTAGGTATTGTTGAGCTGCTTCTGGACCGCAAAGTCTGATTACGTCGTGTGGATTCAAAGGACCACTTGTTAAAGGTTGACCTTTTGTGATTTTTTGTTTGTTCTGAACAACAATATTAGCATCAATTGCATATTTGATTTCAGTTCTACCATTTTCTGTTACTAAGAACAATCTTGGCAAATCATCATCAGTTTCAATTTCTGCAATACCGTCTTCTTCAGCCAAAATAGCACAATCCTTAGGTTTACGTCCTTCAAGAAGTTCTTCTACTCTAGGAAGACCTTGAACGATATCACCTGTTTTTTGTCTTTCAAATACCAATGTCGCAATGTTATCACCACGTAGAACCAAAGCTCCTGCTTCTACCTGCAACATTGTACCAGGACTAATCAAGTAAGGACGACCGTTTCTGATTGTAATTTCGCCTTTATTAACTGCAATTACCATACCTGAAACAGTTGATGTTTCTCCGCTATCAGCTAACACACCATCAAGTCTAACGAAATCGCCTTTCTTAACACTTGCTTTACCTTTAACAGAAATTTTTGTTTCATAAGTAGTACTTGTTAACAATAATCTTCTTGCATCTTCTTTATTACCTTTAATAGATGCAACACCATCATTAATAGCAAGAACTTGAGTTTTTGCAACCGGTGTTTTAGGATCAATTGTTTGACCGTCTTTTACAAGAAGTTCTGTTTGAAGAGAAGACATAGTCTTAGCATTACCTTCAAATTCACGACGAACAATCAAGTTTTCAAGAACAACAATTCTCAAGTTGTCTTTTTCGTCAAGTTCTACCATACCTTTAAGGTGTGACAAGTAACCTTGCATTTGAAGAACCAAACTTGTTCTTGTAATTGTTGCACCATCCAAATTTCTAACTCTTGCACCATCTTTGTATTGCAATTGAGTAACAGGAACGATATCAATTAATTCATCTGATGTGTTGAATTTGATTGAAACATTTTTCTGTTGAACATCCAATACTTGAACCGGTCTTACAAGAATTTGAATTGGTTGGTTAGAAATACTATCTTCATCTAATGAGAGGTTAGTATCCAATTCTTCGTCCAAGTCATCAATATCAATGTCATCCATTGAAGAATCCATAATTGTAATGATAGAAGTTTCTTTAGCTTTAATTCCATCAGCAATTACTGTTCCTTTCTTAACAACTTCACCTTCATCAACTTTAAGTTCTGAAACGCTTGAAAGTGTATGAACTTCGCCAGGACGAATTGTAATTTCGTGAATAATATCGTTGTATTCTTTAAATTCAACAATACCATCAATGTGACAATATACGTCTTTTACAACTTCTGTACCGGCAGTAACGTGAGTTCCGTTTTCAACCATCTTCAATGAAGAATCTTTATTAATTTGGTGAATTTCTTCTGGAATAAATACTACAGAACCAGGTTTTGTAATAATTTGATTTTCGTCAACTTCAACATCAACGTATCTAATTTCACCAGAAGAAGCAACTGCACAATCATCGTCGATAAGTTCGGCAATAATCATACCGTTTTCAACGGTTGTATCAACTGGAGCTTTTACGATATATTTTTCACCAGTCTTGTCTACTGTCCATAATTGTTCTTTTTTAGTTTGTTCAAATGTCGCATTTTCAGGCATCAATGAAGCGATTACAATTGTTAATTCTTTACCTTGAATAATCTTCTTAATATTTTTACCTTCAAATTTAACATCTTCAATAACTAAATCTTCACCAAAACGAACTTCTCCGCCGTGTTCAGAAATAGTTAATGTTTCAGCAAGTTTTTCACCTTCTTTGATAGCTTGACCATCTTTTACTAGAACTTTTGAACCACCCGGAAGGTTATAAACATCACCACCAAGAACCCAAATAATACCTTGTTTATTTGTTGTTCTTGAAATGTTACCTTGTCTGTCTTTCTTTTCATCAGCTACAAAATCTTCGTACAATACTTCACCTGACAAGTCAGATGTAATATCTTTTGTAGCTTTTTCTGTTAAACGAGAACCAGAACCCTGAGCTGCAGGTTCAAATTGAGCCAATTTGAAACCTTTTTTAACTTTCATTCCATTTGTAAAGAATACTGTTGAACCAGCAGGAATGTGATATTTTTCAGTTCTTTTAGCACCCTTCAACTCGATATCTGTTTCGTAGTTAGAAATATTTACGATATCACCGTGACGAGTTCTCAATTCTCTTGTTTTAACGCTTGAAATAACTTCACCGTCTTGTTTTGCAATAACTTCTTTAATTGCATCTTTAACGCCAACCGCACCACCTGTGTGGAATGTTCTCATTGTTAACTGAGTACCAGGTTCACCAATTGATTGAGCTGCAATAATACCGATTGCTTCACCAATATCAACAAGTTTTTGAGTTGTCATTGCCCAACCATAACATTTTTGGCAAATACCATATTCAAGACCGCAAGTCAAACCAGAACGAACTTTCAATTCTTGAAGTTTCAAATGAGAAACTTTCTTAATATCATCTCTGTTCATTGTAGTTCCTGCAGAAACAAGAACTGTTCCATCTGTATCTTTAATGTCTTCTGCAATTGTTCTACCTAACAATCTGTCAATTAATGGAACAATTACGTTATCACCATCTGTAATAGGTTTCATGTTAATTGATTTTGTAGTGTGGCAATCGTCAGCACGAATAATTACATCCTGTGCAACATCAACCAAACGTCTTGTCAAATAACCTGAATCGGCTGTTTTCAACGCTGTATCTACAAGCCCTTTTCTTGCACCATAAGAAGAAATGATGTACTCTGTAACGGATAAGCCTTCTTTAAAGTTAGATTTAATCGGCAAGTCGATGATTTGACCTTGTGCGTCAGCCATCAAACCTCTCATACCTACCAACTGAGATACCTGTGACAAGTTACCTCTGGCACCTGAGAACGCCATCATATATACCGGGTTCAATCTATCAAAGTTTTCAACTACCTGAGAAGTCAACTTCGCAGTTGTTTCGGACCAAGTATCGATAACCTTTGTATATCTTTCTACTTCGGTGATTTCACCTTTTAAATATCTGTTTGTTGATTTTTCAATTTCAGATTCAGCTTCTTGTAGCAACTCTTTTTTAATTGCCGGAACTTGTAAGTCTGCAATAGAAATAGTTGTTCCGGATTTTGTAGCATACCTGTAGCCGAGATTTTTAAGGCTGTTAGCCAATTCTGCGGTTTTTGCTCCGCCAAACTCAAGATACATTTGTGAAAGCAAATTGTTCAAACCTTTTTTGTCCATTTGCTTGTTAATGAAATCTACAGTTTTTTTAGCATGTGTGTATGTTGTTTCCATTATACTTATATCCTTTTTTAATAAATAATTGCATTTTTTCTTAATGTCTTAGGGCATTTCTACCCTAAAGACTTATTTACGCCAAAGCATTTCTTACAGCTTCGTTGAAGATAATTCTTCCTGCTGTTGTTTCCAATCTTTCGCCGTGTTCATCTCTTACGATAATTTTGTCGTGAAGGTCAATTACACCTACTTCTAGAGCGGAAATAGCATCTTGGAAGTTGTAGAAATATCCTTTAGGTTCCATTTCAGGATTTTTCAAAATAGTCAAGTAATACATACCTAAGACCATATCCTGAGTAGGAGTGATAATTGGTTTACCCGTTGCAGGAGCTAAAATGTTGTTTGTAGCTAACATTAACATTCTTGCTTCTGTTTGAGCCTCAATTGATAATGGAACGTGAACTGCCATCTGGTCACCATCGAAGTCGGCGTTAAACGCTGTACATACTAGAGGGTGAAGTTGGATTGCACGACCTTCTACCAATTTCGGTTCAAAAGCCTGAATACCTAATCTGTGAAGTGTCGGGGCACGGTTCAATAAAACTGGGTGTCCATCAATTACTTCTTCCAATATATCCCAAACTACTGCTTCGGAACGTTCAATCTTTTTCTTTGCAGATTTTATGTTTTGAACATATCCTCTTTCAATCAATTTGTTTACAACAAATGGTTTAAATAATTCAATTGCCATTTCTTTTGGCAAACCGCATTGGTTCAATTTCAATTGAGGACCAACAACGATAACTGAACGGCCTGAATAGTCAACACGTTTACCTAACAAGTTTTGACGGAAACGACCTTGTTTACCTTCAATAATATTAGATAATGACTTCAACGCTCTGTTGTTTGGACCAACAACTGTTCTACCACGTCTACCGTTATCAATCAAAGCATCCACTGCTTCTTGTAACATACGTTTTTCATTTCGTACAATAATTTCAGGAGCACCCATTTCTAACAATCTTTGTAAACGGTTGTTTCTGTTTATTACACGTCTGTACAAATCATTCAAGTCAGATGTCGCAAAACGACCACCATCCAATTGAACCATTGGTCTTAAATCAGGAGGAGTAACAGGAAGTACATCCATAATCATCCAAGTCGGATCTGTTTCTGATGAAATCAATGAATCCAATAATCTCAAACGTTTGATAAGTTTACTTTTCTTTTGAACTGAGTTTACAGTACCTGCAAGTTCAGTTCTGATTTCTTCTGCAAGTCCTTTTACATCAACTTCAGCAAGAAGTTCTTTAATAGCTTCTGCACCGATACCTACTTTCAATTCAGAATCTTCGTGTTCAGCCATATAATCTTCATATTCTTCTTCTGATAATAGTTGAAGTTTTTTGAAATCACTTTCTCCGGCATCAAGAACTACATAATTGTTGAAGTAGATAACTTGTTCTAAATCTTTCAAAGTCATATCAAGAAGTAAACCTAAATAAGAAGGAATACCTTTTAAGAACCAAATGTGAGAAACAGGGGCTGCAAGTTTAATGTGACCCATTCTTTGTCTTCTTACTTTTGAATCTGTAACTTCTACACCGCATCGTTCGCAAATGATACCTTTGTGTCTTACTCTTTTATATTTACCGCAATAGCATTCCCAGTCTTTTGATGGTCCGAAAATTCTTTCGCAAAATAAACCATCTCTTTCCGGCTTCAATGTACGGTAGTTGATTGTTTCCGGTTTAGTAACTTCGCCGTAAGACCATTTAAGTATTCTTTCCGGTGAAGCGATACTAATTCGTATATAGTCAAAATAATCTATGCTTGTTGACATTGTTTGTCTTTCTCCTTTTTATATTTTAGTGAGTGGTGAGGAGTGAGTTGTGAATAGTTCTTTTCATAAATAATCTATTCACTACTCACCATTCACTATTCACTTAATTATATATCTCCGAATGTAGTTGGTGTTTCAAAGAAATTGATGTTTAACAACTCAGAATCCATATCTGAAAGAACTCTACGTGGAGCTGATTTTCTCAAATCATCCATGTCTGTCATTAAATCAACTTCTTGACCGTCTTTTTTCGCTACCGTAATATCCAAACCGATACTTTGCAATTCTCTTACAAGTACTTTGAATGATTCTGGAATACCCGGTCTTGGGATGTTATCACCTTTAACGATTGCTTCATAAGCTCTATTTCTTCCGTTAACATCATCTGATTTAATTGTTAACATTTCTTGTAGAGTATATGCAGCACCGTAAGCTTCCAATGCCCAAACTTCCATTTCACCAAATCTCTGACCACCGAATTGAGCTTTACCACCCAATGGTTGTTGAGTAACAAGTGAATAAGGACCTGTAGAACGAGCGTGAATTTTATCATCTACAAGGTGGACAAGTTTAAGAATATAAGATAGACCTACAGCAACCGGTTCATCAAACGGTTCACCAGTTCTACCGTCAATCAATCTTACTTTACCGTCTTCGTTAACCCAATCGCATCCAGATTCTTTGATACCTTTCAAAAGTTCAGCCTTTGTAGCTCTTTCTGATTGATTATCACCATATCTTTCGTCGAATGAAGGAGTTTCATAATAGTTGCCTGTCAAGTATGCAGCCAAACCTAACAACAATTCGTAAGTCTGACCAACGTTCATACGAGAAGGTACACCTAATGGGTTTAATACGATATCAACAGGAGTACCGTCTGGCAAGAATGGCATATCTTCTTTAGGTAAAATTCTTGAAACAATACCTTTGTTACCGTGACGACCTGAAAGTTTATCACCTACAGAAACTTTACGTTTTTGAGCAATGTAAACTCTAATTACTGTATTTGCTCCAGGAGGCAATTCATCACCTTTTTCTCTATCGAATACCTTAACGTCGAGAACTCTACCGCCTTCGCCGTGTGGAACTCTTAGTGAGTTATCTTTTACATCTCTTGCTTTTTCTGCGAAAATTGCTCTTAACAATTTTTCTTCAGGTGGATGTTCAGATTCTCCTTTTGGAGTAACTTTACCAACTAGAATATCGTCAGCATAAACTCTAGCACCGATACGAACGATACCACGTTCATCCAAATGTCTCAAAGCATCTTCTGAAACGTTAGGAATTTCACGAGTAATTTCTTCTGGTCCTAATTTAGTTTGACGAGCATCTATTTCTAGTTTCTCAATGTGAACTGATGTGAAGATGTCATCGTGTACACATCTTTCAGAAAGTAAGATAGCATCTTCGTAGTTATAACCTTCCCAAGGCATATACGCAACAATTACGTTTTTACCTAATGAAAGTTCACCACAGTTTGTAGAAGCACCATCCGCAATTACATCACCTTCTTTAACCTTGTCACCTTCGTGAACCAAAGGTTTTTGGTTAATACAAGTATCTTGGTTACTTCTTACATATTTCATCAATGTATGAACGTGAGGTTTGTTATGAATATCACGGATGATAATTTCTTCACCCACAACTCTTTCAACAACACCGTCACAATCTGCAACTTCTACCATACCAGAGTCTTTAGCAGCTCTTTTTTCCATACCTGTACCAACAACCGGTCTTTGAGTAATCAAAAGAGGTACTGATTGACGTTGCATGTTTGAACCCATCAATGCACGGTTAGCATCATCGTGTTCAATGAACGGAATTAATGATGTCGCAACTGAGATAATCTGAATAGGAGAAACACCAACAAAGTCAACCTTGCTTGATTCGCCCATTGTAAATTCAGATCTGTATCTGATAGGAACATATTCATCTTTAAATGTATTATCAGGATTTAATTGTACGTCAGCAGGAGCGCATCTATATTCTTCGTCTTCATCTGCTGTCATATAAACAACTTCGTCTGTAACCTTACCGTCTTTTACTACAAAGAACGGAGCTTCAACGAAACCGTAATCATTAACTTTTGCGTGAGTAGCTAATGAACCAATCAAACCTGCGTTCGGACCTTCCGGTGTTTCAATCGGACAAATACGACCGTAGTGAGAAGGGTGAATATCACGAACTGCAAAACCAGCTCTTTCTCTCATCAAACCACCAGGTCCTAAAGCTGAAATACGTCTTTTGTGAGTTAATTCAGCCAATGGGTTAATTTGGTCCATGAACTGTGACAACTGAGAACTACCAAAGAATTCTTTCAAAGATGCAACAAGTGGTTTGGTGTTCAACAAGTTCAATGGTGTCAAAGTTTCAGAATCTTGCAAAGTCATTCTTTCTTTAACAATTCTTTCAATTCTTGAAAGACCAACTCTGAATTGGTTTTGCAACAATTCACCAACTGAACGAATTCTTCTGTTTCCTAAGTGGTCGATATCATCAACAGTTCCTTCATCGTATGTCAAATTAATCAAATATTCAATTGATGCAACGATGTCTTGAACTGTCAATGTTCTTTGGTTTTTAGGAATGTTCAAGTTCAATTTTTTGTTTAATTTATAACGACCTACACGACCGATATCGTATTTCTTTTCATCAAAGAAACGTGATTCCAAAATAGAACGGCCACCTGCTGCAGATGCAGGATCGCCAGGTCTTAATTTTTTATAAACTTCAATTAAAGCATCATCAGTAGTTTCTGCAGTATCTTTATCCAATGTTTTCTTTAAGAAATCAAAGTGAGTAAATAAAGATTCCATTTCTGAAACAGTTATACCCATAGCTTTCAACAATGTTGTAGCTAAGATTTTTCTGTTTTTATCGATTTTAACGTAAATAATATCGTTAGAATCTGTTTCAATTTTCAACCATGCACCACGATTAGGAATCATAGTTGCGTTATATAAACGTTTTCCGGCAGGGGAAATATCACGTTTGAAGTAAACACCAGGAGAACGAACGATTTGAGAAACGATTACACGTTCTGCGCCGTTTACAATGAAAGTACCTTTGTCTGTCATTGTCGGAATATCACCGATGTAAACTTCTTGTTCTTTAATTTCACCGCTATCACGGTTAACCAATCTTACCATTACACGCAATTGTTTTGCATAAGTTGCGTCATGGATTCTAGCTTCTTCAATGGTATATTTCGCATTGTCGAAAGTATAATTTGGTAAGAAGTGTAATTCTAATCTGCCTGTATAGTCTTTAATAGGAGAGAAAGAAAGCAATTCTTCTTTCAAACCTTCTTTTAAAAACCATTCAAACGATTTTTTCTGCACTTCAATAAGGTCCGGTAAATCATCCAAACGAGTATGTGGAATACCCATTGGTGTTACTCTTTCTGCATATTTTGTGTTAGACATTAATTCACCTCGTCTATGTGTACGTACTATATAAAAAATTGTATTATTTTTATTCTTATCCATGCCCTCTTTGGAGCAATCTGTTTGAAAATAATTTACAATTAAGAAATCTAACTTGAGGCTGTAAACCTTTCATTCTACTGAACTTCAGCTAAATGAACTTTTATGTTTCTTCTAAAATTAGGCATAGTTCACCCGACTTTAAAATTACATGTTCTTAAATAATAATACATCAATATTTTACGTCAAGAAAATATCGGTTATTTTAAAAAAATATGTTAAATTTTTGTTACAATATGTTAGACTATTGATTTTAGAGGTCTGAAAGCTTGATTATACTTGCAATACAGTGTCAAGACTACAAATAAAACTTATTCATTGTATTATTAAATACATTAGAGGAAAAAACATGAAAAAAATAGCAATTTTAATATGTGTTTTAATGTTAGGAAAAGCTGCAATATCAGCGGATATTCAAGTTACAAATATTCAAGACAAAAAACCAACTTCTGTAGTTTTGACAGGCAACCTTGTTTTTGATTGGCTTGACATCGCTCAAATTGATAGAGATACTGCAATCGAAAAATACAAATCAGAACTTTTTGGAAACGATACAGTTTTTAAATACAATAAGAAAGAGTTCAAAAAAGAGTATAAAGACTTTTTGAAAGATGCAGATTACAAGCGTCACTACATGCTTGTAAAAAACAACGTAAAAGAAACCGATGACGAAAATCTTTGCGGTTTTTATAAGAGAAATCTTTTAATAAGTTATGCCGTTCAATATAAAAACAATTTGCGTTCGGTATATTACTATGATGCACTTGGAAACCTTCGTTATGTAGACAAATTTTCAGAAAACTACCCAAATTTCCCATACATGTCAAAACAATATAGAGCAAACGGAGTGCTGGTTAGCGCAATATATTTTATGTCACATGATATGCAATATATGTACAATCACAACGCCGAATTTCAAGGAGCTTGGTATAAAGACAAAATGTATGATCGCCACGCAAAACAAATTCTTACTAGAACAAATTGGTAAGGATATAAAACAAATACACAAAGGCGGGATGCTTATCCCGCCTTTGTGTATTTTAAAATATTACTGAGGTTTTACAATAGATAATACATAGTTATTTGTAAACACTTTATTAGCAACTTCAATAATATCACTTTCTGTCACGCTATTTATCAACTGAGAATACTGTTCATCAAATTCATAGCCTCTGCCTGACACCTCAAACCAACCAATAGTTGTTGCTTTATCAAGATTAGTTTCCTGACCGATAATATAGTGTCCTAATAGTTTGTCTTTAGCCTCTTGCAATTCTTTTGAACCAACAAATTCAGTTTTCAATCTAAACACTTCTTCTTTCATTCTTTTCTGCGCATAATCAAGGTTTTCAGGATTTGTACCTATATAAGTAATAAAAGAACCTTTCAAAATATGCGGAGAGAATTGAGAACCCAATTGATACGCCAAACCATCTCTATCTCTCAAATTTTTGAACAAACGAGAACTCATGCCTGAACCTAACAAAGAATCTATGACCTGTAAAGTTGCATAATCCTTACGATTTAAAACTCCAGAAGTCTGCCAACCCATTATTATCCAATCAGTTTTAAGATCTTTTACTTTGGAACAAGCTTGCTTTTCTGTAGTCAACGATTGTACTAAATGTTTGTTATAATCAAACTTTTCACCTTTTTTATTATTAAATATATTTGTCAATTCTGCAATCGTTGTTTCTTTATCAACATTACCATTAATTGAAATCACAACATTTTGCGGGTAAAAAACTTTGTCATAATAATTTTTCACATCGTTTTTTGTAACTCTCGGCAAATTCTTTTCTAAAATATTATTAGAATAAGAATATGGCGAACCCTCAAAAATCAAAGCTTTATAGTTATCTACCGCAAGATTTAGCGGAACATCTTTACTCTTTTTTATAGAATTTAGTTCATCATTTTTCGCTTTTTCTATCTCAAATTCATCTAGTGTCGCATTATTTATAATTTCATTCAAAAGCTCCAGTGTTTTTTCGTAATCATTTTTAGTCGTAAGAACTGTCATATTAAAACTATCAGCCTTAGCTGACGGAACGATTTTTATCCCGTTATCTTCCATTGTTTGAGCAAATTCAACTGATGAATATTTTTTTGAACCTTTTGTCAAAACTACAGCCGTCAAATCAGCAGTTCCGGGAATATGTTCAATAAACTCACCACCTTTAGCAAAAATACTTATTGCAATAATGTCGTTAACCCTATTTGGAGTTAATAATAGTGTTGCTCCATTTGAAAGTTGATATTTTTGGGTATTGGAATTTTCACTAACCAATTTTGCCGGTTCTGTTTTCTGCGTAATATTAGAAACTTTTACTTCTTTACAATTTTCAGGCAAAACTATTGATACTGCACTTTTTTCCCTACCTAAATATTTGTTTGCAACATCTTTCACATCTTGTACTGTAACTTTTTTTACATTATCCAAATATGTTTCATAATACTTTGTATCATCTGTGGTTACAAACGTATAACCGATTTCACTTGCAATATTTGAGATAGATTCTCTTTCATAATATGTATCTCTCTCTATCACATTCTTTGCAAGCTGAAGTTGAGATTGAGTAACTCCATTTTTCTGAACATTTTTTATTTCTTCAAAAATACTATCCTGCAATTTTTCACATTTTTCAGGGTCAAAAGTTGTAGAAATATAAAAAATTCCATCATCTTTAAAACCTGTATTTGCCGCACCAATCGTGTTTGCAAGTTGTTTGTTCTCTTTTATATTTCTATAAAACACGGAAGATCTTCCATCTCCCAAAATCGTAGACAAAACATCTAACGCATAAGAATCTTTGTCATCTATTTTAGTGCCTCTGAAACCAATCAACATATAACCGGATTGAGTATCAAAATAGGCAACCTTTTTTTGTTGAGCAGTCAAGATTTTTTCTTTTGGGTAAACATTTTTAATAGGTTTTTTGTATTCAGAATTGAAATCACTCTTAACTTTTTCTATTGCAGAATTTGCATCTACATCTCCAACAATTACTGTAACCATATTGGAAGGATTATAATATTTATTATAATACCCCATTATTTCATCCCTGTGGATAGAACTTATAATATCAGCCTTCCCGATAACTTTTCTTTTATACGGATGATCAGAATAAAGCATATTAACCAAATTGTCATATACAAGAGTGTTTGGAGAATTTGCATCCTTCATAATTTCTTCAATAACAACTTTTCTTTCCTTCTCAAGTTCTTTTCTCGGAACTAGAGGATGAAGTAACATATCAGAGTGCATTTCTAATGCTAAATCAAAATCTTTTGATGGAATAGTTACATAATAGTGCGTAAAATCTTTGCTTGTAGCAGCATTTGTAATTGCCCCTTTGGTTTCTAAGATTTTATCAAATTCTCCGGGAGCGTGGTTAGTAGAACCTTTGAAAAACAGGTGTTCCAAAAAGTGCGAAACTCCATTGTTTTCGTCATTTTCGTTAATTGACCCTGTTTTTATCCACGTATCAATTGTTACAATCGGATTAGACTTAACCTCTTGAATAACAACAGTTTGACCGTTATCGAGTTTATATACATCAAAATCCGCAGCAAAAGCACAACCTGCACAAATAAATACTGCAAAAAGAACTAATAATTTTTTCATATTATCCCCTTCAAAAATTTATTATTATCTATGTAAACATAATACAATAAATTTTTAAATTAGAAAATAGATTAATTAAAAAGCAATTCTTTTTGGATAATCTTTAGGCACTTTCCAACCGTTTCGTTGAATTATTGCAGTACAATAAGCCGGATAAGCTGCTTTTGATGGTTAGTGTTTAAAAACTTTTCTTATCAGCGGATAGCATAATGCAAGCGCACCTGCGCCTAACACTACAAGAACAGATGTTGGAGTTTTTCTTTTTTCAATGCTTTCAGCGTTCTTCATTCCTACATAAATATCATGATTAAGAACCTGAAAATCTCTTGATGCTTGTACATGCGAATACAATACCGGCTTGTAATGGTCATTTGGCGGTACAATAACACCTACATTTAAAGGCGAATTTTTCATATTCGGATTTACACTAACACTATTATCCATACTGTTTATAAAACAAAACATAATTCTAAATTGCCTAAGAATGAAGAAATGTAAAAACACCAAGATATAAAGAGAAATTATAACAATTATAAATACTAATACCTAAACCAATTCTAACTATAATTAATTACGCAACTCCCCATTTTCGATTTTATAAATTCTTACATCTTTCAAAAACTCATCTTCAAAAAGAATTGTATCTACTGATGTTATAACAGTTTGAGTATTTTCATTTATTGACTTCAAAAGATAATTTTGTCTTAAATCATCAAGTTCTGCCAAAACATCATCCAACAACAATACAGGTTCATCACCAGTTTTTGCCGCAATAATATCTAATTCAGATAATTTCAACGCCAAAACAATTGTTCTTTGTTGACCTTGAGATGCAAATTTTGTCGCTTCGTTATTATTTATATAAAAAATCACATCATCCCTATGCGGACCAACACAAGCTTGTCCTCTGCGCATTTCTTCAACTCTACGTTCTTCAAGAGATTTATGAAAAGCGGCTGCAATGTCTTTTAATTCGTTTTCATCAGCCAAAAATGAGCAATCATAGCTTATTTTCAAATTTTCTGTTTCACTAATTATACGATGTTTTTCTTGTGCAATTCGTTCAATTTCTTTTAAATATTTTTTTCTTAAAAAAATTATATTGCTACCTGTAACCACAAGTTGTTCATTATAAACATCCAGTAAAGTGTCATTTGAATTTCCAGTTTTCAAATAATCCTTCAATAAATTATTTTTTTGAATCCTAATTTTGTCATATTTTGAAAGTCTGTCATCATAAGCGGGATAAACCTGAGAAATCGCTCTATCCAACCAATCCCTTCTATCAGAAGGATTTCCTCTCAGCAACAACAAATCCGCAGTTGAAAAAAGAACTGTTTTCAAAACTGATTTAAAATTTTTAGGAGTTGTCTTGACCTTATTCAGCGCAAGCTCTCGTTTTTTCTCCCTTGAATAAGTAAAATCAAGCTCAACATCGGTTTCTGCCTTAATCATATTACAATTAATCTCAGCCTTTTCTGCCTCAAAATTAATCAATTCAATATTATTGGAAGTTCGAGGAGATTTTAGAGTTGAAAGAAAATAAATACTTTCAAGAATATTTGTTTTCCCTTGCGCATTTTTACCAATTATAAGAATTTTTTTAGAGCTCAAATCTAGTTCCAAATCCTTGCAATTTCTATAATTAGTAAGTTTTAAATCCCTCAATCTCATAAAAAAATTATACCCCAAATATATGATTTCTTAATTTATTATAGACTAATGTTAAAATTTTTTATATAATAGGTACGCAACTTGCAATATAAGGAATAACTATGTTACCAATTATATCAGAAGAAAACGCGGCTACGGCTTTTAGTGAGATTTTTAAAGATATGCCAACATGGCGTAAAAAAATGATCCACTATCTCAAAGATGAAAATCCTGAGATAAATACCGCAATCATTGAGGCTGCAAATCGAACTTCTCTTGACCCGAAAGCTGTTGCTCTCGGTGCATATATGACATACGCCTTAATTGAGCTTGCAATAAAAGATAATGAAGATATAATGAATTTTCAGGGAGAATAATTATGTTAATTGAAGAATTACTAGAAAAACTCGTAGCTGATGGCGGTTCTGACTTACATATTTCAGCAAACCTTCCACCAGCAGCACGTATCGACGGGAAACTAAGAAGATATGATTACCCGCCACTTAGTCCAGATGACGTTGAAACTCTTTTGTTCCCAATGTTATCAAACGAACAAAGACGTACTCTTGAACAAAACTGGGAACTTGACTTTTCATATGGTATTGAAGGTTTAAGCCGTTTCAGGGTTAACTTTTACAAAGACAAAGGGAATTATGCTGCTGCATTCAGAACAATTACATCAATTGTTCCATCCTTCGACAAATTAGGTTTGCCGGAAGTTGTTAGAAAAACAGCAGATAAACCAAGAGGTTTGATCCTTGTAACAGGACCTACCGGTTCAGGTAAATCTACAACATTGGCGGCAATGATTGATTATATCAACTCAAACAGAGCAGAACACATTCTTACAATCGAAGACCCGATAGAATTTGTTCACACATCAAAACAAAGTATCATTCACCAACGTGAACTCGGAATGGATACAAGATCATTTGCAAACGCATTGAAATCCGCACTTCGTGAAGACCCTGATATTATTCTGGTAGGTGAAATGCGTGACCACGAAACTATCGCTTTAGCACTGACAGCGGCAGAAACTGGTCACTTGGTATTCGGAACATTACACACATCTTCAGCTGCACAAACAATTGACCGTATCATCGACGTATTTCCAGAAGGTCAACAACAACAAATTCGTGTACAACTTGCGAACTCACTTGTTGCAGTATTTGCACAAACTTTGTTACCAAAAATACAACCTGACGGAACTAAAAAAGGTCGTGTAATGGCTCAAGAAATCATGCTTGTAACTCCGGCAATTGCCAACCTTATCAGAGAGGCAAAAGCTGCTCAAATCTATTCAACAATACAAATGAATCAAGGTTTGGGAATGCAAACTCTTGAAATGGCACTTTCTAATCTATACAAACAAGGTGTTATTACAATTGAAGATGCACTTTCAAGAACTTCAAGACCTGATGAATTAAAACGCTTAATGAGTGGCGTTTAATAAATAAATAAAAATGCAATTAATAAAAAAGCCGAACATTTCTTTAGTTCGGCTTTTTGTTCGTTTTAAATCCTACCAAGGATAATCCTTTGCAATCTGCCATCCATCATACATAATTAATGCTGCACACATATGAGAACACCCAAATTAATCAACTCCATAAATATCCTCCAAATGTTTAACTTATTATTTATTATAATAAATTTTTCTGAATTTTTCAATATTAAATTGTTTGTGTTAAGATTAAATCATAAAGACTTTATAACCAAAGAGGAAGTATAAAATGGCACAACAAACACATGAACCAAGTTCTACTAAAGAACAAATAAGACAAACAAGAATACAAAAACTTGCAGATTTGGCTGACAAAGGCGTAAATCCATACCCTTATAAATTTGAAAAAACTGCAGATGCAGCTGAATTACAAGAAAAATACAAAGACCTTGAAGCAGGCGTTGAAACAGAAGACAAATACTCTGTTGCCGGTCGTGTAATGGCTATCCGTAACACAGGTATGTTTATCGACCTTATGGATGCTTCAGGCAAAATCCAAATTTTCTCTCACAAAGAAAATTTATCAGAAGAACAAATCAAAATTTTAAAACTCGTTGATATCGGTGATATTGTTGGTTTTACAGGCACAATAAGAAGAACTCCACGAGGAGAACTTTCTATCAAATCAACAGAATTAACTCTGTTGTCAAAAGCTCTTTTGCCTTTGCCAAATAAACAAATCAGCAAAGAAAAAGCAGAAACATTAAGCCACTATCACGGTCTTACTGATGTTGAGCTTAAATACCGTCAAAGATATGTTGACTTAATCGTTAACGAAGAAAGCAGAGATACTTTCAGAAAAAGAAGTATGATTGTTCAAAAAGTTAGAGAATTTTTGGCAAAACAAGGTTATATGGAAGTTGAAACTCCAATTTTGCAAACAATGGCATCAGGTGCTAATGCAAGACCTTTCACAACTCACCACAATGCGCTTGAAATGGATTTAACTTTGAGAATTGCTCTTGAATTATATTTAAAAAGATTAATCGTTGGCGGAATTTCAGAAAAAGTTTTTGAAATCGGAAAATGTTTCAGAAACGAAGGTATCGACACTCGTCACAATCCGGAATTTACTATGATTGAATTGTACCAAGCATACGCAGATTACAACGACATGATGACTTTGACAGAAAATATGGTTGCATACGTTGCTCAAGAAGTTTTGGGAACAACAAAAATCAAATATGGCGAAAATGAAATCGACCTAACTCCACCATGGGATAGAAAAACAATGTTAGGTTCTATCAAAGAAGCTACAGGCGTTGATTTTATGGAAATCTACAGTGCGCAACAAGCTATCGAAACAGCAAGAAGCCTTCACGTTCAAGTTGAAGACGGCATGAACTGGGGACAAGTTGTTGAAGCAGTCTTTGAAGAAAAGATTGAACCATCTTTAATTCAACCTTGCCACATCATTGATTACCCAAGAGAAATTTCTCCACTTGCAAAAGTTCACAGAGATAACGACAGATTAACCGAACGTTTCGAAACTCGTGTAAATGGATGGGAAATTGCAAATGCATTCTCAGAACTTACAGATCCAATCGATCAAAGAATGAGATTTGAAGCACAAGCTCAAGCAAAAGCAGCAGGAGATGAAGAAGCAATGGAAATTGATGAAGACTTCATCAACGCACTTGAATACGGTATGCCACCTACAGGCGGTATGGGAATGGGAATTGACAGACTTGTAATGTTATTGACAAACTCTCCATCAATTCGTGACGTTATCGCATTCCCAACAATGAAAGCAAAAGACTAAACCCACTGCGATGTGGAGCATATAAATAAAAACGACTGTAGTAATATTACGGTCGTTTTTGTTTATATTAATACCATCTGTTTTTTATCATTTTCAAAAGAAAAGACCGATATAAATCGGTCTTTTTATGAAAGATGAAAGGAGCTGAAATCTTTAGTAATACGTAATTTTCCAACCATCATTAATAACTCTTGCAGCACATGTCAAACCAGATGCCGCTTTGTTACAGTTATACGTATTATCATACCCGCCCGGAACTATATCTTTTCCCTTTAGTACAAAGGCAAAAATATCACGTCCCAGTTGATTAGGATAAGTATTTCCGTTTACATCAATTATAAATACGACAGAATCCTTTTCGACATCTACCCCAAATTCTGATTTTACAATATCTTTAGGATAAACATTCATAATAACATTCATTCCATCAACAAGAGTAAACATATATTGATAAAGTTTTGCATTTTTCAAATATACTTTACCACTCAAAAATCTAGTCGGATACTGCCAACAACCTGTAGCATTTGAACATTCTCTAACAACCTTAAAATAAGGGCGGTAATATGAAAATGCAAGTGCTGAAGAATCTTGAGAATACTCATCCAATCCCCAATAGTTTGGAGAAGCTCTATCTAAAATTACAAACATTGTAACTTGATTGATTGCCGAATAGAATTTTTTCAATGCGGCAATATTTTTTGTATCGTTAATTTTGGCCAACAAACCAAACATTGTCAGTGATGCAATCACGCCAATTATTGCCAGAGTGAATAACGCCTCTGACATAGTTAATCCTGAACGTTTTTTTAGCAGAAATTTATAATCCATAAGACCAACCGCCTTTCATCTTTTGACAAAAGACCTTTAACAATACATATACTTTATATATACCCAAATCCAAAATTTCACTAACCTAATATTAAGATTTTTTAATATTTTTATATAGACTTTTTTCATTGTTTATCATAAATTACAAGTATGTTAGAAAATTATACCGAACTACTAGATAATTTGAAACACCATTCTCATTTTAGGGATATAAAAGACTTTGAAGGCAAAGACGAAAAATATATTTACTACAAGGGGAAAAAACTTCTTAATCTTTCATCCAACAATTATTTAGGATTTGCTGATAACAAAAAAATTACGAAAGAATTTTTAGATTATGCAGGGGATAAATATTCTTTTGGCAGTGCATCCGCAAGACTTTTAACCGGAACTCTCCCAGTATATAAAGAACTTGAAGATTTGATATCTTCAATCTTCCACAAAGAAAAAACTTTGTTATTCAATAGCGGTTACCATGCAAATGTTGGAATAAACAGTTCTATTGCCGGCAAGGGAGATGTTATTTTTTCTGACAAACTTAATCATGCAAGCATTATCGACGGTATGAGATTGTCTGAAGGAAAATTTTTTAGATATCCACACAAGAACACAGAAGCTCTTGAAAAACTTTTAGAAAGAGAAAGAAAGAATTTCAACAACGCTATTATAGTTTCTGAAAGCGTATTTTCAATGGATGGTGACATTGCAGATCTTGAAAAACTTGTTGAACTTAAAGAAAAATATAATTGTATTCTAATTCTTGATGAAGCACACGCATTTGGAGTTTTTGGCAGAAATGGACTTGGCGTAACTGAAACATTAGGAATTACAGACAAAGTTGATTTGATTATCGGAACTTTCGGCAAAGCAATCGGCTCAATGGGAGCTTTTGCAACAGGAAGCAAGACTTTAATTGAATATCTTACTAACAAAGCTCGTTCCTTCATATTTTCAACTGCACTACCCCCGATTAATATAGCATTTTCAAAATGGATTATTGAAAACAAATTACCTCATACATTTGAAAAAAGAGAAAAAATGCTTTCAATAGGCAGAAAAGCCGGTAGTGAAAGTCATATTATCCCTGTAATTATCGGTGGAAACAAAGAAACTGTAGATACTTGCGAAATATTATTCCATAACGGATTTTTTACACTTCCGATAAGACCTCCAACCGTACCTGAAGGTACATCAAGATTAAGATTATCGTTAACAACAGATATTACTGAAAAGGAAATTTTTGATGCAATTTCATTGGTTAAACAAACAAAATAACGACAAACTCATAATATTCTTTGCTGGCTGGAGTTTTGACGAACAACCATTCAAATTTTTGGCTTGTGACAATTATGATGTTTTAATAACGTATGATTACACATCGTTAGATTGTGAAATAGAGGATTTTTCTCAATACGGAGAAATCAACCTTATTGCGTGGTCAATGGGAGTTTTTACCGCATATTTACTAAAAGATAATTTACCAAAATTCAATAAAAAAATTGCAATAAATGGAACTCCGCTTCCAGTCGATGACAAATACGGAATTCCGACAAAACCGTTTTTACTAACCCTTCGCCACGCAAAAACAGGTTTGGAAGGAAAGTTTTACCAAAACATTTTTGATAAACCGGAAGAATTTGAAAAATACACTCAAACTCCTGTTACACGTTCAATTGAAAACAGAGAAAACGAATTAAAATCGCTTTACACCCAAATTAAAAATACGACAATAAATTATGTACATTTTTATGACAAAGCATATATAAGCAAATTTGACAAAATCATTCCAACAAAAAATCAAATAAACTTTTGGCAAAATAATGCCAAAATCGAAATACTTGAAAGCGGACACTTTCCATACTATAATTTTAAAAGTTGGAAAGAAATATTATGCAAATAAACCCAAAATTAATAAAAAAGCAATTTGAAAAAAGTTTTAATTCTTATAATCAAAACGCAATAGTACAAAGACTTATGGCTGAAAAATTGGTCAAAAATCTTTCCTTAATAAAAACGGATTTCAATTCAATTTTGGAGCTAGGTTGTGGCACCGGAATTTTGACAAAAGAAATTGTAAAAGCTATTAAATTTAAAACCTATAGCGCAAACGATTTAGTCGAAAAATCAAAAAAATATGTATCAGAAATTATTCCTAATGTACAATTTTACTGTGGAAACGCCCTGAAAGTCAAAACACCCAAAAGTGATTTAATTATTTCAAATGCCATGTTTCAATGGTTCAACAAACTTGAAAATATTTGTTTTCACTGCAAAAAACAATTAAATTCAGATGGAATTTTAGCTTTTTCAACTTTTTCTGACAAAAATTTTAAAGAAATAAAAAATTTAACAGGACTTTCTTTAGACTATAAGACTTTCGACGAAATAAAAAACGTAGTAAGCAAAGAGTTTGAAATTCTTTATGCAGAAGAATTTGAACACATTTTATCATTTAATACTCCGCTTGAATTATTGGCACACATGAAAAATACAGGTGTAAACTCTCTCACAACCCAGCACTGGACATTTAAAGAAGTAAAAGAATTTTGTGATAAATATAAAAAGGAATTTCCGCAAATCACATTAACATATTCCCCAGTAGTCATAATCTGCAAAATGCTTTCAACTTCCTTATAAGATTTAAAAAGGAATAAATAAACCAAATTACGTATTCATGTTTGTAAAGAAAAAAAATATAATCTTTACATAATTTCATGTTTATTATTACATGTGGTTAAAAGGATGGGAAATCAATTGTTAAATAACTTTGAAAGCTTTGATAATTCTGAAACATCAGCAAGAAAATCTGCTCTAATTCAAGAAAGAGTAGGGCTTGTATCTACTCATATGTACAAGCAATTCTTGGATTATCAACATGCAAATGTCAATACAAACGAGATTTTTTTAAGAATGATTGACAACTTGCAAATCGTTGTTGACACACTAAAAGAGGCTTTTTCTTCTCGCAACATAACAACTCAAAATATTTATGTTGACACAGACCCGCAAAAGTCGGTTGTCATCGTCAACATTCTTTGGCACAAAATGAGTTTTACAACAAGATGCAATTACCAACCGCAAGCTCTTTACAGAGAAGACGGTCAACATCTATTTTCAAGCAGAATTATGGCTATCAAAGGTAATTATTACGAGTTAATGAAAGGTGTTACCGATCACGATGAAGAAATGGGCAAACTCCTTGATAACGAAGTTGCCTCACTATTTATTCCACCAGAATCAACGCAAAATTCTATTATGAAAATTAGACACCTTCCAAATAGAGAATTTTACCTAAACCAAGTTGATGCACCTAGAGAATTTGTTCTAAAAGTTGTAGAAACAATCTGTGGTGGCGGTTTCTACCATGAAGAAGGTGCTAGAAAAAGTTTCAATATTTAATAATTTTATTTAGGGAGTGGAAATTTAACCTTCATCAATAGAAATTTTAGACGAAACTTCTGCAACAATACGTTGCACATCCGCTCCACCAATAGCAACTTCCAAAATCAACGGACTGTGAATTAACACAGTTTCTGAATAGTCCATTGTATCAACATCTATAACATTAAATTCAATAAAATCTTCGCCAGCATATATCAATTTTCCATATTCACCACCGGTTGCCCACTTGATAAACATGTACTGATTTTCATATTCTTTCAGCTTTTCCACTAATCTCATCCTACATCCCCGTAAAATGTCTTACATATTATATTGTAGTGATTTATTTTTATAAGTCAATTATTTTAATTAATTATACAAAAAAAAGAAGCTGTACTCTTGGTACAGCTTTGAACAATAATCTTGGGAGGAGATTTGGGGATAGTTGTACATGCATGATAATTCAAGCATGATTTTTTGAGCATACATGTTGTCAAAATTTTAACAATTCTTTACAAAACATTGATTTTATTGTACAATAGTAGTTAGAGGTAAGAACATGAAAATACTTGTAATAAACGGCGTAAATATGAATATGCTTGGTTTTCGAGAAACAGAAAAGTACGGAACCATGACATTAAAAGATTTAGAAAAAGATTTATACGCATTCTCATTTGAACTCGGAATTGATTTAGAAACATATCAAAGTAATATTGAGGGCAAAATTGTTGAAAAAATCCATTCAGCAAAAGATGGAATTGATGGAATAATAATAAATGCCGGAGCATACACTCATACAAGTATTGCCATAAGAGATGCTATTTCCGCAGTCAATATCCCGACAGTAGAAATACATATGACAAATATTTATAAGAGAGAAGAATTTAGACACCATTCATACCTTGCACCTGTTTGCATAGGACAAATTTCAGGCTTTGGAGCAAATAGTTACAAATTAGGACTAAAAGCTATTATTGATTACCTAAATAAATAGAGAATTAACCAATTGCCGGTTCAGAAAATCTAATTACCAAACCAGTAAGCTAAACCGCTGAAACTCCTAAACGACTACAAAACGTACCGCAAAACAAATTCCTATTTGCGATAATAGACCTTATAAATTTCAAAAAATAACTATTTTTGAAATTCTTCAACGAAAGTTTTGCCAACAGCTAATGCTTTTAACTCAGGTTGTTCAACACCTGCTGCTGCATAGCGTTTTTCAGCTAATTCTGCAACTTCAAGAGCCTTCTGAGCCAAATCAGGATTTGCTGCGAAAATTTTCAAATCGTTTTCAAGGTTATCAACTTTTACTGCTGAACGATCTGCCGGATTTTCAGGAATTTCATTAATTTCTTTAGGTTGGACATCAACCGGCTTTTGAGTTTGAGCATCAACAGCTTCTGGTTTAACCTGTTCAATTTTAGATGTTGGTTGTGGAATGCTTGGACCTTGCGCGTTTTTAGGAATTTCGTTCATAGTCACATCCTCTTTTCTTTGTTCGGGGTTACAGCACTGTGCCGCAACTTATTTTATAACTCTATATTCTCGTTTGTTGTTTTAAAACACAAAAATAAAAATTTTTGCTAGTATGTAAAAAAAAAATTACAAAAATTAATATATAATCTTTTATTACAAACTGTTTATGCTATATTTAAAGTACAATGTAGTCGATTTTTAGTATATAAAGGTTATATAAACTATACAACATTATTGAAAGTATTGCAACCATGAATTTTACAAATTTGTTTAGCAACATAAATCCTAAAGAAGTTTTGTCAAACCTACCAGACGCAGTGTTTGTAATAGATTTAGACGGTAGAATTGTTTGGACAAATGACAAAGCAGCAATAATTTTCGAGACAAAAATTTCTGAACTAAAAAACAGAAATTTTGATGAGTTCGTTGCAAATGGTACTGAATTAGCCCAAAAATCGTATTCTAAAAAAAATTCTGTCGTAACCGGAGCTTTTACTCCCGACGGGAAAGAGTTTTTTGTAGAAATGAATGCTAAAAAATATGTTGAACAATTTTTTATTACGGTTCGTGATGTTACTGCAATGACAAATGTTTTGACCATTGCCGAAAGAACAGGGCGACTTAACAAAGAAAAAAATGTTATGTTTGTCAAACTATCCAATGAGTTTAAATCTCCTATCCAATCAATTATAGGTTTTTCTCAAGCCTTGATGGATGGAATGGGAGGTAAAATCAATGACAAACAAGAAAAATATGTAAAAATTATTCATAAAAATTCGTCTGAATTGTTATATTTTATAGACAAATTTTTAGAATTTGCGCAAGCTGAATCTTCTTTGTTCAACTGCGAAAACCAAACTTTTGATCTTATTAACACAATTCAAACTATTGTTAAAAATAATGAAAACATATTAAATGCAAAGAATTTGACAGTAGAGTATGATACAGAAGATTTTAACAAAAAGGCTATTCATAACGACGAAAATGCCGTAAAAATAATTTTGCAAAACATTATAGAAACATCTATAAAATTGACAGATGTCGGCACTATTTTTATCAAAGTAACCCATCCAGATATGGATGTCGTAAAAAAATCAGGAGCTAAAATTGGGAAAGCCTCAAGTAGCCTTTCATACGTACAAATATCAATTTCTGACACTGGAATGGGACTTGCTGAAGCAGAACTTGACGGAATTTTTGAGCCTTACACACAATTAGATAAAACTCACAAAAAGACTATAGTTCGCTCGATAACTTTAGGCACTGCATACACTATGCTTAAACGAATGGGCGGCGCAGTCTGGATTAATTCAGAAGTAATGAAAGGTTCTACTTTTAATATAATTTTGCCAATTGAAAAAGCTAATTAGAACTTAAAAGCAAGTGGGAGCGTAATAAAGGGAATAAAGATGAGCAATGTTATTTTAAGAAACGTAACTAAAATTTATGATAAGAAAAAAGTTATAGATAATATCGACCTAAATATCAATGACAAAGAATTTGTTGTTCTTGTAGGAGCTTCCGGCTGCGGGAAATCAACTCTTTTAAGAATGATTGCCGGACTTGAAGATATTACATCCGGAGAAATTTACATCGGGGACAAAAAGGTGAACGATGTTCACCCAAAAGATAGAGATATTGCATTTGTTTTCCAAAGTTATGCACTATATCCACACATGACAGTAAGAGAAAATATAGCTTTTGGATTAAAAATGCGAAAAATAGACAAAGCTACAATTGAGAAAAAAGTTCAAGAGGCTGCAGAAATCTTGGATTTAGGCGAGTATTTAGACAGAAAGCCAAAACAATTGTCAGGCGGGCAAAGACAACGTGTAGCTCTTGGGCGTGCTATTGTTAGAAACCCAAAAGTTTTTTTAATGGATGAACCGCTATCAAACCTTGATGCAAAATTAAGAGTTCAAATGCGTTCAGAAATCAAAAAATTACACGAAAAACTTCAAACGACGTTTATTTACGTAACTCACGATCAAACAGAAGCTTTGACAATGGGTGATAGAGTCGTTGTTTTGGATAAAGGAAAAATACAACAAGCAGCAAACCCTGAAGAAATTTATAACAATCCGTCAAACACATTTGTTGCAGGTTTCGTAGGTTCTCCTCAAATGAATTTTATTAATAGTGAACATTTTCCAAATATCAGTAAAGAAAATGTTATTTTAGGGATAAGGCCTGAAAAAATGGTTACGGGCGGTGATTTAAAATTAACTGTAGATGTCGAAATAACAGAACTTTTAGGCAGTGAAAAAATCGCATATTTCAATATCGGTGACAAGAAATGTTCTGCAAAACTTTCTGCTGACTATGACATCGGCAAAACTCTTAAATTGAGTATTAACCCTACAGACATCTATTATTTTGACAAAGAAACAGGAGCTAGAGTTTAAATTAATTTTCTCTATCTTCTTCGACCCAAACAATAGTTATATTTATGGGTTTGGCAAACGGGTTTGTGGTGCGCAAGTCTGAAAATGAGCTTTGTGCAACTGAGTCGTAAAATTTTATTTTATCATATAAATTTTTTGTGTAATTTAACAAATCCATAATTCTATTTCCTACTTCTTCACATTTATTATGAATTTATTTTTCAGTTATATAATCCGAATAAAGTAGTATATTTAGCCTCTCGTAATAACCCAATCGGCTAATTTAAACATCATTCCGTTTTGCAAAAATAAAAACGGAGGGAATTTTTATGACAGAAAAGATATTAAAAGGCTCAAAAACTGAACAAAATTTAATAAACGCATTTGCAGGGGAATCGCAAGCCAGAAATCGATATAGTTTCTTTGCCAAACAAGCTAAAAAAGATGGATACGAACAAATTGCAGAAATTTTTCTTATTACCGCAGAGAACGAAAAAGAACATGCAAAACTGTTTTATGAACATATCGGCAACACAATCGGTCAGGTTAATTCAAATTATCCATTTGAATTAGGGACTACAAAAGAAAACCTTGAAAGTGCTATTAATGGAGAAAAAGAAGAATGGTCTATTCTTTATCCGGAGGGAGAAAAAGTGGCACGAGAAGAGGGTTTTGATGAAATTGCCGAAACATTTCATCATGTAGTGGAAGCCGAAAAACACCATGAAAAAAGATATTCAAAATTATTAGAAAATGTAAAAAATAACACAGTTTTTTCAAAACCAGAAGAAACCAACTGGATGTGTAGAGAATGTGGTTATATTCATCACGGTAAATCTGCACCCCAAAAATGTCCTAATTGTCATCACCCGCAAGCCTATTTTCAAGTATTGTGTGAAGAATATTAATAAAAAACTCTCGATTTTATCATTCTACAAATCAAAAAAAACGTAGCAACACCACACATTTTTCTCTTGTAATAACATTTACATTTGTTCTTTTTAATCGTATAATCAGGTTATGAGCAGGAATTTAAAGGTATTAATAACATTATTTTCTATGACAGCTCTATATGGAGTTTACTACTGGGGAATTCCTGCAATTATTGACCTGCCAAACAATATTGATTTAATTGAACAGGCAGTTTTAAAAAAGAGTGGTTATAAAATATCAATACAAAATCCTTCTTTAAAAATGGGGTTAATTCCGGCAATTAAGATTAAAGCAGATGATTTTGCGATACTTAACGATGACAATTCAAAAGCTTTTGATGTCGAAAAACCTTATATTAGCATCAGACTTTTACCACTGATTTTTAAAGAAATTGATATCCACGATTTTTCAGCAGAAAATATTCAAACCAACCTAGTTTTTGACAAAGATAATAAATTAAAATTAGGTCAATATGTTATTGAGCTACCAAAAGAAAAAGCTACGCTAAAACTATCACATGCCAGAATACACCTTAATTCATACGAAATAAATCTTAATGATAAAGTTCAAACAAAAAAAATAAGTATGAATGGTCAATATTTAACTATAGACAATTTTGAAAACAATAAACATATTAATTTTTCAACTATTGCAGAAATTCAAACCGGCAAGAAAAAAGCTTTTATTAAGTCTGATATTGATTTAAAACTTCCTATCAACAAAATTTCTAATGATCAATGCGATATTTCAGGACATATTGCGAATTTAGATCTGTCAGATTTTTCAATTTACGCAAAAGCATTATCAAAAAACAAAATAAAAGCTCTATCAGGTATAATTAATTTTACTGCTCAAACAACCGAAACTCTCGATAATCACAAGAAAATTCAAACAAATTTATATATCAAAGATTTAGGAATATTCGGAGAAGATAACGCAAAGTCAATTCATCATGTCGGAAAAATTGCATTAAAATCAAATATAACAACAATTAAAAACGGGTTACAAATCAATGACGCAAGTGTTTCTGCACCAAACATAAGTGCTTTCACTACAGGGAAAATTACAAAATTAAACAACAAAATTCCAAACCTAAATTTAAAAGTTACAATAAATAATTCCAAAGCAGAGGATATAATTTCACTTCTACCGGGAGAACCTGATTTATGTCCGGATATGAATTTATATTTACTAAAACAAACAGTGTTTAAAGGAGATGTAATCGGCAATTTGGAAATTAAAGGGAAAGCCACTACCCCTGATGTTAGAGGGAATGTGATGGTATCTAATGCTTACATGGTTCAACCAATTCCGAATACTGAAAAAGCTACAATCAAACTTGCATTTCTTGGAGACAAATTAAATCTTGATGTAAAAGTTCCAACCAGTCCAACTCAAACCGTTTGGGTAAAAGGGCCAATTAACTTATGCACCAAATATTCAGAATTAATGATTACAAGTACAGATAGCGTAGACCTTAAAACTGCACAAATTGTACTTAATCCGCTACACAAAATCCTCCATTTTGAACTAGGCCCTGTTCCAATTATGGATATCAAAGGGAAAGGAGGGATTGACCTAAAAATCATCGGAACTAAAGAAAATCCGCACGGTTGGGGACAATTTTATTTTAGAGATGCAATAGTGTCATTCCTTGATATTCACAATATGACAATTAACAACGCATCCGGAACACTTGATTTTGACAACCAAAATACTCTATTCCAAAGTAAAACTGCAAACCTTAACGGGAAACCTATTTCTGTTAAAGGAACTTGCTCTTTGTTGGGGGTACTTAATTTTAATGTAGTAGCTAACGGACAAGATATCGGAAAACTTTTAAACACTATCAAAACTTCTCCAATGCTTACTGATATCCAAAAACTAACTACTCCTATTGATTATGTTAGAGGAAATGCTAACGCATCTATCAATTTGACAGGCAAAGTCAAAGATCCGCACGACATCATTTTCAACAAAAACTTATTTGCGAAAGGCTCTATTGAACTTTTGTCAGACACAATTAAACTTAAAAACGCTCCAATTGCAATTTCTCAAACATCAGGTACAATCCAATTCAACAATATGGATGCGAATTTTGACCTAAAAACGAAACTTAATAAATCGCAAATCAAGGTAAACGGCAAAATAAAAGACAATAATTGCGATGCCCAAGTTGTCAGCCATAGTTTTAATCTCGGAGATGCAGTAAAAACTTTACCAAACAATATTAAACTACCTTATAAACACGATTTAGCAACGATTAACACTAGTTTTGTCGGCAAATATAAAGGTGACGTTGAAAACATAGATTATGACAACATTTATTTAAAAGGAAATATTTATTCCAACAAAGGTGCTAAAAGCGCAATTATCATTAATGACAATAGTTCTTTTGAACTTAAAAACTCTAATTTCAAATTACATAAATTACAAGGAACTTTCAAAAAAAGTCCATATTTTATTTCTTTGAACATTAATAAAATGTTTGAAAAAAACAGACTTGTAAATGGTAATTGCAAAATCAAATCACTTGATTTGAACCTAATTAATGACAACGCTCTACAGTATATTCTTCCGCCCAAAACGGCAAACACTCTCAAAGATATTGAATTTTTAAACGGGAATGTTGATATATCTGCAAAAATTGTAAATAACAACCTTAATGCCTTTTCAATCCTTGATAATGTAAGCTTGTTGTATAAGCCTAAACAAGCAAAATTAATTTTAAAAAGCGGAAGTATTCTGTTAAGAAATAATACACTCCATCTTAACAAAATCAATTCTCAATTAGGACAAATGCCAATATTTGTTAATGGTAAAATTGCGAATGCTCAAATAAATCCAAACCTAAATTTATACATAAACGCAAAACCTACACAAGAATTTTTTGATCAATTCTTCAATTACAATGCGCTTTATCCAATCAAACTGAAGGGCGATGCAATTTTAACAACAAAGGTAAACGGAGATTTAAACAACCTTAACACAAATTCTACTCTCAATATACTTGAAAATTCCAGCCTATATTATATGGGAGCGTCAATAGGAGATACAGAAAATCCTGTTAAAATAACAATCAACAACACTCTTTCTCCAAACAAAATCAGAATTAACAACCTACAATATGACAGAATTATTACCTCACAAAACAACAAACCTTATGCAAAAACTCAACTTAATGCGTCAGGCACACTTAATTTACAAAAAAATAACATAATCGGGTTCAATAATTTTAAAATAAAAACACAAAACCCGACTGATGCAAGAATTTTTAACGTAATTTTCAGAAAACCGTTTATGAAACAAGGCGTATTTACATCAGATCTTGTTCTCAACGGAACATCTTTAAATCCTAAAATCAAGGGGAAACTTGATGTTACAAGTATTGATATTCCATTTTTTGATTCAACAATTAGAGATGTTAACCTTGATTTCAAAAACGATAAGATTTATGCAAAAAGTAGAGGAACTGTTTTAACCAACGACATTAACCTAAACGCCGTTATCAAAAATAAATTAATTCCACCATATATAATTGAAAACGCAACACTTAAACTTCCTGATTTGAACATCAATAAAATTACAGATACAATGCGTGATATGGAAGCTGAATCTATTAGAAACAATACGCACACATCAACTTCAACACAAAACCAAAACCTTGATATTTCCCAAATTATTATACAAAAAGCAAATATTGAAGCTGACAAAGTAAAAATTAGAAACATTAATGCAGACAATTTCACTGCACAATTCAACTTAAACAAAAGCGGTTTGTTAGATGTAAACAATTTCAAATTCGAAATAGCACAAGGCTCTGTTTTCGGTCAATTCAAGCACAATTTAACTAATCATCACACAAACCTTGATATTACATTAGATAAAGCGAATGCTGCAATTATGTCTGAAGCATTGTTCGATTTAAAAGGTCAAGTTTATGGGAATGTAAACGGACATTTTGCTCTAAGTTGTAAAGGCGACACACAAGATGATTGTTTCAAAACATTAGGCGGAAACGGAACTTTCAAAATCGCAGACGGAAGAATGCCAAAACTCGGTTCTCTTGAATATCTTTTAAAAGCTGGGAACTTATTAAAAGGCGGATTTACAGGGCTTTCAATAAATAGTTTAATAGACTTGGTTACTCCGCTTAAAACAGGTAATTTTGAAAGTATTTCCGGCAACTTGCATATTACAAATGGAATTGTAAATAAAGTCAATATTTATTCAAACGGAAACGAGCTGAATATGTATATGACAGGCTCTTATAACATAATTACCTCTGTTGCAGATATGAATATATATGGAAGTTTAACAAAAAATATAACAACAGTGTTTGGCAAAATTAAAAACGCATCGCTTAATACACTGTTCAACACAATTCCCGGTATAAATGATTCGACAGAAAAATTGTTATTACAAGAAGATATAGCCAAAATTCCTAACATCAAAAACGCAACAGATATTTATAGAATATTCTTTGTTGATATTAATGGTGATATCAACGGCGAAAATTACGTTAGAAGCTTCAAATGGGTTAAATAGGATAAACTCAGTTACTAAAGCAAAATGTTTTTTTCACTTCTCTCGTTTCACTTCTCACTTTTTATGGCACTGGATCATTTCCACCTTCGTGAAACGGATGGCATTTACAAATTCGTTTTATCCCCAACCAACCACCTTTTAACACTCCATATTTTTCTATCGCTTGCCTTGTGTACTCGGAACACGTCGGATAAAAGCGACATACAGGCGGAGTATGACGTGAAATCTTTTGGTATATTGAGATTAAAAATAAGATTATTTTTTTCATAAATTAACCCTCTCCCGCATTTCTAATACTCACTTATGTTCGTAAAGAACTGCTCCCTCTCGCAAAGAGAGAGTGGAAACTATTGTTCCATCTGATAAGATTCGCCAATTGTATCAATTGCCTCAACCTTAATATCCGTAATCAATTCTGAATAAGAAATTACAACAATCGTCGGAATATGTCGTTCTAACAATTGATATAGTGGCAATCTAATTCTAGGAGAACACAAAATTACTGGTTGTTGCCCACATGCCTGATGCGCTCTCATCAATGTTGTAGCTGTTGTTTCAATCAATTCCTGTACCTGCATTGGATTAAGCAAGAACATTGTGCCAAGCTCGGTTCTCTGGCAACTGTCATCAAGCGTTTTTTCCCATTCAGGAGAAAGCGTCAACGCATACAAAACTTTATCATCCCCAACATTTGACAAACAAATTTGACGACCTAAAGCAGCCCTCAAACGTTCTGACAAAATATCAGGTTCTTTAGAAAATCTTGCATAATCGCAAAGTCTTTCAAACACAAAAATAATATCCTTGATAGAAACTTTTTCTCTGATAAGGTTAACAAAGATTTTTCTCAAATCACTTGTAGAAATAATTGTCGGAACAAGGTCGTTAACAAGCGTAGGGTCTTGAGATCTAACAAGTTCCATAAGTTTAAGAACATCAGTTTTTGTCATAACCTCATCTACGTGTTTTCTTACACATTCTTGCAAGTGTGTAACAATTACATCTGTTGAATCTACCGCCGTAACAGAACGAGCAGTTTTAGCATCTTCAGGCGAAATCCAATATGCCTGAGTTTGGTAAGTAGGGTCAATACCGATAATCGCATCTTGAGGGACATCTTTTTTCATAGCATCCCATTGATCCGCAATAACCATCAATTTACCCGGATAAACATACCCAGTAGCAACAGTATTTCCACGAATAGAAATCATATATTCATTCGCATCAAGAGCAGATGAATCCATAATTCTTATATTTGGCAAAATGTAACCTAATTCATCAGTAACTCTCTGACGTAAAGCAGCAATTTTGGCAAGCAATTGACCTTCTTGATCAGGATCTGCAATTACAAGCAAGTTAGAGCCGACTTGCAAACTTAAAACATCAACCCCCAAACGTTCATACATTCTATTTGGGTTAACCAAATCTTGCATATTCTGACGAACATTTTCTAATTGTCCTAATTGAGATTGAACATCTGCGTTAATCAAAGTAGAGAAACCAGCAACAAACAATCCCACCGCAAATAACGTAAACGGTAACCAAGGTAATCCTGTCCAGTGACCAGTCAAAGCCAACAATATCAAGAAACTTGCAGCTAAGAATAAAGCGTTCGGCTTACTAACAATCTGCGACGTAACATCTGTACCTAAAGAGTTTGCGGCAGAAGAACGTGTCATAAATACACCAGCTGCAATTGACATCAAAAGAGAAGGTAACTGAGAAGCCAAACCGTCACCAATTGTTAGGATTGTATATTTAGAAACCGCATCTGCAATAGGCATTTGGTTCATAATACAACCGATACACAAACCACCGATAATGTTAATCAAAACAATAATAATACCAGCAATTGTATCCCCTTTTACAAACTTCATAGCACCATCCATGCTACCAAAAAGGTTTGATTCTCTCTGCAAGTCTTCACGTTTTTTAGTTGCCTCTTCCGGTGAAATCAACCCTGCATTAAAATCTGCATCAATTGTCATCTGTTTACCAGGCATCGCATCCAAAGCAAATCTGGCAGCAACTTCGGCGATACGTTCAGCACCTTTTGTAATTACCATAAACTGAACTACCGTAATAATAAGGAAGATTACCCCACCAACTATCATATTACCTCCGGTTACAAACGTACCGAATGCGTGAATAACTTCACCAGCCTCTCCTTTTGACAAAATTAATCTTGTTGATGCAATTGAAAGTACAAGCCTGAACATTGTACCAATAAGAATAATTGACGGGAAAGATGCCAATTCTAATGTTTTCTTTACATACAGAGAAATCATCAACAAAACAACACCCAACGTAATATTCAAACAGATACATATGTTAACAATCCAGTTTGGAAGTTCGCACAGCAAAAGAACAATTAGCAATAATACAAATATTGCCATAAAAATTTCACTTAAATTTGTTCCTCCGCCCCCTTGTTGGGCTTGTTCTTGTGCCATTAAATTTCTCTTAGAGCCTCACTTATTACTGCCAATTGAGTTTCAATTGTTGCATCTATCACGCCATTATTGGTTGTAACTACACAACCACCTTCCATAATTGTTTCATCTGGAACAACCAGAACTTTTGCATCCAGTCCCGCTTCATTCAACAATGACGGAACTTCTGATTTTAACAAAGATACTTGTGCCGGATTTACCCTTAATGTAATTTTAGTTTCCTCTTTAGATAACGTTTTTAACAAAGCTAAAATGTTATCTAATATTGCATTCGGATCTTGTTGTAATTCTTTTTTAATAATTTTTTGAGCAATTTCAACGCTTATTTCTAAAATATCAGGAGCAATATAGTCGAAAACTGCTTGTTTTGCGCCTAAAAAAGCAGTTATAGCATTTTTTACATCAAGAATATCTGCTTTTGCTTGTTCCAAACCTTCTTGATATCCTTCTTTTGCTGCTGCTTCCTTAATACTTTGTGCTTCTTCCCTTGCACGAGAAATAAGGTTTCGGTCATCAATTCTCCTGAAACCTCTGCGTCTGTCGCCTCGTCTGCGCTCCTGACGTTGCTTAAAATCTATGTTATCAAGGTTAAACAAGTCTATTTTTTCTTCTTCAACCTTAACTTCCGGTTCTTTTTCAACCGGATTTTCTACTACAATATCCTCCGCCTTTTTACCGGCATTCTTTTTAATAATCATGATTAATTATATTATACACTATCTTCTAGGTGTGTGGCAATAATATTTGCAACTTTTGGCGGAATTTCGTAATATTCTCCCTCTAAAGCACTGAATACGAACTTTTTCACCTTACCACGTTCCATCCTTAATGTTTGTTCAAGTTGTGATCTATCTAAATATTGCGAAACATTTTGAATTTTTGAAATAATTGTTGAAGGTGTCAAATTTTGTCCAACAGCAGGTAGATTTGCTTTTATTTCTTGCAAACATCTCATCGCAGAATATGGATCAACCTTTGATTGCAAATCAGGCATTTCCATAAACTTGATTACAGAACCAGCATCATCAGGATTAAATTTGTTCAAAATAGTTTGAACTCTTTCCTGTTTCATTTTTTGGAACAACATTGCCAAAGTTGCCAATTTCAACACTTTTGCATTAGCTCCAAGATTTGACGGCATAGGAACAGATGCTCCGCTTTGAGCCGGAACTCCTTGTTGCATTTGAGGACTTTGAACCTGTGCGGCTTGTTGTTGTTCTGCCTGTGCTTGTTGCATCATTGCATCAATATTTGATTGACTTTCAGCTTGCTCTTTCAAACCTTCATCAATCAAATTTTTATCTTTTAATTCTTCAATACAATCAATCCAAGTCTTTTTAACATGGTGTTCTATCAATTGCAAACACTGATCCTGCGGTAACCCTTGATGAAAAGCATTTTTAGCAATCTCAAAAATCGTATATGCAATTTTTTGCATAACAGGATCCCAATACTGTTGCGGAATACCCGAACGAACCAAGTCAACAGACTTGTGAAATGACCATTCAGCAATAATTTGAGTAATCATTACCGCCTGATCAAGATTAAAACCTAAAGATTCATCATCATATAAAGCCTGACCGGCAACAGTCGCAAAATTTAACAATGTATTAGCAACATAATTCTTCTGATTGTCATTAAAATCAGGAGGAATTAGCTCCAACGCCTGTTGAGCCAAATTTTGTGCAAAACCTTTATAATCAAAACCCTGTATTGCCATTTTTTCAATATAGCTTACAACCGCTTAAGATACGCTTTTAAAAACATTCAAACTATTTTAACAAGCTTTGTAGTAGCGCTTTACATTACTCACGCACTCGAAGTTTTTCTTAAAATAACTCCAAGCACTAATCAACTTGTCTTCTTCGCATCTGTTTTGCTTTATAAGCCTTCCTTTCTTTTATTATCGCTTACAACTGCTTAAAATGCGCTTTTAAAAACATTCAAACTATTTTTAACAAGCTCTGTAGTACCGCTTTACTTTGCTCATGCACTCGAAGTATCTCTTAAAATAACTCCAAGCACTAACCAACTTGTCTTCTTCGCATCTGTTTTGCTTTGTAAACTTCCCTTTCCTCTGTCTTGATGGCGGAATAGGTATCCCGCCCTACTTAACTTTTTGTCTGATTAGTAAATCCAACCTACCTGGCTAGAATAACGAAATGGTCTATTCACAACTCACCATTCACTATTCACTATTCACCAATCTACCCTTGTTCAATCCAGCTTTTAATTTTTTCACCAGCTTCTTCATCATCCGTATTTGCAAGTTCTGCTGACAAATTAGATAATGTATCAGCTAATTGTGCCGGATTTTGTTGAGGAATTGCACCTCTTTGTTGTTGTTCAACAAGTCCTTGAGCCAATTCGGATTGTCTTTCAGTCAATTGTGCAGCTCTTTGATTAATATCTGACAATTGTTGTTCTTGTTGTGCAGTTTTTTGTCTAAGTAGTTCAACTTCTCGTCTGTTTGCTTCTTGAATTTGTTGAACTCTGTTAGAAATAGCTTTGAATACAATAATCAAACCGATTGCACTTAATGCTACCGCAAGCCACCATGGGTTACCTGTTTCATCTGGTTTTGGAAGGTTCGACGGTTTGTCACTTGCCAAATACGGATCTGTAGAATCTGAAAAAGCAATAGAAACATTATCTGCACTAACTTTTGGACTTGCTGCTTTTGCTATCAACTCTTTTAACTCTTCCAATGTTGTATTTGCCGGAAGCGCATTTTTATCCAACGTAACCGCAATTGAAATATCTTCAACAACTCCTGGTTTAATATACTCATTTGTTTGAGTTTTTGTAACACCATATTGAGTTTCTGTTGCAGTTCTTGAATAGTTTCTGTTTTGATTTGAGTTTGCAGTACCATTAGGCAAACCATTTGGAAGATATACACTTACTGCATTCAAATTCTTATTAGAATCACTGGTTTGATCTCCCAATCCTTCTCTAAAAGATTGTTCACTTACTGAAGCTTTTCTGTTCGGATCGTAATCAATTGTGAACTTTTCAACCGGAGCTTGACGTAAGAACGTACTAACTGTCGCAACATAGTTTCCTTGACCGATTAATCTATCCAATTGTTGATTAACCTTTGTTGTCATATATTTATCATTTTCTTCCAAACGCTGCAACATCTCATCTTCTGCATCCATAATACTGTGATAAGTATTGCCATTTGTGTCAGTAATAGCAATATTTTCTGCTGTCAAACCAGTTACACTGCCCAACAAAAGATTTGTAATAGCTTTAACTTTCAATTGATCCAATTTTGTTGCATCTTTTGCTAAAGTAATCTGCACTGTTGCAGTAACAGGCTTCTGCATAGATGTAAACATTGTTTGTTCCGGAATAGAAATAAAAACAGATGCGTTATCAACACCATCAATTCTTCTGATTAGTCTTGATAATTCACCGTTAATTGCTCTTGATAATCTGATTTTTTTATCTTCTTTAGTTGATGTAAAATCACCCTTATCAAAAATTTCCAAGCCGACGTTTTGATCCATCAAACCGCTTTGAACAATTTGAATTAATGCTTGATCTCTATCTGTTGTATAACAAGCTTTTCTACCTGTTTTGCAATCACCTTTTTTCAAGTAAAGAATAGATTTTGTACCATCAAGTCGTCTACTAACAACAATATCGTATTTGGCAAGAAGTGCCTGAATTTCAATAGCTTTTCCGGCATTGTCAGTTGTTAACAAATCAACATTTTCTTTTAACGGTTCACCGGTAATCTCAGTTCCGTTTGCGGACTTTTTAGAGCCACCAATAATACTAACGGTTACAATCAATGCCAAAAACAGCACCACTGCGCCAATAATCCCATATAATAAAGGTTTATTCTCTAATAGTTCTTTAAAATCCATCTTCTGCCCTCTTTGTAACCGCCTGCAATTGTTTTTAAATACAAGCTTTTCCCAAGTCTGTTAAATTATTCCTAATCTAAAGTTATTCTACACCTGAATTTGCATAACTTTATCATACGCTTGAATGACTTTTCCGGTAAGTTGAGTTGCAACGTTAATACTAATTTCTGATTTTGCCATTGCAGTCATAACATCGTGAATATCAACATTTTTACTACCTGACATCACATCTTTTAACAAATCATCCGGAGCATTCAACTCTGTATTCAAGTTTTCAACCAAACCAGACATAACCTGTTTAAAATCCGGAGAGGCTTGATTTTCAACCCTCGTCATTCTTGCAGAAGGCATATCAGAAAACCCTGTGTCGAGTTTTGTGTGCTGTATTCTTCCTGCCAAATCGTATTGTGGATAAAAACTGCTCATATATGCCTACCTTTCTACATTTATAATAGCGTATATTTTCTTAAATTTATATAGCAGGCAAACAAAAATCATCCAAATTCAGTAGAAAAAACACTAAATTTCAATCCTTTTTACTACCTGACTTTGCATGATTTTAATGATTTTATAAAAAAAAGCAAGTTTTAATCTAAGCTTCTTCAAGCTCACGTCGAATATCATCAACTGTTACATGAACAATCGGAGAATTTGCATCTTTACGCAAAACAACATTTTTTATACCAGACTGAACAATAAACCTCTTACATAAAATACAAATAAAATTATGTCCCCAAATATACATTGTAGATCCTTTACATCTATCCTGACCGGCTTGAATAATAGCATTTTGCTCAGCATGAATTGAACGACAAGTTTCATATCTCGTTCCTGATTGAATATTATTTTTTATACGATAACATTCTCCTCTCTCATAACAAGATTCAACTTTAGAAGGCGTTCCGTTATATCCTGTTGCCTTAATCTTTTTATCTTCACCAACAATAACTGCTCCAACTTGCGCCCTCAAGCAATTTGAACGACTTGCACAAGTTTTTGCTAAATCTAAAAAATAGTCTTCCCAAGACTTTATTTCCATAAAAATTTCCTCCACAACAACTATTGTTTATAATTTCTTATACCGGTTGTAATCATCGCAATACCATATTTATCACAAGTTTCGATAATTTTTTGATCTTTCACAGAACCACCCGGTTGAATAATCAAACTAATTCTACCTTGTACAGCAGAATAAATACAGTCCTCAGCATGAATTGTTGCATCGGATGCCAAAACAGCCTCTTTTGAGTTGTCGCAAGCATAGTTCAGGGCTTGTTCAACTGCAACAATCGCATTTGTCTGTCCTTGAGAAATCGCAACTGTTTTAAAATCTCTTGCAATAACCGCAGAATTTGTTTTAGCGTATTTTACAACTTTCCAAGCGAAAATTGCATCTTCAATTTGTTCTTTTGTCGGCTTTTCTCTTGTAACAACTTTAAACATATCTTTATCTAGTTCGCTACTATCGCTATCTTGAACAAGTGCGCCAAATGGGGACATAATAACATCTTCTCTGGCTAATTGTCTATATTCTTTCAAAGGCGTATTTAATTTAACCAACTTGATATCAGGGTTATCATTAAATATTTCAATTGCCTCTTTTGAATAATCTGGAGCTACAATAACCTCAACTGCCATAGAATTTAAATGTTTTGCGACTTCACTATCAACTGTTTTTGAAAAACCAACTGTTCCATAAAAAGAACTGATAGGATCGCAATCAAAAGCTTTTGTATAAGCATCATAAATTGAACGCCCCAAAGCAACTCCACAAGGCTTTGTATGCCTTATAATAGAAACAGCATTCACATCAAAAAATTCGCTCACAATATTAGCAGCCTCAGTAACGTTCAAAATATCGTTAAAAGACAACTCTTTGCCATCCAATACTTCGTAATCAACCATTCTTTCAGTTTTGTAAATAGCACCTTTTTGGTGAGGATTTTCACCGTATTTCAAATCACGAACTTTTTCAAAACTCAATGTTTTAAAAGGTTTTTCTCCGGTTTGCTCTGCCAATAAAGAAGATATAGCCCTATCATAATTAGCAGCAAAGTTAAACGCTTTTGCCGCAAGTTTTAACCTTCCAAATTCGTTAGCATTCAAAGCAACATAATAATCAACTTTACCAATAATAACAGTTACATTTCTATAATTTTTCGCACCAGCCCTTAACAATGTCATTCCGACAACATCAATATTTTTAATTACATCATCAATATTGCTATTCTCAAGCACAAGTTTTTCAAATGGGCAAATATTTACGACGACCATATCAAAAGATTTTACTGCAAAACGTTCTAACTCATTCATTTCTCTAGTATCAGAACTGTTTGCTAAAATCCCAGCCAAAATAGTTTCATTCAAAGCTTCATAATCTTTCATCAAAAATCCGGCAGTATTAGAAAATTCCGAAAGATTAATCACATCAATTTCTGCACTACGAAGCAATTCGTAAGTATCTCCACCTGCAACAATTTCATAATCAAACTTTTCTGTCAAATTTTTTGCAAAATCAATCAAACCTACTTTGTCATATACACTTAAAAACGCACGTCTTTTCATTTTATTCCCCATATTCTAGTATTTTTCTTTATTATTATAACACCGGAATAGAAAATATCATATTTTCTTAGCATTTTGTAACTATTTTTCGTTTTTCTTGATATAATTTAATTAATATATTATAATAATTCTGAGAAAGAGGTTTATTGATGGTAAGTAACAGAATTACAGAAGGCGTAGGAAAGAAAATTGTTGAAGCATTAAAACAACAATCAGATATTGAAATTCAAAATGTTGTTGAAAACCCTGTTCCGGTTGCAGAAGAACATCCAGCACCGGCAGAAAACGAAATTATTTATAATGAAGAAGAACCAATATATGAAACAACAAATGAAGAAGTTGTTGTTAATCAGGAAAATACAGAAGAAGAACCTGTAAAAGAAGAACCGGTTGAACAAGAAACTCCGGTTGAAAAACCTTTTAATTCAATCAACTTAACTTCTTTTGAAAACCCTGCCCCTGATTTTTCAAGCAAATTCACATCTCCACACGTTATGAATTTCACTCAAACTGCGCCAATTTCACAAATGATTGAAAAAGAAAATTTTGCAAATGAACTTGACGGATTTGATATTCCTGCAAATATTGCGGTCCTAAAACAACTCATCAACCAACTTCCTGCAGGTGTTTCAAGGCAAACAGGCGCACAAATCATCAAACAAACTATGGAAGCTTTGGGAATTTCAATGAAAAGTGTTTTGCAAGAAGCTCAACAAGTTCAAGAAAGCTTAAACAATTCTGCAAGGGAATGCCAAGCATCTATTATGGAATATAAAAAACAGATTAATGTTTTGGAAAAACAATCACAAAAATTCCAAAAGCAATATGCTGCGTTGAATGAAATAATTAGTTTATTTGTCCAAACAGGAATATAATTTATAAAAACAATACTAAAAAAGAACCGGTTATAATTTCATCCGGTTCTTTTTTTATCTGAAATATATTACAACAAATCATCAATAATTCATCTTCCAACCTTCTGTAATTATCTTATCCGCACAAAATACATTATCTTTGCTATCTTTTTTATTAAAACAATAATAATAACTTGGATTTGTTTTATTTGCTTCATAAGAAGCCATATAAGAACTTACACAACTTTCTTTATATTGAGCAGGGACACCTCTACAAGCTCCATTTTCCGCAAAATCTTTATAAACAGCTTGTCCATCAGTCGGAACAACAATTCCAGTATGATATCCAACTGCAAACACAAACATATCACGCCCCAACACATTAGGGTTTCTCAATCCATTTATATCAACAAATAAATTCATTGTACTGCTTCCACCAGGAGAAGCAAAATTAGAATTTGGATAATAACTAGTTGGCGCAGAATATAAGCAATATAACATAGAATCTTGCGTATTAAAACAGTAAATTACGGGATAGCACCCACCTAAACGCCCTCATTAGGGAGGAGGAACAATTTCCTTGATACGGTCTACTCTCCATTCACCACTCACAATTCACTTATTCATAACGATAAGGATTTTTCACGTTTCACTTCTCACTTTTCACGTGATTTATATAAAAAAATAGAACCTATAAGGTTCTATTTTTTCAACTTATTTATGAAGAATACTTAAATGAGCTTTGAATATTCTTATCCATCATACTTTGACAAGAATCGTACTCTGCATCAATCATTTTCAATCTATTTTGATATTCTTGCATTTGCATATCTAATTTTTGTTCAAGAACTTTTAATTTCGCCTGCCGTTGTTGGAGAAGTTTGGTTGTAGGAGATTCCGGATCATAATCATTTCCCACTTGCATCAAATCACTCACAGACTGCGACAAACCCATTTTTGTCTGGGTAATCAATTGAATTTTGTATTCCAAATCCAGTCGCTGTTGTTGAAGATACATTAATCTGATTTGTGAGGTAAGTAATCCCATTTTATCTTCCTTTATCTTGTTTCATTAAGGTGATTACCTTGCAGAAACGTGTGTTGATTGTTTTCTGCAATCAACTGTTCCATTTTTTGAAACTGATGACGGTGATAGTTTAATCTATATTGCGCCATCTTTCGTTTCTTATTCATAGTCAAAAACTCTTTCAAGCCTTCAACAAATGAATTTGTCATTGATTTTATAGGATTCTTTCTTATCAGAAAGTTTTTCGAATATATTAAGAAGTCTATTAACCTTTTTATATTCGTTTCTAAAGTATCTCGAAGCATTTTTCTCCTTACACTTTAGACCTACATGTATATTAAAACAATTTACACACAAATATTGCCATGATTGGAAACATTTGCTTAACATGTCTTAATCATGTTGTCCATCGTACTTTTACTATTACGGATATGTTTTCTAAAAACTTTAGTAAAAACAAAAAACTTGTAAATAAAATTTACAAGTTTTGAATTGCTTTACTATCGCCTTCAATAGATTCTTTCAGCATCTTTTTAACAACATCACCCTGTGTATCCAACATCTTGCACACAGTTTCAATGTTTCTAACCTTTTGCGAAAGAATTGTGTCGGCATTTGCTGTAATATTACCTGTAACATTTTGATAAGCCGCTAATGCAGCAGAGGATGTTCCTTGCATCAAGTTACCCATTACAATTGCCGGAAGTCCGTATTCGCCCAAATAAGGAGCAGCTGCCTGCATAATTCCACCCCAACCGGAAATAATTCCGGCTACAGGCATAACCAAATTCTTCATTGAAAAACCGTAACCATTTGCAGCACCTAATCCGTAAGCAGCAGCACTTGCAACATCAGCAATTCCTCCAACTCCAGATGCGTAACCAGTTGCAACCCCGCTATCTGTTCCCCAACCGCTTACAATTGAAGATGCACCACCTGTTGCATAACCATCAAGCCCCCACGATATAGGCGCAGCTCCTGACGGAAATCCTGAATAGTTATACAAAGAATCTATTCCGTATGATGAACCGCCATTAAAAGATGATGAATAAGATGTTCCGGGAACATTCATCGTTTGAGATGCACCAAACACAGTTGCAAAAGATGATGGAGCTAACAAGCTTGCAATATTATATAAAAAACCACCTGTCGCGCCAAAACCTGAACCCAACCCGTTACCGGAAACTGTCAAATCTCTCAATTGGTCATAAGTTTCCCAAAGTTGTGCTTTTGCATCTCCGCTCGCTGAGCCGAATTTGTTTGCTATTACAAGATAACTGTCATTTTTGTAAGCCATTTGAACCTCTTAATTTTATTCAAAAGTTTTGTATGTAGATTCGATATTTTTATCAATAACTTTCTTAACAGATTCCATTTCTGTTTGCAAAGCCTCTTGTTCAGTATCAAGTTGTCTTAAACGAAGTTCAAGAGTTCTATCTTGTTGCTGAATTTTTTCTGTTTTTGCGTTAATATCTGCAATTCTTTTTTCATAAACCTGCATATCATAATTATACTGGTTCATTGCGTCATTATAAGCATTTTCATCAGTTTTTGTTTCTGTACTCAAGGTATAAGTTGCAGATGTATCTTCAAACCTGATTGTTTGCGGTCTGCCAGAATCATCCAACTGGACAAATGCTCTTTGTTTTTGTTCAATTTTTGTACTTATATTTTCTGCATCATACATTGTTAACTTATTTTGGTTTTCAGTAGGTTTTGAAGGATCTGGCGCACTTTGTGCAGTTGTTTGCAAATCTTCTAAAGTCGCAAAATATGTTTTTCCACCTGATGTCCATGTATAAATATTATCTGAACTTGAAATCTTTTCTGCAGGAAAATCTTTACAAATTTGTTCGTAAGCAGCTTTCATATCCTTATCTGTCGCATCATATGGGAGAACTTCATTATTCCCGACATAAGCCGGAACATTTTCTGCAATTGAATATGTAGGTAAGTCTGATTTTCCTTCTACTGCTTTTTTCAAATCTGTTGTAGATACAAAATTTAATTTTCCATCATCATCAGTGTAAGTATAAACATTATTTACATCAACTTTTGCAAAATCAGGATAATCCTTTACAATTTGAGCATAAGTAGTTCTTTGCTCATCAACTGACGCATCATATTTTGTAAGCTCTTTTCCTCCAACAGTATAAATTCCTGTCGCATCATCATAAGTAACTTGATCTTGTGCCACTGTAGATTTTGCTGCTTTCGTATTAAAACTTACTTGCGGATTAGCTTTTTTAGTCTGAACACCTGTATAAACATCTGAATAATGATAATGTGAAATCATATAGTTGTAACCGTCAGGATCATTTATCAAATCAGACATCTCTGTAATTGTTTCAGTATTAGTTCCATCTTGATAAGAATATTGCAAAGTAGTATAGTCCTGAGTACTTGGAGCTGTAGGAACTTCTAATGCTAACAATTCATTAAAAGTATTAGCACTCTGATTTGCCAATGCCGTACGAGCTTGGTTAATCTGTTGTCCTTCATATTCTACGTTTGTTTTTCTTGCGGTCAAGCCCAAATATCTTGCTTGTGACGCTGCCATGCCCATAAGCTACTCTCCTTTATCTACCTGCTCAATTCATGTATAATGGAGTTTTTTAATAAGTCAACATTATATATAAAATTATACGGTACAAATCTAAAAATTAATACTGAAATTACTACCAAATCATCCATTTGAAGGAGAAAAAAATCTAAATTTCATACAGTAGAATTATAAAAAAATCAATCGATTATTAAACGCAACTGTCATTGCGAAGCGAAAAGGAATAAGGAGGGGAAATAAAAAAATTTTGAATATACGCTGTAGCAATCCCATTCAATTCAAATTAATAAGATTACTACGTCACTAAAAACTTTCTATATCAATGTTTTTTTGGATACTCATAAGCCATCATACATGAAAAATATTTTATCCTACTTATAGCAATATTTTTTATCACTATAGCTTCAATTATCAATCAATGCATTATATCGTTCTTTATGACCATCTGGAAAAATTCTATAATACATTCCTGCAATACGTTTAATCTCATATTTTTCTAATATTTTACCATTTGCATCCATCAATTCCGCTTTTGGTCCGTCTTTATTACTATCCTCTTCCTTGTAAATATTTCCATTAGAAAACTCTCTTATAGCAGTTTTAACAAAATTTCCATCTTCACCTTCTTCATTTTTTTCTATTTTAGTTTTGTATAATAATGTACCATTACGATCATATGTCTCTTTTAGGCTTTTTGATCCTGTGTCGTAAATTACTTTATTTTTTGCTATGATATTATTTTCTCTATCATATTCTATTTCTGCTGTAGTACCATCTGCTTTTGTTATTTTTTCTTTTCTTCCTTTTATTTTACCAGTACCGTCTACTTGCGCACTAAGAGTCCGACTTTCGATTATTTCTTTAATGTTACCATTTTCATCATATACGTAGTTCGTTTTATCCATAAAAAAATCTTCATTGTCTGTAAATAGTTTATTTACTGAGGCTTCTTGTTCCGGTGAGCCTTTTCTAACATCGAAACCAAGACTTCTTATGTATGTATCTGCATTTGTGGCTCCTATGCTATATACTTTCCCGTCTTTATAATATCGTGGGGAATTCGAATTAAAATTTCTAATTTTTTGAATTCTTCCTTTTTCGTCATAATCAAATTCTTTGTATCCAAAGAAATTATCCATCTTTGGAGTTTTGGATGGAGTTTTGGATGCAATTTTTAATGTTTTTGATCTTTTGTCATATTGAATATGTTGCTCATAGAAACCTCTTTGTTGTACTTCAGAGATAGTTCCTTCTGAATTTTCTCCATTATCACTATTATTAAGTAATGCAGAAAATATTTTTGATATATTTTCACTCCATTTAAAATTTTCAAAGAAGCCAAAAGCCCTAGTTTTTCCTAATTTTTCAAGTTCTTCTTTGCTAAAATCTTCACTATCAATTATTCCATTGTTATTTTTATCTCCAAAAACAGAGATAGGAGTATTGTTTTGTTGTTCTTTGTTTGTTTCTATTGCTTTTTTAGAAAATGTAAAACTCGGACTTTCATTATCAATTCTGACCATTGTACAATCTCTCCTAAATTTTTTATACTCTTTTATAAAAACATGATAACAGAAAATATTGACACAATGCCACACGTAGCATAGCATAGCATAGCGGTATTATAACTGGGTTTAAGGCTTTTTAAGCCCACCTTTACATTTTTTCATATTTTTAATTGAACATAAAAAAGTACGAGAAAGAAAATTTCTCGCACTTTTAAATTATTGTATAAAAAGATTTATTTACGCTTCGTCTTCTCCGCTTTCAGCTTTTTCAGCATTGATAGTCAAAGCAATTCTTTTATCTGTTGGGTTGAATTTCAATATATAAGTATCAATCTTGTCACCAACTTGCAAAATGCAATCTTTTTGGTTTTGCAATTCTACAACTTCAGCGTGTGGTAACAACGCTTCAACACCAGGAAATACTTCTACAAATGCGCCAAAATGTTTAATTCTTGTAATTGTACCCTCAACCTTGTCGCCTTCTTTGATATTTTTTTCAGCCTCTAACCATGGATCCGGTTCAAGATTTTTCAAACTCAAAGAAACACGTTGCTTATCGTGATCAACCGCAATAACTTCAACATCAATTTTGTCGCCAACATTCAAAATATCTGTCGGATGATCAATCCATCTCCAAGACAATTGAGATAGCGGCAATAATCCATCAATTCCGCCTAAGTCAACGAATGCACCGAAATCTGTAATTCTAACAACGTCACCTTTTACAATCTGACCGGCTTCAATTTGAGAGAATACATTTTTTCTTGCTTCAACAGCTGTATCATCATAAACTTTTTTATTAGAAAGTATAAAGTTGTTTTGTTGAGGGTCAAGTGTAAGAATTTTAACTTCTAACTTACTTCCAACTTCCAAATCACTTTCTTTAACTCTTAATTGAGATGAAGGAACAAAACCTCTAACACCTGAAACTTCAACCAACACACCGCCTTTTACAACACCGGCAACTGTACCAAGAATAGTTTCATCAGCTTCCTTAGCTTTTTCAAGTTCTTTCCAAGCATAAGCAAGGTCAACTTTTTTCTTAGATAGAAGAAATTTTCCATCCTCATCTTCTTCTCTGATAATCAAAAATTCGTACTCATCACCTTTTTTGAATTTTTGTTCAATATTTTCATCTTTGTCTACGGCTTCACGTGTAGGTACAACGGCAATAGTTTTTGCGCCAATATCAACCATAACGCCTTGACTATCATAACCACATACGATGCCTTTTACTAAATCACCTTTTTGAAATTTGTAATCATACTTTTTCAGTAATTCTTCAAAATCTAACTCACTTGATGTCATTTTTACTCCATTTGTCATAAGACACTAATCTGTCAACTTTGTGAACATTGTAACAAATTTTTTAAAATTTGTAAAGTTTTATGTAAAGTTCCTTAACAAAACAGGAACTAAAGGTCTATTCTACCTTTTATTTTTTCAATAATACCTGCAACTGTATCTATCAAATTTTGTGTTGAGCCTGCTGCACATTTTGCGCCAATTATTTGATTTTCTTTGTTTAATTGAATACAGTCAACTCTATTTGGTTTAGTTAAGATATAAAGTTTTGAATTATCATTCAAACCAATAGAGCGTGTCATTTGCAAATTATTTCGTTTTGCATATTTCGCAATATTAAATGGTTCTACTACCGGAATTTTTGACATAATCTTTCCTTTCTTTTACTCATACAAAAGCGGGACATGAGATATTTTGCTACATGTTCCGCTTTTATATAAAGTTATATTAACTTATAAACTTACGCTTTCAATGATTCTATCAAATCAGAGATTGTTTTTTCTTGAACTTCAATTTCTTCAATTCTTGATTTTGTTTGTTCTATCAATTCTTTCGGCGCATTTGCAACGAATTTAGGGTTGTTAATTCTGCCTAAAAGAGATTTCTTTTCGTTTGTAAGTTTATCTAATTTCTTTTGTTGACGAGCAATTTCGGCATCCAAATCAATCAAATCCGCCAATGGCAAAATAATTTTTGATGCTGAAACGACGGCAGTTGCACTCTTTGGTGGAACAGGGGCGTTTTCATCAGCATAAGATATATTTTCTACACGTGCAAGACGTTTGATATATGCTTCAATTTCTTCAAAAATCGGTTTTTCATCTTTTTCTGCTCTAATTTCAATATCACATTTAATTGATGGAGAAATATTGAAACTTTGACGAACATTTCTCAATGATGTAATTGTTTCAAATACCAATTCCATCTCTTGAGCTTCTTTAGTAAATTCCAATTCTTTTCTATAAACAGGGAAATCCGAAACAATAATCGCTGACTTCATTTCATCATCACCCAACTGTTTCGCAGGTTTTGGAATTAATTGCCATACACGTTCTGTAATATGAGGCATTACCGGATGTAACATTCTCAAAGACATATCAAGAACATATCTCAAAACTCTTTGAGTATTGGCTTTCAATTCGCTATCTTGAAGTTGAATTTTCGCAATTTCAACATACCAATCGCAATATGAATTCCAGAAGAAGTCATAAAGAACGTGAGCAACTTCACCAATTCTAAATTCCTTGATATTTTCGTTGATTTCTTTTGCCGTTTTGTTTAATTTATCCAAAATCCATTTATCAGCAATAGTTAGATTAGAATAATCAACATCTTTATCATCAACTCCATCAAGGTTCATCAACACAAATCTTGATGCGTTCCAAATTTTGTTTGCAAAATTTCTTCCGTATTCAAATCTTTCTTCACTCATCTTGATATCTTGTCCGCCATAAGTACAAAGTGAAGTCATTGTAAACCTCAAAGCGTCGCAGCCGTACTTGTCAATAATTTTAACAGGATCAATTGTATTGCCTTTAGATTTTGACATTTTTTGACCTTTTTCATCACGAATAAGCCCGTGAATATAAACAGTCGAGAATGGCGCTTTTTGAGTAAATTCCAAGCCCATTGTAATCATTCTTGCAACCCAGAAGAAAATAATATCAAAACCGGTTACAAGGGTTGTTGTAGGGTAGAATTTTTTAAAATCTTCACTTTCGGTATTTGGCCACCCCATAGTTGAAAACGGCCACAAACCTGATGAGAACCAAGTATCAAGGCAATCTGTATCTTGTACATAATTTTCAGGGTCAGGATTTTCTTTAGCAACAACCATTTCACCTGTTACTTTGTGATAATATGCAGGAATTTGATGTCCCCACCAGATTTGGCGAGAAATACACCAATCACGAATATTTTCCATCCATCCAAGATAGTTCTTTTCCCATCTGTCAGGTACAAATTTAATTCTACCATCTTTTACCGCAGCAATAGCTTCTTTTGCCAAAGGTTCCATTTTTACAAACCATTGTTCAGAAAGTAATGGTTCAATAGTAGTTCCGCAACGTTGGCATTTACCAACATTGTGTTCATGTTCTCTTGTTCTTAGCAAGAAATTGTTATATGAAAGCATACCAACAATTTTTTCTCTTGCTTCATATCTATCAAGTCCGTGGAGTTCTTGAGGCACTTCGCCACAAGCCTTCATTGTTCCATCATTATTGATAACCCAAATCGGTTTCAAATTGTGACGTTGCCCAACTTCAAAATCGTTAGGATCGTGTGCAGGAGTAATTTTAACTGCGCCTGTTCCAAAGTTTTTGTCAACATATTCATCTGCAATAATAGGAATTTCTCTACCTGAAAGAGGAATAATAACAGTTTTTCCTACTAATTCAGAATATTTATGGTCATCCGGATGAACCGCAATTGCGACGTCACCAAAAATTGTTTCCGGTCTTGTTGTTGCAACAATAATTGCACCACTTTCATCTTTTAATGGATAAGAAATTTCCCACATATGGCCTTGTTCTGTAGCATATTCAGTTTCAACATCAGAAATCGCACTATTACAACGAGGACACCAGTTTACAATATATTTTCCCTTGTAAATTAAGCCTTTTTCGTACAATCTTACGAATACTTCTTTAACCGCATCAGAACAACCTTTATCAAATGTAAAACGTTCTCTTGAACGATCAAATGATGCACCTAAACGTTTGCATTGATCCAAAATTGCGCTTTTATGCTCATTTGTCCATTCCCAAGTTCTTTCAACAAATTTTTCTCTACCTAAATCGTAACGTGTTAAACCTTCTTTTGCCAATTGTCTTTCAACAACATTTTGAGTAGCCAAACCAGCATGGTCAGTACCAGGAACCCAAAGAGTTTCATATCCGGCCATCCTGTGATAACGAACCAAAATATCTTGCAAAGTTTCGTCTAAAGCGTGTCCCATGTGCAAAACACCGGTAACGTTTGGCGGTGGAATTACGATAGAATATGGCGGTTTTTGACTATTTGCATCAGCCTTAAAATATTCACCATCTTCCCAAAACTTGTAAATACTTTCTTCAGTATCTTTTGCATCGTAAACTGTAGGTAAATCTTCAATTTTTGTTGCTATCATATATTACATCCTTCTTATTTTTGCGTATATATAGAAAATAGCACAAAAACAAAGATTATGGTATAAGTAAAATATGAAAAAGATATTTCTTTTAATTTGTTTAACTTTTTTACTCTCAATACAACAAGCGAACTCTGCCAGCATTAGCGATTATATCGACAAGCCATACGCCGGAATGGCTTATTCAATAGCATTAAAACAAGATATACCATTCCTTCTTATTTTTGCAGAACCTAGTAATGCAATTGTTTTACTCAGACTAATGCCACTAGTAAATATGGTTTATAATGACTACAAAGGACTTTATAATTTTTGCATAATTAATACGAGTGTTGAAGAAAATAATGAATTAGTAAACTATTTTGCGCCTAAAAAATTACCAGCATTGTACCTTATTGACACGCAAAATATGACATATACATTGATTGAGTCAAAATACTATAACAAAAACGCATTAAATAGAATATTAAAGGAATTTAAAAAAGAAACATTAATTACACCCAAAAAACAATAAATTTATAAAACTTGTCAAAAAAAAACGAAACGCACATGCGTTCCGTTTTTCATTTATTTTTTATTAAACAATCCTACTTACGCTTTTGGAGCAGCGTTAGCAATAATGTCCATTTCATCTAATGATGCGTAAACTGCGTGGCATCCACAATCTACATACAAGATTTGACCTGTTGTACCTGTTGACAAATCAGATGCTAAATACAAACCTGCTTTACCAACATCTTCCAATGCAACGTTTCTGCCAAGAGGAGCTTTTGCAATAGCTGCTTTAAGCATTTTATCAAAGCCTGAAATACCTTTAGCAGCAAGTGTTTTAACTGCACCTGCTGAAATACAGTTAACTCTAACACCTTTTTTACCAAGGTCAGCTGCCAAGTATCTCATTGAAGATTCAAGAGCTGCTTTAGCAACACCCATTACGTTGTAATTTGCAACAACATATTCTGAACCCAAATATGTAAGAGCGAAAATTGAGCCGCCTTCATTCATGATAGGTTCAGCATGGTGGCATAAAGAAACTAGAGAATAAGCACTTACACCTAAAGCTAAATCCCAACCTGCACGAGATGTATCAATAAATCTACCTTGCAAATCTTCTTTAGCAGCAAAAGCAACGGCGTGAACAACAAAATCCAATTTACCGTAAACTCTTTCACATTCTTTAAATACAGCTGCAACTTCGTCATCTTTAGTAACGTCGCAACTCATAATAATTTTTGCGCCCATATCTTCTGCGATAGGTCTAACACGTTTTTCCATAGCTTCACCTGCATAAGTAAATGCAATATCAGCACCTGCATCGTGTAGTTGTTTTGCAATAGCGTAAGCAATCCCGTGAGTATTAGAAACTCCGAAAATTACACCTTTTTTACCTTCCATTAGTTTCATAAGTTATATCTCCCTCTTTTTTACTAACTAAAATACGTGTCTATCGTAGCACGAACAGAAAAAAATGGCAATAACAGAAGTGAAAGGTGAAAGGTGAAAGGTGAAAGGTGAAAGGTGAAAGGTGAGAAGTCCGTTTAGTTCGCTTCGCTCAAAAATAACTTTGGTGCGATAGCACCTGTATTGGTCTTTTCACTTTTCACTCCCCCTGAATTATTAACAATTGTAACAACATGCAAACATGCTGAAATCAGGGAGTTTCGGAAGTTTTTATATATTTAAGAGAGTAAAAAAGAGAGCTAACTATGGGCGTTTCAAACGTAAACAATCTAAATAAAATTGATTTAACAAAGCTTGCTCTAGCGCAAAAAAGCAGACAGGCTAAGTCAAACCAACCTGCCTATATGCAAATGACAGGCTCAATTTTTAATGCTCCTGAAGTTAAACAACAACAAGAAACTACAAACTTAAATACTCTTAACACTAAAAAAAGTTTAAACGAATTAACTAAAAAAACTTCTACTTCAACAAAATCTTCTGACAAAGAAGATACTAAAATTGACAATGCTTCTGACGGCAAAGCTGCAGCAGCAAGCGCAGAAAAACAAGCATCTAATGTTAAAAGTTTAACAAAAGATGCAGAAAATAGCGAAAAAATTGTTAATAAATTTAGCACAAATTCCCAAAAACTAAGCAAAGATATAAAAAAAGGCGATAAACAATTCCAAGCTCAATTAAATAAACAAGAAGCAGATTTCAAAAAAGAAAATGATAAATTACAAAAATTAACACAAGAAACAGAAGAAACTCAAACAGAAATTGACAACGCTCAAAAAGAATTGGATAGTTTGTTAGGTTCTTCAACTTTCACTATAAGCAGAGGCGATGGCTCTCAAGGCGGTCAATCAACAAACCCTAATCAAGGTAAAATCGACCAACTTCAAAAATTCATCGGTTCTAAATCAAACCTTGTTCAAAACAATGGCAAACAAATTTATTCATTACAAAGAAGTTCTTCAAGAACTCTTGCTAGAATGAGAAAAACAAATGCTAATTACATAAAGGTTCAAAAACATAATGCAAAATCTATTCAACAAAACCAAAACGAAACAAGCAATGTTGTAAAAACAGCTACTAAAATTGAACAAATTAGCGCACTAGTATCAACAGTAGGTCAAACAGTACAAACTGCCGGCGTTGGTTTAATTGCATTAGGACAAGCAATGAGTGGCTTCTTTGGTGCTGGAGCTGCGTTAATTACAGTAGGAACTGTAATGAAAAAAGTTGGCTATGTAACTAAAATGGTTGGCGACTACGGACAAACTGCAGCAAACATCACAAAAACCGCAGCTTACGCAGCAGAAGGCAATTTGGCAGGAGCTATGACAAGTGCAGCGAGCGCAGTTCAAACAGGAGCAGCTGCAGTGAAATCAACAACCGAACTTAATAAATCTTTCGAACAAATTAATAATGAAGCCAAAGAAGCTACAAATAAATTAACTGCAAATGCAGCCGCAAAACAAGCTGTTAAAGGAATGGATGAAAAACAACTTGGCGGCATGACTAAAAAAGAAATGAAACAATCCATCAGTGGGAAACTCCAAGAACAAATGGCTAATAAAGAAAATCCACTTAATACAAAAGACTTAATTAAAGACATAAAAGATGGCAACATTAAAAAAAATTCAACTGTAACAAACATTAAAGACGAGGCAATTGACAAATTTAGCAGCAACGTAAAAGCCGCTAACGGTACAATTACAAATGGCGTTGTTACCGGTCTTGACAAAAAAGCAAGAAAAGAAGTTGGCAAAAAGACAGTCACAGGTTTCACTAACACTGCATCAGTTGCTAAAAAATCAACTCAAAAGTTCGACTTCCAAAAACTTTCTCAAGGTTTGATGTCTACAGCAGCGTTATTCTCAGCTCAAAACACAAACACTCAAGGAACTCATAGAGGCTACGCAGCTCAATGGGATTTAAACGCTGATCCTAAAATGAGAAGAATTAGAAACGCAAGAATGGCATCTGTTCGTCACGCTGCTTACGCATAACATAAAAAAAGAAGCTAATCATTTCTGAAAAGCTTCTTTTTATTACTTCTATTATCTGGCTTATTTTACATAAGACAAGTCATTTGCTTGATTTTTCATTGCGGTTTGTTCTTCCAACAACAAGTTCATATAAAGTAACTTGTTAGCAGTCATCTGATCAAGGTTTGTAAATTCAGCCCCTGCACGTCTGTCTGTTGCAGAAACAACCTTGACATCAGCATTGATATTCAAATCACCATAAGAAATGTTCACCGGAACAATATCTCCGACTTTCAAGTCATTGTGGTGAGTTACTGCGATACCACCTCTTGAGATATCAATTAGAGAATCAATTTGTGTATTTTCTGCCAATTGAACAGGGTTTCTGTTATCTTGAGCAGGGAACCTCATATAGTGACGTTTATCTATAGAGTTTACATTATATTCAACAACACGTTGTTTATATGTTTCTTTTCCGTAACTTGAATCTCTTGGATCAGTCGGTCTATCATCATCAGTATCGGTATCAATATCTGTATCTGTGTCTGTATCCACATCGGTATCCGTATCAATGTCGGTATCTATATCTGTATCTGTGTCTATGTCTGTATCCGTATCAGTATCGGTATCGCTATCAATATCAGTGTCTGTGTCGGTATCTGTATCGCTATCAGAATCAACGTCAGTATCTGTGTCATTGTCCGTATCAGTATCAGTATCGATATCTGTGTCAGTATCGGTATCCGTATCAACATCGGTATCTGTATCTGTGTCAATATCGGTATCGGTGTCTGTATCTGTATCCAAATCTGTGTCAGTATCAGTGTCGGTATCTGTATCAATATCTGTATCGGTGTCTGTGTCAGTGTCCGTGTCTGTATCGGTATCAGTATCTATATCTGTATCAGTGTCGGTATCAACGTCAGTATCCGTGTCCGTATCTGTATCTAAATCCGTATCGGTATCTGTATCAATATCTGTATCTGTATCGGTGTCTGTATCATTGTCAGTATCGGTATCCGTATCAATATCTGTATCAGTGTCGGTATCGGTGTCTATATCCGTATCAGTATCTATATCTGTATCAACATCGGTATCTGTGTCAGTATCTGAATCCGTGTCTATATCAGTATCTGTGTCTGTATCGGTATCCAAATCAGTATCCGTATCTGTATCTGTATCGTTGTCAGTATCAATAGGTTCATTTTTATCTTCTGGAACTACTAGATTGTCATCATCTTCCTCCGTTCCTTGTTTATTAGGGTCTTTTGTTCCATCGTAATTTGGGTCATCCCCTTGAGAACTACCACCATAATAATAGTTTCTGTCATTTTTATCTTCACCTATTGCTGTAACATCATCAGGTCTAACTGCTTTCGCTCTGATTGAAACCGGTTTTGTCGGATCAGTTCCATTTTGCAAAGGATTAGTTGTATTATCTTTTGTCAAAGTAGATTTACCATCAGGTCTGTGTTTACCCATATTAAAGTAATAACCGCCTGCATAAGCATTATCTGCAACTAATGTTAAATCTTGATTTTTTCCAGGTCTGCCTTGACCTTGTCCATAGAATTTACCATTCTTAACTACAATTGTAGAATCTGCAGCATGCTGGTAAGCCGGAGCTTCATTTGGATCTTTGTAACTACCTAAATCAAGAGCAGTAAGTTTAGCTTTTTCCAACTTAACACCGTTCGGTCCGTAATAGTCCTGAGGATAAGTAGGAACTTCACCCAAATGTTCAATGTACATATTCTTACCACGAGTAGTAATATTTACATTTTTAGCAGTTGTTTCTCTTATATATACATCACCTGAAAATTCAGCGTTTACGTCACCTGTTCTTGAAATAATAGCACAAGCATTTGTATCAAGCTTAGTTCCGTCAGCTTTATCCAGACCTTTTACATTAATATCTTTGATTGCCAAAATATCAATACCTTGTTGAGGTTTGTTGACATCAGTTACTACATGAGGATTTCTTGCATCATCGCCATAGAAAATATGCTCAACACCATTTTGTCTAAATGTTAATGCTTTGTCCTTAGAACCAACATTTCCACTTGAAATCATTGAAATTCCAGTACCTTCAACATTAGGATTTTGAGAGTTTGTAGAAGCATTGATAATATCGTAAGCTTTTGAACCTTTAATTGAACTGTCTGCAAGAAGAATAACTCTACCATCAGCCTTAATTTGGTCAACTCTCATATCATTATTCAAACTTGCCATATTAACTAATGACTTGTTTGTACCCTTTGTGCTTATTGTTTTAATGTTGCCATCTACATTTACATTTATTGATTTTGTCAAATCTCTACCATTTGGACCAATACCTGTACAAACGCCACCGTCACAAGGACCAACTTCCTGACCAACCATACCGTTTTGAACATCTATATCAAGATTTTTTGAAGCCTTGATTAATGTTTCTTTTGTACCGTAGTTCAACAAGTTACCATCATTAATTTTAATATTAACGTTACCTGTAGAGTTTAAGTTATTGCTTCCTGTATAATCGCCGAGAATAACATTTGAATTTTTATTTGTTATATTAATTCCATTAGCATTAACATGACCTTTCACATTAATACCGTTTTTGCCGGAGTTAATAATATTTGCGCTATGAGTAGAGTTTTTAACCAAGCCTCCATTTGCAATGCTTACACCATCATTACCTGTATTTGTAACAATGAGTTCGCCACCTTGATTGCTCAACAAACCAGTAGATGCAATTAAAACACCTGAACCGGTATTATCAACCAACAACTTGCCGCCTTTGTTTGCAACAGTGCCTGATACATTAACTTCACCATTTTTGTTAACCAATAATGTATCACCGTTTCCATTCAATGATTTGCCTGAAACGTTAATACCTTTAGAACCTAAGTTTGTAATTTCTGTACTACCAGTACCAAAGTTTTTCATTGTACCGGCAATATCAGTTCCACCATTTTCGCCATAAGTTCTAATTATAATACTTCCGTTATCATTAGCAAAAGAATTAGCACTCATATTATCTGCATTTACAAGTTGATTAAACAAAGCTTCAGCTTGAGTATTTGAAAGAATTTTTGTAGCATCTTTAACACCGGCCATAATTTGAGCATCAGGTGAAACTTGTAAGTTTGCAGCATTGATATCAACAAAGTTTCTAGCTAAAACCTTACCATCGATTTTTACAGTTGCATTACCTTCACCCAATTTTGATTTGTAATCAGCAATCAAAGAAGGTCTTTTCAAATCACTTTTATATTTTTCATAACTATTGCTATCAGGTGTTAAAACAGTCAAAGAGCCTACGTTCAATACACCGCTTGAACCAACAACCATTCCGTTTGGCGAAATAAATACGGCATGCCCGTTATTAAATGCACCATTTTTGCCAACTGCGTTAACAATACCCTGAATGTTAATTTGATTATCAACAAGGTTCACAAATGTTGACAAATCTTGTCCTTGTAAGTAATAGATCAGATTTGCAACATCACCTTTACTTAAATCAAAGTTTTGATATTTTCTAAAACCGATACTACCTGCTGGGTTTTTAGCAGTTGGAGTGATATCAAAGACTCCATTGCTACCAGTAACACCTGAAATATTTGTTGCCAAAACTTGCAAACAGAAAGATTGTTGTAAGAAGAAACAAAATGTCAATGCCGAAGCAACTGCTTTTCTTTTACCGGCTTTTATCTTAATCATGCTTTTCCTTTCAAATATTTTCCCTAATTTAAAAATTATTTTATATAAAATTCGACTAGCGTTTTAATATTATCAAGAGAATAGTTGTATTTCTATTTATTATTACAATTCCTTAATAAATTTGCACACAAATCTACTTTTCTCAAATACTAAAATCCGAGAAAAATTTTTCTTGCTATATTATTAACAAATATTAACGTTCCTACAATTCAGGGCGTTTCATAATAGTATTTGTCAATGTGAAATAACAAATATAGAATACACTTATTAAGCTCAACATTTCAACTAACGCAGGCAAGTGAATAAATTTGTCGAACACATAATACAAAGCCACAAATGGCACAAAAGATATTACCATCCTTCCCATGATTAATTTCGGGAAAACTAATCTCAAACCAGGAAGTACAATGATTATACTTAATAAGAAATATAAGAAGTTTGCCCCCAATGTTGCAATACCAACACCTACCAATCCCATCTTAGGAATTAACAGAATGTTTAACGCTATATTTGCAATACCTGATATCAACTTAATTATAAAATCAAAATAAGTTTTATTCGCCAAATGATATTGTAGAGTTGTGTAATCAGTTAAGGCCATGAAAAATGTTCCAAATGCAAAATAAGGAACAAGTTTAAATGCAATTAAAAACTTATCATTTGATGACATCATTTGAACATAATCCGTTGCATATAGAGAAATTACAATAATCACAGGCAATGCAATCATTACATAATATCCTGTAAATCTTGAAATCAACGGTCTTACATCAATTTTTTCTTCATACATATTGATAATTCTTGGAATTGCAGCAACTGTGATTATTGAAAAAATAGTCATCAAAAGCGGCAACGTCAAACCATAAGCAACTCCTACAATTCCAACTTGAGAAAATCCATGAATACTATTCATGATAAATTTATTACTTTGATTAATTATCCATGCACTTAAAGATGTTGCAGCAATCGGAACTCCATATTTCATAATTGGCAAAACAGAATTCCACTCAATTTTTTGTAACTTAAACCATGACAAAATGTTACTCTGGTAAATTAACAACAAATCAATCAATGATATCGAAACTCCCATACCTAACAACAGCGCAACTGCTCCTAAGTGGAAGAATTTAACAAAAAATATTGATAATAAAATTGTCAAAAATTGGTTAATAATAGTTGAAAGTGTAAACGACATTGCTTTTAACTGCGCTCTCAACAACTGGAATAATAAAGCTCTTATTGCAACCGGAATAATTAAAACCAAAATTGCAAAGAAATATTTTACCGGAATATGGAAAAATGAATAGAAATTGTGTCTAAAAACAAATGACAATACAAACATCAAGAACAAATTTGTTGCAAGCATTGTAACAAGAGTAGTCAAATATTTCGGCATATCTTGCGACATTTGATGGTGTTTAAAAAATCTTAAGCCGGACAAACCAACCCAGTCAGAAAAAATGATACACAAAAATGACAAAACAGCAATTGACAAAGAATACAACCCATACTGTTCAGGTGATAATAAACTCGTATAAACCGGAATAATTATGGCGTTCCCAATCATACCAACAATTTTAGATGGCGAATATTTTACCATATCTCTAAAAATAGCTTTTAACTGCTCTTTTTCAACTTCTCTGTTTTCTACAAATTCCATTACCATTTCCTATTCATTTTATTATTTATAATATTTGCTTATTATACTATTTTTTCTTAGTCTTGTAAAACGCCAAACAAATCGTAATCATCTGCTCGATTTATTAAAACATTCACAATATCTCCAGGAATAACGCTATTATCTTTTACCTCTGCATAAACCATACCGTCAATTTCAGGAGCATCATGTTGAGAGCGCATTAATACCAAACCATCATCAGTATAACCTTCTACTATACAAGGTACAACTTTTCCAACATAACTTTCATTAACTTCTCTGGAAATTTTCTTTTGCAAAGTCATTAATTTTTTATGTCTTTGTTTTTTAATTTTGGCAGGAACTTGATCTTCCATAGAATAAGAAACTGTGTTCTTCTCACGAGAATATTCAAATACTCCCATTTTTTCAAATTTAACTCGTTTTACAAATTCATAAAGTTCATTAAATTGCTCTTCGGTTTCTCCCGGATAACCTACAATAAATGCAGTTCTGATAGCCACATCAGGAATTTTATTTCTAATCTTGTTTACTAGAACCTCATAATCCATAACAGGTCTGCGCATAGCCTTTAAAATTTCTGCATTACTATGCTGCAACGGAAGATCAATATATTTAACAACTTTATCTAATTTAGCAATAGCATCAATTAATTCATCACTAACCTGTGTCGGGTAAGCATACATAATTCTAATCCAACCCAAGCCTTCAATTTTGTTCAATTCTTCTAAAAGCTTAGGTAACATTTGTTTCCCGTACAAATCAATTCCATAGCTTGTTGTGTCTTGCGCAATAAGGACAATTTCGGTCACACCTTTTTTTACTAATGAATTAGCTTCTTCCAAGATATTTTCGATGGTTCTTGAGTGATATTCACCTCTCAATTGAGGAATAATACAATATCCGCAATGATAATTACACCCATCAGCAATTTTTATGTAAGAACTTGCACCAACCGTAATCTGTTGTCTTTCAATATTTTCAGGGTAGATATATTCGGGTTTTTCAGAAACATGTTCAACGTAATCTTTTTTGTCGCCCGTAATTCTATCCACAACTTCAATAATTTCTTTGATATCAGACGTTCCAATCATACCGGAGATTTCTGGAATAGCCTTTTTAAGTTCCCCTTTATATTTTTGTGGTAAACAACCGGTTACTATAACCTTTTTGCCATCCTGAACCATTTGTAAAATAGATTGAACAGATTCTTTTTCAGCATCATGAATAAAAGAACAAGTATTTACAACAACAATATCTGCATCTTTTTCATCCAACGTAATTTGATGTCCTCTTTGAGCCAAAAGCCCTAACATAAGTTCAGAATCTACTAAATTTTTTGCGCATCCGTGATTTAATAAAGCTATTTTCATTTTATACCTCTTTTAAAATCACTTTAGCATGAATAAAAATTTTTGTAATCAGTCAAGTTGTCAAAATTAGCGAAAGCGTGTGGCAGATTAATTTCAAATTTTTTAATTAATATGTCATTTGCCAATTGTCATTCAAAATCTTTCCAAAACAACCGTCAACAGAATTAGCACTAGCACAGTAATTTGAATACTGAGTTTCTCTTTCTGCAGTTGTTAATGGAGCAACTGTATTTGCATTAATCGGAATATCATCAATTATTCCATTATTGTAAACATAGAACCAAAAGAAATCTCTACCATTAATATTTGGACCTTTTTGACCATTAATATCTATCCCCATATTTATCAATTTGGCTCCACTTTTTGCATATAAAGGTCTAATAGAAACTCCACTAGCAAATACATAAGATTTAGCGTTTACAGCATAGTTATTAATTGTTCCACCATCCATTGCCTTGTAAGAAGATGCAAAACAGTTATTCATTGTATCACATTCTTTTACATTTTTAAAATATGTTGTAATGAAATTATTTACCGCATCTTGAGAACTCAACCCCGCCTCTGACAAATTGATAGCATTTCTGTCGGTTTGATATCTCAAAAGGGCTTGAGATATCTCATTATAAGTCTTATGTAATTGAGTTACGTAACTTTGACGTTGATAATTCTGCATTAATGTCGGAACAGTCATTGCAGACACAACACCAATAATCCCAAGAGTAACTAAAACTTCAGCAAGAGTAAATGCTAATTTATTTTTCATACAAACTCCTTTTTAAAATCCTGCATTATATATTTCTATTATACACTATATAATGCACTATGTCAATATATTTTCTATATTTGTCATTAAATAGTATGATTATTTAATGAACGATGAATACAAACTTGAAACAGAAAATTTAAAAGAACAAATAAAGTATCTTTCTGCATTACAAGGCATAACAATGTCAAAACTTAAAGATGAAGTAAATTCAAAGTTCAATAAAACAGATAGTGTTAGAAATTTAGGAAATAAACTCCGTAACAAGACTTTCAGGGTTTCAGAATTAGCGGAGATTTTAGATATACTAGGTTATGAGATTATTTTAAGGAAGAAGTAATACAATCCTTCCTCCCTTCGAGGGAGGATGAAAAGTGGGGGCTAATTTTGATTTTCAAGTTGCCCCTTCGGGAAGTCACCCATCCCAGCCTTCCCTCTTTTAGGGAAGGAGTAATTTTTCCTCCCTTGTGAGGGAGGATTAAAGGTGGGTGCTGATTTTAATTATCATGTTTCCCCTAACGGGATATCACCCATCCCTTTACCTCTCACAAAACGTGACATTTAGTCACCTTTTGTTCGGCAGAGTCCTCTTTTAGGGAAGGGGTAATTTTTCCTCCCTTCGAGGGAGGATGAAAGGTGGGTGCTGATTTTAATTATCATGTTTTCCCTATAGAATATCAAACCAACCCTTTACCTCTCACAAAACGTGACATTTAGTCACCTTTTGTTCGGCATAGTTCTCATAAGAGAAGGAGTAAATTTGCCATACCTTATAAGAGGCACTCTAAAAAACTTAGTTTCCAAACTTCCTTTTCATCCCAAATTTTATCAATTTGTTTTGAATATCAAACGGCAATTTTGACATAAGTTCTGCAAACATTGCATCTTTTCCAACAGTATAAGAAGGTTTCGGATTATCCATTAAATCAATCTTTGAGATTAAATCTACAACTTTTTCAACATTTAGACCATTTTGCCCGTTTTTATGAGCATTTGCAACCATATATTTCATTTCTTTGTCATAGTCTTTACAGTTATTTATACTCTCTTTATTCAATTCAATCGACTTATCCCACAATGGAGTTGCAATTACACCTGGTTTTACGGAAACCACTTTCAAATTCGATTCCAAAGTCATTGCATTAAACAAAATATCCAATGCTCTTTTTGAAGCACAATAAGGTGCTACAAACGGAAATATCCCAAAACTTGCCATTGAGCTTATATTAATAACCTTTGCATCTTCCAACAATGGTAGCAAATTTTGAGTAAAATCAATATGAGAAAAAGTATTAACCTCAAATTGTTTTCGCAAATTATCAACAGGAATTTTTTCCATAACCCCAGCAACAACACACCCCGCAACATTTATCAAAGTATCTATTTTTTCTGTCTTTGATTTAATATACGCAGCAGCTTGTGAAATACTCTCTTTTCTCTCCATATCTATATAGAAAGGAATTGCACCGAGTTTTTCTAATTCCGTAACGTATTTTTCATTGCGATAACCCGCAAAAACTGTATTATCTTTCACGAACTTTTGTAAAAGAGCTTTACCAATACCTGATGTTGCGCCTGTAATTACGTATGTCTTTCCCATAAATCACCATTAATCTGACATATAAGAACTGAACAATGGCAAGTACAACGCCAAAGCAAGTGTCAATACGATACTACCAATTACAATCAACATTATCGGCTCAATCATTTTTGTCATTGTGTCAATAATGCCATCTAATTTCTTATCAATAAAGTTTGTAGCTTGTAATAACATATCGCCCAAACGACCTGATTGTTCACCTGTTGCAATCATAAACAAAATCATCTTAGGCATAACCCTTGTTGAACGCAAAGCAATTGACAAGTGTTGACCTTGCTGAACTTTTAATGTTGCGGTTTCAATTTTTGTTTTTAAAGTATAGTTTGTCAAAGTTACATTTGCCAAATACAAACATTCAATAATTGGAACACCGGCATCATACGCAACCTGCATTACAGCAACAAAGTTTGCGAAGTTTGAATATTGGATTAAATCACATAATAGAGGAACTTTCAAAACAAACTCGTCAATTTTTCTCTTACTAGGTTGCCATCTCATAATGAATGTAAAGAAACCTGCGATTGAACCCAAGATAATCGGAACAAAGAACCAATATGTTTTCAAGAAAATACCTGCACTCATCAAAGTAGCTGTAATCCAAGGCAAGTCTTTTCCCATACCATCAAACATTTCTTTGAATACCGGAAATACGAACATCAACATAACAAGTACAATAATTACCGCCAAAACGATAACGAACATCGGATACATCAATGTACCAATAACTTTACCTCTGATGGCAGCTTCTTTACCTAACAATTCTAATAAACGTTGCAATGTTTTTTCAAGTTCACCTGAATCTTCACCGGCTTTTACAAGACCAATATAAATTTGTCCGAATTGATCAGGATATTTAGCAATTGTATCTGCAAAAGTTGCACCAGCCATAATCTGTCGTCTTAACTCTTTTGCAACAAGTCTAACTTTCAACTTTGCGGCATCGTTTTCAATAAACATCAAGGATTCAATAATTGGAATACCTGACTGAGCCAAAATTTGTAGAGTTGAGGTAAAATCCATTCTATCTTGCAAGCCAAGTTTTTTAATTTTACCACCTTTGACTTCGGTCTTTTTTTCACTATCTTCTTCACTTTTAGTTTTTTCCTCATAAACTTTAGTTGGAATAAAACCTAAGCTGCGAATACTTTCACGAGCTTCACGCAAGTCTTCTGCGTTAACTTTACCTTTAACAATATCCTTATTATTTTTTAGTGCTATATAGTTATATATTGTCATTGTTTCTCCTATTCGTTAACCACACCAAGAACTCTGACAAATTCATCAATAGTGGTTTCGCCATTTAGTATGTGGGTTAAGCAAGATTGATTTAGGGTTTTCATACCATTTTTAACTGCTGCTTCTTCAATTTCCAAATCGTGTGCGCCTAAAGCAACAAGTTTTTTGATTTCTTTATTAATTGCCATGATTTCGTAAACACCAAGCCTGCCTTTGTATCCTGAAAAATCACATTTGTTACAGCCTTTTGCTCTATATATAGGCTTTTTCATAAACTCTTGAATTTCTTTTTCATCTGCAATAATTTGCCTTGCCTCGTCATGAGTTGCAAAATATTCTTCCTTACAATCATCACAAAGTCTTCTTACAAGACGTTGCGCAATTACGCCTGACAAAGTTGATGACACAAGATAATCTTTCGCACCCATTTCAATCAAACGGGTAACAGTTGCAGCTGCTGAGTTTGTGTGAACCGTACTTAATACAAGGTGACCTGTCAATGCGGCAGAAATCGCAATTTCCAAAGTTTCATAGTCACGAATTTCACCGACAAGAATAATATCAGGGTCCTGTCTTAAAATCGCTCTCATACAAGATGCAAATGTAATACCTGCCTTTGCGTTAATCTGTGACTGGTTAATTCCTTCCAACTTGATTTCTATAGGGTCTTCAATTGTCGTAATATTAACATCTTCATCATTCAAACTTTTCAATACTGAATACAATGTTGTTGTTTTACCTGAACCGGTAGGACCTGATGTTAAAATAATACCATTCGGACAACTTACCATATTCTTAATTTTCGCAATATCTTCTGCAGTACCGCCGATAAGACTAATATTTTTATCTGCAGCATTCAAACTTACCGCCGGCGCAAGTACACGGATACAAACCTTTTCTTTACCGGAAACAGGAAGTGTATTGATACGGAAGTCATAAGAACCGTTTTTATATTTAATTGAGAACGTACCATCCTGAGGACGTCTATGTTCTGCGATATTCATCCTTGACAAAACTTTGAAACGAGCAATAACAGAAGTTTCTACCTTTGGCGGAATGTCAAGAACTTTTTGCAACATACCGTCTTTTCTGTATCTTACAATATAGCCTGCCAAACGAGGTTCAATGTGAATATCGGAAACTTTATTATCAATAGCATTAGTAATAATTTGGTTTACAAATTTTGCAACAGAACCGGTTGAATCCTTTAATTGCTTATCAACCATGTCGGCAAGAGATTCTTCAACCTCAAATTCTTCCGCTTCACTCTCGATTTCTTTAATTACCTTTTCAGTTTCTTTTTTTTGCTCACTGAAGAAAGTATTCAAACAGTTTTGAAACTCAAAATGGGTCATCAATAACTGTTTAGGATTTTGTCCTGTTAAATAAATAATATCTTTTAAAACATCAGGTTTTACCGGAGTTACAACCCCTAAGATAAGAGTTTTTCCATCAGAAGAAATCGGAATGATTTTATTTGTTTTAATAAAATCTTCCGGTAAAATCTTAATGAATTTATCCTGTGATGCAAGTTGTTCCGGAGTAACAAGGTCATATCCGGTTTGCAAGTGCAAAATTTCTTTTAATTGATCTAGTGTGATAAATCCCAACTTGAACAAAGTTGAGCCAATAGGTATCTTTTGACGCTTGCTCTCTGCTAAAGCCTGCAACAATTGAACATCATTAATATAACCTTTTTGGATTAAAAGTTCACCGAGTTTTACCTGTTTTGAGGTTCCATCATCAATTGAATCTTTTTGCATTTCTTGCTTTAAGTTAGCAATCAAATCAAACAAATCTTGATCCGGCACTTGAATAAATTTTACCTGTTGCGGATAAAACTCTTTTAATTTGTGGTTTATTATTTCTTTATCAGAAGATGAATTTATTGCGACAAACAGAAAATTATCCTTAACACTAATTGGAACAAATTTATATTGTTCCAATAGTGCGCTATTTACTTTATTCAGTATCTGAAAATTGACACTGTTTTTTAGTCTGTTTAAAAGCTCATTCATCTTTATATTTATATATTAACTTTATAATGTATCTGTGTTTCCAACTGCATCTTCAGTATCTGTAATGATTTTTGGAGTAATCATAATTACCATTTCATTTTTCTTCTTTTCAGAAGTTGTTGATCTGAACATAGAACCAATTACTGGAATATCACCCAATACAGGAACTTTACCAATTGTCTTTTGTTCTTCTTCGTTAATCATACCTGCAATTACAAGAGTTTCACCATCTTTAATTCTAACATTTTTCAAATCAAGATTTCTGTGAGAAAGCAATGTGGCTGCAGTATAAGGTCCAATACTATCAGTTGCTGACAATTGATTTAAAATTGTTGAATATTCAGGTTTGATATTCATTGTAACATAGCCGTCAGGACTGATGAACGGTGTGATAGAAACTTTGATACCTGCGTCACTACCAATATTATATGTTCTGGTAGCTAATGTACCACCTGTATATGCGCTTTGTTCAGAATCTACAGATTCTACGTAATCTTGAGTAATATCAATTGTTGATTCTTCGCCGTTTGTAATCAAAATACGAGGATTAGCTACAACACGACCTTTTGAGTTTTTAATCAAATAGTTAATTGCATAAGTAATAGTTAAAGGTCCATTATATTTACTAATTGTATATTTAACTTCAGGAGTATCACCTGTTGTATCTATGACATCATAAGTATTACCTTTAAAGAATACCGGATTTAATGGGTTTGATCTAGTATTTTCGCCATCAAATGTTGCTGAAAAAGCTTTACTCCACAAATTCCAATTGTTTGACAATGATTTACTACCATCTTCATTCAATTCAACAACTGAAACTTCCAAATAAGCTTGAGGTTGTTTTTTATCAGTTTCTGCAATAAAGTCTTTAATCATATCTAATTGACTTTCTGAACCACCAATAATATTTACAGTACCTAATTGCGCATAATAAGCAACTGTCAAGTTTTGCAAACCTAATGATGTTACAGAACCTCCAACTTGTCCGTCAAGAGTACAAGCCACAGTACCTGCATTCAAAGTAAGTCCACTACTAGAACCACCTGAACTTCCACCTGAACTACTTCCGCCAGCAGATGAACCTCCAGAAGAAGAACCGCCGCCACCTGATGAATCAGCCGCAGCACCTGTCATTATTCCGGCAGCACCGCCTGTTGCTGCTCCCTCAGCACTTGAAGGAGATGAACTATCAGAACTGCTTGAACTACCAGAAGAACTGCCGCCAGAAGAAGTAGAACTTCCACCTGATGAAGAACCACCAGAAGAAGCACCTGATGCTGCAGGCAACAACATGCTACAAATCATATCAGCCATTTCAGCAGGAGTAGTATGGTTTACTTTAAATGTAGTTGTTTTAGGTCTTTTATCAAATTGTGCTACAACCTTTTTCGCAATTGCAACATCTGTTTTTGTACCAAAAACAATTAATTCGTTTGTCATTGGATTTGTAGTTACAATATCTGTATCTGAAAGTCCAGGTTTGTGCATAGCAAAGATATTCTTATTCAAGAAATCTGCAAGAGCAGCAGCACTAATATATTTTACCGGAATTAAAGTCATATCCTGTTTTGCGAAATTAAATCCGCTTGTACCGGCTTTTGCAACAATAATAGTTCTATCATCAACAACATAATTCAAATCGTTGATTTCCATAACCATTTCAAAAGCTTTATTCAAAGGAACATCTACGAGGTCTAATGTAACATGTCCTGATACAGAATCGTGGAAAACAATATTCATGCCAGCTTTATCTGCAAACATTCTCAAAACTTGCTTTACATCCGAATCTCTCAAGCTAATACTAATTGCGGGATTTTTTCTAACAAAACTAACATCACCTTTTAATTTTAAAGAATAATCTCCGCTGTTATCTCTCAAAGCCGGTCTACCATCTCGACCATATTGAGTAACACCAACATTTTCCATTGCCGAAGCCATCATAGCACTATTTGTAAAAACAAATGATGCTAACATCAAGCTTGCAATAATTTTGTTTGTAATTTTATCTCTCATATCTGCTCCTGCTTTTTATTTTAACGTTTATTCCTGTTACTTCCGAATTTGCTATTCAAATTTGATACTGTATTGAAGTTTATACCTTCACCTGTAAACAGTTCGCCAACACTTGCTTTATATACGTTTGAACCATATTGAACCGTAACAGTTTCTTTCCCGATTGACAATATTTTATATCCGTTAATAACATCACCAGTTCTAACCAAGTAATCAGAACCACTAATATTTAATATTGCAGACGGGTTAAATTTATCATACATAATACCTGAAACTTTTGTAGTCATTACTTCTGTTGCCGTAGAATCAACCGTAATAGTTTCCGGAGGAGGCATCAAATAATTTGCATATGCCGGTTTTTTAGGTTTTGGTTTTACAACAACTTTTTCTCCTTCAGGAAGAAACGGATCCGAACGCCCCATATCTTCAACCGACATTGCGACCATCGCATTATTTTTAGCAGCTTGATCTGCAACAATAGAAACATCATCGGGAGCAATAGCTGCATTTACGCCATCATTCCCAACTTTAACCGTATCTTGTTGTTGCTCTTGATTTGTCTCAATTGCGGTAATATCATCACCGGAACTATCAGAATTTCCCTGAGTACAACCTGATGTGTTAATCATAATAACCGCAAGCAATAGCACAACTAAACCTGCGCCTATTTTTTTATTCAAGCTCCAAAAGCGGTCTTTACTACCTTCTTCATTAAATCTATCAATAAAATCTTTGCTCACTTGCCACCTATTTCTACTTATTTCCTGTCTTATTATAATGAAATAATATAATTAGTATATCAACCATTAAGTGGATTTAATTAAAATTCACTACAACAGTCAATAAATATTCTAACATATTTTTCAAAACTTGGCAAAACAAGTCAAAAATATTAAGACATCTCAACAAAAATTTATTGAAAATTATTTGTAATCGCATGTATATATTCTAAAATTTGATCAAAATATTTCAAATCAGAGTTTCCATCAAGAACAAAATCTGCAGAATTTCTGCAAGGGATAACATATTTTTCGCCAACATTCAAAAGATATTCCCAGTGCTTCATTGCGTTTTCTCTATCTTGATTTCTTTCTTCTTGCGCACGTTTCAAAAATCTATTAAATCTGATTTCATTATCTGTTTCAATATATATTTTTACATCAAACACATCTTGAATATCTTCATAAAGTGCTGCAATACCTTCTACCACAATAATTTTATCAGAATCTATTTTGAGCGCATGCGGAATGGAAACTCCAGTTCCATTCGGAACATAACGAGGAGCATAAACCGTTTTCCCCTCCGCTAAATCTTGCAAATCACGTCTTAATAACTCAAGTTGAAAACTCTTTGGAGAATCAACATCATAACCATTATCACGTAAATTATCAAAACTACCATATTTTTTAATCAGTGCAGAAATGTCATTAAAATAATTATCAGTACTTAAAACAGAAACCGGCATATCAAGTCGTTCAATAATATTTTTTACCTCTCGGCAAACAGTCGATTTACCCGATGCAGACTCACCCGCAATCCCAATTAACAAACGCTTGGCAGGTTTTGTAATCAGTCTTTTGGTAAATCTCGAAATGAAACTTGGATCAACTTCTTTAAATATCGGAGTTTCACATCGTTTATCGTAAGCTAAAATTTGCTTAAATTTTGTTTGGAGGTAAAAGGCGAGTAGCTCGCGACCGGTCTTAGAATTGAAGTCAGGCTTCAAAATCTTGTCATCGGAATTAAGTTCTTTGTCAATTAATAATTGCATTTCATCATCCATAATTAAATATTAAATTTATTATGAATGTAATAATACATGAGAAAAAATTTTTTTGCTAGTGTCATGTGAAAAAATATTACAATTAAATTCGCAAGGCAATAAGATAATAGGGCGATAGGACAATAGGGATTTTTGAAAAAGTTGTAAAATATTAATTTATATATATGTAACACCTTATCACCTTATCACCTTATCGCCTTATCGCCTTATCGCCTTATAGTCATATATCCTTATCACCCAATTATCTCACCTAAATATTAAATTCATATAAAGATTGTAATTATCACACTTGCTTTTAAAATTTCTTTATTTTATAATGTAATTGTGAAATAATTCACGAATGAAATTCAAACAAATATTTTATTGTAACACATTTACTAAACGTGCATATTGCACAATATACAAGGAGAAAATATATATGACAACAAAAAGCAAAAAGACTGTCGAAAATCTTGAAAAGACATTGAACAAGTCTTCTCTTGTTGACAGTGCCGAACAATTGGAATTGCTTATCGAAAGAGCTAAAAAAGCTCAAAAGATTTTTGCAACATTTACTCAAGAACAAGTTGATGCAATCTTCAAAGCAGCTGCAACTGCCGCTGACAAAGCTCGTATTCCTCTAGCTAGATTAGCTCATGAAGAAACTGGTATGGGCGTTTTAGAAGATAAAATCATTAAAAACCACTTCGCATCAGAATATATTTACAACAAACACAAACACGCTAAAACTTGTGGCGTAATTAAAGAAGATAAAGCAAACGGTATTAAAGTAGTTGCTGAACCTCTTGGTGTTATCGCAGGTATCGTTCCTACAACTAACCCTACTTCAACAGCTATTTTTAAATCATTAATCGCTTTAAAAACAAGAAACGCAATCATCTTCTCACCACACCCTAGAGCTACAAAATCAACAATTGCAGCTGCTAAAGTTGTTTACGAAGCTGCAGTAAAAGCTGGTGCGCCAGAAGATATTATCGGCTGGATTGATGTTCCATCTATCGAATTGTCTAGCCAATTGATGCAACACCCTAACATCGCTTGCATCTTAGCTACAGGCGGTCCTGGAATGGTTAAAGCTGCATATTCATCAGGAAACCCTGCTTTAGGTGTTGGTCCTGGTAACGCTTGTGCTTTAATTGACGAAACTGCCGATATTCAAATGGCTGTTTCTTCAATCTTGATGTCAAAAACTTTCGATAACGGTATGATTTGTGCATCTGAACAATCAGTTGTTGTTGTTGATGAAGTTTACGAAGCAGTAAAAAAAGAATTTATCTACAGAGGCGCATACCTATTGAACGCTGCTGAAGAAAAGAAAATGATTGATCTTCCATTTATCGATCCAAAACGTGGAACTGCTCACCCTGACATCGTAGGTCAAAGCGCATACAATATCGCTAAATTGTCAGGATTTGAAATTCCAAAAACTTCTAAAATCTTGTTAGCAGAAAGACCTTCAGTTGATTGGGAAGATCCATTCTCAAGAGAAAAACTTTCTCCAATCTTAACTATGTACAGAGCTAAAGATTTTGAAGCAGCTGCAAATGTTGCATATGAATTAGTATCAAAAGGTGGCGCAGGTCACACTGCAGACCTTTACACAGATGCTAGAAGCCAAGAAAGAATTGACAAATATGCTAACATGATGCCTGCTTGCCGTGTATTGATTAACTCTCCATCTGCATTAGGTGGTATCGGCGACTTGTACAACTTCAAACTTGAACCGTCATTATCATTAGGTTGCGGTTCTTGGGGTAAAAACGCCGTATCTGGTAACATCGGTGTTGAAAACTTATTGAACTACAAAACAGTTGCTGAAAGGAGAGAAAATATGCTTTGGTTCAAAGTTCCGCCAAAAGTTTACTTCAAAAGAGGCGCTGTTGATTTAGCTCTACGTGAACTTGAAGGCAAAAAACGTGCATTCATCGTAACAGATAGATTCTTATTCAATTCTGGTGCAGTTGATAGCATTATTAAAGTATTGGATGAAGTTGGTATCGACCACGAAGTATTCTTCGATGTAAAACCAGATCCAACATTGTCAACAATCAGACAAGCTATGGAAATTATGAAACCATTTGAACCTGATGTAATTATTTCATTAGGTGGCGGTTCTCCTATGGATGCTGCTAAAATTATGTGGTTATTGTATGAACAACCAGATACAGTATTTGAAGATGTTGCAATGAGATTCTTAGATATCAGAAAAAGAATTTGTAAAATTCCTGAACTTGGTAAGAAAGCAACAATGGTTGCAATCCCTACTACATCAGGTACTGGTTCTGAAGTTACACCTTTCGCAATCATTACTGATGACGAAACTCACGTAAAATATGCAATTGCAGATTACGCTTTAACTCCAAATATGTCAATCATCGACCCTAACTTCGTTGATGGTATGCCAAAAGGCTTGACAGCAGCATCTGGTATCGACGCATTAGTTCACGCAACTGAAGCTTATGTATCTTGTATGGCTACAAACTTTACAAATTCAAACGCTTTGGAAGCAGCTAAATTAATCTTCAGATACTTGGAAAGATCATACAAAGAAGGTGCTAACGATCCTATCGCAAGAGAAAAAATGCACTATGCAGCAACAATTGCAGGTATGGCATTCGCTAACTCATTCTTAGGTTTGTGCCACTCAATGGCTCACAAACTAGGTGCTATGTTCCACGTACCACACGGTGTAGCTAACGCATTGTTATTCAGACAAATCATCAAATACAACGCAGTTGATTGTCCTAAAAAACAAGCAATCTTCCCTCAATACAAGTTCCCTAACGCTAAGGCTAAATATGGTCAAATCGCTGATGAACTTGGTTTGGGCGGTAAAACTGATGATGAAAAAGTTGAATTGTACATCAAAGCTATTGAAGATTTGATGAAGAAAATCAACTTGCCATTCTCTATTAAAGAATTTGGTGTATCAGAAGAAGACTTCAACGCTAAATTGGATGAAATGGTAGAACTTGCATTTGACGACCAATGTACAGGTGCAAACCCAGCATACCCATTGATGGAAGATATTAAAGCAATTTATATCGACGCATTCAACGGTGTTGTTAGAGATTACTACCCTACAAAATAGGAGCGTAACTGCTTATAAAATAAAGAAGAACCGTCAGCAATGGCGGTTCTTTTGTTTTAAAATTAAAGCAGGGCGGAGTTCAAGGTATCCCCCCCCTACTCACTTGTTAATGTTATTTTTGAGTTTTAAAGAAATAGTAATCATTTTTAAACATAAATCCATCTTGTATAAATTTGTAATAACACTCATAACTACCCCAAGCAGGATCACCACTTTTAAAAGAACAGTATGCACTATCATGGTAATTAAGCCTATGTTTATAAGCTGGCTCATCCCCCATATAAACTCCATCTCCTGCAAACCCACACATGGAAGGACCATAGTTACACATTTTTTTCATATTTTTTAGATTGTACAAAGCTATTTCAAAGTATGTTCTTCCTCCAATTGGATTATTTTGGTACCCTTTTGGATATATCCCAAAATAAAAATCCTTTATTGCATTATAGCTACTATTTTTTCTTAAAACAAATACAGTTCCATCTTCTAAAACCATGTACCGCCCCATATTATCAAAGCTTGAATTGTTACCACATTCTCGAAAGTCTCGATTATTATCAAATTTACACATTGTTTTAACAACCTTCAAATTACTTGCATAATATTTATTGAAAAAATCCTTAGCAGAGAGAGAATAATCCCAAGTACTCCAGTCTCCATTTTCGCTCATTGCTTTATCTGTTGCTTGCGCCATAACGGAATAAAACTTCTTTAATTTAGTAGCTGTCGTAGTTTTTTCAAAATGACCTATTAGCATTGGCATTGTTAATGCTGCTACTACTCCGATTATGCCTAATGTAATCAGTACTTCCGCTAATGTGAATGCTTTCTTCATAATCTTCTCCTTACGGTATTATATCCAGTAACATTATGTTACTATATCCAGTAAAATTGTCAAATGGATGAAAATGATTTTTATGAATTATTGGGAAAGCGAATTAAATTTTTGAGAGAAAACGCTCGTTTGACACAAGAAAAACTTGCTGAAAAAGCCGGAATTAGTTTGGATTATTTGGGTAAAATCGAAGTAAGCATAAATAAACCGGGAATAAAAACGATTTTGAAACTCGCTAATGCCTTAGAACTTCCAATTAAAGAATTATTTGAGTTTTAATTTCATACCTTGACATTTTGTTATGTCTTTTTTATTATAGAGTAACGAGGTGGCGACATGGCCAAGTGGTAAGGCAGGAGCCTGCAAAGCTCTTATCCCCCAGTTCGAATCTGGGTGTCGCCTTTTTTATTGCTTATTTTTTAGATGGGGGAATAAAATTTTGATGTTGGATTTTGGAAATCGGCATCAATTAGCAACTGAATTATAGATTGCAGGTTTATTCCGCAGTCTTATAAAATTATAAAACTTAACTGCTTTATTCTTATTCTCTTGACATAAATCGTATATACTGTTAAAATTGCATTATGATTAAGAAATGTTGGTTATTTATTTTGGTAGCTTTGCTTTTGGGAATTACTCAAGCAAATGCTATAACTGTAAAATTTAATGGCTTCATCGCTGACGAAGCAAATTTATTATCACCTGATGTTGAAAACGATTTAAACATGACGTTATGGGATTTGCAGAAAAAATCCGGTGCGGATTTGGTTGTTGTAACACTACCTTCTTTGAATGGAAGAAGTGTAGAAGATGTTGCAATTGACATTGGTCGTTCTTACAAACTTGGTGCTAAAGGGAAAAATAATGGTGTTGTATTTTTGACAGCTCCGACTGAACGCAGAATGAGAATTGAACTCGGCACTGGGCTTGAAAATAAAATCCCTATTTCTGCACTTGAAAATATTCGTGATACAGACATCCTTCCATATTACAAAAAATTGGATTATGAAAACGGAATACGTCGTGGCGCATACGTTTTAGCTCAAACTGTTGCAAATGCCGAAAACGTAACTATTAGGCAGCAAGGAGCTTGTCCGCCAAAAACAAATTCTTCCGGTTCAAGTCGAAGAAATGAATATCCTTGGTGGGTTTGGCCAGTCGCTATTGTTTTGAGTATTTTCTCACCAAGAAGAAGATTTAATTCCGGTAGCTTTGGCGGTTTCGGCGGAGGCGGCGGATTTGGTGGCAGCGGTTGTTCCGGCAGTTGGTAAACAAATCTAAGTATTAAAATTTTTAGAAAAGGAAATGATATGAAGAATTTAGATAAATTAATCGAAAGTTTAAAAGAAAAATTAGGTGATAATTTGGCATCTGTAATTGCATTTGGTTCTCAAGCAAATGTTGAAGATGCGAAAAACAATCTTAATCTAATGATTGTTACTAATACCTTGAACGCAGAAGATTTATATTCAATGTCAAATCCTATAAAAAAATGGGTTAAGGCGAAAAATCCAATTCCTGTAGTTATGAACAAAGACGAATGGTATTCTTCTTTTGATGTTTACTCAATCGAATATGCCGACATTAGAGAAAACCACAGAATTGTTTATGGCGAAAACCTAATCCCATCAATATATGTAAACAAACACTTTTTACGCCTGCAATGCGAAACTGAAATTAAAAGTTTGTTATTGAAATACAAAAATTGTTTCTTAATGAATATAAAATCTGACCGAGAAATGAAAAAAGTATTGTCAAACGTTATAAAAACTTTGCTCGTTATTTTCCGTTCAATTTTAAGATTGCACGATTGCGCAGTTCCATATAGAGCTGTTGACATCATTGAATTTGTATCTAATTATATCACTTTCAACAAAATTGTTATGTTGAAATTAGCTAAAGTTAAATACGAACACGACGATTACACAAAACAAGAATTATTGTATATTGAAGCAGAACTTGTAAAAGATATCCAATATATTTTAAAACAAGTTGACGCTATGCGTTTTTAGAAAATTTGTGTTATACTTTTAAAACGGGCGATTGGCACAGTTGGTAGCGCGCCACATTGACGTTGTGGAGGTCATGTGTTCGAGTCACATATCGCCCACCATATTAAAATATGGACAAATAAAAAAAGGAATTAATTTATGCAACACGCAGTTATTACAGAATTAGAAACAAGTTTAGCATTTGATGCCGAAATCGACAATCCGCCATCAGTTAAAGAAAATTTTACAACTGTATTTATTGATGGAAACGAAGTTAAACGTCCTGACGCTGCGCAACATAACGGTTTAATTAATATTGTTCCACAGAACCCTTCATCAAAAATTAAAAGTTTTATACAAAACTGGGCAAGCTCAAGAAAGAAGATCCGAATTATGCTTGATAACGGTTCAACAATGTACCTGCTTGAAGGTTGTTACATAAGAAAAATGGCTACTGAAAATTTCTCAATAACCATTTATTACAATTCTTTTAAAGAAGCTTAGATTTTTATTTTACGTGTTCTACGTAATTTTCAATATCTTCATCAGTTGTCAATTCCGTAGTGGCAACTAAGATTCTATTCTTATCTAATTGCAAACCGCCAATAACACCATTTGCCTTCAGACATGCTAAAACATCTTCTGCATCATCTACTTTAATAACAAATTCGTTATAGAATTGTTTGTTAAGAGTTTTAATTCCTTTTTGTGCAAGTTTTTCAGACAATTTATGAGCCATCTTTGATGATAAATAACTTGCTTGACGGAACCCTTTTTCACCCATAACAGTTAAATACAAAGTTGCACAAAGCCCTATTAGAGCTTGATTTGAGCAAATATTACTTGTTGCTTTTTCTCGTTTAATATGTTGTTCTCTGGTTTGAATTGTCAAGCAATAGGCAGGTTTTCCGTCAGCATCAACAGTTCTGCCAGCCAAACGCCCAGGTAATTGGCGCATAAATTTTTCTTTACAAGCCATAAATCCTGCATGTGGTCCACCAAAACTCATTGGAATACCAAGAGTTTGGACATCACCTACAACAATATCAGCATCATAAGGTGGTTTCAAAATTCCTAAAGAAGAAACATCGACACAAACAATTAACAAACAATCCGGCTTATTGATTTGAGTAATTCCTCCGTAAAAATCAGGATTTTGGACCAATACACACGCACAATCAGCCGTATCAGCCGGAATTTCTTCAATCAATTCAAGCTCAATTTCATTTGCCCAACAATATGTTTTAATAACATCAACATATTCCGGATTTAAACGATTTGAAACGAGAACTTTATTCTTTTTAGACACTCTGACTGCCATAAGTAAACTTTCAGCACAAGCCGTTGCCGCATCATACATTGTGGCATTTGAAATATCCATGCCCGTAATACGGCAAATCATAGTTTGAAATTCATACATAATTTGAAGTGTACCTTGCGAAATTTCCGGTTGGTAAGGAGTGTATGCCGTAAGAAATTCAAAACGATTTGCAACTTGAGAAATACAAGCCGGAACAAACTTGTTATAAGTCCCTGCCCCTAAAAATGATACGTAATCAGTATTATTCTTTTTGGAAAGAGCTTTAATTCGTCTTTGAGTTTCTGCTTCACTTAAAGCTTTTCCCAAATCAAGAGAAGTCATTCTGGCTTTTTCGGGTATTTGAGAAAACAAATCTTCAATTCCTGCAACACCAATACTTTCAAACATTTCTTGTTTAACTTCGTCTGTATGTACTAAAAAGTTTTTCATATTATATTATTCCAATTCTTCCTTATAATCTTCGTATTCCAAAAGGTCATTTTGTTCTGTAATATCACCTGTAGCTTCAATTTTAACAAGCCAACCTTTTTCATAACTGTCTTCATTCAAAATTTCCGGAGTATCAACGGCAGTTTCATTAATTTCTAAAATTTTTCCGCTGATTGGCATGTAAATTTCAGATGCAGCTTTTACAGATTCAATAGTTGCAAAAGTTTCACCTTTTTTAAACTCTGTTCCAATTTCCGGCAATTCAAGAAAAACAATATCGCCAAGTTGTTCTACTGCGTAATCTGTCAAACCAATAGTGTAAGTTTTATCACCATTGTCTAATAAAAATTCGTGAGATTTTGAACATAAAATTTTTTCAGTAATACTCATTAATTTCTCCTTTTTATATTTATAACTTAATTTTATTTCTTTTTGAGATAAAAGGTCGTTTTACAATTTCTGCATCATGCAGTTTCTCCCTTATCATAACCTGAACAGTCGTTCCAGTGCAAATATCTTTATCATTTTTAACATAAGCAAGCGCAATATTTGCTCCCAACATTGGAGAAGGGCCACCACTTGTAATAACACCTATTTTTTCGCCGTCTTTATAAACCTCGTATTCATGTCTTGCAATCGCTCTGTCTAACATTTTCAAACCAACGAGTTTTTTGCTTGTTCCGTTTTTAATCTGTTCCATAATAACATCTTTTCCGTTATAATCAACTTCTTTATCTTTTGGAACAGACCAACTTAAACCTGCCTCAATTGGAGTTGTATTTTCGTCTAAATCGTTTCCGTACAAATGCAAAGCTGCTTCAAGTCTAAGCGTATCTCTTGCACCAAGCCCAATAGGCTTAATTCCAAATTCTGCACCATCTTCCAAAATTTTGTCCCAAAGATATTCTGAATGATGATTTTCTACCAAAATTTCGTACCCGTCTTCTCCGGTATAACCTGTTCGAGATGCCAAAACCTTAATTCCTGCAATTTTAGCAACCTTTATTGTAAATGATTCTTGTTGTGTATCCAATCCCATTTTTCTTAACAATTTATCAGCCAAAGGACCTTGCACCGCTAATAATGAATAATTATGAGATTCATTTTCAATTTTTACATCAAAATTTTTACTATTCATAACCATCCAGTTCAAGTCCTCATCAATTCTTGATGCGTTACAAATAACCAAATATTCAAGTATGCCAAGTTTATAAATAATCAAATCATCAATTAAACCACCATTTTTGTTCGGCAATTGGCAATACACGGCTTTTTCGTAATTCAATTTAGAAATATCTTGAGGCACAATACTATTCAAAAATTCCAATGCCTCTTTACCTTTTACAAAAACTTCTCCCATGTGCGAAACATCAAACAATCCGACTTTTTCACGTACAGTTTTGTGTTCCTCAATAATGGATGTATATTGAACAGGCATATGCCAACCTGCAAAATCAACCATCTTAGCTCCCAATTTAACATGTTTGTCGTGCAAAAAAGTTTCTTTAGTCATTAAAATATCCCCCTTGTTAGAAATATTTTCCTAATAAAGAGGGATATTGTCAAGATTTTATTTAGTTTTATAACTCTGCAATTTTTTTATAGAGTTCAATTTGTTTATCATTAAGACTTTTTGGGATTACAATTTTAATTTTCGCATTAAGATTTCCATATCCGCCATCCTTTTTAGGTAAACCTAAATCTTTCAATCTCAAAGCTTGTCCAGATGAAGTTTTTGGCGGAATTTTAATCATGATTTTACCATGCAAAGTCGCTATTTCTTTTTTGCACCCCAAAACGGCTTCAGGAGGAGTAATTTCAACCTCTTTTGTCAAATCGGAGCCATCTACTTCGTATTCCTTATCTTTAATATTTATTACAAGATATAGATCTCCTTTTCGGCCATAAGCATCGACCTTTCCTTCTCCCTTTACTCGAAGTTTTTGACCTTCCGTAATATCAGGAGGAAGTTTTACTTTTATTGATTTTGGTTCTGTTTTAAAGCCAGTACCTCCACATTCTGAACAGTACCCTCCGTTGCCGGAACATTTTTGACAATGCTCAATATTATTGAATTTTACATTTATAGGTTTTTTATCAAAAATATCTTTTATTGTAATATTCAAATTCATCGTCACATCGAGGTTTTCGGCTTTCGGTTCTTGAGCAGTACGTCGTCTTGAAGAAGTTCTTTGACCTGCAGATTGCGTACCGCCAAAGTCAAATCCACCAAAGTTCATACCTTGTGCGCCTCTAGCTCCGCCACCCATCATATCGCCAAACAATGAGCTAAAGAAGTCTGAAAAGCCACCCATATCTTGACCGTTGAAGTTAAAGCTTTGATAACCGCCTTGACCGCCACCAAAACCGAATTGTTCAAATCCTGGAGGTGGAGTATAGCTTTGTCCGCCTTGCCAATTTGCGCCCAAACTGTCATACCTTTGACGTTTTTGCTTGTCGCCCAAAACCTCATAGGCTTCGTTTATATCTTTAAATTTACTTTCTGCCTCTTTTGTTTTATTTACATCTGGATGATATTTACGAGCAAGTTTTCTATATGCAGATTTTATCTCGGCATCAGTTGCATCACGTTTTACACCCAACGTTTCATAATAATCTTTGTATTCCATTTTATATTATCTCCTAATCATATAATAATATAAAAAATACTAAACCTCGATTTTATTAATGATTTTTTAATTATGTTATTCCATTGCTTTTGCAACTTGATATAGGGTAAATTGCTTATCTTTATTTAATTTATCATAAATCATATTTATTTCTTCTTTAAAATTTTTTGATTTATAATTTGTATATCTGAATAATTCATACAATTCTACATCTAAAACATCCGCAATTTTTTCAAGAGTAGTTATTGATGGAAAATTTTGCCCAACTTCAAGTTTGCTAATATAACCGTTATCAACACCTATAATTTCAGCAAGCTTTTCTTGCGTTAATTTTTTCTGTTTTCTAAATTCCTTAACTCTTAATCCCAAAAGTTCTTTTGTATTCATATTCTCACCCTAATTTTATTTTATATTTAATGAGAAAATTCAGAATACTAAAATATTACTAATTTTGCCTAAAATATCTAATATATTGACAATACTTGCAATATATGTGACAATATATATATAATTTGCAATAAATTGGAGGTATTAATGAAGCAAAATAAAAAAATTGCGTTCACTTTGGCAGAAGGTGCTACGCACATAGCCACTTGTGGCAACAATAAAAAATTTGCATTTACTTTAGCAGAAGTATTAATCACATTAGGAATAATAGGCGTAGTTGCAGCAATGACAATGCCAAGCTTGATTGCAAATTATCAGGAAAAACAACGAGTTTCACAATTAAAGAAGGTTTACTCTGCTTTATCCCAAGCCTTTGTTTCTGCTGTTCAAGAAAATGGAACACCTGATGAATGGGGAATGGGAGATATGTATGATGAAAATTCTCATTTGATTATGGCTAACAACTTTAAAAAGCATCTTAAATTGTCACAAGATTGTACTAATATGGATGGAACACAAGCAAGAAAAGTTTGTGGTATGCAAGATAATGCTGGAAAAAATAATCTTCTGGAAATTGTAGGTACATCTTCATTTGCTAAAGCTATAATTTTAAATGATGGAACAATTGTTGCTTTTAGGATTTATGAGGGAAATTGTGCTATGGTTTTTGGAGACCTTAAAAATGTGTGTGGAAAATTATATGTTGATTTGAATGGACAAAAAAGACCTAACAGTGGTGGATATGATCAATTTAGTATATATGTAGCAAAAGATAAACTTGTGCCTTCGGGATTTAAAGGGGATATTTTGACTTTTGAACAAGCATGCAACAGAAAAATAGATGTTCCATTTCCAGGTTTTTCTGGTGATGGTATGTATTCTTGCGCTGCGTGGGTTTTGTATAACGAAAATCAAGATTATTTGCATTGCGATGATTTGAGTTGGGATGGAAAACATTCTTGTAAAGAGAAATCAAATAAATAAAAATGGAAGTGAGTGGAGGGTGGGATACCCTGAACTCCATAGCCCTTTACTTATGGAAAGAAGCAATTTTCCTCCCTTGTAAGACTGTACCGAACAAAAGGGAAGGGGCTATATACTAAAAGAACCGCCATTTCTGACGGTTCTTTTAATTTTTTACATTCCACCAAAACCTGATTGGTGGATGGAGCGGCTACGCTCTTACGAAGTCGTTTGCCTTTCCACTCTTTCCAAAACTTATTTGGCGGGTGGAGCGGCTACGCTCCTAAAACATTAAGCCTGCTTCTCTAGCTGCATCAGCCAATGCTGCAACACGACCATGATATAAGAAACCTCCACGGTCAAATACTACGCATTCAATGCCTTTAACTTTTGCTTTTTTAGCAATTTCTTCACCAACAAGTTTTGCAGCTTCGATGTTTCCACCGTGAGCCAATTTTTCTTTTAATTCTTTGTCGTTAGAAGATGCTGATGCCAAAGTTACATGATTATCATCATCAATCAATTGAGCATAGATGTGTTTTGTACTTCTATATACTGCTAATCTAGGAAATTCAGCAGTACCTGCCAATTTAACCCTGATTGACTTATGTCTTTTTTGTACTTTTGGTTTTCTAATTTCTTGTTTAATCATTTTATTTTCCTTTCTTACTGCTTTAACGGGCTTTAAACCCTCCGCATGTAAATTATAAACCACCTCACCTGTCACTTCGTGACGCCTTCACTCCATTTGAGCTAAGGATAGTAAGGACTATCTATCTTATACCCCACCTCGAAATCATAGATTTCTGTCCTCCCACAAGGGTTGGACATAAAGTTTCAAATGTTTCCATAAAAAACTTTTGGCAAGAATATAATTTTCACAAGATCCCGAATCAAGCTCGGGATAAGATACATGTACGGCTCCCTAAAGTCGCTTACACCTATCTTACTTTTTACCAGCTTTACCAGCTTTACGTCTGATGTGTTCGCCTTCGTATCTAACACCTTTTCCTTTGTAAACTTCAGGAGGTCTTTTTGATCTAATGAAAGCTGCAACATCGCCAACTGTTTGTTTGTTAGCACCTTTTACGGAAATCTTTGTGTTAGCTTCAACTGTAATTGTAATACCTTCTGGCGGTTCAACAATTACTGGGTGAGAATAACCCAAAGCCAAGTTAAGGTTTTTACCTTCCATACTAGCTCTGTAACCAACACCTTGAATTTCCAATTTCTTTTCAAATAAATGAGTTACACCATGTACTGCATTAGCAATCAAAGTTCTGAACAAACCGAATAATGCGTCTGTTTCTCTTGTTTCGCCAACTTTTGACAATACAATGTGATTATCTTCCATTTTTATAGCGATTTCAGGTCTAACTTTAACAACTTCAGTTCCGTTAGGTCCTTTTACTGTAACTTGGTGATCTTCTATTTTTACTTCAACTCCGTTAGGAATTTCAATAGGTTTTTTACCAATACGTGACATTTTTAATTTTCTCCTTTTGGTATATTATGTACTTTTCCCAAACTTTTCTACCAATTATGTTTGGATTTTGATAAAAGTGAATAGTGAGAAGTGAAAAGTTCAAATCGGTGCTTCGCACAAATATAAACATAGTTTCAAATCTTTGCGGTATTCACCTTTTTACAAAGTCATCTACCTTTCTCCAGCTCCAAAATCTACTGGGGCGAAGGAGCGGTTTTACTTCCTAGTAAACGTAGCAAAGAACTTCGCCACCGATGTTTTCTTTACGAGCTTTTCTGTCTGTTAAAAGACCTTTGCTTGTAGAAACAACTGCGATTCCCATACCACCCAAAACTTTTGGAAGGTCTTTAGCTTTGCTATAGTTTCTCAAACCTGGTTTAGAAATTCTTTCTAATTTAGTGATAACAGGTTTGTTTTTAGCGTCGTATTTCAATGTAATTTCAAGAACATTGAATTTACCTTCAGCTTTTACGATGTAATCAGAAATATAACCTTCTTCTTTTAACAATTTAGCTAATTGTTCTTTCAATTTAGAAGCTGGCATAGTTACGTTAGCGTGAGAAGCCATCATAGCATTTCTGATTCTAGTTAGCATATCTGCTATAGGATCTGTCATTGACATAATTTTATTCCTTTACTCTTGCGGACTTACTGAACTCTTCAGCAGTATCCATTCTACTCGTCACTTGTCGAATTAATTTTGCTCCACATCAGGGAACGTCTTTCGACAGTCTGACAAATTGATATTAACATAAATTTAGTTTAGTTGCAAGCTTTTAATTATTAAAATGTTACGAATAGTATATAAACACCAAAAAAGACCGCATCCCTCGGTCTTTTGGTTATTTATATATTTTATTTTTATAATTGCAAGGTTTGCCGAAACACACCTCACAATCAAAATCTCTGGCTTTATTTTTTTGCCTACTCCATCCTATTTTAATATAGTTTGGAACACACCCAGCACCCAATCTGGGTTGGTGAAACGACTCTCCGCACAAAACTCTTGTAAATTCAACAACAGTTTAATGGGGAAAATGCCGTCGGCATTACCAGCTTGCTTTTGTAACACCAGGTAACAAACCTTGGTGAGCCATTTTTCTTAAACAAATTCTGCAAAGACCGAAATCTCTGTGATAACCGTGAGGTCTACCACAAATACTACATCTGTTATGAAGTCTTACTGCAGGGTACTTGCCAGCTGCAACAAGTTTTTCACGTCTTAGTTCTTTGTTTATCATCGCTTTTTTAGCCATGAATTTCTCCTTTTATGTTGTATTAATTTTCGTTATTACCAGTCATTCTGGGCTTTTATGGAATTCTTCGCAATCGCTCAGAATGACATAAAGCCGAAGAATTTTAAACTATTTGTTCATTCCTTTAAAAGGCATTCCTAACAATTTCAATAATTCTCTAGCTTCTTCATCTGTTTCAGCTGTTGTAATTACTGATACGTTCATACCTTTTACCAAATCAACTTCTTCATAAGTGATTTCTGGGAACAAAGCTTGTTCTTTCAAGCCTAAAGTATAGTTTCCACGACCATCGAAACTCTTAGGTGAAATACCTCTAAAGTCACGAATACGAGGAAGAACTACGCAAATAAGTTTTTGTAAGAAGTCATACATTCTTTCGCCACGCAATGTAACCATTGCACCAACTGGCATTCCTTCTCTTAACTTATAAGATGCGATAGACTTTTTAGCTTTTGTAACTACACATTTTTGACCTGCAATTTTAGTCAATTGAGCTTCGATAGCTTCAGCAATTTTTGAGTTGTGAGAAGCTTCGCCAACACCCATGTTCAAAACGATTTTGTGAAGTTTTGGAACTTGGTTGATGTTTTTATAGCCAAATTTTTCTGTCAATGCAGGAATTATTTCTTCTTGGTATTTTGCTTTTAAACTTCTTGTTTTTGTTGTCATTTTCGTATTTCCTTAATTCTTTGATGCTTTAATTATAACACGAATTATAATTTTGCATCTAATTGTTCACCACATTTTTTACAAACACGAACTTTTTTGCCGTCAACGACTGTGTGTTTGATCCTTGTCGGTTTTTCGCAAGCAGGGCAAATAACCATAACATTTGAGGCATCTACAGGTGCTTCAACTTTAATCAAACCACCTTGTATTCCTGCCATTGGTTGAGGTTTTTGAGCTTTTGTTACCATGTTCAAACCTTCAACTGTAACAGTTCCTTTTGCAACGTCAACTTTCTTGATGTTACCGTCTTTACCTTTATCTTTGCCTGCAATAATCATTACTCTATCAGTATTTTTTACATGCAATTTTTTCTTAGTCATTGTTTTATTCCTTTAATTATTACTTTTAGTAATTTATACTTCTTAGTTTTCACTGAGAATTAGATAACTTCCGGAGCCAAAGAAACGATTTTCATATATCCTTTGTCTCTCAATTCACGAGCAACTGGTCCGAAAACACGAGTTCCACGTGGGTTGCCATCTTTGTTGATAATAACCGCTGCGTTTTCATCAAATCTGATAACTGATCCGTCTGCACGTTTGATATCAGCTTTTGTTCTAACAACAACTGCTCTTACAACTTCAGATTTTTTTACAGGCATATTAGGGTTAGCATCTTTTACTGCAGCTACGATTTCGTCGCCAACTGCTGCAAATTTTTTATTTGAGCTGCCCATAACACGGATACACAAAAGTTCTTTTGCGCCAGTGTTATCTGCTACTTCTAATCTTGTTTCTTGTTGTATCATTTTAATTTTCCTTTATTGTTTTTAAAGAATGTTTTTACTTTTGACAGCGCATTAATTTGATTAATGATGTCTTTTATACCTTACTCGAAACTCCGTTTCGAAGGTTCCGTGTCAAACACGGCACACGATTAACGTGCTTTTTCAACTACTTCAGCCAAAGCCCAACGTTTATCTTTTGAAGTTGGTCTTGCTTCAACAATTCTTACGATATCGCCTTCATTGCAAATATTTTCAGGATCGTGAGCTTTGTAGTTTTTATTTGATTCCATAATTTTTTTGTATTTTGGATGTGGTTCATAGTCTGCAACTTTTACAACAATTGTCTTGTCCATTTTGTTGCTGATTACTACACCTTGTTTTTCTTTTTTAGGCATGTTGTTTTTCTCCTTTGCGAAAGCTACCTCAACACCACACTAGGCTTGTACAGTGCTTCCTTTTTCATTTATTACAGTTTTCGCTTGAGCTATAAGTTTTTTTGTTTTAGAAATCAATGCTGTGTTTTCTAATTTGTGAGTTGAAAGTTGCAATTTGTAATTAAACAAATCCTTCTTCCAATCAATTATAGCACTTTGCAGTTCTTCAACTGTTTTTTCGCGCATTTCATTTAATTTCATTACTTATTTCCTTTTATTTGTTTTCTAATTTTGCTTTTTCAACAACTTTAACTTTAATAGGTAGTTTTTGAGCTGCCAATTCTAATGCGTGAACTGCAACACTTCTGTCGAAGTAATCAAGTTCAAACAAAATTCTGTTTGGTTTAACAACTGCTACCCAGTATTCTAAGTTACCTTTTCCTGAACCCATACGAGTTTCAGCTGGTTTTGCTGTAATCGGTTTGTCCGGGAAGATTTTAATCCAAACGTTACCGCCACGTTTGATTTCACGAGTCATTGCACGACGTGCAGCCTCGATTTGTCTGCTGGTAATCCAACCAGGCTCAACAGCTTGAAGTGCATATCCACCAAATTCTAATTGTGTTCCTCTGGTTTCAGTACCTTTCATTCTGCCTTTCATCATTTTGCGGTATTTAGTTTTTTTAGGCTGTAACATTTTATTTTTACTCCTGTTATATTTTCGTTACTTATTTTTCTTCGGCATTTTCTGAAGAAATTCTACGTCTAGGTCTTCTTCCACCTTTTTCTTCTTTGCCACTTTTTGCTTTGATGTTTTGATCTGCTTTTTCGCCAGGCATTAAGTTGCCTTTGAAAATCCAAACTTTAACACCAATCTTACCCATAATAGTATCAGCTTCTGTGAAACCATAATCTACATCAGCTCTTAATGTTTGTAGAGGGATTCTTCCTTCTTTTGCCCATTCAGAACGAGCGATTTCAGCACCACCTAAACGTCCAGATACCATTACTTTAATACCTTGCGCACCTGCTCTCATTGTACGTTGCATAGCTTGTTTCATTGCACGTCTGAAAGCGATACGTTTTTCTAATTGTTGAGCAATTGCTTCTGCTACAAGTTGTGCATCTGCATCAATTCTTGCAACTTCAACAACATTGATGATAATAGGTTTTCCAAGATATTTTGAAACTTCTTTCTTCAAATCTTCGATACCTTGACCACCACGACCAACAACGATACCAGGCTTAGCTGTAACAACTGTAACAGTTGTGTTTTGAGCTTTTCTAGCAATTAAAATTTTAGAAACACCTGCTGTATAAAGTTTTTTCTTAATAAATTTTCTGATTTTTGCATCTTCTGCAATGAATGCGCCGTAATCTTTTACCTTAGCGAACCATGTGCTAACCCAAGGTTGAATTACGCCGATTCTAAATCCTGTTGGATGTGTTTTTTGTCCCATTTTATTTACCTTTTGTTATTACTACTACTTAGTGATATCACTTACTTTTAAAGTTAAGTGAGAAGTGCGTTTTAGTCTTGAATACATACGACCTTGCGCTCTTGTTCTTGCTCTTTTGTATGTAACGCTTTCATCTGCGAAAATTTCAGAAACTTTCAAAGATTCAGCTCCTACACCATATTTTTCTTGTGCATTTGCAACTGCAGCTTTCAAGTTCTTTTCAACTACTCTTGCTGCAAAATAAGGCATAAAACGTAACATATCTTGAGCTTCAACGACAGATTTACCTCTAACTTCGTTGATTACTCTACGAAGTTTTCTTGCTGTCATTTTTATATCAGTTTGTCTTGCTTTAGCTTCCATTTTTATTTTCCTTATCTTAAAGTTTTACCTTTTTGGGTTTTACTATTTTCTTTTAGCAGTTTTATCAGAACCTGCGTGTCCTTTGAATAGTCTTGTTGGTGCAAATTCTCCAAGTTTGTGACCAATCATTTGTTCTGTTACATATACTGGAACGTGAGTTTTCCCATTGTGAACAGCGATTGTGTGGCCTAGCATATCAGGAATAATCATTGATGCTCTTGACCAAGTTTTAATAACTTTTTTCTCAGAGTTTGCATTCATTTTTGCTATTTTGTTTTGTAGAGCTTCTTCTACATAAGGGCCTTTTTTTAATGAACGTGCCATTCTATTACCTTTCTTAATTTTGTTTGGTAGTTTATATATAAAGTTCAAGGGTTGAAAAGTTGAATAGTTTTACCCTCAACCCTTTACACTTTGTAACTATTTTTTACGTCTTCTAACGATTAATTTGTCAGAAGCTTTACCTTGTTTTCTTGTCTTATAACCAAGAGCTGGTTTACCCCAAGGTGTTTTTGGATGTCCACCAGGACCAGTTTTACCTTCACCACCACCGTGAGGGTGATCGCAAGGGTTCATTGTAACACCACGTACTGTAGGTCTGATACCTAAGTAACGTTTTCTACCGGCTTTACCGATTGATAGGTTTTTAAATTCTGAATTACCTAATGTACCGATTGTAGCCATACATTCTTTTCTTACCATTCTCATTTCTGAAGAAGGAAGTTTGATTGTTACATAGTCGCCTTCTTTAGCCATAACTTGAGCCGCATTACCAGCTGATCTTACCATTTTGCCACCACGACCAGGAATTAATTCAATGTTGTGAACAATTGTACCTAAAGGAATTAATTCAAGAGGTAAAGCGTTACCTGTTTGAACCGGTGCTTCAGGTCCAGAAACTATTACGTCACCAACATTCAATCCTTCAGGTGTCAAGATATATCTTTTTTCACCATCTGCATAGAATACTAATGAAATTCTTACGTTTCTGTTTGGATCGTATTCAATAGTTTTAACTGTTGCTGGTACTCCAAATTTTTCACGTTTGAAATCAATTATACGGTAAGTTCTTTTTACACCGCCACCTTTATGACGACATGTAATTCTACCAGTGTTATTTCTTCCTGCTGTTTTCTTCAATGATTTTAACAATGATTTTTCAGGAGTTGAAGTAGTGACTTCTTGGTAGTCACTTTTTGTCATCCCTCTTTGTCCTGGAGATGTTGGATTTATTTTTCTAATTGCCATTTTTATTTTTCTCCTTTGGCTTTTGTAATACTTTTGGGACTTATGCCAGACGCCCCTTCTATTAGGTGAATAAGTTAATAAGTGAATAAGGCAGTAAGTTCATTTCGTGCTTCGCACAATTAAACTTCTATATTCAATTTTCAACTCATCACATCATTTTGCTATTCGCAAAATCCGCTTTCTTTGCCAAGCCTACGCACTCGGCTCGTTCGCGCTAAGCACCAATCAATTCTTCGATTGGATCACCTTCGATAGTCACGATTGCCTTTTTAGAAGAATCTGTTCTACCGAATTTATATCCCATTCTCTTTTCGTGAGATGGCATATAAACTGTTCTTACTTTTTTAACTTTTCTACCAGGAAAAGCTAATTCTACTGCTTGAGCAATTTCAACTTTTGTTGCGTTTTGTACAACTTCAAAAGTATATTGACCCAAAGTTGTAGCACCTACTGATTTTTCAGTAATGATAGGTTTTTTGATTACATCATATAATTTTTCTGTATTTGATCTTGCCATTATTGTAACCTTTCTGTGATATCATTTACAGCAGATTCAGTCATTACAACAAAATCAGCTTCAAGTAAATCTTTTACATTTAAGTTTGAAGGTAAAATAATTTTTACGCTTGGGATGTTTCTTGCAGCTAATTCAAGATTTTTATTTTCATCAGCTTTAACATCTGCAACGATTAAAGTTTTACCTGAAACATTTAATGCTTTAAGTGCGCTTACCATCAATTTTGTTTTAGGTTCAGCAATTGTAGAGAAGTCTTTTACTACAACCAATTGTTCACTTCTAGCAGACAATGCAGATTTGATAGCCAATTGTCTTGCTTTTTGAGGCATGTTGAAAGCATAACTTCTTGGTTTTGGTCCAAAGATTACGCCACCGCCTGCGAACAATGGAGAACGTAAAGAACCAGCTCTAGCTCTACCAGTACCTTTTTGTTTCCATGGTTTTTTGCCGCCGCCAGAAACTTCAGCTCTTGTTTTACAAGAAGCAGAACCTTGACGAGCATTATTTAATTGTCTTCTTAATGCTAAGTGCATTACATGTAAATTAGGTTCAACGCCGAAAACTGCTTCGTTCAAAGCGATTTCGCCTAATTTTTCTCCATTTGTACTTAATATTTCTTTTGACATTTTTGTTTTTTCCTTTATTTATTATATCTTTCGTTTAAGACTGCTTACCGCTTGCTTATTTGCTTTATCTGGCAAGACCAGCCGGTTTTTGAGACTTTTCCGTGTCTTGAGATCTTTACCCCTCTTCCGTATCTCTAACATTCACTATCGTTCATTTAGAGTTACGACCTCTCCAAAATGGCGAGGTGAGAGATAGGACTAGTTCCACTTAGTTCTAGTTGGAACGATTGTTACCAATCTACCTTCGCATCCAGGAACAGAACCTTTTACTAATACTAAGCTGTTAGCTGCATCTACTTTAACTAATTTCAATTTAGTAATAGTAACTCTTTCATTACCCATGTTACCAGCCATTCTTTTGCCTTTAATAACACGAGAAGGAGTTGTACCTGCACCGATAGAACCAGGTTCTCTGTGGTTTTTAGAACCATGTCCCATAGGTCCTCTTGAGAAGTTCCATCTTTTTACTGTACCTTGAAAACCTTTACCAATTGATTTACCAGTTACATCAACTTTTTCTACGTTATCAAGAACTGACAATTCAATTTTGTCACCAACTTTGTAGTCAGCAGGATTGTCAACTCTAAATTCTTGTAGATGTCTGAAGTTTTCAAGATTGTTCTTTTTGAAGTGTCCAATTTCAGCTTTTGTCAAGTGTTTTTCTTTAGCAGCAATTGTACCTACTTGTATAGCGTTGTAACCATCAGTTTCAACTGTTTTTACTTGAGTAACAACAATCGGATCAACTTTGATTACAGTTACAGGAATTGCCAAACCTTGTTCGTCAAAGATTTGTGTCATTCCAAGTTTTTTACCTATTACACCTAGTGTCATTTTTTACCTTTCTAGCTCACCCTACTTGGTGCAGACACTTTTCTGCCCCTGTTTCGGGATTGCATTTTTCTCTTGCGAGCGCTACTTCTTTACCTTTTTCGGGATTTACACCCGACACGTACCAAACGTGTGTAGTTCACATTACATGCATAATGCTTATTTAATTTTCAATAAAAGTAAATTATAATTTTACTTCGATATCTACACCAGCTGGAAGATCAAGTCTACCTAGTTCTTCAACTGTTTGTTGTGTTGGTTCGTATATATCAATAATACGTTTATGAGTTCTCATTTCAAAATGTTCACGAGATTTTTTATCTACGTGTGGTGAACGCAAAACGCAATATATACGTCTTTTTGTAGGTAAAGGAATAGGTCCGGCTACTTTAGCTTCAGTTCTTTTTGCTGTTTCTACAATTTTATCTGAAGAAACGTCAATTAATTTGTGATCATAAGCTTTCAAACAAACTCTGATTCTTTGTCTAGTTGTGGTTGCCATTTGCATTCCTTTTTCTTTTTATTATGTAATACACCGCTTGAAATCGCTATTCAACAAATATTTCGGATATTAGTAAATACTTTATTCCAAGCATAACAATGGTAAAACAAACATAATACACTGTCAACACGACTAATTTATTTTTGTATATAATTTGTTACAATATTTTCAAAAATTTTTAAGTTTCAAGCAAAATTGTTACATTTCGCAATAATTTTTAAACAAAAAAAGAAGGAATTTCATAAAAAAATCCTTCTTTTTTTTAAAATAATTTTAAGTTATTTATTCTTCATCTTTATCGTCATCATCAGATTCTTCTTCTGTTTCTTCTTCAGAATAATCATCATCTGACATATCATCATCTAAAGCTTCTGAATCCAAAATAATTTCAGTTTCTTCAATCTCAACTTCATCAGGAGCATCTTCATCGTCTTGCGCTTCTTCCTCAGCTTTTTTAGCATCTTCTTTAGCTAAAGCTTCTTTGATTTCTTCTTCATCTTTAGCTCTAATCACAGGAATTGAAAGCATCAATGCAACTTGATCTCCATCTTGTTCAAGATTAAGTTCAAGTGCTTCTTTGTCCATTTCAACATATTTAGAAAGAAGTTCAACCATTTCTTTGCGCATACGTTCCATCAATTCAGGAGTTAAATTAGTTCTATCCTGCATCAAAACAACACGCAATCTATTGCAAGCCGTATCTTTTGAAGCCTCTGTTTCTTCTTGTTCTGTTTGACGGAAAAAGCCTAAGACTTTATTATATAAGTTTTGTAATATCATCTTATTTCTCCTTTCCTGTTAAACCGGAGAAGAATTTCTTAATTTTAGCCATAACCCCTTTTGGTTCGTCTAAATCTAAGAAAGGAACATCTTCGCCAATAATTCTTCTTGCAACATTATTGTATGCTTTACCTGCCAATGATTTTTCATCGTTTACAATCGGTTCACCTTTGTTTGTAGAAACGATAATGCCTGTATCTTCAGGAATTATACCTATCAATTCAGCTGAAAGAATGTCAACAACTTCATCAACACTAACCATATCTTTTGATTCAATTAGATTTGGTCTAACTCTGTTTAAAAGCAATTTGTATGACTTAATTTCTTCTTTTGATTCCAAAAGACCAATAATTCTGTCAGCGTCACGAATTGCAGACATTTCAGGAGTTGTAACAACTATTGCTTCTGACGCACCAGCAACTGCGTTTTGGAAACCTTGTTCAATACCTGCAGGACAGTCAACAAGAATAAAATCGAAATCTTTTTTAAGTTTTTCGCAAATATCTTTTAACTGTTCTTCTGTAACCGCTGTTTTATCTCTGGTTTGCGCAGCTGCCAAAAGACAAAGATTAGGATTTTTCTTGTCTTTTACCAATGCTTGTTTAAGTTTACAACGTTCTTCAACAACATCTACAATAGTGTAAACAATCCTGTTTTCTAAACCAAGTAGTAAGTCTAAGTTTCTTAATCCGAGGTCAGTATCAATCATTACAACTTTTTTACCGGCTTTAGCTAAAGCTGTACCGATATTTGCATTAGTTGTAGTTTTGCCTACTCCACCTTTACCGGATGTTATTACAATAACTCTACCGCTCATTATTTCTCCTTTTTATGATTCGTGTATTTTATGTATAATAATTTGTTTTTTGTAAATGCAAGCTTCTTCCGGAATAAAAGTATCCGTTTTTTGAATATACGGAATATTAATATTATCCGGTCTTCTTGCAAATGTATCAGCAATTCTCAATTGAATTGCATTCATTTTCAATGCTCTTATTTTTGCATATTGATTACCTGCAGAACCTGCATGAGCAATACCGCCCAAAACTCCCCAAACTGTAATATCTCCTTTGGCAATAATTTCAGAACCCGGATTTGCATCTCCAATAATTACAATATTTCCGTCAGAAGAAATACTTTGACCTGAACGCAAAGTTCTTTGAATATAAAGAGTTGGGAGTTTTTCAGTTTCTCTCAAAGATTTTCTTAAATCGTCAAGGTTATAGTCAATATCTTCGATATCCTCACCTTCAATTTTGTTCGCATCTTCTAATTTTGAATTAAAATCGTCAAACACATCTTTCAAGTCTGTTGTTTCTACTGCTACGACAGGTATTTCAGCTTTTTTTGCTTCCTCTTTAACTTCTTCTGATTTTGTTTCTTCAAGAGGTTCAACAACAGGAGTATCAATAGTTTCCATTTGATTTTCCGGTTGAATACTTTCCGGCTTGATTTCTTCTAGTGGCTGAACCGGTTCTGCCGGAGCATCTTTTTTAAGAACTTTCAAATCATTTTCTTGTGCAAAAGTTTTGATTTCAGTAGTTTCGTCACCAAAAATTTTATCCAATGCTTTTTCTAATTCTTTGTTAACTTTTTCTTGATCTGCATTAAATTCCGGAGTTGGAACTTTATTTTCAAGAATAGAAACATTAATTCCTAATTCTTCTGCAGATTTTGCTGTAACATCAGAACTTGTTGTAATAAATTCAATTTCAGAATCCATAGATTCAACAAGCGCTTTAATACTTGTTAACTCTGTAGTTGTTAAATTAACCCCACCTAATTTTAGGCAGACATTTTTACTCTGAGCGTCGGGCAAGTCCAAAACTCTGCTTAATTCATAAATAATTTCAGAGGTTTTTTGAGCATTGCTAACGTCAACAATAAAACCATTTTCAATGTATCCCTTATCCATTGCTAATCCTTCCGCAAATGTTTCACCTATTCCATGACAATACATGAAACATCAAAGAACATCAACGAATTATGTCGAAATGTAATATTTTGCCTAAAAATTAAAAATTATACAGTTGCTCTTTCGATTGAATTAGCGTGCTTATTAACCTCTTGCGCCCATATATAATTTGTTCCGGTTGTATCTGTCGGATCCGATGGAGGACAATATTTTGAGTTAATTTGAGATAAAGTAGTCAAACCTTGATTTACATATTTACGTTTAAGCAAACCACCCATGTAATCAATACATTCAGCAACTGAATTAAATGTTCTAAATTTTGTAGAACCAGCAATTCTTACTCCACCAATATTATTTTTTGTTTTAGCTAATCTGCTTTTTCCGTTTCCTGATTCATGAATACAAATTCCTGCCAAAACAGATGCACTAATTCCATATTTCTTTTGAGCATTCAAGAAAGCTTGTCCTTGTCCTTCAAGAACTCCTTTTCCTTTCAAATACTTATTCAAATCTTCAGCAGTACCTGTATATAATTCTGTTGCATTTTTATTATATTTACTATTTGATTTTTGAGTTTTTTGCCCCTTTTTAGTTTTTGAAGTTGTATTTGTTCCATTGTTTATAGAAGATGTCAAACTTCCAAAATTATTTGTATATTTGTTCAACAAATTCATTTGTTCAAACATTGCCGGTAATCCAAAATTCATCATCGGATTAAACATTGGCATTGAATAATTTGCCATAGAAAATATATTTTCCCCCATAGATGGCATTGAATAACCTGACATCATTGAGAAAGGTGAAAATATTGGCATTGAAAAACTAGGGAATGAGAACATTTGTGGCATAGAGAATAATGAGTTCATCATCCCAAATTGAAACATAGGATTAAATGAATTGCAGCCACAACCGCCCATAAAAGGATTTAATCCCATCGGCGGTGCCATATAAATATTGTTAAATCTAACTGCATTAAACATTTTATATAATTATCCCTGATTTATTCCCCGTATATATATAAAGTATTTATTTTCGAGAAAATTGATTAAATCATAGACACATGTTAAATTTTGTTAATAAAAATAAACTATTAACTTATGTAAAATTTTATTTTTATTATATTATTTATTATAGGGACAGAGAATTTATGATTTTTAATGAAACCAAAACACACGAAATTACAGTTGACGTTGTTATTATGACAATGAAATATGATGCTTTGCACGTATTACTTGTAAAACGTACAACAGAACCATTCAAAGATAAGTGGGCTATTCCGGGAGGATATGTAAGATTATCTGAAAACCTTGATCAAGCGGCACTTAGAATACTGAAAGAACGTACAAATATCGACAACGTCTATCTTGAGCAACTTTACACTTTTGGAGATCCGCTTCGTCACCCTAATGCAAGGGTTATTACATGCGCTTATTTCGCATTGGTAAGAGCGGAAGATTTCAATATTGTAACTACTCCGGAATTAGGTTGGCATAAGATATCTGATTTACCACCTTTAGCGTTCGACCACAAAGATATTATTGAATATTCTTTGAAACGTACTCGTGAAAGATTGGAACTTTGTCCTGTTGCATATCAATTATTAAATGAAAAATTTACACTAACAGAAATGCAAAAAGCCTATGAACTGATTATGGGCAAAAAACTTGATAAACGTAATTTTAGAAAAAAAGCTCTTGCAACTCAAGGTTTGATTGAACTTGATGAATTTACAAAATCATCTTCTAAACGACCTGCAAGATTATATACTTTTAAAGATATTAAATTAAATTCAAAAAGAGCTCATTTTATTTCTAAAAAAAAGGAGAAAAAATAGATGTTATTAACTTTAGTATGGGCTATTCAAATAATTTCAGCACTATTGCTTATTGTATTAATCCTATTACATTCCCCAAAAGGCGATGGAATTGCCGGTATTGGCGGAGCTTCACATGTTTTCGCATCTCAAAAGAGTGCTGAAAAAGGATTGAACAAACTTACTGGTATTGTTGCTGCAATATTTTTAGTTTGCACATTCCTACTAGGTTTTGGGATAATTAAATAAAAACAAATTTCATCTCCTCAACTTGAGGAGAATATAAAATATCGGATGGAATTTCCATTCTGCCATCATTTATTTATATATATATGGAATAATCAAATGAACATACTTGTAACAGGTGCATCTAAAGGTATTGGAAACGCTATCGCACATGAGCTTCAAAATATTGGAGAAGTTTTTGTAACAGGCAGAAATAAAAAGGCATTAATCGAATGTAATGCCAAAGGTTTTTGTGTTTGCGATTTGTCAAAAGATATTACTACTCTTACAGATTTTATAGAAAAAAACAATATTGATGTTTTGATTAATAATGCAGGAGAATATATTTATTCAGATTTGGATAAAATGAATATTAAAGATATCCAAAGACTTTATCAAACAAATTTAATTGCACCTGCATTTCTTGCCTCAAAAGTTATTCCAAATATGAAAAACAAAAAATGGGGAAGAATTATAAATATAGGTTCAATTTCTGGGGTAATGGGAGAAGCTTACGCAAGCATTTATTCTTCATCAAAAGCCGGATTAATAGGATTGACTAAAGCACTAGCTTTGGAATTAGCCGAACACAACATCACTGTAAACACCATAAATCCGGGTTGGGTAGAAACAGAACTTGGCATGGCATCAATTGATGATAGCGAATTTTCTCGAGAAGAAATCGTTGAAACTATTCCACAAAGACGTTTTGTAAAACCGGAAGAAGTTGCAAAACTGTGCAAATATTTAATTTCAGAAGATGCAAAAGGAATAACAGGACAATCCATCAACCTCTGCGCAGGATTAAGTGTGGGAATTTAGGTGACTAGAAGTATAGTCGGCGTAGACGCAAAGTCCGTTACAAGAATTTGTAACCTTATTTAAGCTAAAGTTGAAGCAGAGTAGGTTGGGCTTTCCAGCCCAACATTAATAAAAACACTAACTGATATTTTTCAATAAATCATTTATATCAACGTTAAGAACTTTCGAAATATCATAGACAAGAAAAATAGAAGGAGTTTGCAACCCTCTTTCAAGCAAACTTACTGTGCTTTCGCTGACATTTACAAATTCTGCCAATTCTGCCTGAGTGATACCTTTCCTATACCTCTCAGCTTTTAAATTTCTTGCAAATATTTTATTTCGTTCATCTTTCATACAAGGATTATAAATGGTTGACAAAAATAATTTAAGCGAGTAAACTATTCTTAACTAGTAGTTTTCTACTAGTAAGTAATAAATTATTATTAGGAGCTAAGATGAAAAGAGCATTCACACTTGCAGAAGTATTAATAACTCTTGGAATAATTGGAGTTGTAGCAGCTTTAACTTTACCTACTTTGATATCTAATCATAGGGCAAATGTAACTATGCAAAAACTTAAAAAATTCTATTCTTCAATGTCGCAAGCACAATTAATGGCTATTAATGATTACGGAGAAGTTCAAAATTGGGATTTTGTTGAAAATGGAGGAGAATCAAATAACGCAATTGTTCTAAATTGGTTCAACAAATATTTCAAACCATACCTTAATTCTACAGAAATTATTGATAAAAAAGTTATTAAAGATGACGAAATTAAAGATGCTGGAATAGCAGTAAAAATGGGAGATGGGAGTATTGCAACTTTTGCCAGTTTTTCTGGTGGTTATATGCACATCAGGCTATACACAAATCCTAAAACATTCTATAATGACACCGCAACAGAAGGGAAAGACAGATTTTTATTCGGCTTTAACCAAAGTAACGCAAGCGCATTCGAAGTCTATGGACAAACTAGTTGGAAAGACATTAACCAACTAAAATACAACTCTTGGGGCGGTTGCTATAAAGAAAACACCTCAAACGGTCATCCTCTATGCACCAGATTACTCCAAATGAATAACTGGACTGTTCCAAAAGATTATCCTTATAGATTTTAATAAATTATTTCAATACCACATTCACAATATCTTGTGCTGAAATTTTCAAACAATCCAATTTTTCACAAGTTGTTTGTCTATGCGCCCACAAGCAAGGTTTTATCGGGCAATTGTCGTTCGCTTTTATTGGAGTAACCAAATTTGATTGTGGAATTAGCATCTTATCATCAGTTGGTCCAAAAATTACATAAGTTCTTGTTTTCATTGCAACTCCAACATGCAAAGGAGCAGAATCAGAACATACAAACTTTTCAGCTTGTCCAATCAAAACCGCTAAATCTTTCAAACTCTTAGTTTTACCGTAATAATTTGTAAAATTAGGAGAATTTACATCAACTTTTGCCAATATTCCTTCAATAACTTCTTTATCATCAGGACCTCCGGCTAACATAACGTGTTTTCCCTGCTCTAATAACAAGCTCACCGCATCCGCCCAAACATCAGCTCCGACAGTTTTTATCATCCCCTTATTAACACTCATTTTACTAACTCCAGGATGAATAAGGACTGTATTTGAAATTTTTTCCTGAGATGTAACATTAATTTCCGGCAACTCTGTTTTATGTTCCGTAATTGGCGAAATTAAATCATGGTACATTGCACAAGCATACTGTTTTTTATTCAAAGGAACTGCCTTTGTCAACAAAATTTGGCTTAATTTTCCTGTGTCATAACCATACCTTTTTTTTATTCCGGTCATAGCCAATAAAATACTAATAAGCTTATTTCCACCTGACGAAACAACCATATCAAAATGACCTTTTTGTGCAAGAAAAACAAGTTTTAATAACTCAAAATATTTGTTTTTCCCTTTTACATCAATCAAAAACAAGTCATCAATAACATCTGTCAAATCCTTTACGCTCTTACTTCTTGGTTCAAGCGCCAAAGTAATTTTTGAATTTGGAAATTCTTTTTTTAAAGATATAAGTGTTGGCAAGAAAAATATTTCATCACCTATTCCACCAAAGTTTATTGCTAATATATTCATAGAATAATTATATAACAAAAAGATATTTCATGCTATAATGCGGTTATGGTAAATAAAGTTACAACTGCAACCGTAATCGGGCTTGACGCATACAACGTCACTGTAGAAACCGATGTATTAGGAGGTTTGCCCGCTTTTTCTATTGTCGGATTGCCTGATACTGCAATTAACGAGGCTAGAGATAGGGTTCGCTCGGCAATAAGAAATTCCGGATTTACCTTTCCGGCAAAAAAAGTTGTAATCAACCTTGCTCCGGCGGATCTAAAAAAAGAAGGTTCAAATTTTGACCTACCAATAGCAATAGGTTTACTCATTGAGGAAGAAGTTCTTAATGAAGAAAAATTAAATGGTTTTGCATTTATTGGGGAATTATCTCTTGATGGAAGTTTGAGAGAAGTCACAGGAGTTCTACCTCTAATTTTAGGTTTAAAGAATTTTGGAATAAAAAATATTTTTGTTCCGGCTATAAATGCTCAAGAAGCGGCTCTTGCTGGCGACGTAAACATATTTGGCGCTAATTGTTTAGCTGAAGTCGTAAATCATTTTTCTGACAACCCTATTAAACCAACGATAATTGACATTAACAACTATTTATCAGAAGGTTCAAAACAAGATTTTGTATATGATTTTAAAGATGTAAAAGGTCAACAAAAAGCCAAACGTGCGCTTGAAATTGCGGCAGCAGGCGGTCATAATATGCTTATGATTGGTTCTCCCGGTTCTGGGAAAACCCTTATGGCAAAATGTTTTGCATCAATTTTACCACCTCTGGAATTATCAGAAGCTTTGGAGCTAACCAAAATCTACAGTATTTCAGGTCTTTTATCATCAAAAGAGCCTCTAATGACCAAAAGACCTTTCAGAGCGGTTCACCATACTGCATCAGCAAACGGGATTATCGGAGGAGGAACAATTCCAAAACCAGGAGAAATCACTCTTGCGCATCGAGGAGTTTTATTTCTTGATGAAATGGTTGAATTTCCGAGAAATGTTCTTGAAGTTTTACGACAACCGCTAGAAGATGGTGAAATCGTAATTTCAAGAGCCAAACATTCAATAAAATATCCTGCAAAATTTATGTTACTTGGAGCTATGAACCCTTGCCCTTGCGGTTATTTAGGCGACAAACAAAAGCAATGCACTTGTTCTGATTTTCAAATAAACCGTTATCAATCAAGACTTTCCGGTCCATTACTAGATAGAATTGATTTGCAAGTAGAAGTTCCAAGATTAACTTCAGAAGAATTGTTGAACACTCAACCGGCAACCGAAACCTCTGAAGATATCCGAAAAAGAGTGGTTAAAGCCAGAAAAATTCAGGCAGAACGCTACAAAAACGACGGAATTTTAACAAATTCAGAATTAACATCAAAACTTATCAAAAAATATTGCCAAATAGACAAACCCTCAGCAGAATTACTAAAAATGGCAGTCGTAAAATACCAACTTTCAGGCAGACGATATGACAGAGTTCTAAAACTTGCTAGAACTATTGCGGATTTAGATTGCTCTGAAAACATTCAACAAACGCATCTTATGCAAGCTTTACAATACAGAATGTTTAATTGCCAGTCAAATTAAAAAATCCTGCAACTAACCCAACAAATGCAGATACTGCAATATAAAACAGTGGATCTCTTTTTTCAGTAATACTTGCGATAAACAATCCGACAAGTAAAACCATTCCGCAAGCATTAATATTATTTATAAACATATCAACACCAACGGCTGCCAAAAGTCCACATCCAGCAGGTTTTAGAGTATAAATAACGGATTGAACATATTTATTATGTCTGAATTGATCTAACAATTTTGAAATTATGATAATTAAAATCAATGATGGCAAAATTACAGAAGTTGTCGCTACCAAAGCTCCTGAAACACCACCTGTCATAAAACCTGCAAATGTCGCAACATTCACCCCAACAGGACCTGGAGTAATTGAAGATACTGCAATCATATCCGCCAATTGTTTTGTTGTGTACCATTTTTGAACATCAGCAATATGATACAAAAACGGCAAAGTTGCATACCCGCCACCAAACGAGAACAAACCGATATGGAAAAACTCTAAAAATAATTTTATATACGTAATCATTTTTCCTTATCTCCAAACTCTATTTTCTTCTGTATAGGCAACCATAACCCGATAAAAATTGCCAATATAATCAAAGCTGCCGGAGGAGCTTTAAAACACCCTGAAAGCATGAATGTTAAAAAGAAAATCCAACAAGTAAATTTGTCAACAACACTTTTCCTCCACATTTCTTTAACGGCAAGAAAAATCAGAATTAAAACGGCAACTCCAACTCCCCAAAAGATACTTTGAATAAATTGCATTTTTACAACTTGTTCCAATATTCTTGCAATAATAATAATTGAAACAAAAGCCGGAAGAACAATTCCGATAGTGGCAGTAATTGCGCCTAATGTTCCTCTCAACCTATAACCCGTGAAAATCGCAGTGTTAGCCGCTATAATTCCAGGAACACTTTGACTAAGCGCATAATATTCACACAACTCATCATCATCAATCCAATGTTTTTTCTCGACAAGTTCAGATTGCAAAAGCGGTAAAATAACATACCCTCCGCCTAGCAACAAAGTTCCAACTTTAAAAAACGTCTTGAATATTTGATAAAGTGTCTTTTCCATAAAACTATTATATACTAAACAAAAACCAATATAAATAATTCAAAAAAGTCGGCTTGAAAAGCCGACTTATAAAATTTACTATTATGAATTTAATGTTGCTTTTAGTCTTGCCATAGCTCTTGCAACTGCAGCTTCCGCTCGTTTTGCATCAATTTCAGCTTCACTGTCTTCCAGCCTTGCTTTAGCACGACTTAAAGCCTCTTTTGCTCTGGCGACATCAATCTCATCTCCACGTTCAGCCGTCGTTGTAAGAATTAGTGCTTCATCGTCTTTAAACTGCAAGACTCCACCCATTGTCGTAAAATATATAGGCTCATTTGCTTTGATAGCCTTAGTTACGCCAATGTCCAAAGCCGCCATAACAGGTACGTGATTTTTCAAAATACCGATTTCACCATCAGTAGTTTTTGTGTACAATTCATCTATATCTTCATCAAATACAACTCGTTCGTGTGTAATTATTTTTAAGTGCATAGCATTTCCTTCATATAGCTGAGGTGAAAAGTAAACAGTTAATTTTAACTATTCACCTTTCACTACTCACTATTCACCTATTTCAACGTTTTTGCCTTTTCGATAGCTTCTTCAATAGTACCAACCATATAGAAAGCTTGTTCCGGCAAATCGTCATGTTTACCTTCAATAATTTCTTTAAAGCCTCTGATTGTATCCTCAAGTTTTACGTATTTACCTTGAATACCAGAGAACTGTTCTGCAACAAAGAACGGTTGTGACAAGAATTTTTGGATTTTTCTTGCTCTGTTAACTGTTTCTTTATCTTCTTCTGACAATTCATCCATACCCAAAATCGCAATAATATCTTGCAATTCTTTGTATTTTTGAAGAATTTCAAGAACACGTCTTGTAGTATTGTAATGTTCTTCTCCAATAATATTCGGATCAAGAACTCTTGAAGAAGATTCCAAAGGATCTACTGCCGGATAAATACCCAAAGATGCAATCTGTCTTGACAATACAGTTGACGCATCAAGGTGAGAGAATGTAGTAGCCGGAGCAGGGTCTGTCAAGTCATCAGCCGGTACATAAATTGCTTGAACTGATGTAATAGAACCATCTTTTGTAGATGTAATTCTTTCTTGTAATTCTCCCATTTCATTAGCCAATGTCGGTTGATAACCTACAGCTGACGGCATACGACCTAACAAAGCTGATACTTCTGAACCTGCTTGAGTAAACCTAAAAATATTATCTACGAAAAGCAGTACATCTTGTTTTGAAAAATCTCTGAAATATTCAGCAGCAGTCAAAGCAGAAAGCCCAACTCTCATTCTGGCTCCAGGTGGTTCGTTCATCTGACCGTAAATCAGGGCTACTTTGTCAATTACGCCAGATTCTTTCATCTCGTTCCAAAGGTCATTACCTTCACGAGTTCTTTCGCCAACACCTCCGAATACTGATACACCAGAGTGTTCCATCGCAATGTTATGAATAAGTTCCATAATCAAAACGGTTTTACCTACACCGGCACCACCGAACAACCCAATTTTTCCACCTTTTTGATAAGGTTGAAGTAAGTCAATAGCCTTAATACCGGTTTCTAAAATCTCAATATTTGTATTTTGGTCTACCAATTTTGGAGATTCTCTGTGAATTGGCAAATATGTATCTGTTTCGATTGGTCCCATTTTATCAACAGGTTCACCTGTTACATTCAAAATTCTACCTAAAATAGGTTTTCCAACCGGAATTTTGATAGGTTCATTTGTATTGAATACTTTCATGCCCCTTTTCAAACCATCAGTAGATGACATTGCAACAGTTCTAACCTTATTTCCGCCAAGCATTTGTTGAACTTCAGCAACAACGCAAGAACCATCATCTTTGCTGATATGAAGGGCTGTATAAATTTCCGGCAACTCACCTTGTTGAAATTCAACGTCAATAACCGGACCGATAATTTTTGTAATTAATCCCTCTTGTTTCGTTAATGTTTCCATTTCCTCTCTCCTTTTCGATAAAATAATTATAATACAAGAAAAAATTTTTGACAATTAATGCAAATATAATATATACTATCATTATGAATATTTTACAAAAAATTGTATATTACTTTTTAGAAAAACAAGAGAAAGCTTTAACAAAAAGACTAAGCAGACATTTAAGAACATCAAGTTCAAATTCGACATCAAAAACAGTCGTATCAAAAGGTGTTACTATGACCTTGAACGCAGAAACTGAAAAGAACAAAGACTTAGTTCTAAAAAATGTTTCTGACATTATAAAAGGTTGTAACTCAGATATATCAAAACTTTTAGCCTTTATAGAAAGCAAGGGAACTAAAGTTATCAGACTTGAAAATGCAGACAAAATTCTTTCAGTAATCAAAGAAGAAGAAGGACTAATCACTCCACTGGAAGGAATTGAGGCACTCTACATAAATACTGTAACTCACTCTGGCTTCTCACTCAAATCAAAACCAATGTTTGTAATGCGCAACGGACAAATTGATCCATATTATATGGCACATCAATTCTACAAATGGTATGCCCTTCAAATGAAACTTCCGGGCTTTGATTTTATGTCACAAAAGATTTTTAAAATCTATTTAAACTCTGATGGCGCAATACTTTCTAACCTTACACTTGATGAAATGACTGGCTTGAAAGAAGCTATTGCCAGAGATCAAGAAGCAACAACTTTCGCACTAGATTTAGCTAAACAAAAAGAAGGCTCAAAAAAGGTTCTTGAAAAAATGCAAGATGGCGGAGCTAACGTCTAAGAATAGTTTTCAATATTTTTAAAGAAACAACCTTTCCGAAATAATCAGAAAGGCTGTTTCTCGTTATAGTAAAGACTTATCAACATGTTTATTATTTATATTGTAAGTTTTGGGGTGGGGTAATGTCGACATTAGAAAGCAAGGTTTCCGAAACTATCCCATGAAAGCAATATGTTTCGGGCTTTTGCTTGCTCTGTCGTAGTCAGGTGAAAATAGTATATTATAAGTCTTGCGAAGCTTTGCGCCAAAAGCTTTTAACATGTTCGGATTTTGAACCATATCAGCTTTTTGAGTACGATTTAAATCGTTTTCAAAGTTTATTTTCGCATTTGGATTTTGTAGCGATAAAATCGCTACATTCGGGGTTATATTATTAAGATTGCCTTCTCCAAAAGAGATAGGTTTTACTGTGTTCAATTTTACTGGATTAATTGTAATCATTTTGTTCCTCCTTTCGAGGTTTTTGTTATTAAGTGTTTGTTTAACACTTCATCTAACACTTTTACTATAAACCATATCGTTTTATTTGTCAACCCCTATGATAAAGTTTTGTTAAGCGTGACTGAAAAGCAGTATTCTCAATAGTTTTCCTATAAAGTGGCAAACTTACACTTATTCAGTAGGTTTATATTTTTTATCTTTAAATAAACTATTTTGCATGCTCATTATTGTATAATTTTATATTATCCTATTGGTTTTTGTATATTCCCTACTTGGGCAATTGTAAAAATAACACTTATTCCGTTTAATATAATTATTAAATCTTTTTCATACTTCCAGCTATTCTTAATTCCAATGAGCCTGTTTTTCACAGGCTCTTTTTTTAAGCGTGCCGCTTAACCCGCCCTTTGTGACAATACCTTTCCATACTTCATATATTGGTGTAGTCTTTTCACCCTCTGCGACAATATTTTTTCATACTTCATATATTGGTATAATGTTTTACGCACGTAGCCATTTGTAGCGATATTGCTTCCTACCTAATATATTGGCACAGCATTAAAACAATCTTTGTTATATAATATAACCAAACTTACTAGCAAAATATTTTTTTAGGTATTTTAAATATTTAGGAGGCATAACAATGAAAGTAAGTACAATTTCCGCAAACACATACACTGAACGATTCAAATTAAAAGCACTAAAAGCACCAAAAAGAGGGCAAGAAAATCCAATTATAGAAAATGGAATAACTAAAAAAGCTATTGAAATAATGAAAAACCTCAGTGAAATAATTGAAAACGACTGGGCTAAAATAAAGAAAAGCGGAAATCTTTTAGACTCTCCTCAATACCTTGTTGCAGACAAAAAGGGGAATTTTGTCACTATAAAGCCCGTATATCAGAGCCAAACAGAAAAATACATTCTAATGGAAGTAGAAAACGACAAAACAATTGACAGAGTTCTATTTAATCGAAGAAAGCCATACGAATACACATTTGACCATGCAGTAATAACACCATACGGTTCTGCTTCAGGAAAAACTTACAATTCTACCAAAGAGCACGACAAAATCGTTGAAGATCGAGTAAATTCATACATTGAAAACTTTGGCAAAAAAGCTGTTAAACAAACAGAAGAAAGAAATTTGAGAACATAATTGTACCTAACATTCATTAAACATTAGGTAAATCACCTTTTACTTCTGCAATTTCATTACTTTCAAGTTCAAAAACTTTATGCAAAGCTTTTACGGCTTGTTGTGCATCACACTTATCCACAAGACAACTAATTTTGATTTCACTTGTAGAAATCATCCTAATATTAATATTTTGCTCAGCCAGAGTTTCAAACATTGCAGATGCAACACCAGGTCTGTCAATCATACCGGCTCCAACAATTGAAACTTTTGCAATATTTTCATCAACCTGAATATCGCCTGTAGCACCAATTTCAGACTTCAAAGCCTCTAATGCCTCGACAGTTTTGTTCAAGTCAACAGAATCAATTGTAAAAGCAATATCGTTTGTGTTAGAAACTTTTCTTGCATAAGATTGGATAATCATATCTACAGAAATATTTTCTTTTGCAAGTCTACTAAAAATTTTCGCTGCAACACCTGGTTTGTCAGGAACATCACAAACTACAATCCTTGTTTGAGATAAATCCGCAGCAACACCAGTAACAGGTTTGTATATTTCCATTTTTTCCACTCCTAAAATTAAAGTTCCTAAATTGTCTAATTTAAAACTACTTCTAACACGCATTGGCACATTAAACTGTTTCGCAGTTTCTACACTTCTCGGATGTAAAACATTTGCACCAGCATGAGCCAATTCCAACATTTCCTCATAAGAAATTTCATCTAACCTTGAAGCATTTGGAACAACTCTCGGATCAGTAGTATAAACACCTTCAACATCGGTGTAAATATCACATCTTTCAGCATTCAATGCGGCTGCAAGTGCAACTGCAGAAGTATCAGAACCTCCTCTACCTAAAGTGGTGATTTCGCCATCTTCAGTAACACCCTGAAAGCCCGCAACAACAATAATTTTACCTTCTTTTAAATTTTCTTTTAATTTTTCAGTTTTAATATCTACAATCCGAGCTTTTGAATGAACATTTTCAGTCATAATCCCAACTTGCATAGCGTTAAAACTTACCGCATCATAACCTTGAGCCTGAATAGCCATAGCTAAAAGCGCAATGGAAACACCTTCTCCGGTAGAAAGTAACATATCCATTTCCCTGCCTGACGGAGTTGCACAAAGATCCTTTGCCATCTTAACAAGATAATCTGTTGTATGCCCCATAGCTGAAACTACAACTACGACATCATTTCCATTTTGTTTTTCTTTAATTACAATTTTCGCTACGTTCTTTATTTTTTCGGTATCAGCAACAGATGTGCCACCAAATTTTTGGACAATAATTTTTCTCAAGGTTTATTCGCTTTCTGAAGAATCCGCCAAAAGCCTTTCTAACTCAAGCTTTTGTTCAGGGTACTCAAACTTTTCGGGTGCAATTTTTTCAATCGAATTTGCAAACGAAATTGTTTCTTTTACATTATATTCGCAAACGTTATCTTTGACAAGTATATAGCTTACATAAAACATTAAATTTAACATTACTACATTTTCTGGCTCTGTTTTCAAAGCTTTTCGCAATTTTCGCTGCGCTTCCGCAAATTCATTTCTTTGAATTAAATATCTGGCATAATCCTCAAAAGCTTTTATATAATGAGGATTTAGGCGAATTGCACTTTCGTAACAATCTTTAACTTTTGTATCATTATTTTGAGCTTCATAGCATTTTGCCATGTAATAAGAACCCAAAAAGTTTTCATCTTCTGCCCTAAAATAATCTAAAGCAAACTGATATTCGCCACGCTCATAAGCAAGAATTGCAGAAACTTTTGGAGCAAGCCTATCTTTCGGTGCTTTTTCTAATACTTTGTCAATCAAATTTTGAGCTTCGTCAACTTCCTTTTTCTCAGCACAACAAAGAGCCAAAAACGATTGAATTTCAACGCTTTCTCTATCCATTTCAAAAGCTTTTAACAACTTAGATTTTGCATCATCAAGTTTATTAAACTTTTCAAAACTTTTTCCCCACTCAAAATACAAAGCAGGGTTTCCTAAGCCTAATTTTTCTGCATCAGCAAAAGAATTATACATATTTTCAAAATCAAATTTTTCAGTATAAAGCTGTCCTAAAAGAACATAAGCTGGCATCATCTTTTCATTATAACCAATAGATTTTTTCGCATAATGAATTGCACTATCCAAATCATCTCTCAAAGCCTTTAATCTAGCATATTCAAATGTATTATTAGCATTCGGGCAAACATTTGCCAAAAAAGATAATTTCATATCTGCTTTGTCGTACATTCCAAGTTTGATATCCATTACTGCACAAAGGAAAACCGCCGAAAAATTATACTTATTATATTTAATAGCCTCAATAAATTTTGCTTGCGCTTCTGCGAATTTTCCTTGTTTCATCAAAGCCATGCCCCAACCTGTAAAAGTGTCGGTATTATTGGCTTGAACTTTATTGGAATTTTCAAAAGCCTTCACTGCATTTTCAAATTTTCCGATTGAAACCAAAGCAAACCCCAATCGTTGCCAAATCACTTTATCTTGCGGATTTAGTTCTGCCGAAAGTTGATATGCCTCAACGCACTTATCCAATTTCAATTGTTTTTCATAGACAGCACCAAGATATTTATATACAAGCGCATCTTTTTGTGGAAGTTCCAAAGCCTGTAACAAAATCTTTTCCGCTTCATCAAAACTTCCTTTTTCAATCAAAACTTTTGCTCGGTTAACAAACGTATAAGTCGGCAATGACTGGATAACAGTTTCTTTCCTGTAATTATCAATCGAGCAGTTCAAACTTTTAATCTTTTCAATAACTTTTTCTAACCAACCAAACAATCTGCCACCTCTCTAAAAGCGCCACTTCCTGCAACATTTTCAGTTATTTGAATACCATCCACAGCCTTAATTTTGTCAACGGCATGCGGAACAGTAATTTTATATTTCGCAAAATTTAAACATTCCAAATCATTTGTATCATCACCAATATAAACAAATTCATCTTTTGTTAAATTATATTTTTCAACAATATTTTTCAAAACATCAATTTTTATACGAATATTTTGGTGAACTTCTTCTATTTGAAATTTTTTTGCCAAAATTTCAATTGCAGCATTACCTTCACCCGAAACTATTCCCATCATATAGTTATTTTTTCTCAAAATTGAAAATCCCATAACATCTTTAAAATTCAATTTACGAGAAATTTTTCCATCATCTGCAATATAAACGCAATTATCAGTAACAATCCCGTCAAAATCTGTTATAACCATTTTTATTGTTTTTGGTAATTTAAGCATATACAAAACGCCCCTTATCTGTTATAATTGTACCATAAAAGAGAAGGGGAAAAACACATGCTCTGGTATTTATTAAATTTAAGCATCATTTTGGTTTTTATCATATTGTTTTTAATCACAAGACAAACAAACAAACGCTGGTCAAAAATCAACGACTATTTGGGCATGGTTACAAACACTGTAAACTCGGTTCGTTACGGGAATTTGTCAACAAAAATTGAAGAAATTAATCATCCGACATATCAAAACGTAACAGATAGTATCAACCGAATGGTAGAAACTCTTAACGATAGAGAAAAAATGATTGTAGAATACCAAAACGAATTAATGCGCCAGAACAAATTACTTGAATCTGTTATTAACTCTTTGTCTGACGGGATTTTAATAATCAATGACAAACATAATATTTTACGAGCAACACCACAAATTATTGAATGGTTTGGCTCAAAAGGACAAGATATTATTGGCACTAATATATTTGAATATATTCAAATAATTGATGACACACCTATTGAACGCGTCAAAAATAAAGATGTTTTCATCAAACACACTCCGACAAATAATTTTATTATGCACTCAATAAAACTGTCGCTAGATGATGACAAAAAGCGTTACGTAATCCTGATAAAAGACGTTACGACAGAAAGAGAAATCGAAACTTTAAAAGAGGATTTTGTCGCAACATTAACCCATGACTTGAAAGTCCCAATCGTTGCAGAATCAAATATAATCAACTTTTTACTAAACGGCACTTTTGGAGAAATTACCGACAAACAAGAAGTTGCTCTTCTTAATATGAAAAAATCTAACCAAGAACTTGTTGAGCTTGTACAAATCATCCTTGAAACTTACAAAATTAAAGAAACCGGCATAAAATTATTAAAAGAAAATATTATGCTTAACAATTTTATTACAAACATTGTAGTAAGCACTCAACCAATTGCGAACAGTTCAAAAATAACTATTCATTTCACACCATCAAGAGATATCAAGGTAACTGCAGACCCAATGCAATTGGAAAGAGTTATAAAAAATTTGATATCCAATGCAATTTCGCATAGCAATACAAAAGACAGAATTGACATAAAAACAGGTGAAATTCCAGGATATATAACTATTTCGGTAATTGATTACGGACAGGGAATTCCACCTAAAGAAGTTAAATTAATATTTAATAAATATTATTCTGCTGCGAAAAAATTCCGTAAAATCGGCACAGGATTAGGATTATATTTATCACAACAAATTATAAAATCTCATGGAGGAGAAATTACCGTAAATAGTGTCGAAAATGTCAGAACAGAATTTTGCATTAAATTACCGTTGTAGGTAAGCGGACTAGATGCAAAAAGGCAAAGATACGAAGTCTGCTAAGCTCAAAGCGGTTAAGAAAGTTTTAATTCAGAGATTAATATTTATAAGAGATTGCGCAACAAGTGCGCAATGACAAGGTAAAACATCCTTCCTTTTGAGGGAGGAATGAGGTGGGTGCTAATTAAATATTATTCAAAGTAAAACAAAAACCAATCCCCCTTTTATTCCCCCTTTGCAAGGGGGA
>ENA-ORRO01000011-ORRO01000011.1-human-gut-metagenome-genome-assembly--contig:-NODE-11-length-160137-cov-13.789458_pt1 | contig 160137 bp, 148 predicted proteins | sample MGYA00242176_ERZ509136 | MGnify/ENA primary metagenome ERZ509136 (study PRJEB26280, sample SAMEA2338644) | human gut metagenome | biome: human gut; feature: human-associated habitat; material...
AGAAGTCCTTTTTTTCTTCATACGGGACGTCTTTCAGTTCGATATATTTCTTTTCCATCGGTTTGAGCTCTTCCAAGATACGTTGATGACGCTTCTTTAGATTATGATAATCCTTACCGATGATACGTTCGATAGCTATATTTCTAAACAAACGTTCTGGGATGACTTTGGCCTTGACTTCTTTATATTTTGCCATCTGTTCAGCCTGCCTATTCTCCTGTTCCTTAGCCCGTGCTTTCAGTCCGGCATAGACGTCATTTGCTGTGACAACGACCGGTTCATTAGCCAGTTCTTCTGCCTTTTCATCGTCAGCTTCGGCAGACAGCTTGGCTTCCATTTCCAAGATTTCTTCCTGACGGATGCGCTGTTCTTCCTGTTCGATTTCCTTGATGACCCGGCGCAGCACTTTATCAATGGCAAAGCAGGTGATTTTCTGTTCCATGACACTCCCTTCCGTGTCTGTCGTTTCCGTCGTTTCAGCTTCACTGCTGCTGTCATCAGGAGCCTCTGTCTGTTCGTCGATTTCCCGTACCCGTTCCTGAATCCGTTCCATGACTTTCGGGTTCTTGTAGGCTTCGCCTAAATGAGGCGCAGGAATCCTGTCGAGCTTTTCGGCTTCTTCAAAACGACCTTGATTCAGCAGATCCTGACGCTGGGCAGCCAGGGATTTCTCGCTGATTTCCCGGTCGAGGCCCAGTTCCTTGAATTTACGATTGACGATGTCGGCCCACATTTTGCGCATAGCAGCATTTCCATAGTGGCTCTGATAGTAGCGATCGGCCAGATACCCGGAACAAGGTTCCCCATGCTGATTGACGGCATACTGCTTGAAATACATGTCCGGTCCGAGGGGCCGGTCTTTTTCTATGCTCTTTTCACAGAACATGAGATGGCAGTGGATGTTCCGGTGGTCATGGTCGTAGGCAGCTTCTTTATCATGGATGGCATAGGTAAAAGCGTGATTCTTGCCGATTCCGGACTCCTTCAGGAACTCTTCGACTAAGGCAATGTTATCGTCTAAGCTAAGTTCTTCCTGTAGCCCCATGCGGATTTCACGGTATGCCCGGCCTTTGGCACGACGGTTCTCTTCGGCAGCATCCCAGAATTCACCAGCATCCTGTGCCCAGCCTGGCAGGTTTCCGGAGCAGGTGAAGACAAGGTCTTCCTTCTTGTCCTTCATGTTGGCATAGAGTCCCTGACGGCAGATATAGTCGTAGTGCGCGCGTGTATTTATCTTTGTTCCGTCTGCCCTTTTTGCATGGGGATGATTGCCGAAATAATAGAGTGCCATAGCCTACCTCAAAGAATTTATAGAGATTTTATAATTTGCACTTTTATGTAGTGACAGGCCACTTGTGGCCTACGCCGTAGGCGTCCTCCTCCGGAGGCCCTTTCCGCTGTTGGCGGAAAGCGCATTGCACGTCTCGTAAGAGACATGCGTAAATGCGCATCCATTGTTTTTGATCTTTTACCGTCATCCTTATTATAGCATCTAATATCGCTGAATAAAATATATTACCGTGATATTTTAAGAAAGCCGCCATTATATTTTCTAATAAGTCAAGCATATATCATGCGTTATTCTGGCTTTCTTCCTATTTACATTTTATTCTTAATGTGATATTTTTATGACAAACATAATAAGGAGGTGTGTTTAATGTCATTATTACCACATCATACGACGCCACCTGCCGGGAAAGGGACAGACCCGCTGGAAAAAGGTCCGATGAAGCCCTTCGGAAACGTCCTGATGAATATTGACCAGGACCGCCGAAATGCGTACTGGCTCATGAAAGCCTGCGTAGTCATCATCGGCATCGCCGTTGTATCTGTTGTGGCCATTGCTACGACATATAATTACAAAACCTATGTGGTCCGTGTCGACAACGCCACGGGCCAGGTAGATACCGGTGGCCAGTTGAAGTCAACGAATTACAGTCCACAGCAGGCTGAAATCAAGCATTTCCTGGGGCAGTTCATCCTGGATACCCGCACGGTGCCCCTCGATCCGGTCCTCTTCAAGAACAATATCGACCGGTCACAGCATTTCATGACCCGTGAAGCCAGCACGAAGATGGCCTCCATGCTGAAATCGGACAATCCGCGGACGAAGCTCGGCAAGATGACGATCCAGCCGGTCATCAAATCCATTCAGCTTCAGCCTGGCTCGAAATCGACTTATCAGGTCCGCTGGTCCGAAGAATCCTTTTCCTTGAGTGGTGGCATGAGCAATAAGAAAGTCAACTACGTCGCCCTCTTCTCCGTCGGTATCGACCCTCCCAGCAAAGAAGACGAATTGCTCATCAATCCCCTGGGACTCAAGATTCAGGACCTCACCATTTCGATTGAATCAACATCCTCGGCTTCCCCGTCCGATTCTCCGGATAACGAACCGGCTCCAACTGAGAGAGGAGGTAAAGTCGAATGATGAAACATACCCTGCTTGTGGCCGGGCTCATCTGCTGCCTCTGTACCTCGGCGTATGCCATGGATAAATCGACATACTTCACCGGTGATGGTGATTGCACGGCTGCAAAAGTCGTTTACGACTATAAGCCGGACAGCCTTTTCCAGGTCAATGCACAGATGGGCTTTGTCTCAGACGTCCAGCTGAAGCCCGGCGAAAAGATTACTTATATCGGGGCCGGCGACACGAAACGATGGCTCATCGACCAGTCTACTGTCGGCAATGCCGAACATATTTATATCAAGCCGTTAGCTCCAGGTATCCAGACTAACATGATCATCAACACCGATGCTCATAGCTATCGTTTGTACCTCGTATCGGTATCTGAAAACTATACGCCTATTGTACAGTTCAGCTTCCCTGATGAGTCTTTCCGCAAGGCCCTGGCAGCGCCTCTTCCCTGGAAAAACAAGGAAGAGAAAAAGTACTTCGACATTTACACCGTGAAGAAGGGCAATACCTACGTGCCAAAGGATATCAACCGAAAGTATGAAATCCATAAACACGGTAATCTCGAAGCATCGGTCCTGCCGTCGGAAATCTTCGATGATGGCATCCATACTTACATCAATATGCCGAAATCCAATAAGTATGACCAGCCGACACTGTATAACGTCCAGGACGGGCAGCTGACCCTCGTCAACTACCGTATCCGTGACGGTTATATCATCGCAGACCGGGTCTTTACCAAAGCCCGACTCTGCTATACCTCTAAATCTTATGTAGACATCACTCCATCCGATTCAATCTATAAAGGAGGCGGCTCGAAATGATTGACTTGCGTTATAACCTTTCCATGCTGGCGTACAAGCTGAAAGATAAGCTGAACCGAAAGAAAGGCCATGATGAGGAAGACCTCGACGAGCCGGATTTCCGTACCGACTTCACGAGTGATGAGGATATGGACCAGCCCATCTCCGAGGATGAAGAGACACCTGAAGACGGTGATCTCATCATTCCTGATGATGAAGAAGATGAAGGATCCCAGGCAAAGATGCTCCGCCGGAAACACATCCTTCTCGCCGCCGGGTCCATCCTCTTCATCGGCGCCGGGGCCATGGCCTACTCGTCATTGAATCCGACAACCGCCAGCGGCGGTAAAGAGTCAAAAAAAGCTTTATCCCAGAATGTCGCCCAGGCACAGGATACGGACCTTCCGACCAAGTACAGTGACATCTCTAAATATCAGAAAAATACCAAGGCCGGTAAAGATGGAAAGACACCGGCAACAGCTGCTGAAAATGGACAGACTATTCCGACTTCTTCGGGGTACGGAAACGGCACCGCTTCTCCTTCCGCTTCCCGGTCATCCGGTACGTCATCGAACCGCTCTTATAATGCCCAGCCGGCAGTGTCCCGTTCATCGGCGCCGCGTGCATCAGCTTCCGCTCCTTCTGCTGCCGCAGCGCCACGGGCAACCGCTACCGTAACATCTTCTTCAGCACCTGCGAAACCGCAGATGTCGGAAGAAGAAAAGGCAGCTCTCAAAGCACAGCAGGCAGCTGAGAAAGCAGAAACTGATGCCATGAACAGCAGCATCGCTTTTAAGATTGCTACCGCCGTTACGCAGGCCGTCAGCGGAGCCGGTACGGCACAGGCAGCGGAACCGAAGCCGGATGCTTCTGCAGCCTTCCAGCCGACGCCTTATGCACAGGATATGCCCTCCGGCATGTATACCCTTCAGGCCGGTACGGTCATCCCGGCAACACTGCAGACCGGTATCACTAGTGATTCCCCGAACGGTGACTGTATTGCCATCGTCCGACAGGACGTCTATGACAGTCTGACCGGCACGCATCTCCTCATCCCGCAGGGTTCAAAGATTATCGGCAAATACGGCCAGAGCGGCGCTCGTGGCAATCATCGCATCGGCGTTGCATTTACCCGTATCATCCTGCCCGATGGCTCCAATGTGAACCTGCCGAACCAGAACGCCATTGACGGGACCGGGATGCCGGGTCTAGCCGAAAAATATACGAATCATACAGGGTCGCTTTTCAAGACGGCCTTCATGACAGCTCTTCTCGGCAGTGCCGCCCAGTCGGCAACAGGTAATACGTCCGGCGATGATAACCGCAGCCCTGGACAGGAAGCCGTCAGCGGTGCCGTAGCGCAGGTCATGCAGACAGCCAGCCAGATTCTGAACCGCGAAGGGAATACCAGCCCGACCATCACCATTTCTCCAGGCCATGCTTTCAATATCTTCATCAACCAGGACCTGTCCCTGGGTGAGTACGATGAATAGATTCGCCCTCTTCCTCGCTTCCCTGGTCCCGGCTGTCGGTGGCCTGTGGATGGCGACAGAAAAGTTCGCCGCCTTGGTAGCATATGACCCGGCTTTCCTCGGCTCGTCCCTCATCATCGGCGGCACCCATATCTACCCGCCATGGGCTTTCGTGACCTGGTATTTCAGGTATCAGCGTTATGTGCCGGAGCTTTTTTCCACAGTTACCCCATACAGCTTCGGTGGGTTCGTCCTCTGCCTGCTCATGCTCTTCCTTTTCCGACCGGAAAAGAAGCTCACGTCCCATGGCAGTGCCCATTGGGCCAGTTATAAAGACCTGGTCAAAATGCACCTGATTTCCGGGTCCGGCGTCGTCGTCGGACTCTACGATAATCCGTCCATCAAGAAATGTACGGCTTTCCTCCATTGGCTCGAATCCAAGAAGGATGAAGCTGCCAGCTACGGAGAGATGAACTTCGATAAGAAGCTCGATGAAGACCGGGACCGGAAAGAGATGCAGCTTTCTCAGATGAAACGAAAAATCCAGTATGTGAAGAAAGGAAGTCCTGCCTATAAGAAATTAAAAAACGACATCGCGAAAGATGAGAAGTGGCTGTCTGAAATCCACAGTTACACCCCGTGCAAATATTCCCTGGCGGCGTTCTGGAAAGCCTTGTATGACAAAACGGCTGCCGGATACCGCAAGCTCAGTCACTTCTATCTCCGCGATAATGACAGTAGACACATCATCGTCGTCGCTCCGACCCGATCCGGGAAAGGCGTCGGACTCATCATACCGACACTCCTTGGCGGCTGGAAACAGTCCGTCGTCGTCAACGATATTAAATCAGAAAACTGGGGTATCACCGCAGGCTACCGCAAGCGGATGGGCCAGAAAGTCATCAAGTTCGAGCCCACGTCTGCAGACGGGTCATCGGCCCGTTGGAATCCTCTCGATGAAATCCCCATCGGTACAGCCGGCGAAGTCTCAGCGGCCCAGAACATCGCCAACGTCATCGCAAATTATGAAGGCAAGGAGAACCCGGACCACTGGATTGCCAACGCCGGCAATGTCATCGCCATCGTCATTCTGCATCTCGAATATGCTCACTACGCCGATCCGGAGCATTATCCGCAGCGGCCGAACCTCTATACCGTAGCCAGTTTCCTCAAAGCGACACTGGCACCGGAAGTCGAGGATGACGGGACCATCGACGACAGCCATTATGTCGTCCAGGACTTCGTCAAAGCTATCCAGGCCCTGCAGAACTTCCCTCACGTTCCGGAAGGCGGTATCGAAATCGAAGAATGGAGTACCAAGGACAAGGCTTATGTCAAACGGAAATTCACGCCCGACGACCTGCACGCTCTGTATCCTGATGACTTCATGGAACCGTTGGACCCGGAAACGGCTTTCACTCACCCCATCATCAACCGGGGATTCATGGAAATCGCCAAGAAGCCGGATAACGAATTGGGGTCCATCATCTCGACGGCCAACACAGCGTTGAAGGAATACTTAGACCCGGTACTTACGGCTAACACGAGGGTCAGCGATTTCTGTATCGATGACCTCATGCGCTATGATCGGCCGGTATCGCTATACCTCATCACCCCGCCGTCCGATTTGCTCCGTATGTCGCCTATCTTCCGTCTCTTCTTTGAAATGATGATTGGCAGACATACCCGTGAAATCGGGGAATACAAGAAAGGCCGGTGCAGCAAACCGTCGTACCGCCATAAATGTCTGCTCCTCATGGATGAATTCAATTCCTTGGGCAACCTGAAACGCTTTGCGTCGGCCCTGGCCTTTACAGCCGGTTACGGTATGAAGTCCATGCTCATCATGCAGGGGCTGGACCAGCTCTATAAAACGTACGGCAAGGAGAACGAGCTGCTCATGAATACGAGCCTCCAGATTTATTATTCGCCGAACGATGCAGCTACGGCAAAGCACATCGAAGAAAGCCTGGGTAATGAAACTATCCGGGTAGAATCCGAGTCGGAAACAGGCAGCTGGTTCAAGAAGAGCGTATCTTATTCGGAAACGTCCCGTCCCCTGCTCACGGCTGAAGAGTCCCGGCGCCTGGGGAACGATGAAATCCTCTTCGTCCAGAACAATCCGCCTGTACGGACGGAAAAAATAAAGTATTACGAACAAGACTTTTTCTTGAAGAAACTCGTCGACGCGCCTTACGTCAGCGATGTCATCCGCAGCGGCGGTCGGGCTGATGTCATCAATAACAACCCGCTCCGGAAAAAGCGGCTGAATCAGCGCAAGGAAGCTGGCGAACAGAAATTCAAAGACCTCAAGGTCGCACGTTAGGAAGTGAAAATAACATGGTATCTCACGTCAGACTGAACCGGTTGAAACGGAAACAGGAACTCCTGAAACAGCGGCAACGCGAACAGGAAGAAAAGTTCCGTCAGATGTGCCGCAATGCCCGTGTCGAGGAACGGAACCTAGCAAAGGAAATCGAGGCTGAACAATATGCCGTCCTCATCAAGCAGCTGAAATCTACAGGTTTCCCCGTCCATAATATAACGCTTCTCGTAGGTATGGCCCTCAAAGCCAAACAGATACTGGACGGGGATGAAGAACAGAAGACCCGTACTATTGACGAATATACCCGCTTGTACCAGGACTTCGTCGAAAAGCAGCGCCAGCAGGAAGCTGCCAGAGCAGCTGCTTCGGCGGAAAGCCCCGGAACGTATCCGCCCTATCCTGGGGAAGTGACGGAATAATGGAAAACATCAAGCAGCATATACAGCCGAATCCGACATTCGACTGCTGCTGCGGTCCTGAAATGACGGCCCTCATGCACAGGGAGGACATTACGGAGCTGTACGTCAATGATGACGGTTATCTCCGCTACCTCTCATATAAAGAAGGCAAAGTCAAGACCGGCATCTATCTCGATCCGGATAAGATACAGGCCATCATCAACCTGGCATCCGGCCAGGTCCGGAAAATCGTAACCGAAGCTGTCCCGTCCGTTTCGACGGAAATCAAGGGCTACGGAGCCCGGTTCCAGGGCGAAATGCCACCAATCGTAAGGAATCCACAGTTCAACATCCGCAAGAAAGCAACGAAGATCTTCACCCTCACCGAATACGTCGAACAAGGCGTCTTATCCCCCGGGCATAAGGAATTTCTGGAGAAGTCCATTGCAGCGCGGAAGAACATCCTCGTCGTCGGCGGCACAGGCACCGGGAAGACGACATTTTTGAACGCTATCCTCGATGCCATTGCCCATATCTCCCCGTATCACCGGATCGTCAGCCTGGAAGACCTGCCGGAACTCCAGTGTTCTGCCGATGACTACTCCCCGATGTTCACCATGCAGGACTTGAACCAGGGCATCGTCTATAACATGACCATGCTGCTGAAAGACTGTATGCGCCGCAGTCCGGACCGGATTATCGTCGGCGAAGTCCGTGACGGTGCCGCTTATACGATGCTGAAAGCCTGGAATACAGGGCATCCAGGCGGTGCCTGCACGACTCATGCCGACTCGGCCATCCAGGGCCTGTACCGTATCAAGAGCCTGGCCCAGGAAGACCCGGACGCCGCCGGCGACCTCAAGGAGCTTATCGGCGAAGCCATCGACATTGTCGTCGGCCTCGTCCATACCGACCTCGGCCATGGCCGCCGTGGCCGGAAGGTAGAAGATGTCATCGCCGTCGACAAGTTCGATGAGCTGAAGAAAGAATACGTCATCCATCATATCCCTGGTTAATGCTTATCACGCTTAATAAGACTAAATAAGTCTTAATAGGGCTTAATAAGCACTAATAAGACCTATTAGGCGTGAATAAGTCTTAATAAACCCTATTATCTTATCCCCTATTTCAAAAAGGAGGCATTCATCATGAATCTCAAAGCAAGATTCCAAAAGAAAAAAGCGGCTCTCTATGAAGCCTATCTCATGAAAGTCGCCGGACTGGCCCTGTTCGTAGCAGCCAATCCGATCCTGTCGTTTGCCAGCAAGGACGGCATCGAAGATACGGCCAACGTCGATCAATGGCCGTGGACAAAGTTCCTCAACTCCCTGGCCGACCAGCTGACCGGCCCGCTGCCTACGACATTGGGTGTCCTTGGCCTGGCAGCGGCTGCCATTGCCATGTTCACAGGCAACCACGGCGCAGGTACGCAGAAGTTCATCATCCTCATCTTTGCCGTATCTACCTGCTTGTTCGCACCGAACTTCATCAACATCATCAAAGGTAGTGCCGGCGGGGCTACCATTTTCGGCCTGCTCTAAAGGAAAGGTCGTGTAGTCATGGATAAAGAACAGCATCCCGACGGCTATGCCGTTCCATTGCACCGCTCTTTGACGCAGCCCATCTTCTGGGGCGGCGTTCCCCGTAACCTGCTCCTCCTGGAAGTGCTCGTCGGCATCATCGGCGGCATCTTCTTCAAGACCATCCTTGTCCCCGTCCTCTGTATCGCTGCCCATTACCTCTTCCGGTTCCTCGGACAGCACGACCCGGACTTCCTCGGCGTCTTCTGGCGCAGTAAAGATTACAGACCCTATTATTATCCCTGATTCCTGAGATTTCTTATTTAGGAGGTGGTATCCGTGTTCGGCAGCTTATCGAAATTGAAAAAGAAACAGAAGAAGAAACAAAAGATTGATGAAGCTGTGTATACCTCGAAGAACGGTGTCTATAAGAACCGTTCCCATGTATCGGACATGCTGCCGTGGGTAGTAATCGATCCGGACAGCCTGGGGGACTTCAACTTCGTACACGGAAACGATTTTTCCCTGTTCGCTGTATTCAAGTTCCGCGGACCCGACATGGCCAGCGCCACGGATGCGGAACTGATGCAGTACAACAATGAACTGAATAATATCCTTAAAACGCTGCCGACCGGATTTGTCATCTACTTCGACGCCCAGCGCCATTATGCACAGGATTATGAATCCTCAGACATGCCGGTCCCCCTGGCCCAGGAATTCGATGACGAACGGCGCGACTACTATAAGAGCCAGCTCCATTTCGACTCGGATTACTATTTCATCCTCTATCAGGAGCCGGCAGAGTTCCTCAAGAACCGGTTCCTTGAATTCTTCACGACCCCCGACAAGGCGTCTGCGAAATATACGAAGAATTACAAGCTCTACGTGGATTATGAAGAAAAATTCAAGGACCGGGTCACGAGGATACGCAATGCCCTGACCCTCGCTTTCCAGGGGAAGTTCAGGCAGCTCAATCAGGAAGAAACATTGACGTACCTTCATTCTTTAGTATCAGACCGGCGCTTTACCGTCCGCTATAACCCTTCCCGTTTTGTCTGTGACTACATCGCGGATGCGGGTATCCTCGGCGGCCGGGAACCGAAAATCGGGAATAAGTACATGAAGATCATTACCGTACTGAATTTCCCACCTGTTTCGGCACCGGGACTGTTCGATGCCTTCAACAATTTGAATGTCGAATACCGCTGGAACAGCCGCTTTATCTGCCTCAGCAAGCTCGACGCACGAAAGGAGATTGCCCAGCGCTGCAAGCTCTTCGGCCAGCAGATCAAAGGCTTCTGGACTTACATCCGGGAAGCCATCACGAAAGAACAGTCGGCTGATGCCCTCGATGAAACGGCAGCAGCCAACCGGGACGATGCCCAGGCAGCCCTTAACGAACTCGGTTCAGACTTTGTCTCTTATGGATATTACAACATGAACATCATCATCCTGGATGAAGACAAGAACCGCTGTACGGAAAAGGCCAACTTGTTCCTGGAAACCTTGAACGGCATGGGCTTCACGGGATTCCTGGAAACGGACAACAGCATGGAAGCCTGGCGCGGCACACTGCCGGGCTGCTATAAATGCAACATCCGCCGGCCGTCCGTCAGCTCCATAAATTTTTGTCATTTGGCCCCGGCTACTGCGATGTGGTCTGGAGACAAAAATAACGAACATCTCAAGGGGCCTGTACTGCTCTACACAGACTCGACAGGGTATACTCCCTTCCGTCTGTCCCTCCATGATGGAGATATAGGGCATACGCTAATCGTCGGACCGTCCGGGTCCGGTAAATCCGTTCTCCTGAATACACTGGAAGCCAACTTCCTCAAATACCCAGGTGCCAACGTCTTTATTTTCGACAAGGCGGCCAGCTCACGGGCCCTCACCTATGGTGTCGGCGGCCATTTCTACAATCTGGCAGCCGAAGGCAACAGCGACCTCTCGTTCCAGCCGTTGGCGAATATCGACGACGAAGGCGAAATCAAATGGGCCAAGGAATGGATTATGGCCTACCTCATCCAGCGTAACGTCAAGGTCACACCAAAGGAAGAAATCCTCGTCTGGAACGCCTTGCAGAGCCTGCGGGTCCTGCCGCAGGAACAGCGGACCATAACCGTCTTCAACGAAATGGTACAGTCCCAGGAAATCCGCCAGGCTATGCAGACCCTGACCATGAAGGGGAGCTTTGGCAAGCTCTTCGATAACAATGTCGATTTTGCCGGGAAAGGCAACTGGCGTGTCTTTGAAATGGAAACCCTCATGGGTATCCCATCCATTGTCCCGCCTACGCTGGATTACCTGTTCCATCAAATTGAAACGGCGATCCGCAATGCTACGGGTCCAAGTCTTATCGTCCTCGACGAATGTTGGCTATTCCTGGATAACGAAGTCTTCCAGAATAAGCTGAAAGAATACTTCAAGGATATGCGTAAGAAAAATACGTCTATCTGGATTGCGACGCAGCAGCTGTCGGATATTGCCAGCAAGCCGAATCTGCTGGATACCGTCAATGACCAGTGCAAGAACAAGATTTTCCTGCCGAACGTCAACGCTGAAAGTGAAGCCAATGCCAAGCTCTACCAGCTCTTTGGCTGCAACGAACGCCAGATCCAGATTATCAGCACCATGACGCCGAAGCGTGATTACTACTATAGCAGCGATAAAGGGAACCGACTCTTCCAGCTGGCCCTGCAGCCAGCCGAAATCCCCTTCGTCACAGCTACGGCAAAGACCGACCAGCTGGCCATGAACCGTATCCTGGCCAGTGGCAACAAAGAAAGCTTCGTCGAACAATGGTTCAAATATAAGGATGCGGAAAAGGAATGGGAGAAATATAAGCAATACGAACCGGCTCCGGCAGGTTCTTGATCATAGATGTCATTTATTTTTTAAGGAGGAATGAAAATGAATAGGATTTATAAGGTCATATTTAATAAGTCCAAAGGACTTTACGAAGTAGTTAGCGAGCTGGCACATAGTCATTCAAAACCCAAAAGCAGTTGTTTAAGTAAAGCATTTGCAGCTGCGCTTATTTGTTGTGGTATCGGACTTACATCAAATCCATTTGTACAAGCAACTACGGTAGAAGCGCCTTTTGATTTAACGAAAGATCATACACTTGTTATTCAATATAGTGAGAAACATCAAGAAGGTGGAGGCGGTGGAGCTGAAGGAGGTGATCCAACAACAACTGTTCCTTCTTCAGAAACAGACATTATTTATTATGCCGAGAACCATAAAAAGGGAGATTTTAAACAGCATCACTCTGGTCATTTTGGCCAGAAAGATTGGGATGAGTACTGGCAATATGATACAGTTCCAGGCCATGTATATTATGTTTCAACAACCGGAAATACAGTAGATAAAGTTGTAGATTTAGGTGATTGGCAATCTGTATTGACAAACGGAAGTAATGGTTTGAGCGATAAACAGATGGAACAAGTTAAAGAAGCTATTAAGCATGTCGACGGCGACCAGACAGTCAATGGTAATCAGACGACGAATGGCAATTCGGAAACGAAGGGTAACTCCACAACCGATGGCTCTTCTACGGTCAAAGGCGACCAGACCGTCGGCGGCACGACGAATACGACGAACCTCAACGTATCCGGTGACACGAATCTGCACAATACGACGATTACTGGCGATTCTCACGTCACGAACAACCAGACTGTCGACGGTTCCAGCACGGTCAAAGGTGATCAGACTGTATCTGGTACGACGACCACCAAAGAACTGCATGTCACGGATTCCGCTACAGTCGATAAGAACCTGACTGTCTCTGGCAATACGGAAACCAAGGGCAATAATACCGTTGACGGGAACCAGACCGTAAACGGTGATTCCCATACGACCGGCAGCCAGACCGTTGGTGGCAACTCTACGATTTCCGGTAATCAGACCGTATCCGGGAATACTACTATTGACAAGGACCTTACGGTCAATGGCAATTCCACTGTCAAAGGCGATTCCAACACAACCGGCAACAGTAATGTCGGCGGCAATTCCACGGTAACGGGCAATTCCGAAACCAAAGGCAATGAAACTGTCGACGGCAGCAGCCACATCAAACAGGACCAGACCGTAGACGGCAACCAGGAAACGGGCGGCAACAGCCATGTCAAAGGCAATCAGACCGTGGATGGCACCAGCACGATTGGCGGCAGTGAAACAATTAAAGGAAACCAGACGACCGAAGGCAACAGCTACACGAAAGGTACGGTCACTGTCGACGGAACGTCGCGGTTCCACGATAACGTCACTGTCGATGGCAAGATTCGCGCTACCGACAATATCACCAGCAACTCGAATGTCATTGCCGATGGTAATGTCGTTGCCAATACGGATCTCATCGCCCACGGCGATATCAAGGCTGACGGCAACCAGACCATCGACGGCAACAGCCACATCGGCGGCGACCTCGATGTCAAAGGCAATGCTACGGTATCCGGCGATTCCGAAACCAAAGGCAACAATACCGTCGACGGTAATCAGACCGTCAAGGGCGATGCTGCGGTTAACGGGAATACACAGATTGATAAGGACCTTACGGTCAAGGGCAATGAATCCGTTGCCGGCTCCTCCACCATTGGTGGCGACTCCCACGTCCAGGGCAGTCAGACTGTGGACAAAGACCAGACTGTTGGTGGTAATGCACAGGTCAAGGGCAATCAGACTATCGACAAAGATTCCCATGTTAAAGGAAACCAGACGGTGGACGGTACATCTACCCTTACTGGCGACGTTACGACTGGCTCGAATGTCACCGTCGGCAAGGACCTTACGACGAACGGCAACTCTGAAACCAAGGGTAATTCCACGGTTGATGGAAATGCTACCGTCAAAGGTGACGCCAACATCAACGGCAATACACAGATTGACAAGGACTTGACGGTTAGCGGTAATGAATCCGTCGCCGGTTCCTCCACCATTGGCGGTGACTCTCACGTCCAGGGCAGTCAGACTGTGGACAAAGACCAGACGGTTGGTGGTAATGCACAGGTCAAGGGCAATCAGACTGTCGACAAAGATTCCCATATCAAGGGCAATCAGACCGTCGATGGTACCTCCACTCTCACTGGCGACGTTACAACTGGTTCGAATGTCACCGTCGGCAAAGACCTCACGGTCAACGGCAATGCTGAAACCAAAGGCAACAGTGTCGTCGATGGTACATCGGATCTCAAAGGCGATGTCACCATGGAAGGCAACGCATCCGTCGCCAAGGACTTCTCGGTATCTGGCAATACCAGCCTGAAAGATACGAAAGTTGACGGCACCCTTGAAACAACCGGCAACGCTACGTTTGATGCCGATACGGAAACCAAGGGCAATGCGACGGTTGATGGTAACAGCACCGTCAAAGGTAACTCGGATGTCCAGGGCAACGGCCATATTGGCAAAGACCTTACTGTCGATGGCACGTCCGACCTCAAGGGCGACGTTACCATGGAAGGTAACGCCACGGTTGATAAGAACCTCACCGTTAGCGGCGATGCCGACACCAAGGGCAACAGCCATGTTGGCAAAGACCTCACGGTCGATGGCACGTCTACCCTCACAGGCGATGTCACCATGGAAGGCAATGCATCCGTCGCCAAGGACTTCTCCGTCAGCGGCAACACCAGCCTGAAAGACACCAAGATTGATGGCACTCTCGAAACCACGGGCAACGCTACCTTCGATGCCGATACGGAAACCAAGGGTAACGCAACGGTCGACGGTAACAGCACGGTCAAAGGTGACAGCGATGTCCAGGGCAACGGCCACATCGGTAAGAACCTCACCGTTGACGGCACCTCTACCCTCACGGGTGATGTTACGACGGGCGCGAACGTCACAGTTGGCAAAGACCTCACGGTCAACGGTAACGCTGAAACCAAAGGCAACAGCGTCGTCGATGGTACATCCGACCTTAAAGGCGATGTCACTATGGAAGGTAACGCTTCCGTTGCCAAGGACTTCTCCGTAGCTGGCAGCACGAACCTCAAGGATACGAAGATTGACGGGACTCTCGAAACGACGGGCAATGCTACGTTTGATGCCGATACAGAAACCAAGGGTAACGCCACGGTCGATGGCAACTCTGATGTCAAAGGCGATGGCCACATCGGCAAGAACCTTACGGTAGACGGTACATCGGACCTCAAAGGTGACGTCACCATGGAAAGCAACGCCATGATTGCCAAAGACCTGACCGTATCCGGCAACGCCGAAACGAAAGGCAATAGCGTCGTCGATGGTACGTCTGACCTCAAGGGCGACGTTACTATGGAAGGCAACGCTTCTGTGGCCAAGGACTTCACAGTCTCCGGTAACACGAACCTCAAGGATACGAAGATCGACGGAACCCTCGAAACGACGGGCAACGCTACGTTCGATGCTGATACGGAAACCAAGGGTAACGCCACGGTCGATGGCAACTCCGATGTCAAAGGCGATGGCCACATCGGCAAGAACCTTACGGTTGACGGCACGTCGGACCTCAAAGGTGACGTCACCATGGAAAGCAATGCAACCGTTGGTAAAGACCTCACGGTTAACGGCAATGCCGAAACCAAGGGTAACAGCATTGTCGATGGTACGTCCGACCTCAAGGGTGATGTCACCATGGAAGGCAATGCATCGGTTGCCAAAGACTTTACGGTAGCCGGCAATACGAACCTCAAGGATACGAAGATCGACGGAACTCTCGAAACCACTGGCAACGCTACGTTTGACGCCGATACGGAAACCAAGGGCAATGCCACGGTTGACGGGAACAGTACAGTCAAAGGTGACAGCGATGTCCAGGGCAACGGCCATATCGGTAAGAACCTTACTGTTGATGGAACGTCTGACCTTAAAGGCGACGTCACCATGGAAAGCAATGCCACGATTGCGAAAGACCTTACGGTATCCGGCAGCACGAACCTCAAAGACACGAAGATTGACGGCACCCTCGAAACGACGGGCAATGCACAGTTCGATAAGGATGTCACCGTCGATGGCAGCCTGACGACGAAAGGCGACTTCTCCGCTGCGAACGGTTCCTTCTCCGGCAACCTCGATGTCGCCGGCAACTCCGATGTCAAAGGCGATGGCCACATCGGTAAGAACCTCACGGTAGACGGCACGTCGGACCTCAAAGGTGACGTTACCATGGAAAGCAGCGCCACGATTGCCAAAGACCTTACGATTGGCGGCAATGCCGAAACCAAGGGCAACAGCATCGTCGATGGTACGTCCGACCTCAAGGGTGACGTCACCATGGAAGGTAACGCTTCCGTTGCCAAAGACTTCACAGTCGCCGGTAATACGAACCTTAAAGATACTAAGATCGACGGAACTCTCGAAACGACGGGCAACGCTACGTTCGATGCCGATACGGAAACCAAGGGTAACGCCACGGTTGATGGAAACAGCACGGTCAAAGGCGACAGCGATGTCCAGGGCAACGGCCACATCGGTAAGGACCTTACGGTTGACGGTACTTCTACACTCACAGGTGATGTCACCACCGGTGCGAACGTCACGGTTGGCAAAGACCTGACCGTGAGCGGTAACGCCGAAACGAAGGGCAACAGCATCGTCGATGGTACATCCGACCTCAAGGGCGATGTGACCATGGAAAACAATGCGTCCATCGGTAAAGACCTCACTGTAGAAGGTACATCGACGCTGAAAGGCGACGTCTTCGCCAAGAGCAACGTCACCGTCGATAAAGACCTGACGGTCAAAGGCAAGGCCAACCTCCTCGGCGGCCTCGATATTGCACAGGATTTGACCATTGGCGGCAATGAAACGGTCAAAGGCGATTCCAACGTAAACGGCAGCCAGGATATCGGTAAAGACCTGCACGTCGCCGGTACGTCCCAGCTTGACGGCAATGTCATCATGGGCAGCAACGCTATCGTTGCCCAGAACCTCGGTGTCGGCGGTGACGCCGTCATCAAGGGCGACCTCTACGTCCATGACCACGATTACATCGACAGCAACGGCATCAATGCTAACGGCTACAAGGTCCGCAACGTTGCCGACGGTGCGATTGCTCCGGGCAGCCTCGATGCCGTAAACGGCGGTCAGCTTTACAGCACGAAGCAGGCGCTGACCGGACAGATTAACAAAGTCGGTGCCGGCGCCGCCGCTCTCGCAGGGTTACATCCGGGCGAATTCGATCCGGACAACAAACTGGACTTCGCCGCAGGCTACGGCCATTACAAGGATGCCAATGCCGCCGCTCTCGGCGTCTTCTATCATCCGAATGAAGACACGACCATCAACTTGTCCGGCACCATGGGCAACGGCGATCCGATGCTCTCTGCTGGCGTCACCTTCAAACTTGGTCCGTCCGGTACGAAGACCATGTCCCGCACGGCATTGACCAAGCAGATTAAGGAAGACCAGAAAGTCATCAAGGCTATGGCGGACGAAATGGCGGCCATGAAAGCTCAGATGAGCCGGGTACTGAATCTCCTCGATATGAGCAAGAAAGCGTCCTTCTCGGATGTACCAAATGGACACTGGGCTAAAGACGCCGTCGATACGCTCCATGGCAACGGCGCCCTCAAGGGCTATCCAGACGGCCAGTTCCACGGCGATAAGCCGATGACCCGGTACGAATATGCACAGATGCTCTACGAAGCCCTCCAGAAAGGCGCTCATGTCGACCAGTCCACGCTCGATGAATACGCACCGGAACTTTCGCAGGTCAAAGCCAATCAGAAATAACAGATGAGATGACGAATCTTACGGCTTCAGGAGGTGATGCATAGAAACCGTAGGGTTTGTCACCCAATCTCGTCTCCTATAAGTTTACTTTTTCACAAATATATCGCACCGATATATTCTGATGCCCTGCAACTCCCTTGCAAGGCATTGGAATGTACCGTTGTGTACAGGTTTGAAGCAGGAAAGGAGCGGTATTTATGCAGAAGAAAGCACTCATCATCTTATGTGTCCTCGTCCTTACCAGCAGCGGCTATGCGGCCCCGCCCGCTCATGCAGCCATACCGGTCATCGACGTAGACAATATCACGCAGCAGCTCAAGACGTATCAAGAAACGGTTAAGGTCGTGACCAACACCAAAGAGCAAGTCGAACTGCAATGGAGGGAGCTCAAAAAACTGCCGTCACAGATTCTAAATGGATATAAGACCAGCCTGATCAACGGCTGGAATAAAATCCAGGACATCCTCACTAAGAACGGGACTGTCATCTATGGAACGACAGGTACTATTTCAGACAAAGGCGTCCCGGATCTTGCTACAGCTCATACGATTTACATTAATGATTATTTCAATAAGAATATCCCAGCCATCATCGGTAACGATTTGCCGGAAACTCTTGGTTCGGCCCGTACAGCCCGGCTTATCACCTTGGCAACGCTGATGAGAAACAATGCGGATACCTTGGCTGCTATTCAGAAGCTTATGGGTGAACTGGACGGTATCAATGAAGAAATCCAGCAGGCCGAGGAAGACAGCGCCAATGCAGAAGGAGCTATGCAGGCTCAGCAGGCGGCGAATCATATTGCTGCTCTGCAGCTGCGGGCACAGAACATCAAAATCATCATTCAGGGCTTACAGGGACAGCAGCAGGCACTGAAATCCCAGGCAGAAGCCCAGCAGAAAAAGAATGAACTGGATATGCAGGAAGCCCAGGGTAAGGCCGAAGTGGCCGCTATCGAAGAGATGCAGAACAACGATTCGTCCGGCTTCTCCCCTACTTACGATCCATATAAGGGGCACCTGCACTTCGAGTGGTAGCCGGAAAGAGGTGGAATTATGGACTTCGGAAATACGCAAATTCTAAATGAAATATTGAAATTCTTCCAGGATGCCAGCATTACTGGGATGCTTAACCTCATTCCCCACGCCAAAGCCTTAGTCTGCGTCCTGGCTATCATCGACCTCTGTTCGACATGGGCCCTGTATGATGGTGAAATGAAGATGAGCCAGATGATTTCGAAAGTCATGAAACTCGGTGCCTTCCTGTTCATCATCATGTATTGGAACGACATCAACCACGCTATTATGGTATCGTTTCAGTACGCCGGCCTGACGGCAGCCAATGTACCGGTAAATGGTGATGTCATCGAACCCAGCAAATTGCTCGACAACGGCTTTAACGTTTGTAAAACGCTGTTCGACGGCTTGTCTTCGGTCGGACTCAATATCGGCAAAGCCTTGATGTATGTCATTACCATTGGGTTGGTCATGTTTTCTTTCTTTATCATGGCACTGCAGATCCTTATTACGAAAATAGAATTCAATATCTTTGCCAGCATTGCCGTCATCCTTATGCCGTTCGGAGCTATCCGTTATACGAATTTCCTCTGCCAGCGCTGCATTTCAGCGGTCTTCGCTTTCGGTGTAAAGCTCATGGTCATGTTCTTCCTTATCGGCCTCGTTCAAACTATCGTCGGCAAAGTCGATGCCATCCCAAAGGATGCCGTCACCTTTGCCGTCATGTTGAAATACGCTATTAGCTACCTCATTCTTGGCTACCTGGTCTGGAAAGTACCGAACCTGGCTGCTATGATGATGCAGGGCCAGCCAGCGCTGGATGCTCCCATGCAGTCCATCAAGAACTACGGCCAGCAGGCAGCGAATACAGCCTTGAACGTGGCGACACTGCCTGTCCGTGCCGGACAGAAAAGCCTGCAAAGTTTCGGCAATTTCCAAAGTACGCTGAATACAGCCCGTATCCGTGCCAATGGCGGTACGCTGTATAACGGCAATCATGAACCGTTCCAGACAGCAGGTTCAGGCCGGACTGTAAAGAACGAATTCGCCCGTGAAATCTTCCGGCAGAAGTTCGGCAACTTCCTCAGCGGGAACGTCGAAAAAGGCGCTCAGAACGCACTGGAACACTCGAAGTCCTGGCGTAATGTCCGTTCCGGGGCATACTCAAAAGAAGGGTATACACCGAATATGCCCGACGCTTCTGAATCGCCCCGCTCTGCTTCTTCACAGGCTCCGTCAGGGAAATCCAGTAAGAAGTGAGGCGGTGAGTGATGAAATTTGCAATCCGTATCCTCTGCCTTCTGACTCTGCTCCTGACACTGTGCATCCCTGTCTTGGCAGCTCCACCTATTGATGGCGGTCCTGTCACCAGTCCGTTCGGACCACGTTGGGGACGGGACCATAAAGGGGTCGATATCGGCGTCCCTGAAGGGACGCCGGTAGTAGCCCCTTTCGATGGCTATTGTGAAGGGGCCCCTGACGGTGGTTTCGGCTACTGGGTCACGGTTACCAATACCAGTACCGGCGAAGTCTGGCTTTTCGGTGATTTATCTGACGCCTCTGAAGGCTGTGCCCGTGGCAACGTCCACGAAGGAGATGTCGTCGGTTTTGTTGGTGGTGCTTTTGATTATTATGATTCAACTGGCACTCACAACTACTCCACTGGGGATCATCTTCATGCAGAATATCATCCCTATGGGTACGACCCTTATCATGGGCAGATCGACCCGGTCCCCTATTTAATCATGCTTGGCGTCAACCTGACTGGGAATACCAGTAGCTCTGGCTCTGGTGGCGGCCGTTTCGGTCATGATAACGTAGGCATCCCGTGGGGCATCAAGGAGATGTACGAAATCGGCAATGATCTGAGTAAGGACATCGAACAGTTCTCAAAGTGGGCTAATAAAGCCTTTACACTCGTCCATAAATTTGCCGTCTCCCTGCTCGTCGCGCTGTGCATCATCGACCTGGCCCTGCCTATCCTGGTAGCGGGTATGCGCTTTTCCAAGGAAACGTTCATCCGCAAGGTCATGAAGTATGCCGCCCTGTTCGGCATTGTGGCCTGCTGGAATAAGTTCACCGACAACATCCTGCTCGGCATCGTCAAATCGGCTGCCAGTACGTATAGCGGCAACTTCGACCTGATCTCAACGAATATGTCCCAGCCGCAGCTTCTGCTGCAGCATGGCATCCGCATGATTGCGCCGGCCATGAACAAGACGACATCCTTTACGAGTTTCGAGTTCCTTCATAATCTCGGAACCATACTGACCCTGTATTTCTTCACCTTCCTGATTATTGCTGCTTTCCTTTTCCTGGCCTTCTACGTGACTGTCGTCTACATCGAGTTCTATGTTTCGGCAGCCCTGAGCATCGTTACGGTCCCTTTCAGTGCCTGGCACTTCTCGAAGTTCATTACCGAAGGGACATTGGGACATCTCGTTTCAGCGACGCTGAAACTACTCATCGTATCCGTCATGATAGGACTATGCGTGACGTGTATCAAGGACTCGAAGCCTGGGGATATATTTACACAGTCGACGCCTGGCGTCAGCCAGCAGGGTTCCGGTCAGGCCATCACCGGCCCGGCTGAATATGTGAACATGGCCGCCGAAGCCGCACAACGGCATGAAATCCCAGTTAATCTTTTTGAGGGCATGATTCAGCACGAAAGCTCTTGGAATCCCAATGCCATCAGTCCGTATGGGGCAGAAGGCCTGGGCCAGCTCATGCCGGAGACAGCCGCCAGCCTCGATTGTGCGAATCCCTTTGATCCGGAATCCAACTTGGAGGCATCTGCCAAATATCTCAAACAGATGTATGACATATATGGCGACTGGGATTATGCCCTGGCAGCTTATAACGGCGGACCTGGGAACGTTACAGCCGGTGCTCCCCTGCCCGGCTGGGCCATCGAGTACATCAACGCTGTCAAGAGCCAGGTCGTCGGGTCCTATGCATCACATAGTTCTATTACATCGGAACAGCTCTCGAAATACATCCGTATGTGCCTCGCCCTCTTGGGGCTGGTCTTCCTGACATTCAAAGTGCCTAGGACGATCATGAGGCAGATGGGAGGCACCGTTGAAATTCATTGAATCCTTTAAAGAGCTTAGAAAGAAACAGTTGACATGGTGGCAGTGGGTCGTCGCAGCCATCCTTATGATGATAGTCCTGCTCCTGCTGCTCCATGTCCTCATCGGTCCGCTCATCTATACCAATGATACGGAATCGGCGCCACGCGGCGTCTACGTCGTATCACCGGACCAGCATCTCACTTACGGGGATTACGTCATTGTACATGCGCCAGTGGCTATCCCAGACATCAAGATTCCTTATGATTTCCGTCTTCTCAAACGTATCGCCGCTTTCCCTGGCGACACGTATACCGTAACGGATAACGTCATGGCCACCAATGGTAAGGTATATCCGATTTACCATCGGCCCTGGCTTCCCCAGCTTCCGCATGGTACCTTTTCTGTTCCGGAAGGGACGATGCTCTTCCTGAATCCACCGGTTCATTCCTTGGATTCCCGATATTTCGGTCCCATTGCTTCATCCCGCGTCGAACGGAAGGTCTTCCTTCTCATTAACTATGACGCCATTGATGAATTCTTGTATCAGTTCTTATGATGGGAGGTGTTTTCCATGGTAAGCAAAAAAGCAATCCGCGTCATGAGTACGACTATGGTCCTGGCTATGTTTGCCGGGATGCCTCTGGCCCAGGCCAAGCACCATCAGCTCATCCATCCTGGCGACCATGTCATCGACATGCAGCGCCTGCAGGACAGCATCAAAGAGACGGCCCAGAAAATCGCAGAGTATCAGCAGGACCTTGAGAAACTGAAGAATAAGATTCTGCTCTATTCCGGCGTCACAGGCCTGAATCAGCGCATCTCAGCAGCTATCGACCGCTACAGCCAAAATTTTCATGGACGCAGCTTCGTCTTCGACCCAACAGCTGTGCTTCATGACAGCATCCTCAGGACCGCCGCAACGACTGAGCAGATAACCGATCCCATAGAAGCGAACGGCTTCCAGCGTAGCCTACTAAATGAAGTCACCTATGCCAATGCGGATGCCCTGGCACAGGCACAGACGACGGCTGCCCTGTCCGGAGAGCGGCTGGGCACAGCAGCATCAATCCTCGATGCCGATAACAACGGTATCGTCGGTACGACGCAGAAATCGGCAGCCCTGGCCTCGCTGGCGACACTCAACGAAAACGATGAGACCCGCATGATTGCGGCTGAGACAATCCGCCAGATTGAAGCTGATGAACGGGAATATGCACAGGAACGCTTCGAGCATGATGAAGCACAGTTCGGCATGTTCTATGAGTATGACCCGTACCATCCGTCAGACAACGACCGGGAACAGGCGCCGAAATTAGAGAACTTCGGCTTCCTTTCGACGCAGGATACCGGCGATGAGTGATAAAAAAACTGCCGCACCCTATGAGGTACGGCAGTTGCTGTATGTCATCAATTTTCAAAGTGCAAATGGCCCTTGAATGGGTCGTATGTCGGTTTGGCTCCGGCAGAGTGCTTATGTATATCTGTGACAGCCTTCTGTTCATTGATGCCGTCATGCCACTGCTGGTCCTGTGCTTTGACTTCTTTCTTGATGTTCTCCAGGCGTGGTGCCAGGGACGCTTCCTTATCGGCATAGCCCTGCATTTCCTGGAGCTTGGCATTGACCTGGTCGATGATGGCCTGATGTCGCTTTTCTGTATCAGCAATATCAGCTTCTACCGCTTTGACATCGTCCTGGTTGGCTGTCAGGTTATCGTTGTCCCGTATCTTCAAATCTTTGGTCTGTACGGCTTTAGCCTGTTCCATCAGTTTGATGACTTCGGCATGGTCTTTGTCGAATTTGTCTTTTTCACCACACCCTGATAGTAGGAATGTACAGAGGGTTAAGGTAAGGATGAGACAGAGTTTGATGGATTTTTTCATGGTATATACCTTCTTCCGATAACTTATAACTTACAAAGGCTTATTCAGACATTCTTTGATGAGATGACGTACTACCAGACTTGGCTTCATGTCATGTTCGCTGCAATAGCGCTTGAAGAAATTGTACGTTTCATCGTCCAGGTAGGTCACGATTTTCTTGCGGTTCTGCTTGGATACAGGGATACGGGTCTTCTTTTCCGACTGCTTGCTATGAGGCTTTTGGCTCGTCCGTTCCGGATCGCCTTCCGCAAAAAAGTCCTGGATTTTCTTTTTCGGCAGTTCTTCGATGAACGGCATCATCATACCCCCTTCCCTAACGCGCTTCGGATTTCAGTACACAGCGCCGCCATTTCATCAGCACTGTGCATATAGGCACGGGCCAGCTTCGCTGTACGGGCTCCCTCATGAAGCTCTACGACCGACTGCCCTGTTTCATAGGCTGTCTTGAAACTGATGCGCTGCCCGATGACGGACTGGCACAATTTGAAATGGTCCGGTTTCCCTTTTACGTATGCCTGCATTTCGGCAATGCGCTTCTGGCTCCGCTTGTCGGCATTGTTGATGAGGACATGCGTGAGCAGATGGATGCCGGCGATGTCTTCGGCTTCCTGAAGGATTTCCTCGAACATCTGAAGGCCGTAGATTTCCGTTCCTGACGGCGCGCATGGCGTCAAAAGGTAGTCGCCAAAGAATAAGGCTTTCCGGTTGAGCGGTGAATCGAAACCGCCGACGTCGATGACCAGATTCGTTTTCGGGTCCCCTTTGAACAAGTTCAGGAATTCATCGAGTTTGGCTTCTGGGACCGGCCGCTGGCCATCGAATCGGCACTGACTTTCAGCAATGCTGTAGCAGTCGAGAGGTTCCAGCCCGGCATGGGTCCGCTTATAGTTGAAGATGATAGAGCTGTGCTGCTTGTCAAGATCCAGCAGGCTCGTCTTCAATTCGACGGCCAGGTTCGTTGCAATCGTGCTCTTTCCTGTACCGCCTTTCTGATGCGCTACGGTGATAATCATATATGTCACTCCTCTTCTTCTGAATCACGCAGTCTATTGTCTTTCAGGTCTAAGTATAATGAAATCCATTCCTTAACGAAGTGGACTTCCTGGTCATCCATTTCATCTGTGGCAGCCGTAATGAATTCGACGTCGCGGCGGCGCTGTGCGCGAGATGTTTCCCGCTGCTTTTCCGCGGTCGATGCATCAGCTCCTTCCATGATCCATTTGATGGGAAATCCCAAATCAGCCAGGGACTGTACGACTTCCAGCTTCGGCTTGCGCCGCCCTGTTTCGATGCTTGAAAGATAAGCCTGGCTGATACCAAGAAGATTGGCAAAATCGCACTGGTTCATCCCCTTCGACTTCCGGACGATCCGGAACCGTGTGCCAATGCTTTCTTTTTTCTCTTCCATAGTGAAGTCTCCTTTTATCGAATATAAGTTATTTTATTTAGAATATCTACAACGCTATTTTATCACATATAAAATAAAAAAGGAAGTGTTATTTCATATGACAACGCTTTATATTGCAGAAAAACCGGATATCGGTAAAGCCATTGCCACCTATTTGTGGCCAGATGGCAGCGCTAAACGGGAAAAGAACTATATCACTAAAGGTGATACCATCGTCGCCTGGGCTGCTGGTCATATCCTTCGCCAGGCCATGCCCGAAGAATACGACCCGGAATACAAGAGCTGGAACCATTACGAGATATTCCCGAAAGACTGGAAGCTCCTGCCCTCCGCCGATAAGAAGGACCTCCTGACGGGTCTGGGGAAGCTCCTCAAAAAAGCCGACGTCGTCATCCATGCCGGCGACCCGGACCGGGAAGGCCAGCTACTCATCGACGAAATATTGAAATATTACAATTATCATGGAGAAGTTAAGCGCCTCCTCATCAACGCCAAAGATGACGTTAGCATGAAACGGGCCTTCGATTCCATTGAAGATAACGTAAAGTACCAGCCCTTGTATGAAGCCGGCCTTGCCCGTGAGCGAGCCGACTGGCTTGTCGGCATCAACCTTAGCCGGGCCTATACCAAGAATGCCCGTAAACACGGCTATAACGCGACATTGAGGGTAGGCCGGGTACTCATTCCTACGCTGGCCCTTGTCGTCCGTCGTGAGGCCGAAATCAAGGATTTCCACAGTAAGGATTTCTACGAACTCGTCGGCACGTTCCTGAAAGATAATATCCCCTTCAAGGCAAAACTCGTCCCGGACGATACGCTGGCTGTCGATGAAGAAGGCCGTATCCTTCAGCCGGAAATATTGGAAGCCATTAAAGAAAAAGTCCGCAACGCCAAAGCCGTCATCAGTGATATTGACAGCAAGAAGGGCAGCCGCCAGCCGCCGCTTCCCCATTCCCTCGATACCCTGCAGGTCCTGGCCAACAAGAAATACGACTACTCGCCCAAGCTGGTATTGGATACAGTACAATCCCTCTATGAAAAGAAATACGTGTCCTATCCGCGCAGTGACTGCAATTACATCCCCGCATCCCAGAAGGATGATGCCAGCCGTATCATCCCCATGCTGCAGAACTTCGGCCTTCCGGCAGCCGTCATGGCTGATCTGTCTTTAACCTCTAAGGCATGGAATGACAGCAAGGTCACAGCCCATCATGCCATCATCCCGACTGGCATCGAACCGCAAGATTTGAGCGATGAAGAAAGTAGAATCTATGAACTGATTGCCACGCGATATTGCTTGCAGTTCTATAAACCTTGGACCTTCGAAAAAGTATCCTTCCTGATACAGGCTGCCGGGACTACTTTCAAGGGCAGCGGCACGATCACCAAAGAAAAGGGATTCAAAGCAGTCAGCGACGACATGGACGACAAGAAAGATAAAGACAACGTTGTCCTGCCAGCTCTCAAGAACGGCGATGAAGTCGCCGTCCGGCAGTATGAAATCCTGAAGAAAAAGACGAAGCCGCCTCAGCGCTTCACCGAAGGGACCCTCTTGTCCGCTATGACCAATATCTGGAAATTCGTCGCCCCGGATAACCCGAACCGGGATAAACTGAAAGAAATCAGCGGCATCGGGACGCCGGCAACACGGGATAGCATCATTTCTGGCCTGCTGATGACAAAGAACAAAGGCCACGCCGTCGAACCGTATCTCCGTAAGAAAGGCAAGGAACTCGTTCCGACGGATACCGGAAAGAACCTCATCGCCATCATAGACCCGTCCCTGACCCATCCGGATACAACGGCCGTTATGGAACTGTCCCTGGCCGAAATCGCCCAGGGGAACGGCAGCTGGCAGAAATACATCGATTCTGTCATCGCCATGGTCGAAGAAAATGTGCACAGGGCTGAAACCTTCAAATATCCGGCTCCGCCGGCAGACAAAGACGCCGTCCCCTGTCCTATCTGTCAGGAAGGCCATCTCGTCCGCCATCATAGTAAAGCTAAAGATTTCGATTTTTGGATCTGCTCGAATGAAGACTGCAAGTCCCCGGTAACAGGCAAGAAAGTCTATTACAGCGATCATGACGGAAAGCCGGTCGTCGCCTTCTGCCCTCATGATGCCGGCGTCCCGCTGGCTCGGTGGAAAGGGAAATTCGGGTATTTCTGGAAATGTCCGAAATGTAATGCCACTTTCAACGAAAAGGATGGCCAGCCAGATTTTACGCCGAAAAAGAAAAAAGGCCCGGCAAAACCCAAAAATGGCAGTGCTTATTAATCCCTAATCGGGCTTATTCATTTCTAATAAGACTGAATAGGACTTAATAGGTCTTAATAAGCCCTGTTAGGAACGGATAGCCCTGATGCTTCATCAGAAAGGAGCGATGGATATGTATGATGATGACGATGATAAGAAAATCGATCAGGACGATGCAGCCGAACCAGTCATCCCGGAGGAAGCCGTCCAGCCGGAAAAAGAGGAAGATACTCCAGATGACCAGGAAGAAGAAATGAGGAAACCTGAGTCCCCCGATTCCGATGAATCCAGCGGAACCAGCCAGGAAGAGGCAAGGGAAGACCCGCAGGAAGAAGATGCTGCCGATGAAACCAGCTCTCCGGATACCCTGAAACATTTTGACGCCTTGCTGACGCAGTTCAATGAGTCCCTGATCCGGTTCAACGAATCATTAGACCGTTTCAATACATTATCTCAAAAGATTACGGCAGACCTGCCACAGGTCGTCGATGCCTCGTCAAAACTGGAACAGCACCTGCAAGCCGTCGAAGATGCCGTGCAGGAAGAGAAGCAGCTCCGGTCCGACATCCGGCAGTGTACGCACTGGCTGGAAAACACGAACAAACATTATACGGAAATCATGACAGCCATGCCGAATCAGATCTATACTCTTTATCTGGGACAGGCTAAGAAATATGAAGCAAAATTCCAGAAAACCTTTCATAGCCTCGATGAGATGATCAAAGCTGAAATGGAAGGCGTCAAACCGCCATCAAAAATCAGTTACCCGGCTATGGCAGTCATGGCTGTCATACAGGCGTTCTTCATCATCTACATGCTTCGATGAAAGGGGGCTTGGAATTGGAAACAGAAGACAAGAAACGGCAGCTGCGAAATAAGCAGGATATGTCCTATATCCGGGACAATATGCCGGACATCTGGCATATGATTGTATCGACCCGCTGCTGTCCCATCCATTTAGGACTGCAGAAATACTGCTCCCTGGCCATCCATGAAGAAGGCCAGACCTGTGAAGACTGCTGGAACCAGGCCATCCAGATTGATAATCCCGTGCTGATCGTCAAGGGCATGTATTATTGCCCTGCCTGCCATAAGCCGCTGACCGTCGTTAAAATCGAGAACGGCCAGCAGCAGTGGCGATGCGATGCCTGCCATAAGACATATGTCGTACCGACGGCCACTGCAGAAACACCGTGATTATTATGGCTTTTTGCCGTCGTTTTACCCCTGCCGGAAATCCGGCAGGGGCTTTTTTTATTTGCGGATGATGATTTTCTGCCCCGGCGTCAAGGTGCCGTTTTGGATGTGGTTATCCGATTCAATGGCATAGACGACGGAACGGACATCTATACGGTTGTCGCTGTGCCTGCCAGCGATGTCCCATACCGTATCGCCTTCCTGTACTTCATATGTCATGGTCTGGGCAGGCGGTTCGGCCATGCGCTTCTGGATTTCATCGGCAATGTTGTAATGACTGGTTACGACAACAGCCAGTACGGCGAATAAAAAGATACCGGTCTTCATGGTGTCAGCCCCTTCCTACATCGTGCGGATAATACCGCCGCCAACGGCTTTGATACCGATATGGCCAAATTCAGATAAATCCGGAGCTGTCGCATTGCAGACATACACGACAGGGAAACCATCTTGAAGGTCCATCCGGTCAGCTTCCCATTCGTCGCTGTATCGGGAAACATACAGCATGTCATAACATTCCCCAAATTCAAAACTTTCATGAGTCATGTGGTAAACATAAATATCCCATTCCTTTTCAATCTGCGATACCATCTGCTTTTCTTCATCATTGAGCCAGAACAGCGCACCTATCATGTGTTTGCCAAACGGGGAGACAATACGTGTGCGGTCACTCCGGTTGAGCCGCCCTTCTTCAATGAAATCCTGTACCGCATTGGGATGCAGGTTCAGCATCTTGATGCGTCGTTCGGCTTCTTTCTTCATGGCTTCTCTCGTAATCTGTTCATTCATAGTGAGGACTCCTTTCTCTAATCCTGTTCTCTGAAGGTCCTGCCTTCGGCATCTCCCCTTGAACCACCATAGGGCTTGACGTCAAGTGAGGAGTCCGCAGGAAGCTCTTTGACGTCAAGCCCTATGGTGGTTATCCTTGCGCCGCGAAGGCAAAAGATTTCTGCTTTTTATTAAGGCTTTTTTCGCTGTCATAGGGAACGCTGGCTGCGTTCCCTGGTCATCTTAGATGTACCCTCTTTCACAAAGGCTGACGTATGTTCCGTCTCCTATGATAATATGGTCAAGGATAGGGATTTCCATTATCTGCCCTTCATCGGCAATTCGTTGGGTTGCGGCTATGTCCTCATGGCTCGGTTCGGGATTGCCCGACGGATGGTTGTGAGCAAGGATAATAGCGGCGGCATTGTAGCGCAGGGCGTATTTCAAAACGTCCCGGCCTTTGGCAATGCTGGCGTTAATAGAACCTTTGCTAAGGGTCTGCACAGCAATCAGCTGATTCTTTGTTGTAAGGTAGACGGCACGGAATTCTTCTTGCGATAAGAACCGCATGTCTTCCATGAGATACGAGGCAACATTTTCGGGACTGCTGAAATCGGGGGCGTTGAGCTTTACTGCCGACTGGCGGATACGTTTCCCCAGTTCAATAGCCGCACATAAGGCGAGAGCGCTCTTTTCCCCTACACCGTAAATGGCTTCCAAATCTTGTACGCACGTTTCCCCTAAATAATACAGGTTCTGCCGTGGCAGGGATTCCATGACCTTATCAGCCACTTCAACAGCCGTGCGGTCTTTGACCCGTTTGCCGATGATAAGGGAAATAAGTTCGCTATCTGTCAAGGTGTTGCTTCCGTATGTCTTCATCTTTTCCTGTACCTTCATGATGGACTCCTCCTTGAATGTGTTCCTGTTGTCCAGGCTGCTCCTGGGATGTCCATCCCAAAACCGGTATGGCCGTCATCCGTCAAACGAGGAGTCCCGCAGGGAAGCTCCTTGACGGATGACGGTCATGCCGGTTAAACTCTTGGCCACCAGGAGGCCGAGAGTTTTTAACTTTTTATTAAGGCTTATTCGGACTTAATAAGCCCTAATAGGTCTTATTAAGTCTTCATAGACAAAAAAAGAACCACCGCAACAACCGGATGATTGTTGCAGTGGCTCTTGACCTCATTCATAATGTGTCCAACAGGACAGCAGTTTTATTTTTTGTTCATCAATATTCACATTATATACTAATCGATGTTGAATATTGATTCTCAAGGAATACCTGTTTTTCCATTTAGGTTCTAGTTTTTCAGCATGGTAAAAAGGCTTTTTATATAATCCATTAATGAGTTTCTTTAATTTTCTAACCATAGACGGATATTGTTTCAACTTCATGTAATCCTTTTGAAATTCTCGTGTATACTCAATTTTATACATCTGGTATATCCTCTAAGGAAGTAAAAGGGATTCCTTCTTCTTTTTCCGCACGGTCTAATTTTTCCGCCATGCCAGGTACACCGTATACATGTAATGTTTCCATTAAAGAATCATAATCGGCCTTGCCTAAAATGACTACATCATCAAGAGAATCTTTATTCGTAGCAATGACGGGAACACTGTCTTCATTGACTTCCTTGGCAATTTTAAAGAAATCTTTTCTTGCTTTTGTTTGGCTCATGATTTTCATGTTTATCCCCTCCTTAATTTATTTTATCATCCGTGTACATGTACGTCAATGAGTACATGTACACGGATATGTTTTTAGGCATCTTTTTCTTTCTTTTCTTTCGGACGTTTCCGTTCACAGAATTCAAAATCTTCTAACAGAATACGCCAGTATTCATGCTTACTGCCTTCGGCATCAGTATAAGAAACGAAATCCATGTGACCGTCTACCTTGATTTTATCGCCTTTGCTGAAATGGTCTGCAATGACTTCCGCCTTCTTGCCGAAGGCCGTGACCATGAAGAACTGCGGTTCCTTTTCCTTGGTCTTGAAGTTATAGCGGTTCTCTGCAATCGTGAACAGCGCAATGGCTTTCTGATTTGATGTAAACCGAACTTCTACGTCTTTGACTAAATTACCCATTACATCAATGTGATTCATACGTCATCTCTCCTTTGCAGTCATAACTGTTTTCCCGAAGGACCTGCCTTCGGCATGTATCTCATAACCGCCATGGCGATCTGCCGTCAAGCGAGGAGTCCCAGCGGGAAGCTCCTTGACGGCAGATGGTTATGGCGGTTATCCTTGTCATGCGAAGGCTATGGCATTAGTTCTTTTTATTAAGGCTTTTTAGGCCTTAATAAGCCCTAATAAGTCTTATTAAGGCCAAATAGAGTCAAAAAAAGGACCCGCATGATGACGGGTCCTTCCTAAAACCTTATTTCAAATGATATTCTCGCAGTAATTTTTCCTGATACTCATTATCCTGCAAGACACGGTCGAATTCTTCTTTCCGGCCTTCCTCCAATAGCTTTTGAAGCAAAGTACTGAGTGCCTGGCGTCCTGTCTTATCACCAATCTTTTCACCACGTTCCTGGCCTGCTTTTTCCCGGCTGTAAAGGGCCGAAGCGATGTCGCGCATGATACGTTCGTGTTCCCAATAGGCTGATTTCAGCTTGTTATTCGTGGCAAACTGTTTTTCGTAATCCATAGCTTCCTTGATAGCTGTATCACTCATAGCTAAAGCCCTCCTTTCCTGGTCACTGAAATTAGAAAGGACAAGGACATTCCATACATCATCGCATTTGGAATGTCCCTGTTTTTATTTTATTTCGGCGTAATGGCTACGACGCGGACCGGAAGTCCAGTAGCGCCTTCGATGTTGGGCCAAGCTGCCAGGAGAATGGCCCCGGCAGGATCTACTTTGTCAAGGTTATCCAAGAGTTCGATTTGGACATGGCCCTGGCTGAGGACGTAGCGTTCGCAGATGAGGTCTCCTGCTTCAGCCGCGACGGCAGATGCGTCGGTATCAAAGGTTTCATGGCCGTTAGCAGCGGCATGACGGACTTCGTAGATGTATTTCAAGGCATCTAACGACCAGCCCGGGGCATTTTCATTACCTTCTTCATCAAAGCCGCAGAGCTTATCGTTATCCGGCCAGTTCTTCGACCAGTCCGTCCGTAGTGCGACAAATGCGCCTTCCGGAATGGCTCCATATGCCGCTTCATAGGCTTTGATGTCGTCAACGGTAACGGCGTAATGGACGTCACGGGCTACTTTTTCACTGACATCGATGACGACCAAGGGATATGCCATGTACTGTACGCCGAAGCGTTCAGACAGTGCGGTCCCTTTGGCAAAATGGCCGGGAAAATCAATATGCGTGCCGAATTGGCCGGGAAATTTGAAGGTCTGGATCAAACATTCCAGCATGGGATTTCCCCAATCAAAGACGGTTTTCCCGATTTCGACGGAACCTTCGGGCATGCCAGACCAATACGGACTGTCATTGTTCAGGCGATGGCTAAGTTCTACCCATTCGTAATCAGATTTTAGTTGCTGTAAGAGAGTCCACAATGCATGTGTTGCCATGAAAACACTTCCTTTCTGAGCTAGTTTTAGCTATTTATAATTTCCATGTTTCTAATACGGACATCATTGCCCGTTTTTCAGCCGTTGCTTCTTCCAAATGAAAAACGGCGAAACGATTGCCACTTTCAGGGGTATAAATTTTTTTCATGACTGGATAGCCAGGTTGTGCCAGCGCTTCTTGGGACAGTTCATCGCCTTTTTCAAAAACAGCTTTCCCATAATAACGGAAAAAGAGTTTCCCCTTTCCCATGAGTCCGCAAATCTCTACATATGGGTTTTCCTGCATTTGGCGATAAACTTCCTTCATGGCACCGACACCAAAATAATTAACCCCATCTTTCAGCATGTGGAAACTGATGGGACGCGATTTTGGCCGGCCATCTTCTACGGTATTCAAAAAGAAGGCGCCGCTTTCGGCCACGCAATCGTTTAACCAATCGTTGATTTTTAAGGCAATGCTTTGTTTGTCCGTCATCTACCATTCCTCCATTGGTTAGGTTATTTTTCCGAAATAGTTGCCGGCAATTCGCTGGTGCAATGAGGGCAACGCGTAGCGTCATCAGCAATGGGCTGACGGCAGAACGGGCAAAGCCGCGGTTCCGGAGCCGGTTCTGGTTTCGGAAGGAAACGGTTCAGCTGTTTGATGACGATAAAGATAGCAAAAGCGATGATCAGGAATTCTAATATCGTATTGAGGAAAGCCCCGTAAGCGATAACAGGAATCCCCGCTGCTTTCGCTTCGGCTAACGATTCAACATGTTCTGTGCTCAAAGGGATAAAGAAGTCAGAAAAGTCGATGCCCCCGAGAAGAACGCCGAAAGGCGGCATAATGATGTTATTGACTAAAGACGTAACGATTTTCCCAAAAGCACCGCCGACAACAACGCCGACTGCCATGTCCAGTACATTGCCTCGCATGGCAAATTCTTTAAATTCCTTAATAAAACCCATCCCATTTCCTCCTGTTGTAAATAAATGCTAAGGTAAAAATTACACATATGTATCATCATAACGAAAAAGCCGAGAAATTGCAATAGCTTTTCATATCTACCCTTGTATCCGATACCAGAGCTGCATTTCAAAATCGTTGGGAATGTCCGGTTCTGACATGAGCTGGCCAAAGCCTACGACGATACGCGTCATGGTTTGGCGAAAGGCTTTTTCTAAGGGCATTTGCTTTACCTTATGCAAATACCATGATTCATGGATGGAAAGACACATTCCCGATTTCAGCAGCAACAGACGGGCATCGTGAGCCGCTTGGCGTTTCTCGGGGTCTCCTTGCGTATCTGCCTTAGCCGTTTTCAGCAGCTCCCGTTGTTCGTCTGGCGAAAGATGGCTGCGGAACATATGCTGTGCCAGACGCCGGAACCAGGCGTAATCTTCCCCTGCCTCAGCCAATAAACGTGTCATGAGCCGTTCAGAAGCCCTATCTTCTAAAAAAGCTTGCACACAAGCTAATTCCTGATTTTCCAGAGACATGCTATCACCTCTCAGATTACACCATTACTTCGCACGAGCTGCCCGACAGACAGCTTTTATGAAGATATTCTACACAGCAACGATTAATTCCTGCTTTTTCTTTCCAATATGTATTATCACGTACGAGATGCCAGTTTTTCTCCTATCTGTCCTATTTATTTAGGCGAAATTTACATGTTATAATAGATACAAATCTTATTATGTTGAGGTGATCATCTTGAACGGAAAAAAATTTGCATCTATATTGGCCATTACGGCTATGTTGGCGGGATTTGGGATGACAGGAACCATTGAAGGTGCCAGCCGGGCTGAGTTAGCAGCCATTCATGTCGATCAAGCTGGAAACTTTCAGTATTGGAACAATGATTCACCTGCCAAGAAGAAACTGGTAGCATATGTCCAAAAGGTAACAAATCCTAAAAATCCTGACTTCATCCCCGTAAAACACCGCCTGGCGGTCTTCGATATGGATGGAACACTTTTAGGAGAGCGGACTCCGTCGTATACGGATGGTGTCTTCTATGCCGACCGTGTTCTTCATGACCCGAACTGCAAAGTATCTGAGGAAGATAAAAAATTCGCTCAAGCCTATTGGGATGCCATTTCTCAACGAAAACCAGTTCCTCCGAAAATTGAAAAGAATCTATATCATAACTTATACGCCGGACTGGCCGGCATGACTCCGGAATCGCTGGATACTTACGCGCAGGGATTCATGAAAAAACCGGTTATTGGCTTGACGAATTTGACTTATGGCGAAGCTTTTTATTTACCCATGGTAGAAGTAATTTCGTATTTAGAAGCCAATGATTTCACCTGCTATATCGTTTCGGCATCTGACCGCCCTCTCGTCCGTGCACTCGTCCATGATGTCCTGCCTATCGCTCCGAATCAGATTATCGGGTCGGATCCACAAATCGTTGCTAGCCATCAAGGTCAAACTAACGGCGGTTCGTATCAAATGACACAGGAAGATACGATTCAGTACGGGGGATTAGACCGGGTCAATGAAAAGATGAATAAAGTGTCATCCATTGTCCGTGAAATCGGGATTCAGCCGGTCTTAGCCTTCGGAAATAGCAGCGGCGATTATTCCATGTTCCGGTATACGTTAAAGGATAACCCTTATAAAGCTGAAGTATTCAACGTTCTCTGCGACGACACGCAACGCGAATACGGTCGTCCTGAACGGGCTGAACGAGATAAAAAAACATCTGCCGAAAATGGTTGGAATACGATTTCCATGAAAAACGATTGGAAGACAATCTACGGAGATAACGTAAAAAAGACACAATGACCTACTGGTCCATCTATTTTGTTCGAAATACCCGTTATGCTTTGAATAATAATTCTGAAAAACATTGATAAATACGCATTTTAATGTATAATCTTTCTTAACATTTGAATTTTAAAACTTTATATCATTTCATGAGGGGGAATGAACATGAACGAGAAATGGATACTTGCAGGAATGGCTGCCTTGACGGCGATGAGTGTCTTAGCAGGATGCGGTACACAACCGGATAAAACGCCGACAAAAACAAACAAACCGCTTATTGTCGGGACAGAACCGTCATTCCCGCCTTTTGAAATGGCAGAAAATGATACGTATACTGGCTTTGATATAGACTTAGCCAACGCCATCGGGGAAAAATTGGGTCGCAAAGTCGAAATCAAGGCCATGGGCTTCGATGCCTTGATCCCAGCCTTGAAAAGCGGCCAAATTGATATGATCGCCTCAGCTATGTCGGCAACGGAAGAACGGAAAAAACAAGTCGACTTCACGGCCCCTTACTATATCGGCGGCTCGGTCATCGTCGTGCAGAAAGACAATACGACCATTCATGGTTGGGACGACATCACTGACAAGACCGTAGCCGTCCAGGCCGGCTCTAAACCGGCAGACTTTGCGGAAAAACAAGGGGCCGTCCTCAAGCAATTCGATGGCAATTACCAATGCCTGCAAGAACTGCAGAATGGAGGCAGTGATGCCGTCGCTATCGACAAAGCTGTTGCCTTGTACTACGTTTCCAAAGGCGGCATGAATAACCTGAAAGTCGTCGGTGAACCGAAGAAACTGGCTGGTTCAGCCATGGCCATCGACAAAGGTCATGATGACGAATTGAAGGCCATCAACCAAGCCCTGGCAGAGCTGAAAGCTGACGGGACATATACTAAGCTCTATCAAAAATGGTTCGGCGTCGACCCAACAGCAGAAGAATTGCAATAGAATTTGCCCCCTCTTTACAGGCTATATATATTCAGCTGGTATGCTGAAGAAATAGCGTAAAGGTGGGATTTTCTATGGCAAAGACTTATGTACTCGAGATGATCAGGCCGATAATCGCATCCTCAAGGTCTGCCGTCATCTGCAGTCGTGTCAACCCATCCTAGTCACGAAGGATCTGGTCCTGCGCCTGCGATGAATGTGAACGGTCGCCGCTGGCTCTCGACGCCATTCAGCGCCTGTGATTCACTGCTTTAGATATTGGCTGCTTTCCTTGCATTCCTTTATAATTTGTGATACATTGAGAAAAGATTTATCTTAAAGTGTACTTGAAGGAATGATTTTTCATGGAGCGAAAGCACTATTTTCTAATTCTCGGGACTGTCTGTCTTGGACTTCTGGTCGGCAGCGGTGTCTTTGCCCTCTCAGGCGGCCAGGCCGAAAAGTTCCTGGTGTCGAAGGAAGCTGCACCGGTTTCTTTGACGCCGCTGGAAGAAGCCCAGAAAGACTATGCCGGCATCGCCATTACCTATCAGTTCGGCGATCGGAGCGAGACCCTCGACGGCGGCCGCATCGTCTCCTGGCTCAGAGCCGATGCTAACGGCCAGGTCACCTTTGACCCGCAGCAGGTTCGGGCCTTCGTCAAAGAACTGGCCGACAAATACGATACGGCCTATACGCCGCGGACTTTCCACACTTCCGGCGGTCAGGACATCACGATCAGCGAAGGCGATTACGGCTGGCGCATCGACCAGGAAAAGGAAACGGCCCACCTGCTAGACCTCCTGACCCAGAAGCAGAGCACGGTCTGCGAACCAATCTACGCCCAGACGGCTGCGGTCCACGGCCATCAAGACTGGGGTACGACGTACATCGAAGTTAGTCTGAAGGACCAGCAGCTATGGCTCTATAAAGACGGCCAGTGCCTTCTCCAAAGCTATCTCGTCTCGGGCAATCCGACACGTAAGCACGGTACGCCCAAGGGCATTTACGGCCTGACTTATAAGACACGAAATGCCACCCTGAGCGGTCAAGGCTACGACTCGAAAGTCAAATACTGGATGCCTTTCAACTGCAATGTCGGCCTTCATGACGCACCGTGGCGTTCCTCGTTTGGTGGCCAGATTTACAAATCGAACGGCTCTCACGGTTGTTTGAACCTGCCGCCGGCCAATGCCGCGAAAATCTATAAAAACGTCGACAAAAATACACCGGTCATCATCTATTAACATTCACTTTTTCAGATATTGGCTGGAAATAGCCGGATTCCAAGAACAAAGGCCCGCCGTTTTTTCAAAGCGCCATTTTTGTGGGACGTCGGGATACTTCTCATGATCCACTTCGCTGAGGAACATGTCTAGGGGTCGGATGAAATCGCGGTATTCGCCATACAAGGTCTTATAGACGACGTAGGTCTCACCCGTTTCGGCGTCGTCGGCTAAATCGAGGATGCGGTACATATGGTTCTTGAAATGGCGCCACGTTTCGCCCGGTTTTGGTAAATCGCGGCCGAGGACAAAAGCCGTGAGCGCCGCCAAGGATGGCAGGAAGGGTACGCCATCAGCCCAAGCTTTATCGACGAAACCTTCGGCGCTCATTTGCTGGATCAAGGCTTTCATAGGCTGATAATAGCCATTGAAGTCGAGAAAGGCAAAGCGCCTTTCCAACTGGTGCAGTTTTACCTGGCTCATGACCTGGCTGATTTCTTCCAGCGTCCCGATGCCGCCGGGAAAGGCCAGGAAAATATCGCCTAAGTCCATCATTTGCTGCTTGCGCGATGTCATGTCCGGCGTCACGATGAGTTTCGTCAAGCCTTCATGTTGTAATTCTTCATCCATGAAGAACTGTGGTTCTACACCGATGACTTCCCCACCGGCCTGCAAAGCGCCGTCGGCGAGCTTTCCCATGAGTCCGGTCCGGCTTCCGCCGTACACGAGTGTGTGGCCGTGGCAGGCAATCCAGGCTCCCAAGGCATAGGCATAATCAGCATAACAAGGTTGGTTCCCACAACGGGAACCGAGATAAACAGTAATATTCATAGAGATAGTCCTTTCTTCCCCTTAATATATGGTATAATACAAATTATATCATATATTGGGGGGAATTTTTTATTATGATTTTCGTGCCTATGTCGGAGCAAAATTCACGCACTTAGCGCCGAAACCCTTGCTTAAAGAGGCTATCGTCGCCATGCCGACCTTAGGCGGCATCATCATGGTCCTCTTCGGCCGCTAAGCCTGCTGATGGCGGTGCCAGAAGTAACAGATCAGGACCGTCAGGACGACCCAGAAAGCCAGGCGGCCGCTGTGCTGGCTGATATGGATGAGGTCATGGCCCAAGAGGACTTCGATGACGACCCGCGGTACCTTGCCGGCAGCTGTTGCCAGAAAATGGTCTTTCTGGCTGAGATGGCTGACGGCAGCGATAGCCGTAAACGGTACGTTGGGGATATATGGGATGGACCGGGCTGCGGCCAGCGTCCGGAAGCGGCTGTACCGGTCGAGCTGGTTCCTAAGGTGATGGCGGGAAATGACGTGGATGGCCTGGCGGCGCAGGACGGTCCGCAAGATAACGAAGCTCAGTTCCGTCCCCAGGACTTCGCCGACCCAGGAAATGATAAGGCCCGGCACGAGTCCGAAAATGGCCCCATTGACCGTCAGGAATGGAATCGACGGCAAGCCGGTCATATCCGTGACGGTGATCATGAAGATACTGATGAGGGCCGCATAGATACCAAAGGACGAAATATAATCGATAAGGCCGTCCACGTCGCCAGCCAGGCTGAGCCGGAACAGTTCCTGATAGAAATCGGGAATGACCCACTGGACACCCCAAAAAGCCAGGAACAGGCCCAGACAGACTGCAATTTTCAGCACTTTGTCCCATAAAGGACCATTGCGGATTGCCATAACAACTCCCCTTCTTTCCCTATTTGATTCTATTGTATACCAAAAAAAGGCGTATCTACAAGTTGTTCTTGTAAAGCGCCTGAAAAGGAGGTTTTCTGTTGTCTAAATTGACAGATGCGCCGAATTTTTTCATCGGCCGCAGTGAAGCCATTGCTCAAAATGATAAGTTATCCAATAAAGCCCGCCAGAGCCTGTACACGGCACGGGCCGCCAATACCGTCGACGCCTACCGCTCGGACTGGAACGATTTCTGTGACTGGTGCAGCTATCACCAGCTGTCGTCGTTCCCGGCTGAACCAGAGACCATCGTCAATTACATCAACGACCTGGCCGACAATGCCAAGGCCAATACCATTGCCCGGCGCATCAGCGCGCTGACGGAAAATTTTGACGCTGCCGGTCTTAAAGAAAATCCCTGCCGCTACCCCATCGTCAAGAACGCCCTGCGGGGCATCAAGCGCATGAAAGGGACCATCCAGCACGGCAAGGTACCGATTCTCTTCGACGACATCAAGGAAATGCTGACTTATCTCGAAGGCGACGAAATCCAGCAGGTCCGCGACAAGGCCATTCTCCTGGTCGGCTTCTACGGGGCCCTGCGCCGGTCGGAACTGGCCGGTATCGACGTGGAAGACTTGAAGTTCACCCGCCTGGGCCTGCTCATTACGTTGCGCAAATCGAAGACAGACCAGTTCGACCAAGGCCAGATGATTGCTATTCCCATGGTCAAGGATAAAGAATACTGTGCCGTCACGGCCTTGCAGAAATGGCTTGATGTCAGTGGGATTACGACGGGGCCGGTTTTTCGTGGATTGACGAAGGGGCATCATGTTCGGAAAACTCGGATTTCCGATAAATCAATCGCCCTCATCGTCAAACACTATGCCGGTCTGATGGGTATGAATCCGGATGATTACGGCGCCCACAGCCTGCGCCATGGCTTTGCCACGTCGGCGGCCCAGCATCACGTCGAAGAACGGCAGATCATGCGCCAGACCCGTCATAAGTCGCAGGCCATTGTCCGCCGCTACATCGACGAAGCGGACCGCCTCATCGACAACCCGATCTTAAAGATTACCGAAGATTCTCATTGATCCACCAGCTGCCGTGCTAACGCCGTCCGCACCTGTTCGGCCCGGCCCGGTGCGATGGGCAGGCGCAGTATTTGGCCCGGACGGATGTCACTGGTCCCGGTCAGGCCGTTGTCTTCTAAAATCTCATTGACGACCTGGCGCACGTCCATATCATCACCGGCTGCGACCGAGGCCAGCTGCCAGACCGTCTGCCCCGGTTCGACGGCAACAGAAAGGTATTCCTGCGAAGGCTGGTAACTCCAGCCAATCTGTGTACACATAAAGAGGGCCAGCACGGCCAATACGACATATTTCATGGCAATCACTCCTGACTTTAAAACGAACGTTCTTAGAACGAAATTTCTTAGAACAACCGTTCGTCGATGGTTTTATTATACCGTCGAACGGTTGTTCTTGTCAAGATATTTTGAACAAACGTTTGATTTTTTTTATAAATTTCGCTATAATAAGGGTAGCTTATACTGGAATTGCTATAACTTTCCCAGACTGGAGTGATTATATATGATTAATAATGAAAAAATGCTGACGACCCGTCAAAAACAAATCCTGGAATATATCCGCACGTGTGTCCATAAATTCGGCTATCCCCCGTCGGTACGGGAAATCTGCAAAGAAGTCGGCCTGAGCTCGACGTCAACGGTCCACGGTTATCTCCACCGCCTGGAAGACCTGGGCTATATCCGCCGCGATCCGGCCAAGAACCGGACCATCGAACTCCTCGATGAAGGCTCGTGGCGTTCCAAGAAAGTCGTTCCTCTGCCCCTGGTCGGCCAGGTCCGGGCGGGTGCGCCGATTTTTGCTGAAGAATGTGTCGAAGACGTCTATCCCTTCCCGGCGGACTTCATCGGCAATGACGACTGCTTCATGCTCGTCGTCCAAGGGGACAGCATGAAGAACGCCGGTATCCTCGAAGGGGACCAGCTCATCGTCCGCCGCCAGGAAACGGCAGAAAACGGCGAAATCATCGTCGCCCTCATCGGCGAGGAAGCAACGGTCAAACGCTATTTCCACGAAGCCGATACGATCCGCCTGCAGCCGGAAAATGACGAATATAAACCGATTTACACCCGAGATTGCCAAATCCTGGGCAAAGTCATCGGCCTCTATCGCCGTTACTAGGAGGTCTTTCGCATGACTGATTCTTTACCCATCCTGCCCGATGACCTCCCCTTCTTTACCGGCATCAGCCCCGACAAGCGCATGGCCATGCTCACCTGCCTGGGTGCGCGGGTCCGGACCGTCCGCAAAGGCGAATTTCTGGTCCTGGCTCAGGATGAAGTGCGCTACATCGGCATCGTCCTCAGCGGAGAAATCCACATGATCCACGAAGACCGCTGGGGCGACAAGGCCGTCCTGGCCGTCATCCGCAGCGGCGGCCTCTTTGGCGAAACCTTTGTCTGTGGTACGGTACTTCAATCCATCGTGACCTTCCAGGCCGTAAAGAACACGAAATTCCTGGTCCTGCCCTTCCACAAGGTCCTGCATGTCTGTACCAATGCCTGCCCCTTCCATTTTCAGCTCATTGAAAACATGCTCCGCCTCATGGCCGATAAGAATGCCCAGCTCCTGGAAAAGCTCGAAGTCATTTCCAAAAAAACGCTGCGCAAGAAATTGCTGACGTACTTCTCCTTCCAGTCCGAACAGGCTGGCAGCCCGACCTTCACCATCCCCATGACCCGGACCCAGCTGGCCGATTACCTCTGTGCCGACCGGACCGCCGTAGCCCGGGAACTGAGCCATATGAAGGCCGATGGCCTCATCGAAATAGACCAGCAGCGCGTGACGTTGTATTGAAAAAGGACCTGTCGCATTTGCGACAGGTCCTTTTTTCTGTAGGGGCTCGCACGTGGCGAGCCTGCTCCGGGATATGTCCTATCATTCCTGACGGGCGTCCCACGTGTGCCCCTACAACTCACGGACTACTATAAAGAAAGAGCAACCTCTCAGTCAGCTCCGCTGACAGCTCTCCTATAAGGAGAGCCACGAGCGACTAACCACTAGCCACGAGCCACTAATCACTCACGAGCCACTAATCACCAATCTTCTTCGCTGCAATGCCGTAGGGAATGGACAAGAAGAGGATGGCACCGACGATGTTGCCTAAGGTGACAAAGGCCAGGTTGTAGAGATAACCGCCGACGCTGACGGCCGTGCCAGCGGGATTCAGCAGGCCCAGGGTCAGGACGGTCATGTTGGCTACGCTGTGTTCAAAGCCACAGGTAAAGAAGGCGTAGAGGCACCAGAAGACCATAATCAGTTTGCCGCTGTCCGATTTGCAGCGGAAGCCGCACCAGACGGCCAGGCAGACCAGGACGTTACAGAGGATGCCTTTGAGGAAGAGTACCAGCGGCGGCAGACTCATCTTCATGGCAGCGGCATTGGCCAAGGTCTGACCGGTGCCGCCAGCCGTACCGGCAGCACCGTAGAAAATCAGGGACAAGACGATGGCGCCGAACCAGTTGCCCAGGTAGCAGACGACCCACAGGCGGACGACGTCCGTCAAAGTGACCGTCTTCGAACGCCAACCGTTGTAGAGGACGAAGGCATTGCCTGTGAACAGTTCTGCCCCGGCGATGACGACCAGGCTCAAGGCGATGCCAAAGGACAGGCCCATGGCGATTTTCGTCATAGGAATAGCGCCGAGAGTACCGCTGACGGTAAAAGACAGGAGAATACCGAAGCCGATGTAAGCGCCGGCTAAGGCTGACATGAGGAAATAGCCTAAGGGGTTCTTCTTCAGCAACCCGACCTTTGCGGCCGCACCGGCTGCTGAAGCTGCGTATTCGTCGTTGTACATAGGCTCCTCCCTATTTCAGCGGCAACGGCTTCTGGAATACATCCAAATCGGCCGGGTTTACGTCTTTGCCGACGTAGAACGGTTCCGATTTCAAGCCGACGTAGCGGATACCGGACCAGTTGAGAGGACGATAGATTTCCGCCTTCTTCGGCAGGTGGACGTCTTGGAGGATGAACTTGATAAATTCTTCCGGACCCGTACGGTCTACCATATAGCCGATATGTTCCTTGCCGCCAGGAGCGGTCGGGTCAATATATTTCTTGGCAAAAGCATAGACGTTGGAGATAATCTTTACGACGCTGTCTTCATCGGCCCATTTAATGAAATCGACGCCCATACGCGGGTTCTTTTTGCCCGTACGGCCCAAGAGGGTGATGCGGAAATACTGTTCCTTGCTTCGCGTCCAGGCACGGTTCGGGCAGGCCCAGACACAGACGCCGCAGCCGATGCATTTTTCGACGTTGCGGACCGGGCGGAAGTTCTTCATCTGCAAGGCTTCTACCGAAAGCTGTTTGCACTTGCGGACGCACATGCCGCAGCTGACGCAGCGGCTGGGGTCGAACTGGGGTTCCGTCATGCCCATGACGCCAAAGTCGTGCATGCGGATCTTGTCGCAGTCGTTAGGACAGCCGGTCAGGGCTACTTTGACGTGCAGGTCATTCGGGAAAATAGCCTTTTCAATCCGTTTAGCCAGGGCCGTCGTATCGTAGTTGCCGAAGGGGCAGACGCGGTTGCCGACGCAGGCCATGACATTTCGTGTGCCCGAAGCTTCAAAACCAGCGCCTTTTTCGCTCTGATTGATATCGAGTTCATCAATGATCGGCTGCAGGGCCTTTTTTACTTCTTCTACTTTTTCAAAGGGAATCCCCATGATTTCAAAGCCCTGACGGATGGTCAGATGGATTTCGCCATTGCCATATGTTTCTGCAATATGCTGGACCTGGCCCAGGACCTTGGCATTCAGGGACCCACCGGGTACACGGACACGGGCGGAAGCCATATTGCGATTTTTCGTTACTCGGAAAGCGTATTTTTTTAACTTGCCGCAATTCATTTCCATAATGTATCAGCCTCCTAGTCGATTAAGGTACGAAGTTCGGTGTATTTGAATACCGGCCCGTCCTGGCAGACGTAGACTTTGCCAATACGGCAGTGACCACATTTGCCGAGGCCGCAGCACATTTTGCGCGATTCAGAGAGCCAGATCTTTTCTTCATCGAAACCGAGTTTGATCAATTCCTGGATGGAGAATTTGATCATCATCGGCGGACCGACGACGACGGCGATGGCGTTGTCGAAGTCTTTGAGGGGCAGTTCCGGGATGTACTGGGTGACCAAGCCGACATGGCCGTCATAATTTCCTTCTTCCGGAGCCTTGTCGACCGTGCAGATGAAGTTCATGCCGTCGGCAATCCAGCGTTTGAGGTCTTCTTTGAAGAGGATGTCCGCCGGCGATTTGAAGCCGGAAATGACAGTCAGGCTCTTACATTCGTCCATGTGGTCGGCGAAGTAGTCGATGACGCCGTGGACCGGAGATAAGCCGGAACCACCGGTGACCAGGACGATTTCCTTGCCTTTGAACATGTTGACGTCGAAGCCATTGCCATAAGGCCCGCGCATGAAGAAGTGGCCGCCGACATAGTTTTCAAAGATTTCATCGGTCAGGCTGCCGACTTTACGGATGGTGAAATCCAGGGAATGGTCGGTAATGCCGCTGACAGAAATGGGAGCTTCGCCGTATTTCGGGATAGAGATTTCAAAGAACTGGCCCGGTTTGACCGGATGTTCTTGGCCACGGTCATAGGCCATCCGGAAAGTATATTCCACATCGGCATGTTTAATGACTTCTAAGATTTCCGAACGGAACGGTAAGTATTCGTTATTCATTCTCGGTGACCTCCTTCATGCCTTCCGGCAATTTGACATTGATGCAATGGCTGAGCGAAATGTATTCCGGACAGATGGCATCACAACGGCCGCAGCCCACGCACATCTGGAAACCGGAGCGCTGTTTAAATTCCAGCGTCTTATGGAGCACTTTGAAGCGCATCCGTTCGCCAGCCTTCTTGCGGAAGCAAAGGCCGCCGGCTACCAGGGTATAATCGTCGAACATACAGGATGTCTGCACACGGCGGCGTTCGCCGGCTTTATGGTCTTCCGTGAAGAATACGTCCTGCATGGACCAGCAGGTGCAGGTCGGACAAGCCAGGGTGCAGCGGCCGCATTTGATGCAGCGCTTGTCGTATTCATCCCAGACGTGGGATTTGGCGATGGCCGACGAGAGGTTTTCCGGAATATGTACCTGCAGTTTGTTTTCGGTCACATGGTCGGGAACGACGTCGGCTTCCGGAGCCTTGGCTTCTGTAACGGCTTTTCCCAGGACGTCATCTTTGACATCGAGGAAATACTGGCCGTCTTTGAAATTCAAGGCGACATCGTAGTTATCACTGGTATTGGTGCCCATGGAAACGCAGAAGCAGTTTTCAAATTCCTGGCTGCAGCCCATGAGGACGAATTTGACGCGGTCGCGGACGCGTTTGTAGTAATAGTCTTCAGGACCATTCTGGAGATACATGTAATCGAAACGCTTGATGGCGTGCAAATCGCAGCTGCGCAGCAAGATGATGGCGCCTTTTTCCGGAGCTTCGGCTTCAGTGACGGTATTTTCATTGAAATAGAACAAGGTCTGGCAAACCGGCAGCAAAACGTCTTTTGCCGAGTAGTCGGATCGTTTGTCCCAAACGATTTCTTCCGTCTTGGTGATTTTGCCATAGCGTACGATATCCTGCATCGAAGACCGCCCTGTACCTGCAAACAGTTTCGGAGCGTAAATGTCATACGTATCCGACCATTTGGCAAAGACCGTGTTCAATGCATCTGCATTTAATTGATAGCCCATGCTGTTACCCTCTTTCTAAAGAAATAAATGACAAATATAATGGATAAACAAATTATTTTTTTCACATACACCGTGACGACGCCATAAGCCGCCTCGTTGACTTTATGATAACAGTCGGGAAAGAAAAAAACTGTTGCCGTAGCAACAGTTTTTTCTAAATACTTCTAAATGCTATGCTTTTTTATCATCTAAAATCGTTATCGTTGAGGAATCTAAATGTGTCATACTATTTGGAAGCTTGTTTTTCAAAAAGAATGACCATGCCAGAATATTCGGTCTTGACTACGCCTTTTTTGACTTTCGTAAAAGCCATTTCATCTTGGGAATCTTTGAGTTTAAAGCCGTTTTCCACTTCTTCCCAGTCGCCGCTGCTCTTTTCGCCTTTGATAACCGCCTTGGCGTCGCCGTCGGCTTCTAATTCAAGGACAAAACTGCCAATGGCTTTATTGACATCAAGATTGACACCACTCATAGAAGCTTTCGTCGCCTTCCACGTGCCGGTATATTCACTATTGGCATACTTATCGGACATACAGCCTGTGAGCATGACACAAAGCATGAGAACGGCAACTATTAGAAGACTTAATCGCGGCCTTATTTTTTTCCAGGTCATATTGCCTCACCTCTCTCTACATATGATTCACAAATGGGAAGGCCTTTCTTTGTTTTTATTATATATAAAAGGTACTTTTATGACACTGTAATTTATTACAGGTAATCCATGCTATTTTTGCATACAGAAAAAGAGGCTGTCGCCTGAAGACAGCCTCTTTTCTAAATAGCCATTACTCAAAATCGTTGTGGAATTTAATTTTGCGATACGTTTCAAAAGTCATCCACTTGTCGAAGAGGTCGGCATCGGAGTTTTCCCCAGCCTTGGCACAATCCGCTTTAAAGGCGGCAAATTCCTGCGGCGAATGGACGTTGATGGCAAAGCCGCGGCCATTGACCAGGGGCTGTTCCGTATAGGCATAGCCATCGAGGGCCAGGATGTTGGCCACTTTGGCGTCGCGGATTTCGACGGCAACCTTGTCGCGGAGGATGAGGATGTCGAAGTCATCCGGATATGCATAGGTTTCGCCTTTCGTCGGGATGGTATCACCGATGTGGTACTGGTGGAATGCCGGTTTAGCCTTGGTGATATTGAGACTCTGCATACCGTAGAAGAAATCTTCAAAAACATCGCCGCGGGCCTTCAAGGATCCATGGACGAAGGTGTGGTCGGCATTGGTATCGTGAACGTCGATGACGACGCCGCAAGCCGAAGTCATGTTGGTGACGCGGTCGATGAGAATCAGCTCGCCCAGGACTTTATGATGGCTGAAGGTGTCGACGACAATCGGTTCCTGCAGGAAGAGCGTGCAGACGGCGATTTCGTTCTTGGTAAGGCTCGAAGCGCGCTTCTTTTCCCCTGTATTGACGTCAATCGTGTAATCGATGTCTGTGAGGACGCCGACGATTTCTTTCGTCCCCAATTTGACGACATATTCTTTGCCGACAGCCAGGTCCTGGTCATCCATCCAGAGCATGGTCGCCGTAATGCGCTGACTCAGGGCGACATCCGTTCCCTTCGTAAAGACACAGCCCCGGGATACGTCGACTTCGCGGTCGAGCTGGACGTTGACCGGCTGGCCTTTGACGGCCGACTCGACGGTATCGAAGCCGATGAGGATGGATTTGACCTTGGCTTCTTCCTTGCTGGGCAACGTTGTAATCGTATCGCCAACAGCTAAGGACCCACTTTCAATCTGGCCCTGGAAACCGCGGAAAGTATGATTCGGGCGGCAGACGCGCTGGATGGGCAGGTAGAAGCCTTCTTCTTTGTCTTCTTCAACGTTGACCGTTTCCAAATAATCGAGAATCGTCGGCCCCTGGTACCAGGGCATGTTGGCCGAAGTTTTGGTGACGTTGTCCCCTTCCGTGGCCGATACGGGGATGAGGACGACGTTGGCCAGTTCTAATTCATCGCGGAGCTTGGCGATCTGTCCCTTGATTTCTTCAAAGCGTTCCTGGCTGTAGTCGGCCAGGTCCATCTTATTGATGGCGAAGATGAAATAGCGGATCCCCATGAGGGCGCAGATGCGGGCATGGCGGCGGGTCTGGACCAGGACGCCCTTGGTGGCGTCGATGAGGATAATGGCCAAGTCGGCAAAGGAAGCGCCGACAGCCATGTTGCGCGTATATTCTTCATGGCCCGGTGTGTCGGCGACGATGAAGCTGCGGTTATCCGTGCTGAAATAGCGATAGGCGACGTCGATGGTGATGCCCTGTTCCCGTTCGGCCATGAGGCCATCCAGGAGGAGCGAATAGTCGATGGCGCCGCCGCGGCTGCCGACTTTGCTTTCCAGTTCCAGTGCTTTCTTCTGGTCGGCATAAAGCAATTTGGCATCATAGAGCAGATGCCCGATGAGTGTCGATTTGCCGTCGTCGACGCTGCCGCAGGTAATAAATTTTAACAAGCCGTTTCCGTTTCTATCCATTTTAGAAATACCCCTCTCTCTTTCTGCGTTCCATGCTGCCGGCTGCTTCATTATCGATGACGCGGCTCGTCCGTTCCGACGAGACGGCGCTCAGTGTTTCATCGATGATGGCATCCAGCGTATCGGCATCGGATTCGATGCCCCCTGTCAAAGGATAGCATCCCAAAGTACGGAAGCGGATCTTCTTGTGCATGATTTCTTCTCCCGGCTTGAGGCGCATGCGGTCGTCGTCGACCATGATGATATTGCCATCGCGATAGACGCAAGGCCGTTCCTTAGCGAAATACAAGGACACGATGTCGATGTTTTCCCGTTTAATGTACTGCCAGATATCTTTTTCTGTCCAGTTGGAAATCGGGAATACGCGCATGCTTTCGCCTTTATGGATGTGCGTATTGTAGAGCTTCCACATTTCCGGACGCTGGTTCTTCGGGTCCCAGGCCTGGGCTTCATTGCGGAAGGAAAAGATACGTTCTTTGGCGCGGGATTTTTCTTCGTCCCGGCGGCCACCGCCAAAAGCAGCGGTGAAGCCGTATTTGTTGAGCGCCTGCTTAAGGGCCTGGGTCTTCATGATATCCGTATAGGCTGCGCCATAGTCAAAGGGATTGACGCCCTGTTTGACCCCTTCCTGATTGATGTATTCGATGAGCTGCAAGCCGTACTTCTTCATGGTTTCATCGCGGAAGCGGATCATTTCCTTGAACTTCCACGTCGTATTGACATGGAGGAACGGGAAAGGCGGCTTTTCCGGATAAAAGGCCTTGAGGGCCAGGTGAAGCATGACAGAACTGTCCTTGCCGATAGAATAGAGCATGACCGGCTTTTCACATTCCGCGGCAACTTCGCGGATGATGTAAATCGCTTCGGCCTCTAACTTGTCGAGATGCGATAATGCACACATAATATGAAATCCCCCTATGTTTTGATGTGTGATGTTTGATGTATGATGTTTGATGTGCGTCTATGCGTCAAACTTCAAACGTCAAACATCAAACGACAGATAAGAAATATACTGAATACTGGCGTTTTCCCTATCAGACTCAATACGAATTTGCCTGTTTTCGGTCGACAGTGATGGTCTTTTCCGTCCCGTTGGCCTGATGGATATGCCAATGCAGGTAATGGCCGTCCGCCGTGACGTTCATCGTGCTGCCCCGGCCGCCCATGTCGGCGCCGAGGTAGAAGTCGATGGCCTGGACCGGACATTCCTTGACGCAGGACACACAGCCCCAACAGTCCTTGGGATAATGCATCCACGCCTTGCCCTGAGCGTTGCGGTCGATGAGGCTGCCTGGGCAGACGTCGATGCACTGACCACAGCCGATGCATCGTTCCTGATTAATGCGTATGCTCATAAACGTCCCCTCCTGGTACTAAATCGCGGTAAATCATGTGGACCTGGCCGTCTTCGCCCAAGCGGGAGTTGACGTATTTCAGCCAGTCATCGCTTTGTTCCGGGTAATCGAGGTTTTCTGCAAAGGAATGCCACCGCGTTTCCTTGCGGGCCCGGAGATGGGCGATGAGGACCTTGCAGACCGTCAGCCGTTCGCGCAGTTCGTAGACGAAGAGCAGTTCATGGTAGTCGCTGGCGCCGACGTGGGCTGCCAGTTCCATGAGCTGGTCGATCTTTTCATCGGCCAGGTCGAGCTGCTTCTCGTTGTACTGGTAATGACTGCCGATGCCGCCGGCATAGGTGTCCATGACCTTCTGCATGGCTTCTTCCAGCTGTTCGACCGTGAAGAAACTGTCCCTTTTGCCGAGAGCGGCGTTGTATTCAGCCACTTTTTCGGCGAGGATGGCCTTTTCCTGGGCTTCATCGAGGCCCGTCGCATCGGTCAGGCCCTGGCGGACCATGTCTTTGGCGGCGATCTCCCCTTCGACCAGGGCACCGGTGACGTATTTCTGTGGGCAGCCGCCGGCAACGTCACCTGCTGCATAGAGGTGGCGGATTGTCGTCTGGCGGTTCGTGTCGACCCAGTAGCCGCTGGCCGTATGGCCGCCGACGACATAGGGCTCAGTCCCTTCGATTTCGACGTTCTGCTGGCTCGGCAGCTTGCCCGATTCGATCCATTTCAAGGTCTGGCTCGGTGCCATGTTGAGATAGGCCTTGAGGAGCGATTCATCCTGGGCTGGCGTAATGCCTTCTGTGCCGAGATAACACGGACCGTTGCCGTCCAGCGTTTCCCGGACCGTGCCATAGAGCCGCTGAGAGGTGGTCAGGCCATATTTCTGTTCGTACACTTCGCCGCGGGCATTGATCTGCTTGGCACCGACGCCCTGGGCAATGGTCCCGGTCGGTGCAATGGTATCCTTGCAGCGCAGGGCGATGAAGCGCATTTCAAAAGTCGTCATTTCGGCGCCGGCCCGGATGCCCATGGCGTAACCGGCACCGGTATTGAAAGGACAGTACCACATCTTGTGCCGGGAAAAGCCGGGATTGTTGGGCCGATACAGGCCGGCAGCGCCGCCAGTCGCACAGAGGACAGCTTTGGCCCGGATTTCATAGGCTGTCCCCGTGCGGATATCGAAGCCCAGAGCGCCGGCAATGGTGTTATCGCGGACGATGTAGTCGGTGATGTTCAAGTGATTGATGACCTGGACGTCGTCGAGTTTCTTGACGGCGTCGGCCAGGATGGTCTTGATGTTCTCGCCGTTAATCTTGATATTGCGCGTCCCGCGGGCGACGTATTCGCCCTGTTCATCCTTCAAGATGACCAGCCCCAGGTCTTCCAGCTTCTTCGTGACTTCGTTGAGGCCTTCGGACATGGTCAGGAGCAAGTCTTCCCGGACGATGCCGGCGGCGTCTTTCTTGGCGTAGTCGACGTAGAACTGCGGCGTATGGCCCTTGGTGATATAGGCATTCAAGGCGTTGACGCCGGCTGCCAGACAGCCGCTGCGGCGGATATCGGCCTTTTCGGCGATGACCACCGAGGCGTCAGACAGGCTGCGGAGGGTCAAAGCGGCATAACAGCCGGCCGTCCCGCCGCCGATGATGAGGACATCCGTATGGATGAGCTTCTCACTGGTAATCTGCATAGCATAAACTCCTTCATTAAATATAGAAAACGTCGGCCGAAGTCATGGCGCTGTTTTCTTTCAAATACGTCTTGTCGCCGTCGAGGACATACAAGCGGTAAATCAGGACCTGGACGGTCTCTCCGACATTCAAAGGCGGGTCGTCGAAAGAATATTCTCCATGGACGGCCAGGCCCTTGATGCGGACGGTCACGTCGAGATGGCTGCCCCGGAAGACGACGGCTTCGACGGTCCCTTCTTCGGCGGCACTGATGTACTGCTTCATTGTACCGTATTTATAGATCTTGAGAAATTCCGGCCGGACAATGGCTTGTTTTCCTTGTCCGATGCTGAGGAACCCTGTGAGGATGTTGCAGTTATTGATAACAACCGGAGTTCCGATAAATTGAGCTACAAAAGGCGTCTGCGGCTGGCGGTATATGTCCAGCGGTGTGCCGACCTGTTCGATACGGCCGTGGTTGGTGATGATGATTTCATCGGCCACTTCGACGGCTTCATCCTGGTCGTGGGTGACGAAGATGCTGGTAATGCCGACGCGGTGGATCGTATCCTTCAGCCAGTTGCGCAGTTCCTGGCGGACCTTGGCGTCAATAGCGGCAAAGGGTTCATCCAGGAGCAGGACCTGGGGATTCGGTGCCAGAGCCCGGGCAAAGGCCACGCGCTGGCGCTGACCGCCGGAGAGCTGGTTGGGATAACGCTTTTCCATGCCCGACAAGCCGACGAGGTCGATCATTTCCAGGACCCGCTTCCGTATCTCCTCTTTCGGCCGCTTCTGGATTTCCAGGCCGAAGGCGACGTTATCGAAAACGGTCATATAGCGGAACAAGGCGTAGTTCTGGAAGACGAAGCCGATGCCCCGCTTGGCAGCGGGAATGTCGTTGACCCGGCGGCCGTCGATGAAGATGTCGCCGCTGTTGGGATTCTCCAGGCCGGCCAGCATGCGCAGAATCGTCGTCTTGCCGCTGCCGCTGGGACCGAGGAGGGCGACGAGCTTGCCCTTGGCGATGCCAAAGGAAACGTCGCGCGACGCGTGGAAGGAGCCGTAATTCTTTTCGATGTGTTTCATTTCGACATACATGAGCTTCACCTCCTTTACGATGACTTATCGGCCTTGGCTTCGAGGAAGGTCCGAAGGAGCAGGACGATAATGGCTAAGAGTACTAACAGAGATGATACGGCGAAGGCCGCCGTAATGGCATCGGCTGACCCTGACTGATAGAGGGCGTCGATTTCCAGGGGCAGCGTAAAGGTCTCGCCGCGCAGTTTGGACAAGGCGCTGACGGCCCCAAATTCGCCGAGGGCCCGGGCTGTACAGAGGACGATGCCGTAGAGCAGGGCCCATTTGATCTGCGGCAGAGTGATGCGGAAGAAAATCGTCCAGCCGCTGGTGCCCATGAGGGCTGCCGCTTCCTCTTCATCGCGCCCATTGGTGCTGAGGACGGGGATGATTTCCCGGAAGACGAAGGGAAAGGTGACGAAAATCGTCGCCAAGATGACGCCGGGAATGGCGAAGACAATCTGGATATCCGTCCCCCAATAGTCGTTGAGGACTTCGATCCACTGGCCGATCCAGCCCATGCGGCCGAAAGTCATGATGAAGGCCAGGCCGGCGATGACCGGCGAAATGGAAAAAGGGATATCGATGAGTGTCGTCAAGAAGTGCTTGCCCCGGAAGTCGAATTTAGAAATAGCCCAGGCCGCGCCGAGGCCAAAGATTGTATTGACGATGACGGCGACGACCGTAGCCATCAAGGTCAGGCGCAGGGCCGACAGGACGTACGGCGTCGTCAGGGCCTGGATGTAGAACTCCCAACCTTCGGCCAGCGAATTGACCAGGACCGACACCAGGGGGACGATGAGCATCACCACGACGAAGACGACGCTGATTGTGAGCAAGGCGATTTCCAGCTTGCTGTGTTTCATAATGGCTCCCCTCCTCTACTGGACGCGCCGGGCCTGATGGACCTGGATCATATTGATAGAAAACAAGGTGACAAAGGCGATGACCAGCATGGCCAAGGCAATGGCCGTAGCGCTGGCGTAATCGACGTAATTGAGCTTCTGCATGATGACGTAGGAAACGACCTGGGTGTGATGCTTGGCACTGTTGCCGGAAATATAGATGACGCTGCCGTATTCGCCGAGACCCCGGGCAAAGGCCAGGCCGAAGCCTGTCAGCAAAGCCGGCCGCAGTTCCGGGAAAATGATGCGCCGGAAAATGGTGAACGGCGATGCGCCGAGCATGCTGCCCGCTTCTTCATACGTCGGGTCGAGCTTTTCCAGGACCGGCTGGATGGACCGGACGACGAAGGGAATCCCGACGAAGACCATGGCGATGGTCAGGCCGATCTTGGTATAGGCAATCTGTATGCCGTAGCTGGCAAAGAAACTGCCGAAGAAGCCCGTATCGGAATAGAGTTTGGACAAGGTGATGCCGGCGACGGCCGTCGGCAAGGCGAAAGGCAGTTCGATGACGCCGTTCAGGAGGCGCTTGCCCGTGAACTCATAGCGTACCAGGACCCAGGCCAGGATAAAGCCGAAGACGCAGTTCACCAGCGCCGCCAGGACGGAACAGGAAATGCTGGTGATGAAGGCGTTGCGGATACCGCTGTTGGTGATGAGCTTGGCATAGTCATTGGCCGTCAGTTGCAGCGAATGGGCCAGGACTGACGCCAGCGGGATGAGGATGAGCAGGGACAGCATGGTGATGCTCATGCCCATGGTCAGGCCGAAGCCGGGAATAATCTGATTGCGCCCGCCAGAACGGGCAAAAAAGTGTTTCATCCGGCTCTCCTCCTATTCGTTGCCGTTGACATCGGCCATGATCTTGTCGAACAAGGCATCGTCGTTGAAGAATTTGACATACGCAGCCTCCCAGCCGCCGAAATCGCTGATCTTGGTCAATTTGACATGCAAGTCGAAGCGGTCGGCATAGCGCTGAAGGATGTCTGGATTGGACGGCCGGAACCCGTTCTTAGCCGCCAATTCCTGGGCCTCATCGGAATAAAGGTACTGCAAGTATTGGCGGGCCGCTTCTTCGTGGCCCTTGCGCCGGGCCTCGACGACAGCCACGCTGGGCTGGGCCATGATGCTGATGCTGGGCACGACGAGTTCGAACTTGTCGGGATATTCGCGCATCGAATAAAGCGTTTCGTTTTCCCAGGCGATAAGGACGTCGCCTTGTCCGTTTTCGACGAAGGTCGTCGTCGAGCCGCGGGCGCCGGAATCCATGACCGTGACGTTGCGGTACAAGTCGGTCATGAAGGCACGGGTCTTGATCTCATTCCCCCCGAAATGGTCAAGGCCCCAGCTCCAGGCGGCCAAGAAGTTCCAGCAGGCACCGCCGCTGCTCTTCGGGTCCGGCGTAATGACGCTGACCCCGGGCTTTACCAGGTCATCCCAGTCGCGTATCCCTTTCGGGTTCCCCTTGCGGACCAGGAAGACGATGGTCGACGTGTACGGCGCTGAATCGTTGGCGAAATCGCTTTGCCAGCCTTCATGGATGAGACCGGCTCTTTCGATGAGCGATATATCGTGGGCCAGGGCCAGGGTCACGACATCAGCCCGGCTCCCTTCGATGACCGACCGGGCCTGACTGCCCGATCCGCCGTGGGACTGGATGATGCGGATGTCCTTGCCGGTGGTCTCCCGATAGTGTTTCTGGAACAATTCATTATATTCTTTATATAACTCACGGGTCGGATCATACGAGACATTGGTCAGGGTCATCGTGCCGCCGCCATCGGCTGTATCGCTGCGCCCGCAGCCAGCCAATGCCCCCGCGGCGGCTAATACCGCTGTGAAAGCCAGTATAGCTATGATATGTTTTTTCTTCATGTTCTTTCCCCCTCTATACCGGCTGTATCTTTATTTCTTTACCCCTCGAATAAAGCCGTCGATAAGTAGCGTTCGCCGCCGTCCGGCAGGAGGACGACGATGGTCTTGCCTTCATTTTCCGGCCGGCTGGCCAGTTCCAGTGCCGCCTGCAGCGACGCGCCGGAAGAAATACCGACCAGGAGGCCGTCCGTCTTGGCCACTTCCCTGGCCCGGCCGTAAGCATCTTCATTGGATACGTCGATCACATCATCTACGAGAGACATATCCAATACTTTCGGGATGAACCCGGCGCCAATCCCCTGAATGGCGTGCGGTCCCGGCCGGCCGCCGTGCAGGACAGCCGAATCTTTCGGTTCGACAGCGACGATCTGGACGTCCGGCTTATGGCCTTTCAGGCCCTGGGCCGTACCGGTGATGGTGCCGCCCGTGCCGACGGAAGAAATGAAGATGTCTACCTTTCCGTCCGTATCGCGCCAGATTTCTTCAGCCGTCGTCTGCCGATGGATGGCCGGATTGGCCGGATTGTCGAACTGCTGGGGAATGAAGGCATTGCCGTAAGAATCCCTCAATTCTTCGGCTTTGCCGATGCTGCCGCGCATCCCCTCGATGCCCGGTGTCAGCACGATTTCTGCCCCCAGGGCCGACACAATCTTGCGCCGTTCCAGGCTCATCGTGTCAGGCATGGTCAAGATCAGGTGCAGCCCCTTCACGGCGGCGACCAAGGCCAGGCCGATGCCCGTATTGCCGCTGGTCGGTTCGATGATGACCGTATCCTGATTGATTTTCCCCTGACGGATCCCCTCTTCGATCATCGCCGCTGCGACGCGGTCCTTGACGCTGCCCAAGGGATTCATGTACTCCAGCTTGGCCAGGACCCGGGCCTTGAGGCCGTGCCGGGCCTGCCAATGAGTCAGTTCCAAAAGCGGCGTGTTGCCGATTAGTTCAGTCAAATACTTTGCCACATGCTCCATATACTCAGCTCCTTTTTGGCAAAAGAAAAGCGCCACCTGATACATGCAGATGGCGCTATAAATAGACGTATGCCCATGACTTCATCTGCCAGGTTGTTCCTGCTGGAATTGGCACCTTACCTACGTAGGTTGCCGCAGCGTCATCGGGCCAGTCCCTCGGCTGCTCTGGATGAATAGGTTTCGTATTGTATTGTCCTTATGAATGGTTGTACAATACGATCATATCGTACAACACATGATGGTCAAATTTTTTAAGTACCCCATGATAACATACCTCTTGATGACTAAGAATAAATGGCTTCCTATCGGAAACGTTACTGAGATTGTACACTTTACTCAGTACATTGTCAAGGGATTTTAAGCGAAAACTTTCACAATTTATAATTAAAACGTTATACTCTTGACTCTAAATAAGTATTTAACTTTATAAATTACATTTTTTATAAGTAAAAAGGGTCCGTTGCATATGCAACAGGCCCTTTTTAGGGGTTAGCCGTTAGTGTCTAACTGCTAATGGCTGATAGCTAACTGCACTCTGCGGGACGCCCTTTGGGCGTCCCCTACGAACTGCTAACTGCTAACTGCTGACACTCTCAATGCGTAGCCGTCGGCTGGGCGTCTTGGTGTGCCGTCTTATCGTCGGCGTGGATGAGTTCTTTGCCGCAGTGGTAGACGATGGAGACAGCCAGGACCATGAGGGCGATGGCCAGGACGAACTGCAGGCCTTCGATGAGGAGCGACCAGTTGCCCGAAGCGATCTTAATGATCAGGGCGTAAGCCGATTCGACGAGAGCCGTCATGGTGACGCAGAACATGACGACCATCGGGACGTAGAGCATGAAGCTCTTGCGGCCTGTCGTCTTGAGGAAGACCGTCAGGCAAATGAGGACCATGGCCGAGAGCAGCTGGTTGGCCGACCCGAAGAGCGGCCAGATGTTCATGTAGCCGCCGAGGCAGAGCAGGAAGCCGAAGAAGAGCGTGATGACCGTGGCGAAATATTTATTGACGCAGATTTTCTGGATCGTCGTCATTTCCTGCCCTTCATCGACGCTGAACAATTCCTGGAAGGACATACGGCCGATACGGCCGACGGCATCGAGGGTCGTCAGGGCCAGGGCAGAAACGCACATGGTCATGATGCAGGCAGCGGCGGTCTGGGACAGGCCGAACATGGTGAAGAAGCCGGCGACAGCGCCGGAGAAAATCTGGAACGGCGTACCCGAAGCGACGTGGCCGTTGGAAGCGGCGGCGCAGGCGATGACCAGGGATACGACGCCTAAGACCGATTCGACGCACATGGAACCGTAGCCGACGAAGACGGCATCCTGTTCCTTATCCAGCGTCTTCGACGACGTACCGGACGAAACGAGGCTGTGGAACCCGGAAACAGCCCCGCAGGCGATGGTGATGAACAGGATCGGGAACAAATCCTTGCCGCCGACAGAGAAGGACGTGAAGGCCGGCATGTTCAGCGTCGGCTGAGCAATGAAGATGCCGATGACACCGCCGGCGATCATCATGAGCAGCAGGAAGGCGCTGATATAGTCACGCGGCTGTTTCAAGAGCCACATGGGCATGATGGACGCAAAGAAGATGTAAGCGAAGATGATGTACAGCCAGGTCATGCGGTCCAGATAAATCGGCAGGTCGATGCCGACGTAGAGCATGGCGATCAAGAGGACGATAGCAATGACGAAGCGGACTTTTTCGCTGGGGTTGAACTTCTTGATGAACAGGCCAAAAGCGATGGCGACGAAGATGAACAACATGGAAATGGAAGCGGCAGCGGCATTGGGCAGGACCATGGAACCATCCTTGGCGAAGCCGTTGAAGGTCGTAGCGACGATATCGCCGAAAGCGGCGATGACCAGCAGGCTGAAGACCCAGCAGAAGAGCAGGAACAGGCGGCGGCCCGTCGTGCCGATATACTTTTCGATGAGGACGCCCATAGATTTGCCGTCATTCTTCATGGACGCATAGAGAGCGGCAAAATCCTGGACAGCGCCGAAGAAGACGCCGCCGATCATAAGCCATAAGAAGGCCGGCAGCCAGCCGTACGCGGCGGCGATGATCGGACCCGTGACAGGGCCGGCACCAGTAATGGACGAGAACTGATTGGCAAAAACCGTGAATTTCGAAGACGGCGTATAATCCTGACCGTCTTCCAGGCGATGAGCCGGCGTCAGGGCGTTGGGATCGATGCCCCACGTCTTGGCCAGCCACTTGCCGTAGAACCGATAGGCTACCGCCAAGATGACGATAGCACAGGTGACTAAAACAACACCATTCATATGAATACCTCCTACAAAAAATATGCTGCAGAGGATGCGCGAAGGTACGCAGGATACAATAAATGCAGTAAATGAATAACAAAAAGCTCTGCTATGACTTTTTCGCTCGCCTCTGTACCTGTAGGTATATCACGATTAAAATGGCCTGTCAAATATACTATTAAGTCATCGTCGGCGTTTTACTTATATTTTTTAAGTATAAAAAAGAGATTAAACGTTATGATTCCGTTTAATCTCTTTAACATCTTACATGCCTTTATGACAATGATTTATATTTTATGGATTTTAATTTTTTTACTCATCAATGGCCGGATACACTGGCCTGGCTCGTCGGACCGGCCTGGCTGTGCTGGGCCGCGCGCGGACGGCGTACCCGTTTCTTCCGGGCAGCGGCTTTTTTGGCATTGGCCTGAAAATTGGCGACAATCGTCCGGGCCAGCCAGCCCATGAGACAGCCTGTCAGCAAGATCTTGACAGCCAGCAAGTCCCACGTCGTCGATAATAACAAGGCCAATACGACAAAAATAGACGTAACGATCGTTTTATTCATGAACAAACACATCTCCCCTATCGATATACAAAAAATTCATTACATTAACTTTAATTATATACTTTTTTCATGAATAAGGCAAGATTAGGCCTGCCCCTTGAATTTATGGATGAGCCCCGTGCGGTGGGTCACGCCGAAGCAGTGATTTTGTAAACTATCCCGGTATACATGGGCCTTTTGGGCATGGTATACTTATAAAAAACGTATAGTGTGAAAGGATGCATCCATGAAAAAGAACGCTTTTCAGCTATGGAAAACAGCCGCCTGCCTGACCGCGGCCGTACTCATCCCCCTCGGCCTGTCGGCGTTATCGCCAGCCGCCCCGGAAAGGCCTGTGGAAGAGACGGCGCCCTTGGAGGAGCAGGAAATCCCGGTTACGGAAAAAAGCACGTATCCCTATATCGAAATCCACGGCGACTACCGCTGGCTCTGGGGACGGGGCCAGTTCCGTGCCGATAGTTTTCCTGCGCCCAATAAGGTCCGCCGCCATGATGAACGGGTCTACCTGGCGACGCGCCGCCTGCGCCTCTTCCCCTTCGTCCACTTTGACGAACAGACGTCGCTGCGCACGCAGCTCGAAGACCTGCGCAACGATAAAGAGCCTGACGCCAACCATCACTTATATCTCGGCCGCCTCTACGTACAGCACGAACAAGACCGGCTCAAAGTCGAAGCGGGCCGGTTCAACTACTATCTCCTGGACGGCAACGTCATCGACAAAAAAGTCGACGGCTTGCGCCTGCGCCTGGGCCAGCGGAATGACAATCTGGGCAGCCTGACCTTCTTTGCCGGCCGCACGACGGGCGCTGACGACAGGCATCGCCAGCGGGGTTGGAGCCTGCTCCACAGCAGCCAGTACGGCCGGCTGAAAAGCGACGCAGCCTATCTCGATTTCCACCGCATCCAGTCCCTGCCGCCGTCAGGGCCGAGCCGGGCCGGCACGGGCTTTGACCGGCAGCGCATCGCCGAATGGCGCCTGATGTATGAGCTGACGCCGAAACTCACAGCCAGCCTGGACCTGCTCCAAGCCTGGGGCCGCCACGGCGCCGATGGCTATGATACGACCGATTCAGGCTTCGTCGCCGCCCTGACCTATGGTCATCTCGACGAGCGGCAAAAAGGTTCGTATGAAGCCTGGATACGCTATTACGACCAGCCGTCGGCGTCTATCCTCTACCATACCATGGACGGCGATACGACCTTCTTCCGCCGCATGGACTTTCGCGGCTGGGGCGCCCGTCTGGATTACATCGTCTGTCCAGGCCTGGACTGGGCCATCGAAGGCTTTTCCCTAAAGAACCGTCACGACACGGTCTGGACGGGAGACTTCCGGGAAACGGTCATCGGCACGAGCCTGACGGCTTACTTCTGACGGGACGGGGCATAGCCCTTATCGGCGGCTTCAACTGCCAGGCCGATCAGGCTTTTGTGGCCCGTCTTGCTGAGCATATTGCTGATGTGGAAGCTGACCGTCCGCTTGCTGATCTGCAGTTCATCAGCGATTTCCTGATACGACAGGTTCTGACAGACCAGGCGGAGGATATCCAGCTCCCGGTCCGTCAGGCTGATATGGCAGGCCCCAAAGGTCACTTTTTCCCGTACATCCGGGAACAGGTGCTCCCCGGCCAGGGTCCGCTCCAGGCAGTCGATGAAATCACGGGCGGCACTCTCTTTGTAGATGAAGCTGTCTGCCCCAGCGTCGCGGGCCATTTCAATAAAGCTTACATCCTGGAACCCGGTCATGATGATAACCTTCTGGCCGGGGTATTTCTTTTTCAGGCGCCGCGTCAAAGCGATGCCGCTGTTCTTCCCTTCCATGCAGATATCCAGGAGGACGGCGTCGGGCCGGAACCGGTTGCAAGCCGGTTCGACGAGTTCCGAAAAAGACAGGGTACTGACGACTTCAATATGCCGCTGGCCTTCAAATATTTTCTTCAATCCTTCAAGCAAGATTTTTTGGTCGTCTACGATGATCAGTCGGATCATGGTTCTCCCCCATTTCTACAGTAATGATAAAGTGCGGTGTCTTGGTCAGCGTCAGACGGCCGCCTAACGCCCGTACCCGTTGCTCCATAGCCTGCAGGCCCGTACCGGTCTGGATGGGGCCCGGACAGCCCTGGCCGTCGTCGGCAATGACTAAAGCAGGCTGCCGGCCGGTACCGAAGGTCACGGCAATCGACCGGGCCTGGCCGTGGAGCAAGGCGTTGGTCATGGCCTCGCGGATGATGCGCACGAACTCCCCGGCCCGCCGGGTATCGGCAGGCAACATCCCTTCTACCGTCACGGCGATGCCCAAGTTGCGGTACGTCGTCACCAAGGCATCTAACCGTTCTTGCGGATTGGCCACGGCATCACGCCGCAAATCGGACAGGACATCTTCGACGAGCGGCAGGATTTCGCCGTAATCGCTGACATTCGGGTTATTCAGGAGCTGCTGCAAGATAGTGATGCGCTGACCCAGGAGGTCGTGTATCTTATAGCGGAGGCTCTCCGTCGTCTGCCGGGTCTGAAGGGCTACGAGGCCGTCGAGGACGTCTTTCATTTCTTCATTGCGCTGTTCCAGGACAGCGTTCTTCTGGGCCAGTTCCCGGTTCAAGCGATGAAGGGCCGTCACATTGGCTGCCGTAATCTGCCAGCCCGACTGGCGGCGGAAGCGGATAGGGCGCCGCTGCAAGAGCCAGGCCTGGCCAGAATCCCAACGAAAGAGCAGATCCCGGCCCTGGCGTTCCATAGAAAGGCCGGGGCGATTGCCACAAAAGGGCAGGAGATGCCAGAAGATGTTGGCATTGCGGACGACTGTGCCGACGAGCTGTTCCATGACGGCATACATGGTAAAGTTGACCAGCACAGGCTCGCCCTTTTCCCAGCTGATGAGGATTCCTTCATCAAGGCAGTCTACGGCCGTCTGGATGGAGCGGGCCGTCAGACGTTGCTGATACTGGTTGTAAGTCCGTGGAAAGATGCGGATCAGGCGCCAGGCCAGACAAACCAGGGCCAGGACCAAAGAGCCTGGCAGCCAGGCATCGAAAACGGGCAGCAACAGGATAGACGCTGCCAGAACCCAGAGGCTGCCTGCCTGACGGTCATGAATCCAGTACACAGCACCTGCCGTTCCGGCCAGGGCGGTGCTGTAGCGCCAGAAATCCGTCGCTTCGTCGTAGACGATACCACTCAGGCTGTCCGTGTAGACTTCATACAAAATAGTCGCCACCGCCATAAGCAGGAGCAAGCTGCTCCCTTCCAAGCATTTGCGGCCGAGCTGGCGAAACTGGGCCTGCGGCATGAGGTAATAATAGAGGACGCTGTTAGCTAGGAAAAGACAGAGAATCACACCGATGAACAGGACGACGACATACGTCGGCAAGGTATAGAGATTAACCATGGTCCCCCTCCTTTCCCACACAGACAGTCAGCCGCCGGCCATAGCCTGTATCGTCACAGTCCACGGCGACGTCATAAGCGGCCAGGCCTTGCCACACAGGCAGCCAGTCTTCGCCTTCGGCCTGTTCCAAGACCAGGGAAAAGATCCAGTCCTTCTCCGATTCCCGGAACTGGCAAAGCCAATAGGACTCGCCCTGGGCCAGGGCCGCTTCGCCGGCTTCTTCAAAGACATCGTACAAGGTCAGGGCTACCGACGCCGGCAGTCTCCCTGACAGGTCGAAACCGACCCGTCCCTGGAGGCCGGCCTGGTCCAGGTACCGCTGCGATTCCTGCAGGGCCAGGAACAATTCCCGGGCATCGAGGGTCCCGTCTTCCCGTCCCCGCAGCAGGAGGACACAGCGCTTTTTCAGATAACAGGCCAAAACGTGGAGCCGGCAGACGACGGCATCCGTATCGGGACCGGGGCGGGCCGTCTTGAGATAGGTCAGGCGTTCTTCGATAGCCGGGCGCTTCTGAGCAATGATTTCTTCCAACTCCCTATAGATGCGCTGACGGACCTGACGGTCCACGGCTTGGCGGCGGATGGCACCCGCTCGGCAGCGCAGTTCATATGACCGGGTCAGGGCCCGGTTGACACGGCGCAGGGCGGCCTGTTTTTCCCGCAAAGGGCGGATATCCCGATACCAGCGGACCCAGCCGCCGCGGATGGGCATGGCCTGGGCTTCCCAGTCGGTCTGCACTTTGCGCTCCACGTCATGCGAAGCATAGCAGACACGGCCCCTATCGTCGTAGAGCTGCATAGCCAGGTTAGACTGGCGAAAAAATTCGACATAGCCTTCATTGGCCGGAACGAACCGCCCTTTAGTGACGATTTCCAGCCAGACCAAGGTACAGATGACCGTCGTCAGGACCAATTCGGAATGAAAGATATTTAGCAGTCCCCAGGCGTAGCCGACAACATAGCCGCCATACACCAGGGTACAGGCCAGGGGCAGGACCAGCCGCCAAGACGGGCCTACGCGCTGGCGCAGGGATGCATAACAGAGAGCGCCGTTGACGGCTAAGAACTCGGCTCCATAGGACAAGGCCAAGAGAAAATATAAGGGACCATAGCCATGGTTGCTGTCCGCTACGACGACACCGGCGGAAAAGGTAAAGGCCCATTGGTGGAAATCATTGGTCACGACAGCAACTGCCAGGAGCAGATTCCCCACAAAGACGGCCTTCAGCCATGACGGACAAGGACGGGTCAGGCCGATGTGAGAGGCGACATAGCCAATCCAGACCAACAGGGAAATGAGGATCCCGTAAAAGAGATAATAACTATACCAGCTCCAGCGAATCCCATCAGCCCAAAAAACGGGAAAGCTCAATTTGAAACAGCGGAGCAATATCCAGGCACAGAGAGTGATGATGACGCCGAGATAGGCCTGGCGGACAGGCGGCTGCAGGACCTGGCGCCGCAGGCGGCATCCCCAGAGGATGGTCAGGAACAAAACAGCCATATACCAAGTCAGGTAGTTCGTACCCGTCAAGACGGTAGGCTGGTAACGCTTGAAAAGGCGGTAATCGATTTGTCGGGAAATCTTGTCAGCTTCTTGGAAAAGCGTTTCGTTGTCTGAAATGTATTGGCTTGGAGATGGTGGAATCAGGGCGTAACCTTGAGATGTTAACATTTCCGATAACTTATAGTCATCCAAAGCCAGTGGGCGTTTAGCTAGCAAGCCTTTCTGAAACGATAAGGTCCCTTCAACGGGGACGACAAGATGAATAGGTGCTCCCCGACGCTGCCACTGCCGGGCTTGGTAATCAAAGAGGACCCATACCTGGGCCGGCAAGTACTGCGGTCCTTCTGCCATCTGCAAACGCCCTTGTTCCTGGATGCGCTGCAACAGGTCCATCCCAGCCTGGCCAGACAGATTCCCGTCCAGGCCATAGCTCATGGCTTGCATAAAAAAGAGCGACTCCGGTTCATCGGCCGTCAGCGCCAATGACACCGGTGCCGCTGCCAGGCTCTGCCAGCCTGTGATAGGAAAAGGACAGGTATCGGCTACGGCCAGGACGACCGTCGCCGTATAGTGGGGATACCAATAATAAGGAACCTGGCTATTCTGCTGTAAGACCGCGGCCTGGACGTCGTAGGCCTCGATGGCCAGGACATCCTCTTCAGACAACCGGCGCAACAGCTGGGACGAAGGCTGGCCCTGCACCTCTTCCCCTGCCAGTTCCGTCAAGGTCCGGCCATAAGCCTGGCCATGGTCGTGATCATACAAAAGGACCGCCCCAGGGACTACGGTAAATGCCAAGAGCCAAAAGAGACAGCAAAGACACACCAGCCTGCCCAGTTTCTCCACCTCCGTCACCTGCCTCTCCGTACACATAACCGTTGCTTTTTATTAATTATAACATAAGACAGCTGAATAGACAAAAAGGCGCTGTCGCATGAAGACAGCGCCTTTTTGAGTATTAAGTTTGCAGTTTGTAGTTTTTAGTGAATGGTTTTAAATTTAAAGCCATCTTCTACAAACTCCGTCCTTATTTCTTGACGCGGACACGCTGTACCGTCGGCGTGCCGTCTTTATCTTGATGAATCGTATCGATGCGGATATAGGACAGTTCATTGCTGAATTCGCGAGCCAGGCGGTTCATTTCCGGATCCGTATGGCCAAGTCCTTTTTCCATCAGGCGATAGACGATGGCTGCAAATTCATAGCGGGTCATCATCTGGTTACCCTTGAACAAGCCATCGGGATATCCTTCGAGGATACCGTTGCCAGCCAGTTTGCTGACGTATTCGTAAGCCCAGTGGTTATCGGCTACATCGGGGAAGAGCAGGCTCTTATTGGGATCGATAGCCAAGTGGTGCATTCCCTTGAGCTGGGCGATTTCAGCCGCCTGGTCTGCCAAGACCTGCCGCAGGTCGCGGATTTCCTTGGCCATAGCGACACGGGAGTTGGAAACATGGTTGCCGCGGCCAATTTTCAGGCTGACGCCGGCATTGATCATGTTTTCACCGCCGCCGAAACTGCCGCCGATGCTGAACATAGTGTCTTCATTAGGCCGATAGATGACACATGACATAATTCAACAACGCAACTGTCATGACAGATAAAAAGGCAAAAAAAAGACTGCCCCATGATGGGCAGAAGCCTTCATGGGACAATCCCTTACCGTTAGGGCAGATCCAGGCGATAGAGGTGCTGGACGTTCTGCTGACGATTGTAAATGGTGAAATAGACGTGGTTCGTTCCGTCCGTGGTAATGGCATCGGGCGTGTAGACCTGGTCGTCAATCTGATAGGTGATATCTCCGACAGCAGCACCGGTCTTTTTATTGAAAATGCGGAACAGGCCCCGTCCGGTAAACACGACATAGTCCTGAGTCACTACGATAGGTCCGCTGGCGGAAGCTTTCTGCATTCCTTCAGCCAGGCCTGTATTTACTTCAAAGGAACGCAGTTCCTTGCCATCCGGGTCAAAAGCATAAACCGGTTTCGTCCATCCCGTGCCATTGTTCGAACCATTACGGGCCGTCCACTGCATATAGAAGCCGTCTGTATCGGCTGCAATCAGCTTGGGAGCGACTTCGTCTTTAGCAGCCTTGCGCTGGTCTATATAACCAAAGGTAGCCAGCAGCAGTTTGGGATTCGAAAAGCCGTCTTTCGTGAGCGTGCCCCGCGTGATGCCGGCCGTCGCACTGGCCCCTTCGCGATCGAAATAGACCGTATCACTGCCGTAGACAGCCTGGAGGGAACCTTCCCGGTTGCTGCTCAAGGCCGCCTGGTGGACAGCCGAACCGTCATAGATGCCCTGGACATGATTGCCCTGGCAAAAATAGACGTTCTGGCCGTTCGTCGTCAGCCAGGACCGTTTCATCAGACCGATTTCCTGTCCAGCCGAGAGCTTGTCGCCTTTCATCGGGAATTTCCAGAGATGAGCATCGTCTTCCCCTTTCTCCTGAGTCGGAGCATAGACCGCATCCGCTGTTACGGCCAAGCGAGAATTGACGAAATGAGGCAGCTCAGTGCCCGTCAATTCATAGAGCGGTACGTCTTTGCCAGCCAGTTTAAGTGTCTGGATGGCTTCCATCTTCACGGCATCTGCTTTCGGTGATTCCGGTGCGTTACTGCCACATCCGGCCAGGGAAGCGGCAAAAACGATGCCTGCCGCCACTAGCGAAAGAAGCCGTTTGGTCATCATCTGATTCATCGAAAATACCTCCTTTTCTATAGCCGTCACACAGCTACTGTTTACGGGCCGACGATAATCCGTCCCTGTCCGGCCGGGTTGCCATAGTCAGCAGCCAGGGTGTCCCCCTTATGGGAGAGATACTCTACCAGAGCCTCGACGTCGGACAGGCCCGTATCTTCCAACAGGATGCCGCCTTGCAGGCTTGTCTGTCCATCGCCGCCATGGCAGAGGACGTAAGCCGTACCGCCGACGCGGTAGTCTTCATCGGCCTCGATGACCTTGCCGTTGACCTGGACGTCTTTGACCCGCCGCGGGCCGGCCACTTTGACGAAACGGCCCTTATCGTCGAGGACGACGGAACTGGGAATCGCCGGATCGATGCGGTAAGTCAGGCCGGACACCTGCAAAAATCCGCCAAATTCCTGAGGATACCGCGAAGCCCCCATTTCCAGGGCATCGAGGAGCTGCTGGCCCGTTACGCTGCAGACGACGAGCTGATTGGAAAAGGGAAAGACCCGGTATAACGATTCATAGGTCACAATGCCGGCTGATAGCGGGGCCCGGAAGGAACCGCCGTTCAGGAGCGCCACATCCGTATGCAGCCGGTACCGGATGGCATCGACTGCTAAATCGGCCAAGTTCGTTTCCCCGTTCCGGACGCGCCGCTGACCCTCGATATCGGTCACGAAATCCACAGGCAGCGTGGCAACCGGCTGCTGGAGTTGTTCCCGGACGACAGCCATTTTGCGCTGTACGACGGCTTCTGTCGCCGCATCGGCCCCGTCCAGCTGGGTCACTAATTCGCCCCGCACGTGGCCGTAGTCATCGATGACCAATTTGCCGACAGACTGGAACTTCGTTCCCGTCTGTGCGATGAGGACGGGCTGACCTTTGCGGTTCTTGACCAAGCGTTCATATTGTTCATGGGAATGACCATCGATGATGGCCGCCACTTTCTGCGTATGTGCAGCCAAGGCCTCGCTGGTCCAGACCGGGAGCGACCCATTCTGACCTAGATGCGTGACCAGGATAATCGTCCGGGCCCCTTCGTCCCAAGCCTGGTCGATGGCCTTTTGGACTTGTTCATAGAGTTTCTGTCCTGTCGCATCTTCTGAAAATCCGTAGATGAACTGTCCCTTATCGTCCTGGAAGTAACGGGGCGTCGAAGAAATCAGGGTCTGCGGCGTCGTCACGCCGATGAAGGCCGCCTTTTTCCCGCCGTCATAGGCCACCATCTTATAGGGCGGAAAAACGGTCTTCCCCGTTCGCAGATCTACCAGGTTACAGCTGTAATAGCCGCCAGCAAGCTGCGGTGCCAGTTCCAGCAGGCGTGCTACGCCATAGTCGAATTCATGATTGCCGGGAATGGCGAAATCATAGCCGGCGACATTCATGATGTCGATGACGGCCTGCCCCCGGGTCAGACTTCCCAGAGGTTCGCCCTGGATGGCATCGCCTGCATCGACGAGCTGCACCGTATCGTCAGGATTCTTCATCAGGTCCTTTTTATACTGGGCTAGCTGGGCATAGCCCAGCTGATTCTCCACGCCACAGTGGACATCGTTGGTGTGTAAGACGACGAGATCGGCCCGGACCTGGCCCAATCCCTGCAGGGCCAGGCAGAGGGCCAGGACCAGCCAATATCTTCTGCTAAAAGCCATCCCATTCCCTCCTTCTTAATAGACTTTTAATACATATCTCGTGAATGATAGGGATTATCCAAAGCCTTCTTTACGACCCATATAGATGTCATAGCTGTCCTGGAGCATCCATTCGACGATTTCCGTACGGCCTACCCAGGGGCCGGCTGCCGTTTCAGGATGCATGGTGAACCAGGCGATGTTATGTTGGAAGACATGCCGGTAATACCATTGCTTGCTTTTCAAGGTTATCCCCCGGCGCTGCGGGTCTACTTCATAGACGACGGGAACGTTTTCCCCCTTCTGGGCCCGCGTCAGGATTTCCAGCAGGCCGTTACCGTCGAGGTCGGTGACGGCAAATTCCTTTAAGGGGTTCCCGTCCATCGGGTAAATGGTATCCCAGCATCGCGTAAAAACGTGAATCTGCTGGGCCTCATCAGAATCCAGGCGCACGGACCGGTAAGGGGCACCTTCACAGGCTGAGGCACTGGTGCCGATCAGGCAGGCTGCCATCAGCATGAGCAGTATTTTTTTCCCATATCTCATAACGAACCCTCCTCATAAGCCGGCTTAGAACTTCCCGCCGCCACCGCCGTGATTCTCGTCGGTACTGTCGTTGCGACCCGATTTTTTCGCTTTGGCTACGCGGGATACATTCATGAACAGGAACGTATCTTCCTTTTCCGTAAGGTCGAAGCTGTTCTCATCGAGGTAGGCCGACGCCGCCAGGGCCGGTGCGACATTGCTCATGGTGCTGATGAGATAGCGCCGGATGAGGAAGCCGCCGCCGATGCCGAGGGCCAGGGCGATGAGCAGCGCCGTCCAACTGAAGGCGTCATGCGGATCATAGGCCTTGCCATTGGCTTCATAATAGGCCAGCAGTTCACCGGACTCCAAGGCATAGGCTTTGAAAGCCTCGGCATATTTCTTTTCTTTCAGCAAGGGCAGGAATTTCTCTTCCAAGACGGGAAGGCTGCCTTTATCGCTGATGCGCTGGCGCATGGCTTTATCGGTGGCTACGTAATAGTCCCGCGTATCCATCGCCAGGACCAGGACCATATTGCCGTTCTTCCCGTCTGTATAGGTGCTGTCCAGGAGCTGATTGGCATAGTCGCCGATTTTTACTTTATTCGTCGTCTTGACGGTGACGACGGCCAGGCGCACGCCGTATTTCCTTTCAATGTTGCCGAGTTCATTCAGCACGGCAATGCGTTCACTTCCCTTCAGGAGCTGGGCCCCGTCAGCCAGACTGGACGGATTGGCGGCCAAGACATTCATCGCCAGGAAGAACAGACAGGCCAGGAACAGCAGACTCTTGGTTACATATCCTTTCATGGCTATCCCTCCTTACACGAACCACTTGGCAATGAAGTAGAAAATCGTCGTCAAGATTAAGGCACTGCCGGCCCAGTACAGGTTGGCCCTGGCCTTGTCATAAGGCAGGCTGCCGACCATCTTGCCGGTCTGGCCGTTCATCATGAACGTATACGGCTGGTCCTGGTAACGCGTCGTCAGGATCCACACGGGCGCCATGGCATAGGACACAGCCCCTTCATCTTTGCTGATGACATCTTCTTTGAGTTCTACCCGGTCATAGCCTTCGACGGTATCTTCGAGGACGCCGAGGGCGCTCTGGCGGACCCGTTCGTCCGCACGGGGCACGGCGGCTTCGGCATCGACGTCGTATTTATCGGCCAGATAACCCGTCAGATAGGCGCTGCTGAAGGGAACCAGGTCGTGATAATCGTAAGGCTCGATGCTTTCCATATAGGTATCGTCCATCTTCTGGCTGCCGTCGACGGGAATACGCTGGAAGCGCATGGTCCCCTGGCGGTCGCAGCGGTAGACGCTGGTTTCGGTCACGGTTTCATCATTCGTTTCATAGACCGTATCGGTCTCAGCCCGGAATTCGGCCGATGCTGTCACATCAGAATCGAAGAGCCAGAAAGGCACGTACATGGCCTGGATGGCTTCGACGCGGTTATTGGCCGTGAAGGCCTTGGGCAGAAGCCGTTTGCCCTTATAAAATTCTTTCAAAGCGGCTACGGCCTCGTCTTTCGTCTTTTTAAAGGGGATGACGAAATCCGGCTTGAGCATCCCCGAAAAACGGCTGGGGATCATGGTCGGGTTGCCGCAGTAGCAACATTCCGTCGCCATCGTATTGCCATCGCTGACCAGCTCAGCGCCACAGGAGGAACAAGTGAAGGTCTGCATCTGGGCTGCTTCGTCTTCGCCCCATTCACTGCCGGCATCGGCCGTATCCCACTTGGCTTCTTTCGCCGCCTGGGCTTCGGCAGCCAATTTTTCCTGTTTGGCAAAGAGTTCTTCGATCTTGGCGACTTCAAATTCCGTATCGCAGTACGGACAGGTCACTTTTTCCGACCCCGGCGCAAAGGCCAGGGGGCCGCCACAGTTCGGGCATTTATAGCCTACGGAAGTATTGGCCATAAGCTCACCTCATTTCTTACGCTATTGTTGATCGTGCTCGTCGAAAGGATCGCCGCACTGAGGGCAGAATTTCGGCGGATGATGCGGATCCGGCGGCTGCCAGCCGCACTTGTCGCACTTGAAGAGCGGTGCGTCAGCCGGCTTCTGAGTCCCACATTCCATGCAGAACTTGCCCTGATTGACAGCGCCGCACTTGGGACAGGTCCAACCCGCTTCCGGCGCTTTCCCTTCGGGCTTGGCCTTACCGCAGTTCATACAGAATTTCCCCGTATTGCCAGTCTGGCCGCAGTCGCAGTCCCACGTATCGGCCGGCTTGGGTTCCGGTTTCTTCGTGCCGCAGTTCAGGCAGAATTTGCCCAGGTTTGCCGTGCCGCATTGCGGGCAGGTCCAGCTGCCTGCCTGTGCAGCTACGCCCCGTTCTGCTTCGGCCTTCACTCGGGCCATTTCAGCTTCTAACTGCTGATGGTCCATCAGTCGTTGCCGCCGTTCCATCAGCTCCTGCTGCTGAGCCATCTGCTGATACATGCCGGCACCGGCATTGCCGGCCATATTCATATTCATGAAGCCGAAAGCCGCGCCGCCACCGCCTTCATTCTGAGCCGCCATGCGCAGGGAATCGCTGGTGGCATCGGCCATGGCACCCATAGCCAGCGACGGATCCGACAGGGTCTTGCCCATCTGTACTTTCTGGATCTTCGCTTCATCTTCTTCATTGGCCTTGATGCTGTTGATGCCGAAGGATACGATTTCCAGGCCGCGCAGTTCCCGCCAGCGCTTGGACAGGACTTCATTCAAGGCGTCGGCGATTTCAAAGGTCCGCCCCGGCAGTTCGACGTAGTCGATGCGCTGAGCACTGAGCTTGGCAAAGGCCGGCTGCAGGGCGTTGAGCAGTTCCGATTTCAGCTGGCTGTCGATTTGGCTGCGTTCATACCGGTCAGCGACGTTGCTCGCTACGTTGGTATAGAACAGGACCGGGTCGACGATACGATAACTGTATTCGCCGAAACAGCGCAGGCGGATCAAGAGAATCTGACCCGTATCGGGGTCTTTCATCTTGAACGGGACTTCCTGCGGCGTGCCGTACTTATTGCCGATGAGCTCTTTCATGTTGAAGTAGTAGACCCGCTGGTCCTTGCCCGTATCGCCGCCAAAGGTGAAGCGTTCCTTCATCTGGCCCCACATATCCCGGAGCCCCTGTTCGAGGCCTCCCGTAAAGATGGACGGTTCTGTCGACATATCGTAGATATATTCGCCCGGTTCGTTGCAGACGTCGACGACCTTGCCCGATTCGACGATCATCATGCACTGGCCGTTGTTGACGGCAATCTTCGAGCCGTTGGAAATGATATTGTCTTCGCCGCTCGTATTGGAACTGCGGCCGCGCGAACTCGTCTGCTTCTGCCCTTTCATCATGAGGATGTCAGGGGGCATACTATCACAATAGAAAAATTCCTTCCACTGGTCAGCCAGGACACCGCCGGCTGCTCCCATTGCCGCTTTGATCAAACCCATAAGACTACCTCCTTTTTGTAACGATTCTTGTAAAATTCTTTTCTTGCTTATAGGATAGCTTATTTCAAAAAAAAATCACCTGTATTTTACTACAGGTGATAGATATAAAATATACATAGCACACGGCCATTTTGCCTTTAGTTATGCTGTTCAATCATTATTTGATTTTATTGAGCTGCGCTGCCAGTTCTTCTGCCGACGGGTCGCCGTTGACCGGCGTCATGATGTTCTGCGGCCCTAAGTAGAGCGTACCGCCAGATGCCGTAGCCGGCTGCTTGCTGTGGCCGTTCTGATACGCGGCAGCCAGGTTGCCCAGGACGAAATAGGACCGTTCGGCACTGCTCATGCTGTACGTGGCGGCAGGCTTGATGAATTTCTTGCCATTGACGTAGACTGTACCGTCTTTGACGCTGGCATGTTTGCCGCTCATTTCATAGAGCTTTTTAGCGTAACTGTCGCGCCTTTCCTGATGGGACGGATGATCCGACGGCGAGAAGATTTCCCCGACGAAGTCGCTCGTGTTGTCGCCATATTTTTCCATGACCCGCTGCCAGATGGCGGCCGTCGCGCCGGGATTATAGCCGGCCCCGGTGATATAACCGAAGGACAGGTTGTCCGCTTCCCATTCGGCAGCCCGGTCGATGTGGACCGTCTCGATTTGGTTGCTGATCGTATTGAGGATGAGGTTGTTCAGGCCGGAGCCGCCAATCGTGTCGGCCAGGACCATCTTGCCGATTTCAACATTGACCTTCTTCTGCGTCGAATTGGCGACGTGGTGTTTCTGCCCATGGCCCATTTCGTGGCCCAAGACGACGGCGATTTCATCATCGTTGCTGACCAGGTCGAACATGCCCTTGTTGACGATCATGACGTGGCCCATGGTGCAGGCCGCGTTGAACGTCTTGTCCGGGCTGACATACCAGCGGTAGGGCAAGGTCTTGATACTGGAGTCCGTCTGGGCGATGCTGTGGCTGAGGCGGTTCATGATGGACGCCAACCGTTCATTATAATACTCATTATCGAGGACGCCGGTCCGCTTGGTGACGGCCTGGTAAATCTCGTTCTGCCCTTCCTTGGTCGTATCGTAGTGCTTGATCTGCTTGCTCAGTGCCGACTTCACCTGGAGGCCGCCGATGACATCGGTAATGAGGTCTGCCTGGACCGGCTGGACCGGCACGATACCCATAGGCAGTGAAACTGCGGCCATGACTGCCACACAGGCAGCAGCTGCTTTTTTCTTCATGTTCATAAAAATCACCCTTCCCCTGTAACGGAAATCTATACTTTCATTATACAAGGAAAGGGTGGACTTGCAAAGCCTAATGAGCCGTCAATTCTTCGTAGTCGACTTCTTCGCCCTTCTTTTCGCGGACGACGACTTTTTCTTCAGCCAAATGAGACTGATGAGGTTAGGAATTGTACCATTTTATATTTTATATTTAATATGTAAAGTGTCAAACGTTTAATTGATTTAAATCTCGTAAATTTGGATTACCTTTCCCTCTGTCATATCCAGGCTGTTGATCTTTCCCAGTACATTCTGGAAGGTGCAGTCAAGTAGTTCCAACCGGGAATGATTCACTTCAAAAAGTGAGAGATTCGTGCTGGTGTCTTTGAAAGTGGTCCGGACGATCTTTAGATTCTGGCACTCTGTGGCACTGACCAGACCATAGGTACAGCCGCGGATTACGCTGTCCCTAAGGAGGATGTTTTTGCATCTCCGGGCTTCGCACCCATAAGTCCCGCAACCGTACAGATCCAGGTGATCCAGACTGGCATCTTTCACCTGTTCCAGATTCAGCACAGCTCCGGTACAGTGGCCTTCTTGCTGGATATGCCCGAACCGGAGATGAGCCAGCCGAATTTGCTGGCAGTTCAGGAATTTAAACACCGAGGAATAGGGGTCCTCCGTGACGATTTCTGCCGTGATGGCCTCGGTATCCTGTCCCCGGATGGTCAAATCCTGGAATCCGGCCAGTTCCAGTTCATGATAGACCCGGTACAGCCCCGGAGGACTGATGGGATTCCAGGCGAAGTTGTGAATCACCGGGTCCGCAAAGGGTCCCCGCAGCCAGGCAGACAGGTTGTACTGGCCCGGTGCCAAGATGATTTCCGTATGGTCACCAAGAGCCTCCATCATTTCCCTTACATTGTGGACCAGGACAGTTCTCCGGGCCCCCAGCGCCGTTGGGGCCATCATCATGACCAGCAGCAGGGTCAGAAGGGCACATCGCAGCAGCCCCGTCCATTTCGTCTTGCCAAATTGTTTCATCATCTGTCACCTCCGAGAATACCATGCCTATGAATAGCTAACGCTTGACCTTCCCTGCGGCCGTGACCCGTGCCTTCCCTTCTACATCCACACGATCTTTGCCGTAACGGGCCAAGGACTTCCAGGACAGTTTTTTCACCTTGTTCCTCAGCTTCTCTTGGAGTTTACCGAACTGATCCATCGTCATATCTTTTTTCTCTGACAAGGTGATGTCCGGGACTCCAAAGGTATTCCAGTACACTTCCATTTTCTCTACAGCCGGATCCCAATGGGTAAAATAATAGCTTTCACACACCAGGTTCCCATTCCCGTCCAGATGGTATTCTCCCAGTATGGAAAGGCTGGCACCCCCGGATCCCTGGTTCAGGAACCGTCCGTTTCCCAGATAGTACCAAGCGTTCCGGTAAAAGCCGCTGAACACCTGATGGAGCTGGCCGTCCCGGATGGTGAACAGGTTAGTGAGCCGGTTGTCCTGACCGATCAGCAGTTCCGGCTTCCCGTCTCCGTTGCAGTCCAGCAGTTGGTACTTCACCGCTTCCAGCCCCTGTTCCGGGGACAGATCCCGCACGCCTTCCCAGACGGCCATCAGGTCGTCCCGTTCCTCCCCGAAGAGGATATAGCTGCTGCCACTTTGGACCATGGCATACAGGATATCCAGTTCCTCCCTATAGATATCATCTCTGCTGGAAGCGCCAGCCAGTCCGGACAGGCCGATGAGAAAAACCATCAGACACAGACAGGCCCTCTGCTTCCAACCCTTTTTCCCTTTCATGACGCTGGCCTCTTTATTTTCCATGTTCAAAAATCCATAAGCATTTATCCTTACTATCATTCTACTAAATATAAAAAATAGATACACTGTAATTTATTACAGGTATGGGCAAAAAAAAGGCGCTGTCTTCATGCGACAGCGCCTTTTTAAGGGGTTAGCAGTTAGTGGCTGGTTGTTAGTGACAGACTGTATTCCGAGATTCCCACAAGCGGGCTGCCCTTGGGGACGATTCCTACGAACTACGAGCCACTAGCCACGAACCACGAACTAAATCTGTGCAAAGAGTTTCTTCCGGGTCCGTTCGGCTTCGGCTTTGATCTTTTCGATGTCCAGTTTGGTAAATTCTTTATGGCGCAAGAGGACTTCGCCGTTGACCAGGACCGTATCGACGTCCATGCTGTTGGCACTGTAAGCCATGAGGCTCAAAGTGTCGTTCTTAGGATACCAGTGCAGGCCTTCGCGGTCGACGAGGGTAATGTCGGCTTTATAGCCTGTTTCCAATTTGCCTACGTCTGTGTATCCCAGGCACTTGGCGCCGCCTTCGGTCAGCATGTTGAGGGCTGTTTCGGCCGGAATGACCAAGGGATCCAGGGTATGGGCCTTGTGGATGAGCGTAGCCAGACGCATTTCTTCGACGATGTCCAGGTTATTGTTGCTCGATGCCCCGTCGGTGCCGAGACCGACAGTGATGCCTTTAGCCAGCATCTTGGGCACCGGTGCGACGCCGCTGGCAAGCTTCAAGTTGCTGCCCGGATTGTGGGCGACGCGGACGTGTTTTTCTGCCATGATGTCCATATCGTCGTCATCGACCCAGACGCAGTGGGCGGCCAGGCAGCCGCAGTCCAGTACGCCGATTTCATCCATCAAGGCGATCGGCGATTTGCCGTATTGCTGCTTGATGTTTTCCACTTCCCCTTTGGTTTCGCTGAGATGAATGTGGATTTCTGCTCCCAATTCCCGGGCCTGGTCGACGAATTTATGGAGATAATCGGGCGGGCACGTATAGGGAGCGTGAGGCCCCATCATGACGGTAATGCGGCCATCGGCTTTGCCGTGCCAGTCGAGGAAGAGCTGGCGGTTTTCATCGAGGCCGGCCTGGGCATTCGGTCCGATGCCGATACTGCCGCGGCATAAGCAGGCGCGGATCCCCGATTCTTCGACGGCGCGGGCTTCCTGGTCCATGTGGTCGTACATGTCGGCATAAGCCGTCGTACCACAGCGGATCATTTCGGCAATGCCCAGCATGGACTGGGCGTAGATGACATCATCCGTCAATTTGGCTTCAGCCGGCCAGATTTTCTTTTCCAGCCAGTCCATGAGCTGCATGTCGTCGGCATAACTGCGGAAGACCGTCATGGCTACATGGTTATGGGTATTGACGAAGCCCGGCAGGGCCAGCATGCCCTTGCCGTCGATGACTTCATCGTATTCCGAGGCTTTCGGCGCTTCGGGAAAACCCGTGATGCGCGAGCCGTCGATGGCGATATTTTGTCCTTCTAAGACGCGGTGGTCCTGGTAGAGGGCTACGTGCTGAATCAGTTTTTTCATCGTTTCCCCTCCTGGTCCTTAGTCGAGATTCAAGTATTTGCGCTGTTCTTCGCTGAGCGCATCGATGGCATAACCCATGGAAGCCAGTTTGATCTTGGCGATTTCCGTGTCGATTTCATGAGGCAGGACATAGACGTGGTTGCCAAGTTCCGCATGGTGTTCGAGGATGTATTTGGCAGCCAGGGCCTGGACGGCGAAGGACAGGTCCATGATTTCAGCCGGATGACCGTCGCCGGCAGCCAGGTTGACCAGACGGCCTTCAGCCAGGAGGTTGATGACATGGCCGTTCGGGAGTTCATAGCCTTCGATGTTGTGGCGGGCTTCAAAGTGGCGGACGGCCAGGGCTTCCAGTTCAGGTTTATTGATTTCTACGTCGAAATGACCGGCATTGGCCAGGACGACGCCGTCTTTCATGTTCTTCATGTGTTCGCCGCGGATGACGTCCTTGTCGCCGGTGAGGGTGACGAAGATATCGCCGACCTTAGCCGCTTCGGCCATGGGCATGACTTCAAACCCGTCGAAAACGGCTTCGATGGCTTTGATCGGGTCGACTTCGGTGACGATGACATGGGCACCGAGGCCTTTGGCACGCATAGCGCAGCCCTTGCCGCACCAGCCATAGCCGGCGACGACGACTTTCTTGCCGACGACGGTCAGATTCGTCGTGCGCATGATGCCGTCCCACGTGGACTGGCCTGTGCCATAACGGTTATCGAAGAGGTATTTGCAGTACGAATCGTTGGCTGCGACCATGGGGAACTTCAATTCGCCGGCTTTGTCGAGGCCGTGGAGACGGTTGACGCCAGTCGTCGTTTCTTCCGTGCCGCCGAGGAGGTTTTCCATGGCATCGGCCCGCGTCGTGTGCAGGAGATGGACCTGGTCGCCGCCGTCATCGATGATGATGTCCGGGTGATGGTCCAGGGATTTATTGAGGAAATCGAAGTATTCTTCATCGGTTGCGCCATACCAGGCATAGACGGTCAGACCATCTTCGACGAGAGCCGCTGCGACGTCGTCCTGTGTGGACAAAGGATTACTGCCGGTCACGATGACGTTGGCGCCGGCCCGGTGAAGGACTTCGGCCAAATAAGCCGTCTTGGCTTCGAGATGGACGCTGACGCAAATCGTTTTGCCTTTAAAAGTCTGGTCGGCTTTCAGTTTGTCGCCAATGGCATTGAGGGCCGGCATATGACGATCGACCCAGCTGATTTTTTCATGACCGCTTTTAGCTAACTTGATATCGCGAATAATAGATTCCATACAAATAAGACCTCTTTCTATAATGAATTAATGTTGGAAAAATGCCGGTACGGATACGGCATCCGGCCGGTGGATAATGCCCTTTTCCGTCACGATGGCGCGGATATTTTCATGAGGCGTCACATCGAAGGCGGGATTGAAGACGGGCGTTTCGGGGAGGGCTGCCGCCACACCCCGGAAAGAACGGACTTCGTCGTGATTCCGTTCTTCAATGGGTATCTGACTGCCGTCAGTTATCGACAAATCGAAAGTCGAAACCGGTGCGGCAATATACAGGGGAACCGCCAGTTCCCGCGCCATCAGGGACAGGCCGTAGGTCCCGATCTTATTGGCCGTATCGCCGTTGGCAGCAATGCGGTCGGCGCCGACGATGATGGCATCGACACCTTTCGTCTTGAGGGTCCAGGCGGCCATATTGTCGGTAATGAGGGTCACGGGAATGTGGTCGGCCATGAGTTCGAAGGCTGTCAGGCGGGCGCCCTGCAAAAGGGGGCGCGTTTCATCGGCATAGACCATGGACACCAGGCCCCGGCGATGGAGCTCGCGGATGACGCCCAGGGCGGTGCCGACGCCAGCCGTAGCCAGGGCCCCGGCATTGCAGTGCGTGAGCAGTGTCAAAGGGCGGCCGAGCTTTTCCAGCTCATCGGCGCCGAACCGGGCCATGGCCGTATTGATGGCCACATCGGCTTCATGGATGGCAATGGCCTTTTCTTCCAAGACCGCCGTCACAGCTTCTGCTCCGTCTGCTTCATGCTGGCGGGCACAGGCCATCATCTGGGTCAAGGCCCAGTGCAAGTTGACCGCCGTCGGGCGGGCCGCATCCAGGTCCTGGCAGATGGCTTCGAGAGCTGTCAAAAAGGGCGTATCCCCGCCCTTCTGGCACAAAGACCGCGCCGCCAGGACGACGGCATAAGCCGCAGCGACACCGATAGCCGGAGCCCCGCGGACGGCCAGGACAGAAATCGCCTGGCGCACGTCCTGCCAAGAATGGCAGGGCAGATAGATTTCTTCAAAAGGCAGCTTCGTCTGGTCCAGGAGGAACAGCGTACCTGCCTGCCAACGCAATGTATCCATTATACCGTGAACCCTCCGTAAGCCTGTAAGGTATGACGGCAGGCGCAGTCGCCATTGTCATATAATTCGATGCTCTTCAAGATGAGCTGCTGCAGGCGCTGGGAATTTTCCGCCATGGCTTCGACGACTTCTTCATGGGTCAGCGGCACCGGAGAAATGCCGGCGGCAAAATTAGTGACCATGGAAATCGTGGCATAGCAGATTTCCGCTTCCCTGGCCAGGCAGACTTCGGGTACGTTGGTCATGCCGACCAGGTCGCCGCCGAGCTTTTCGTACATCCGGATTTCGGCGGGCGTCTCGAAACGGGGACCTTCCGTGCAGACATAGGTGCCTTTGTCGTGGAGCGTATAACCGCCGAGAGCCTGGGCCGCAGCTGCCACAGTCCGGCGCAGGTTCGGGCAGTACGGTTCGGTCATATCGACGTGGACGACGCCATTTTCACCGCCGTCGAAGAACGACGTATGGCGGCATTTGGTGAAATCCAGGAACTGGTCGGGCAGGACGAAATCGCCAGGCTTATCGTCGCGGTTCAGGGAGCCTACAGCCGTCGTCGACAAGATAGCCGTGACGCCCAGGCGCTTCAAGCCCAGGATATTGGCCCGGTAATTGATGAGATGCGGCGGAATGGAATGTGTCCGGCCGTGGCGGGGCAAGAAGACGAGTTCCCGGTCTTTATACGTCCCCTGCCAATAATGGATGGTCCCGTAAAAGGTATCCATATAGTCTTCATGGACATTGGATAAAATCTTCGGGTCACAGACACCGGTACCGCCGATGATGGCAATGAGTCCCATGGTAAAACCTCCTTCAAGGATCTAATTCTGCTTATGGCGCTGGGCAGCCGCTTCATACAGCGCTGCCAGTTCGTCGTGAGACAAGACGTATTTAGCCCCGCAATACTGGCAAGTCATTTCCACCTGCGGGTCCTTCAAAAGGGCTTCCTTATCTTCCTGGCGCAGGGACAACAGGGCATTTTCAAAGCGCTGGCGCGAGCACGTGCAGCGCCAGTACAAATTTTGACGGTAGAGTTCTTTGAAATGCATGCCGCTGAGGATGATATCGATGAGGCCTTCCCCATTCGGATGGTCCTGCAAATACGTCGTCAAGGCACCGACCTGGGTGATATTGGCTTCGACACGAGCCAGGTCTTCATCCTTCGCGCCCGGCAATGCCTGGACGAGGAAGCCGCCGGCTGCGGCAATGGTATAATCCTGACTGACCAGGACGCCCAGGCTGATCGTCGACGGCACCTGTTCCGATGTGAACAGATAATAAGCGATGTCTTCAGCGATTTCACCGGATACCAAATCGGCCTGGCTCGTATACGTCGTCTTTTCCGGCGTGAAACGCGTCACTGTCAGTTGGCCGTGCTGACCGACACCGGCAGCGACATCGAGCTTGCCATTGGCCTTCAGCGGCAGGTCGACCTGGGGATTATCTACATAGCCGCGGAGCTTATTCGTATCGAAGCAGTCGGCATGGACAGCGCCTAAAGGCCCGTCACCGGCGACCTTCAGGGAAACGCCTTCGTGGTTCTTGTAGTCCCCGGCCAGCAGGGCTGCGCCGGTCATCGTCCGGCCCAGGGCCGCACTGGCCACAGGCGACAAATTATGGCGCTGCCGGGCCTTTTCAACGATGCCCGTCGTCAAGGCAATAGATACCCGGATGAGCTCATCCGATGTATAATGAATAATCTGGTTACGTGTAATCATGTATGTTCTATCCTTTCTTTACAAATCCAGTCTTTATTATACAACATCGGTGCGGACCTAGCCAGTACTGTACCGACAAAAAAGAGGCTGTCTTCCTGCAACAGCCTCGATTCACTATGCTTTTACGGCGATACCTTCCAGATGGAGGAGCGCTATTTTCTTGTCAATGCCGCCGGCATAGCCCGTCGCCCTGCCATTCGCCCCTAAAACGCGGTGACAAGGGATGATGATGGAAATGGGATTATGTCCCACAGCCCCGCCGATGGCCTGAGCCGACATAGCCTTCCCTGTCCGTTCTTCAATCTGTTTGGCCAGGTCGCCATAGGTCGTCGTCTGACCATAAGGAATCTGACAGAGCAGATACCAGACAAGACGGCGAAAATCACTGCCTTGCGGTGCCAAAGGCAATGTCATGATAGCCGGCATACGGCCGGCAAAATAATCATCCAGCCAGCGCGCAGCCTTACGCAGAATAGGCGTATCCTCTTCACGCATCACTTCGCCTTGCAAGGAACCGTAACAATACTTCTGCCCTTCAAACCAGGCCCCGACCAGCGCCGTGTCACTGGCCGCCAGAATCATCGGCCCCAACGGCGATTCATATATCATCTTATAGTACATCACAAGTCACCTCTATCTATATTACTAATCAGGGCAAGGCATTGCCCTTCGTGATTCGCCAAACGGCGACGGTGCGGGCCGCTTCCATGGTCTGCTTCAATCCCGAATCCGGCAAAGCCTGTTCGTCACCGATATGGCCGTTTTCAATGTATAATTTATGATTAAAAGCGCTACGGGATTGCGTCAACGGAGGCAATAAGGATTCATATGAACTGCCAGCTGGCAAAATCAAAGCTGCCAAAGTCGGTGCAATCTGCAAATGGCTGCCGGCTATCTGGTCCGAAAATAAATCCGGCGATACGCCATCGCCATAGAAATAACAGGGAATGCCACTCAAAGCCCACAGGGATACATCTGTAGCAAAATTGAACCGTTCTGCATGGTCGCCGGTGACGGCAAAAAGTGTCGACGGGTCGTCGCCTTCGACTTCTTTGATGAATCTCCCCATGACATCATCAGCGTACCAAATATGTCCCAACTGGTCTATTGTCTTTTTATCGCTGGGAATAGAAGGCGGCAATTCAGCCGTCACTTCATCCCTTGGGAAGCCATGGGCATCGACATCGTAAGCAAATGGCGGATGATTGCTCGTCGTCAAAATGAAATAGAACGTATCTTCCGCATCTTTCTGCATCTGTTCCCGAATCGCATCAAAAAGGATTCCATCCGGTACGCCCCAAGACGAGCTTTCACCTTGATTCGGCAATTCATCGGCACAATGGAACTCATCAAAGCCTTCGCGCAATGTAAAATGCTCGATATCCTGCCAGCTCCGCAATCCGCCATACCAGAATACGGTCTTATAGCCCATACGTTTCATCATAGCGCCAATCCCTAAGCCATCGACATCACCGTGGCGCCCCATCATGTAGTTGACATACAGGCCGACATCAGGCAGCCCTGTCAAGAACCCATTGAGAGACGTCATCGTCCCATTACCGTTTGACAGGAAATGATACGTATGGGCGCCTTTCGCTTCCAGCCATTGACCCGTACGGGCTAATCCCAAATCGCGATATTCCGGCAGCAAAGGCCATAACGCATAATTTTCCCCTAAAATGACGACGACATGATGCGGCCGGTGAACCAAAGGCGTCCCCACGGTTTTCCGGGTAAAGGCTTCATCCAGCGTAGCCGCCTGTGGATTGCCGCCCAGAACCTGAATGGCCTGGCGCAGCTCTTCAGGCGATACCGAACGCAAGGCCCGTTCCGTAGCCCGTCTGTGAGTAGAATAAGCCCGATAAAGGGCCTGACCATCATCTAAAATAGCCTCATTCAACAAGGTATACCGGGTACGAGCTGCACTTTCCCAAGGAACGCCGCTGTCCGAATTGAAAGCTCCGCCAAAACGACAGAATATCCCAAAAATGGGGATTAAGACAGCTACCAAGATGACATATCGGCGAACATGCCGTTTTGGGGTCCAGACTGGGGTCTTCGCTAAACGCAGCCACAAAAAGACAAACAAGACGATGAGTGCGGCAGCCCCAGCCAGACGGGGCCAGAACTGATACTGATGGACGACAGTGTCCCAAATAGCCGCTTTATCATCCGTCATACCATTAAATAACATGATATTAAAGGCATGATGAAAGACCTCATAATAAGGAATCCGAGCCATAAAAAGTACCGTCATAATGGCAATAGCCGCACTGCCTAAGACATTCCGTATTTTCTGAACTGGCCAACGCGGCCAAAAACTGTAAGGAATCGTCGCGAAGACAAAGGGAAAAGCCACCAGGAAAGCCGTCGTCTTCAAACTAATCCGGGCACCGAGCCACAAAGCTTCAGCAATATCTCCTGCCCCGGCATTCCCTAACTGCCCTGAATAAATGACTAAAAAAGCACAGCGGAAAAGTATGAGCAAAATATAGATATAGATAAATAATTTTGCATCTTGCTGGATACTACGCAAAAACCTCAAAAAATCGCCTCGTTCTTTTTACACAATTAAGGCAAATAACATGCTAATATTGCAAGAAAAATCTATAATTATAGTGCTTTTCTCCCCCCATTTCTAATTTATACCTTTCATCACCACGGGATAAATCTAACCCACGAATTTGAGAATTTTTTTGTAGGTATTTTATACTTTCACTAATCATGACTTTGCCGGGAGCATAATGGGAAAAGGCGCTATCCATAGCAACAATAGGAAAAACAATTTCATTAAAATTAGTAAGAAATCCACTCATGAAAGCAGCCGGACGATGTTGCAAAAATAAACAAAAAGTATAATGTGAATCCATATTTTCCATTGCCCAAGTCAAAGCTGAAAAATAGCGATGTTTAATAAACGGGAAAAAGTCTCTTTTGCGATGCTTTCTTTCCGATTCTCTTTTAGTATAAATTCTCATCAAATCAGATAGAAGTTTCTTATTTTTGAATGGCCCGTGGATTACATCCAAATGCATTTCTGCATCTGTCTTTTTAGCCTTGTTGTAGGCTTTGTGGAGATTAGATCTTGAATTCCGCGATAGACCTTGAAAATATGGCTCATATTCATCAGGGAAAATAATTTTAACACAAACACGATCCATTTCTCTCTTTAAATCATATAGTTTTGATAAAGTATTATAATTGTTCTCAAAGAACTTATATAATCGCGAGCGCTGATTTATCTTATAAAGCTTTAATTCCATTCCTTTAAAATATTGTCCTAGTTCTTTGAAAGCGGAGAAAAGCTGTTCATCCGTAATATATCGAGAATAAATAAAATCCAAATTTCCAGCTCCGCTAATATTTTCCCCAAAAATGTATACACATTGCTTTTTAACATATACAGGTATAATCATTAATGGAGTGGTTTCATCACTATTATCGTAATATACAAAAAAATAATCCTTTTGAAATAAAGTAGTTGGCTTGACCTTTTTATACTTAAAAATATTTTCATTATATTCTCTTGAAGAATATGGAAATATATAACTATTTTCTTGATAAAGGCCCTTCCAAATTTTATCTAATTCAGGGGCTTCCCATTTATATTGAACTAACATTTGCATCTCTCCATTTTTCTTACTAATATAGTTCATCACTATCATTTATTTAGATTTTTGACAATCCACGCAGTTAAAGAAACATAATCTGATGCTAACTCACACCCAGTACCCATGCTGGGTTTATATTTTTCGCAGGTTTCCCTTGTCGCTTCGCCCTGCCTTTCGGCCATACCAGACATGACCTCCCCCACTTCGTTTTCTGTCATCCACTGCTTCGGTGTTACAAGATACTCTGGCTGAGTTTGCGTCAAGGCCGGATACAGTGAGTAATACGTAAAGCCTTTAGGAGCAATTAATTCCAAAACAGTGGGAATAATATTCAAATGTGTACCGATACAAGTATTAGCAAACCAATCCGTAGAAAGCTGCGGATGATGAATCAAAAGGGGCGTGCAATACAATTCACGGAACATATAATCCCGCGGAACTAAGGACGAATTACTTAAATCACCATATAAATTAGAATGATCACCTGTATAAAGAATCAAACTATCTGGAAAAGCTTCCTGGATTTCATCAATAAAACGGTTGACAGCCTGGTCAGCATAACGAGCCGTCCCCAAGGCCTTGCACCGTTCTTCATTATCGCGGATATCTGAGCCAATGGATTCATCAAAAATGGATTTATCAAACTTCAATACTTCTGGTTCAATTTTATAAGGCCCATGATTGGATGTTGTATAGATAAAATGGAACGTCGGTTCTTGGATTTCTTTTATCCGTTTCGCCGCTTCCTGTAAAAAGACATGGTCATAGACCCCAACCCAGGTCCGCGGCGCTTGAGGACCACAAAAATCAGTGGCACTTTCCACGCGGTCAAAGCCTTGCGCTCTGCCAAAGTGATTGAAGTTACCGTTAGAAGCATTGCCACCATACCAATAGATAGTCTGATAGCCTAACTTCTTCATTTGCCCGGCAAAAGATGTCGGCACTGTGTTGTGCCAAAAGGCTTCCATTTCATTCAATTCTAATTGGGCATCATAAATCCCGGTCATCAAAGAAACAATAGAAGGCCGCGAAATATTACCGGCCGGCAAAAAATGATTAAAGTACATCGTATGTGGGTTCGCAATGAATCTTTTTGTCGCATCTAACACATGCAGCCCCGCATACAGTGGATCCAAAGCCCATTGCGGAACACTTTCACCAACAATAAAGAATACATGCTGAGGCTTTTTGATTTTAGGTCCTTGAGCGACTCGCTGATAAGCCAATAACGGGCTTTTTAAAGATTGCCAATCCATAGCATGTCCTAGTGGCATAATCTTTGTAATATGTTCAGCCAAGGTGTCATCACTTTGCTGCATTTCTTCAGCTAAAGGTTTGCGGTGTACCCATTTTAAAGCCACTAAGTCATCGACACAAGCTCTCGCTAAAAAAGCATCTTCTTTAACAATCGAAGGAATGGTATCCCATTCTGGTTTATTACGATGATTTAAAGTTCCACCAAATCGTACCCAGTAAAATCCCAGAATAGCTAAAAGGAAAATCCCAGTATTGAAAATATACTGCACTATTGTTGAATTAAAATGAGGTAATCCAACAGAAGGAATCTGCTGTAATATCCAGCATCCTAATAATACGGCCGGGACGTAAGGAATATATCCCAACAAAATGAGCAATCCATGATCTTGATGGAAAAAAACATCAACAAGATTATGCTTTTCCGCATGTTTCCCCATATGAACTAAATAGTTAAAGGTATCATGGAAATGACGGTAGAAAATCATCTTTCCCATAAAAGCAGCGTAAAGGATAGCCGCGTAAATAGCACCAATGCCTAATCGTAAAACCAATCCATGAGTTTGAAAAAAATCAAAGAATGCCGATGGAATGGATACCAAAATCATAGATGCCAGAAAAACATAGGCATTGAAATCCATGCCCCACCAAAAGCCGTAATGGAAACACTCTATTAAAGCCTTGCCCTTTCCTTTAAAAGAAGGATAGGGCTGATAAATCTTGATAAAAACTATACGAAAAATAGCGCTCAAGATAGGAAAAAATAAAAATAATTTTATGTCTTGCTGTAATCCGTAAAAGAAAACTTCAAACATCAAATAAGCTCCTTATTCTTTTAAATCGATAGTACAATGCCGTAGCTGAATCATCAATGCTAAAATAAACCACATGGTTCGGATAACAGATGAAAGTCTATAAGTTGGCTGAAATGCGCCGAAAAGTACCATACAAGCTAAGAAAGCAGTAAAGAATATTAAATCACATGGATTATGTTCTTTTATCCATTTTTTAAAAGGAATAATTAACGAAAACCCATAAAAATATAACAATCCTAAAAAACCAATAGTACCTGTTTCAGCTAATGGCTGCATATAATTGCTATGGGCATGTGGTAAGTTTTGAGTTTCTTCATCATATTTATACCCTTCATTTCGGTAATACCACCCCCAATTATTCAAGCCTACTCCATTAATATAATGGTCTTGAAACATATCCCAGCTTGCCTTCCAAGCCCAAATCCTATCTACATTCGAACGATTTGTTGTCGTATTCAGTGTAGTCGATAAACGTTCAATATATTTAGGACTGCTTAAAACAGCTCCCCCAAGTAAACAGAGAATAATTAAAATGATAGCTGCCATTTTTTTGCTATTCCGTAAATAGTAATATAAATAAAATGGTGCAACCAAGGCACTTACTAAAAATGCACCTCTGCCAAAACAACCCAAAAGGCCTGCAATGGAAGAAACTAACCCTAAAAGTGCAAATTTTTTAATATTTTTTTCAAAATGAGAATCTAGAAGAATAATAGCTGACATAGCCAGGACCATACAAATAATAGCCGTCAAATCCAAATAATCCCCATGAAAGCCTCTCCCCCGTTCCCAATGGAGAATAAAAAACTGATAACAAGCAATCAAACAGTCAATAGAAAAAATACAGAAAAAAACGGTTAAAATTTTCAGTAAATATTCTCGGCGGTTAATAAAAGCAACGACCAAGACAAAAACCATAAAACGCCAAATCCAATCGCCTAAAAAATAATAAAAAACAACCGCTTTATTATCAACATCAATAATTGAAACAAAGGAAGCAATAAACCACATACAAACGACTTTTATATATTGCCTGGCTGCGTCATTCAAATTCAGCCTTTTCCCGTTTTTCCACCATAAATAAGCAGCTAATATAGTTGCTATAGCAAGGGCAATTTGAGAAACTGCTGTAGCTAGACGAGTTAAACAAATTCCAATGCCAATAAGCACGGCCATTAATATTTCATATTTAGGGGAGGTATTATAAAAAGCAATATTAGCCTCGTTTTTCATTCTAACTCATTCCTTCTACTTAATTATTGTTTGACAATCTGATTCAGCAAATTTTCCCATGTATCCCAAATGACTTGAGGAGCAAATTGCTTCATAGCATTCCTAGCATTATTCCCCATAGCAATCCGTAAGTTGCGATTATCCATTAATTTTTTCAACCCCTGCTGGAAAGGTTCAATACCATCATTACAAAGTATCCCTGTCTTCCCATTTTCCACCATACCACAAACAGATTCGCAACTGGTATAAGCTACGCTAGGAAGTCCCATGCTCATCGCTTCACCCAAAGCCAAACTGAATCCTTCATAGGCACTAGGAAAAGCAAATATATCCCCTTTCTCTAATATATGCGGAACTTGATTCGTCGTGCCTTGAAGAAAAATGCGCTTTTCCAAATGATACTTTCTAATCAGTAACTGTAGTTCCTTATAATAAGCTTTTCCATCTTCGGCTCCCCATAATTCAACATCCCAATCCGGATAACTATCTGCTAAACCTGCAAAAGCTTCGATAAGCAAATGAGGACGCTTATGTCCTTTGGATAAACGACCGACAAACAAAATCTTATAACGATCTTTTAAAGCTTGTAAGTCTGCCTGCTCCTGATATTGGGGAATAGCATTGCCAATAACTACAGTCTTTACATCAGGCATATGGTTCTTTATATGTTGTGCAAAAGAAGGCAATAATACCTGACAAACTGCACTTTTTTCTAGAGCCGGTAATTCGGCTTTAGGATAGGTATGAAAATAATCTTCAGGATCACCATGGCTCATGGTAATAACAGGTATTGAAGTATGAAGATCACAAAGCAACATCTTGCTTGATGCTGATTGGAAGGCAACAATGACCTCTGGCATCGTTATATCGAGAACATTTTGCAAATTCTCTAATAAATATTTTTGTGCAAAATCAGTGTTCACAGTACGCGCTTTTCGCTTATCAAAAGGACGAATCAATTCTCGTTTGATTTTTAGATACCAAGGATAGGGAATAGACTGACCTTGAAAATGGCGAATATCATAAAAAGGAATTCCATCATCTAATGGATAATAAAAATTCCCAATTTTTTCATCACTATAAACCAAGCTGACAGTATGGCCTCTTCTTTTCATTTCATTAGAAAAAGCACAGGTTACTTTGGCTAATCCACCACTATCATCAACCATTTTAGTCAAATTCACCACTAATATTTTCATACAGCTACACTCCATAAAATTTATTTAGACAAAATATGAACGATACATTGAATCAATTTATCTTGCCCATATTTTTCATTTGCCTTAATCAAGCCTTGACGATAACATTCTTGCTTTTCCGGAAATTCGTTGACAAATTTTTCTAATTGCTTAGAAAACACATCTACGGAATCCAATTTGACAGCTTCGCCAATATTAAATTCCTGTAAGATTTCCGGATTCATTTCAGGCGATTGCAGTACCGGTTTATAGTAACCGATAGCCGTAAACAGCATGGCACTAGGCTGATAGCGATAACGTTCAGCCCCGTAAGGCAAAAGCATAACATCAATATTCATGATTTCCTGCTGCCATTCTATTCCTAAGAGGTTCTTATGCAAGAAATGGATGTTTTTATAATTAGCATATTCATTTCTCAATCGCTCAAAATCATCGCTATCTACCTGTGTTGCTGTAGCTCCCTGCACGGTTAACGTTACAGGAGTCGTAAAGTTTGCTTTTACAAAGGCTTGCAAGAAAAAGTCTAAGTTCTTTTCCCTGCGATATTGGCCAAAAAAACCCAGCCGCAAAGGATCATGTACATGGAATTCTGGTGTCACCGGCAAATCGAAAGGAATATAAACCGGTGCCATGATAGTATGAAAATTAGGACAATCAGCTAATTCTGGAAATTCAGTTTGCAGACCCAAAGCCCCTAAATGCACATTGGGATATTCCTTTAAACTTTTGACTCCATCACCGAAACGCTGTCTATCTTTAGGCATGATGCCATGGAACATGAATAAAAAAGGAACTTTACTATTCTTTAAAATACTGTGACGTATTGAACGCATAACGCGCCAACTATTTGTCGGCACAATGACAGCATCACATTTACCGTCAGCACCTTTCTGGCAAGCACTGTTTAGCCAGGAAATACGACGACGTTCTCGTTGAAGTGAGAGCCATAGTCGTTTTAATCGGCTAACGCCTGCATAAGAAATAGCCTCTCCCCCTTCAAGATACTCGACATCACAATGATAATCCAACTTAAAAGGAAAATGTTCGGGTACAAAAAAAACAGGTTCGTGGCCCTGTTTTTTTAATTCTTCAACCAAAATACGGTCAAATTCAACCTCATGGCCTGCTGGCATAACAATGGATTCTAATATAGCGATACGCATGTGAGTCACCTCTTATAAACGACCATCAGGATCTCGGTATAAAAAATAAAGTTTTACATACTTATTCATCGTATAAAAATAATGGTTTGTGGCTAATATCCACCCCATTTTTCCATCTAAAAAACCCTTGTTAATGATATATACTTTTAAAAATGCCCATAAAGGTCGCAACATGATATCCAGTAAAAAATTGCATTTTTTTCCCTTGTCTTTATATTTGAGTGCGGCCAAACGGGTATAATTATTGAGTTTATTTAACTGCTGATCCCATGTGTCATAGGTATAATGATACATGATATTCTTCAATTTCTCATTGGGATAGGGCGTAACAATTTTAGGATGAACATAACCTTCAACATAAGAATCCTTTGCAGGAAAAAGTCGGTCTACATAATCAGGGCGCAAGGTTCCATGTGTTGCTCGATAGTGACGAAATTGATTTTCCCTGCGAATCCAGTAAGATTTCTGTTCATTATTTTCTACTACTTCACGAATCTCTCTAGCTAACGATTCAGAAATACGTTCATCAGCATCAAGGAATAAAACCCATTCACACTTGGCATTCTGTATGGCAAAAGTCTGTTGTCCTCCCCAATCTCCATTCATGGCGTGCTGGATAACTCGTGCTCCCATACTTTCAGCTAATGATTTGGTACAATCTGTGCTAAAGTCATCAATAACTAATATTTCATCTGTAAATTGTACTGTTTTAATACAATCAACAATATTTCGTTCTTCATTTTTCGCTAAAATCAGCGTCGTAATTTTTGCCAAGATACTCTCCTCAGACATATCACACATAAACATAATATAAATAATTATATCATGGGTAAAAAAAAATGTACAGCATAGAGCCAGTTAGTTCCTGATATCCGCTGAAAGAAACACTACCAAATATTTTTTCATGATATCCCTATCACCATTTATCACGACTTCAACTTTCCCAACAGAAACTCACTGCATTGTTGATTTTAGTCTTGCATAGTCAAACACGTACTTTATCAATTATTTTTTACTGTTACTGCTTTGTTTTTATAATATGAATAGATTATCAGACTTCATCCATAAGTGCTTCAAAGGCGGTTACAATTGTATTATTTTGAAGGTCGCTGAATTTTCTCTTTTGTTCATCATATACCAATCCATCATTCTTCTTGTAGAGAGAGTGAAACAGGACCTTATCGTTTTCCTTAGCCCGGATTTCAATGTATTTTGCCAAAACATAGCTGTGTGTGCTAATGAGAATTTGAACCTTCTGTCTGGAAAGAGCTAAAAGGCAATCAGCGATAACCGGTAAAAATTCAGGATTAAAGCAAAGGCTGCCTTTCCCAGCATCCGCCCGGAGAGACAGCCCTTTTTGTGATTTCGCTCGCTTTTATAATTCTTTGATGAGGTTGACCATTTCGATGGCGCTGGTGGCGACGTCGAAGCCTTTGTTGCCGGCTTTTGTGCCAGCCCGTTCGATGGCCTGTTCGATGTTTTCCGTCGTAATGACGCCAAACATGATGGGGATGCCCGTCTTGAGGGATGCCTGGGCGATACCTTTAGCCGATTCGCCGCAGACCAGGTCATAATGGCTGGTAGCGCCGCGGATGACGGCACCGAGGCAGATGACGGCGTCGTATTTGCCCGATTCGGCCATTTTCTGGGCGATTAGGGGGATTTCAAAAGCACCCGGGACCCAGGCCGTCGTGATGTCTGCGTCGTCGACACCGTGGCGATGGAGAGCGTCATAAGCGCCGCCGAGAAGCTTGCTGCAGATGAATTCGTTGAAACGTGCGACGACGATGCCGAATTTCGCACCAGAACCGATTAATTTACCTTCTTTGACTTGTACCATTATAAAACACTCCTATTCTGAAATAATTATGTTAAAATCCATTTTCCAGCAGTTTTTCCATCGTCAGGCCCGAAGAAGCCTGCGACGGATGACCGACGGTAAAGCTATGGACATATTTCCCGATGACATCGGTTTCCAAATTGACGATAGCCCCTGGATGCTTATCCATGAGGGTCGTATTGGCCATGGTATGGGGAATGATGGAAACGGAAAATTGGCTGTTGCCGACGGATACGACGGTCAAGCTGATGCCGTCGATGGTGATGGACCCTTTTTCGACAATGAACGGTTCCATATCTTTCGGGATGGAAATGGTGATGACCCGGGCAATGCCGTCCGTCGTGATGCGGGCGACATGGCCGACGCCGTCGATGTGGCCGCTGACGATATGGCCGCCCAGGCGGCCGCCGACCTGCATGGCCCGTTCGAGGTTGACTTTAGAGCCGCTCTTGATGGTGCTGAACGACGAACGACGCATGGTTTCATGCATGACATCGGCCGAAAAGGTCGAATCCGTCATATCCGTAACGGTCAGGCAGACGCCGTTGACGGCAATGCTGTCGCCAAGCTGCGTGCCTTCTAATACTTTGTGCGCCTGGATGGTCAGGCGGATGGAATCGGGACGGCGGTCCATATGGGCAATCGTCCCCAGTTCCTCAATGATGCCAGTGAACATAGGCACCCTCCCTGTTGGCATTATATGCCGTAATCAATACATTATTTTCATGGAGCTCTACCGAATCGTAAGACAGCGGCATACATTCGTCGAGTTCGTCGACGCCGCAGCCGCCGACAGACGGCAATGCGCCGGTCCCGCCGATAACCTTGTCGCCTACGAAGGCGTAAATCTTATCGACCAGGCGGGCATCGAAGAAGCTGCCCTGGATGGTGCTGCCGCCTTCGACGAGGATGCTGGTCAGTCCTTCATCATGCAGGAGTTGCAAGGCGTCAGGCAAGTAGATGGTCTTGCCGTCCTGGAGCGGAGCCAGGATGACGCGGACGCCGGCGTTTTTCAAAGCCTTCATCTTCTCTACGGGGCACAAAGACGTCGTGACGATAAGGGTCTGCGTCGTCTTATCGGTGACGACGAGTGAATTCAAAGGTGTCCGTCCTTTGGTATCCAGTACGACGCGTACAGGCTGATGCGGTGCGTCCTGGCCAGGCCGTTCGATGCGGCTGGTCAGGAGCGGATTATCGTTCAGGACCGTATTGATACCGACCAGGATGCCGTCGTAGATAGAGCGCAGGTAGTGCCCGTAACTGCGGGCCCAGTCATTGGTGATCCACTGGGATTTCCCCGTCCGCGAAGCCGTGCGGCCATCGAGGCTTTGGGCCAATTTGATGGCGATGAACGGTTTCTGGACCATCATGTTCTTGATGAAGACTTCGTTGAGCTGGGCTGCTTCCTTCGACAGGAGGCCGACTTCGACGGGGATGCCCGCCTGCCGCAGGATCGCGGCCCCCTTGCCGGCGACTAAGGGGTTCGGGTCGAGCATGGCCATGACGACTTTGCCGACGCCCTTTTCAACGAGGGTCCGGGCGCAGGGCGGCGTCCGTCCGTAATGGGCGCACGGTTCGAGAGTCACATAGACCGTCGCTCCTTTGGCCCGTTCGCCGGCTTCACGCAAAGCCCATACTTCCGCATGGGGCGTTCCGGCCTTATGGTGATAGCCCGTGCCGACGATTTCACCGTCTTTGACGATGACACAGCCGACAGCCGGGTTAGGTGTCGTATAGCCCAGGGCGGTCTTCGCCAAGTCCAGGGCTTTTTTCATATACTCTGCCGGTTCCAATGTATTCCTTCCCTTCCATTCAGATTTGCAAGATAAAAAAAGGCTATGGACGTAAGATTCCCATAGCCTTTTGAGCGCAACAAAAACACAATCTGTCGTCTTTTCCCATCCAGACTGTACTGTCGGTACCGAAATTGCATCGGTTCAACCCTTGCGGGTTAGCGGACTGTCACCGCCGGTCAGGAATTGAAAGCGCCGCTTTCTCACCTTGCCTCAAAGACTATCCTTATTCACTTGAACTACATGTATGATTTTAGCACATGCAAGGAAGAAATACAAGTCCTTATCGTAAGGACGCAATGGCTGCGGCCCGGTCTTCAGCTCCGAAGACGGCACTGCCGGCGACGAGGAAGGTCGCACCGGCGTCTTTGACGGCCTGGACAGTCTTGGCATTGACGCCGCCGTCGACTTCGATGACGGCCGCCGTATTGCCGGCCTGTTCCAGGAGGGCTTTCGCCTGGCGGATCTTATCGACGGCATAGGGGATGAATTTCTGGCCGCCGAAGCCGGGATTGACGCTCATGATTAGGATCATATCCAACTGCCCGGCCACGCAGGACAAGGAAGATACGGGGGTCGCCGGATTAAGGGCGACGCCGCCTTTCATGCCTGCTTCGCGGATCTGCTGCAGGACCCGGTCGAGGTGGACACAGGCTTCCTGATGGACCGTGACGTACTGGACGCCGGCAGCCGCCAGGCCGTCGATATAGGTTTCCGGATGTTCGACCATGAGATGGGCATCGAAAGGCAGTTTCGTGCAGCTGCGCAGGGCTTTGATGACCGGTACGCCGAAGGTCAGGTTCGGTACGAAATGGCCGTCCATCAAGTCGAGATGGATGCAGTCGGCCCCCTTCCGTTCAACGTCCTGGATTTCTTCGGCCAGGCGGGAAAAATCAGCCGACAATATAGAGGGGCAAATGGTTACCATGACTATCGTTTCCTTTCTGCAATGGAAGTGAGTATCTTACAATATGTATCGTAGCGTTCGGCCTGGATATGGCCGTCGGCTACGGCTTGTTTGACCGTACATTCCGGTTCGGACAGGTGCAGGCACGATGAGAACTTGCAGCCGCCGCTGTAGGGCAGCATATCCGGGAACAAGCGCAGGACTTCCCGGGGGTCGAGGTGCTCGAAATCGAGGGCACTGAAGCCCGGCGTATCGACGACGTACGTGTCGCTGTCGAGGCGCATGATTTCCGAATGACGCGTCGTATGGCGGCCGCGCTTGATCTTTTCGCTGACGGCGCCGACGGACAAGTCCTTCCGCCCCAGGAGCTGCGACAGCAGGCTGGATTTGCCGACGCCCGACGGGCCGGCAAAGGCCGTCATGCGGTGCGGCAGGAGAGCCCGCAGCGTATCCAGGCCTTCGCCGGTCTTGGCCGACACGAGATAGACGTCATAGCCGCAGCGTTCATAAAAGGCTTTATAGGCTTCGGCTGTGTCCCGGTCCAGGTCGCACTTATTGAAGCACAGCGTCGGATGGATGCCGCCGTATTCACAGGTCATGAGCATCTTGTCGACGAGGAAACGGTTCGGGTCCGGCGACTGGGCCGCCATGATGACCAGCAGCTGGTCTATATTGGCCACCGCCGGCCGGCGGATTTGGTTGCGCCGGGGCAGCAGGGCTTCGATGACGCCCTTATCCTGGCCCAGCTCGGTGATTTCCAGCTCGTCGCCGACGAGGATCTTGGCTTTCAGCAATTTGCCGCGGCGGCGACATTCGACGAGATTCTCCCGGCCGACATCGACATAATAATACCCGTTATAGTTCTTGATGACGCGTCCTTTTGTCATGTTCCTCCCCTTAGATGTACTGATCCTGTACTAATGAATTGTTGATATAGACTTTGACTCTCGTCTTGCCCGTGCCGCTGACGCTCTTGGAGATGTTATCGCCACCGGCCTGGCTGCGGTCATAGACGACGCGCGAGCCGTTGTCGTCGGATACGACGATCTGGACATGCTGGCTGGAAGCGCCGGATGGTACGCTGATATTGACGGTCCCATAATGGGGCGTCCCGGCCGGTTCCTGGTTATTGGCACTGCCATCGGAGCCGCCGGAACTGCTCGACGGCGAACTCTGGCTGCTCTGGGACGACGGATATTCGACGGACAAGTTGACGACCTTGCCGTCTTCCGACGTCTGGCCCGTAACGACGGCCTGAGAGTTATCCTTCGACGAATCGAGGTTGGATACGCTGCCGACGGAGTAGCCCGCGCTTTCCAGGGCTTTCACAGCCGCATCGAGGCTCATGCCGCTCGTATTGGGCGCTTCATTCTTAGCCGCTTCGGCTTCTTTTTCCGCTTCGCTCTTACGGCAGACGACGAGGTCGACTTTCGTCCCCTTTTCGACTTTCTTCGGCGATTCCGGATCCTGTTCGATGATCGTCCCGTCTGCATACTGGGCACTCTCTTTGTAGCGCACCTTGCCGACAGACAGGCCGATTTCCTTCAGTTTCTTTTCGGCCTCGTCGAGGGTCAGGCTCCGCAGGTCCGGTATGAGTACTTCTTCGCCCTTATTGCCCTTGCTGACGGTCAGGTAGATGGTCCGGTTGGCCTTGACGACAGCCCCTCCGGACGGAGTCTGGGAAACGACTTCGCCTACTGGCACTTCGTCGCTTTCCACTTCCTTGACGGAGACGTCGAGCTTCTTATCCTTGAGGATCTTCTTGGCGATTTCTACCTGCTTACCCGTCACATCCGGTACGGTAATGTCTTCAGTACTCCAAAAATTCCCGAAGGAAAAGAAGGCCCAGACAAAGGCGACGAGGAAGACGCCGAGCATACCGATGATGATGGTTTTCTGAGAATGATTGCTGATAGAATCCATGAACCGCGTAAAAGGGTTCTTCTTCTTTTCCGGAGGTTCGTCTTCGGGCAGGTCCTTTTCCTTGATAGGCTGCAGTTTCTGCGTACCGAAGTTATACGGGCCCTTGCTGATGATCGGCCGGGCGCCGTTGGTGTTGATGAAACCCTGGGACAGGCGCAGTTCCGACATCATCTCGCCGATGGACTGGAAACGGTCGTCCGGGTTCTTGGCCATGGCCTTGAGGATGACCTGTTCGACGAGCCGCGGGATGCGGCGGTTGTACTTGGTCGGCAAGGGGATGTCGTCCTGGACGTGCTTCAGGGCGATGCTGATGGCTGTATCGCCCTGGAAGGGAACGACACCGGTCATCATTTCATACATGACGACACCCAGTGAGTAGATATCCGTCCGTTCGTCGATATGGCCGCCGCTGGCCTGTTCCGGTGAAAAATAATGGACAGAACCCAGGACCGTGCGGTCGCTGTTTTCGACGGAATTGACGGCCCGGGCGATACCGAAGTCGGCGACTTTGATGCGCCCTGTTTCGGTGACCAGAATATTATGGGGCTTGATATCGCAGTGGACGATGCCGTTGGCATGGGCATTTTCCAAAGCTTCGCCAATATCGAAGGCAATCTGTATCGACGTGTTGATCGGCAGATGGCCGTGCTTTTCGATATACTCTTTCAACGTTTCGCCGCGCACGAATTCCATGACGATGTAATGGACATTTTCATCGTAGCCGACGTCGTATATATTGACAATATTGGGGTGTGACAATTTGGCAGCCGCCTGGGCTTCCTGCCGGAAGCGGACGACAAAATCGTGGTCATTGCCGTATTTTGAATGAAGTATCTTTACGGCGACGATCCGGTCCAGGAGGATATCCTGTGCTTTGTACACGCTGGCCATGCCGCCTGTGCCTACTTTTTCCAATATCTTGTATCTGTTATCTAAGATATGACCAATCATTTTTAGCTATTCCACCACTTTCATAGTCGTTCGCGATTATATGGTCGTTAAAATTGCGGTAACATTATCGTTGGCCCCGTTCTCATAAACGCGGGCAAAGAGATCATTGATGATTTCCCGTTCCGTCCGGCGATAATCGCCGATGGCATCGCAGAGTTCCTGTTTCCGGATGAACGACGTCAGGCCGTCAGAACAAATCAGGATACGGTCCTTTGGCTGTACTTCAAAGGCTCCGCTGTCGACGACCAGGTTTTCATCGACGCCGACGGCTCTGGTCAGCACATGGCGCTGGGGATGGTCCATGGCCTCTTCTTCCGTGATCTTGCCCTTATCGAGCAGGACCTGGACGATGGTATGGTCGGCAGAAATCTGCGTGAACTCCCCGTCGCGGTATAAGTAGATACGGCTGTCGCCGACGTGGCCCCAAAAAGCCATGTGCCGGGCCAGCGTCACTAAAGAAACAGTCGTCCCCATCCCTTTGAGCGAGGGGTCGATCAAGGTCTTGCTGAGGATACTGGAATTCGCATATTGAATGGCCTTCTCCAGTTGTACCGGTGCCGCATAACTGAAATTCTTGAAGTAATAGGCGATGGCTTCTACAGCCGTCTTGCTGGCGATTTCACCGCCTACATAGCCGCCCATACCGTCAGCTACGGCCAGTACGTTTTTCTCGTGGCTGATATAAAAGGAATCTTCATTCACTTTCCGAACCAAGCCGATTTTGGATTCACCGTATGTGCCCAAATTCTCACGTCCTCTCACGGTGTTTCGTTATAGGTACACTTTAATTCATATCATATTCGCCGTCACCTGTCAAATTTTTTCGCGTTTTATCCGCAATTGGCCACAGGCAGCCTGGATTTTGCTGCCCATTTCCCGCCGCAAGGTGACAGGGACGCCATGGCGCTGCAGATAGGTGACAAATTCATTCATCGTCTTTTCGTCAGGCCGGTAGAGACCGACGTCATAATTATCATTGATGGGGATGGCGTTGACCAGGATGTTCTGGCCGCCCAGGAGGCGGGCCAGTTCCTTAGCGCAGGCATTAGTGCAGGTCAGGCCCTTGATGAGGATATATTCAAAGGTGACTTTTCGGCCTGTGACGTCGAAATAGTGACGTGCCGCTCGGAGGACGGCTTCCAGGGGATATTTTTCGGCAATGGGCATGATCCGCCGCCGCAAGGCGTCGTTCGGCGCGTGGAGGGACACGGCCAGGGTGATGGGCATGCCCTCTTTGGCCAGGTCATACATCTTGGGGACGATGCCCGACGTGGACAGGGTCATGTTGCGATAGCCCAGATAGAGCGTATCCTTGTCGTGGATGAGCTTCATGAAACGGATGACGTTGTCATAATTGAGGAGCGGTTCCCCCGTCCCCATGATGACGATGGAGTGCAGTTCCGGCGTGACGTATTTACGGAAAGCCAGGAGCTGGGCGACCATTTCACCGGCCGACAGGTTGCGGACAAAGCCGTTCTTGGCCGACGCGCAGAAGGCGCAGTTGACGGCACAGCCGACCTGGGACGACACGCAGATGGAATTGCCGTAATCGTGCATCATGAGCACCGTTTCGACGGTTTCGCCGTCCGCGAGCTGCAAGAGCAGCTTGACTGTCTGGCCATCGGGCGCGTCCAGGCGGGACACGATTTCCGGAAAGTGAATGGGCAGGACGTCTTTGAGAAGCTGCCGGTCTTTCTTGGGCAGCAGGACCATTTCATCCCAGGAAAAGATATTTTCTTTATAGACATAATGGAAAATCTGGTCGGCCCGGAATTTCTTCATTCCCTGGGCGACGAGGAACGTTTGCAGTTCCTTTTTCGTCATATCGAAGAGGTTATTCATGTCCACCCTCCTTTTTCATGCGGGCAATGAAGAAGCCGTCCAGATTGTCGCGCTGCGGCAGGAGCTGGATGAACGGGCCTTCATGACCAGGGACGGTCAGCCACTGCGTCGCATTTTCGACGTGAAATTCCGGATGGTTCTTCAAAAAGTCAGCCACAATGCGGCTGTTTTCATCATCATTCATGGTACAAGTGCTGTAGACCAGGACGCCGCCCGGGCGGACGCATTGCGAGGCGCTGTCCAGGATGCGCCGCTGCAGGGCCGGCAGGGTCCGCAGATCGCTGGGATTCTTGCGCCAGCGCAAGTCGATTTTATGGCGCAGGACGCCGAGGCCCGAACAAGGCGCATCGACCAGGACCCGGTCGGCTTTGCCGGCATATTTCTGGCCGATGGTGCAGCCGTTCTGGAGCAGGGTCCGCACATTCTTGAGACCCAGCTTCTGGGCATTGTATTCGATGAGCCGCAGCTTATGTTCGTGGATATCGCCGCCGTAGACGACGCACGACGGGCCGCCCAGGGTAGCCAAATGGGTCGTCTTGCCGCCGGGAGCAGCGCAGACGTCGAAGACGACTTCGTGCGGCTGGGGATCGACGATATGGGCGACCAGCTGGGACGGTTCATCCTGGATGATAGCCCGGCCATCGCGGAGGCAGGTCAGCTCGTGGATGCCCGGATTGCCATCGAGATAGATGCCATCCGGCGAAATGGCAGCCGGACGGGCCGGCTGGCCTTGCTTTTCCAGCTCAGCCAACAGGTCTTCGCGACTGGTGACGGCCGTATTGACGCGCAGGCACAGTGCCGGGATGGTATCGAAATACTGGCAGAGCCGTTCTGTATCGTCTGGGCCATATTCTTCCAGCCAGCGGCGGACGAGCCAGTCCTGCTGATGATACGTCAGGGCCAGATAGGCTGTCAGGTTTTTGTCCTTATCGGGAATGATGAATTGGTCCCGCCGGCGGATACTGTTGCGCAGCATGGCATTGACGAACTTGGCCATGCCTTTATTGCCGAATTTCGTCGCCATCTTGACAGCTTCGTTGCAGGCTGCCGATTCGGGGACTTTGGTCATGCCGAAAATCTGATACAAGCCCAGGCGGATAATGGCCAGGCAGACGGGATCGAGCTTTTTCAGCTTGCGCGTACTGATCTGGGAAATGATCCAGTCCAGGTAATTGAGGCAGCGCAAGGTCCCGTAAACGAGTTCTGTATAAAAACGCCGGTCCCTGTCGGCAAATTGATGCTTCTGTATCGCCTTAGAGACGACGATATTGCTATACCCTTCGTCCCGGCAGATAGTCAGCAGGCTCTGAAAGGCAATTTCACGTACGTTCATAGATTCCTCCCTATTTCAAAAAGCACGGGTGAACAGCACAAAAGCAGGGCAACCGTCTTCTTTGCGGCAGTTGTCCCGCTTCTCTGCATGGAGTCTTGTTTATAGCCGTTCCCCAGCCGTCAAGGTCACACCCTGGAGATATTGGGCAGCAGCCATCCGCTTCCGGCTTTCCGGCTGGACTTCGCGGATGCGCAGGGCGCCGCTTCCGGTCTGGATGGTGAACTGCTTCTTGGTCACATCCAAGATGGTTCCCGGTTCGGCCCCGGTACCTTCGACGACATCAGCCGACCAGATTTTCAGGCGCTTGCCATCGTGACAGATCGTATATGCGCCGGGATGAGGATCCAGCGTCCGGATGAGCCGTTCCAGTACGACAGCATCCTGGGTCCAGTCGATCTGGGCTTCTTCCTTGGTAATTTTTGCCGTATACGTCGCCTGGCTCTCATCCTGGGCGACAGCCCGGCTTTCATAGCCCTCCAGGTCCGTCAGGACGTCGAGCAGGGTCTGGGCCCCGAGGAGGGACAATTTATCGAACAAAGTGCCCGTCGTTTCCTTGGCATCCAAGGGAATGGCCGCTTTTTTCAGCATCTTCCCCGTATCCATGCCTTCATCGAGGAGCATGATGGTCACGCCGCTTTCAGCTTCGCCGTCCTTGACAGCGTACTGGATAGGAGCCGCGCCGCGGTATTTCGGCAGCAGCGAGCCGTGGACGTTGAGGCAGCCGTATTTGGGGATGTCGAGGACGGCTTTCGGCAAAATCTTGCCGTAGGCGATGACGATGATGACATCCGGTGCCAGGCTGCGCAGCTGTTCGATGACGTCGTCACGGCGCATGGAATCGGGCTGGAAAACGGGGATTCCCAGTTCCAGGGCCTTTTCTTTCACCGGCGAGAAAGTCACCTTTTTGCCCCGTCCCCGCTGCTTGTCGGGCTGGCTGTAGACGGCGGCGATATCATAACCGGCCTGGGCCAGGCTTTCCAGGGACGGGACGGAAAAATCCGGCGTCCCCATGAATACAATGCGTAACTTATCCATTAGTCCCCTACTTTCCGTAAATCCGCTGCTTTTTCGATGAACAGATGACCATAGAGATGGTCGATTTCATGCTGGAAAATGCGGGCCAGGAAGCCTTCCGGTTCATAAATGACCGTCTTGCCATGGCGCGTCAGGGAACGGACCTTAATTTTCGAAGCCCGTTCTACCTTGCCGTAATATCCGGGGATGCTCAGGCAGCCTTCGGTGTCAACGTTGGTTTCGTCCGACTTTTCCAGGATTTCCGGATTGATGAGCTCGATGAGACCATGGCCGTCGTCGAGGACGATGAGCTGCAGCGATTCATTGACCTGCGGTGCGGCTAAGCCGACGCCTTCAGCAGCATACATCGTTTCTGCCATGTCGTCGAGCAATTTCTTTATATGTTTATTCACTTTTGTAACGGGTTTCGCCGTCGCTTTTAAGACGGGGTCACCGGCTTTAATAATATTGAGTACTGCCATATAACTTTCACCTCATTGTAATAGTAAAAATGCTTATTCTGTTTTATTATACATTATAATCCTCAGAAATGCTATATATTAATCAAAAACGCTCAAAATAGCCATTCCTAAATGATTGCATTTTTCATTATGTCCATATTGTACCACATTGTATCACGTTGTAACATTTATTTTTGACGAATTTTTGACGAGCCGTGAATGGAAAAACAGCCTGCCGTCCGTGATGGATAGCAGGCTGTTCCTTTATTTGTCGAACTTTAAAATGACTTTCTTGGCAAGGTCATTTATCTTAGTGCGCCGCTGGTCGATTTCCCGACGTTTCTGGTCCGGGTCCTTTTTCGGATCGTTGCGAATGGCCTTAATTTCTTTATTGAGCTTCGATACCGAACTTACAGCGGTGTCGACTTGCTTCAATTCCTTCGGCTTGTTCGAAGAAGACTTCTTGCCCTTGCGCTGTTTGCCAGCGTCGGAGCGTTCGTAGTCGTCGTTCATGTCTTTCTGGATTTCATACATACGGTTATTATATAACAAATCTGACATTTTTGCTATCATATCTTTTTAGGAAACGGCGGGACGCCCGTTTCTGCCCGATGGAGGAATGAGTTCATATGCCTGACGGGCTCGCCACGTGCGAGCCCCTACCATTATGTAATGCTAGGTCGCCATGATTACATGGGGTCGATGTCGATGATGACACCGGTCTGCCAGCAGGCCGGAAGGTGCTGCATGGCTTTTTTGATGGCTGTCAGGTCTTTCCCGGTCAGGGAGAGGACGACGCGGTACTTATTGCGTATCTTCTTGATGACGTCTTCGTAGGGGCCAATGACGGCAACTTCATCACCGTGGTCCTGATTCCAGCTGTTCAAGGCCGCTGCGACGTCGTTGGCTTTGCGCCAGACCTGTTCTTCCGATTCGTCCTGGACTAGTATCTTGGCCATTTCCTGGAACGGCGGATAGCCCAATTCCTTCCGGAACTGGACTTCCTGGTCATAAAAAGCCCGGTAATCCTGACGGGCTGCGCACTGGATGACGTAGTGGTCCGGTGCATAGGTCTGCATGATGACGCGGCCCGGGATATCGCCGCGGCCGGCCCGGCCGGCTGCCTGGGTCAGGAGCTGGAAGGTCCGTTCGCCAGCCCAGTAAGCCGGGATGTTGAGCAGGCTGTCTGCCGACAAGATGCCGACGGCACTGACGCCGGGAAAATCATGACCTTTGGCGACCATCTGCGTTCCCAGGAGAATATCGTATTCGTGGCGGCGGAAGGCTTCGATGATGCGGTCACCGCTGTGCTTGCGGCTCGTCGTGTCCTGGTCGAGGCGGATGATGCGGGCCGCCGGCAGGAGTTCGTGGAGCTGGGCTTCCACTTTTTCCGTACCGCTGCCAAAGAACTTGATATACTTGCTGCCGCAGGAAGGACAGACGGTAGGAATCGGCTTTTCGGCATCGCAGTAATGGCAGCGCAGATGAGCTGCCTGGCGATGGTAGACCATGGCCACATCACAAGTGTCGCACTTGACGACGTAGCCGCACTTGCGGCACATGACGAAGGTCGAGAAACCGCGGCGGTTGAGGAGGATGATGGCCTGCTGACGGGCTGCCAAAGTCTCTTCCAAGAGAGTGAGCAGGGCATCGGAGACGACGCGGTAATTGCCCCGGGCCAGCTCATCCCGCATGTCGACGACCTGGACAGCCGGCAGCGGGCGATGGCCGACTCGTTCTTTTAGTTCGACCAGGACGTATTCTCCCTGCAAGGCTCGATAATAGTCAGCCAGCGCCGGCGTCGCGCTGCCCAGGACGACGGGGCAGCCGTAATACGCGGCCCGCTGGCGGGCGACGGCGACGGCATGATAGCGCGGCGCCTCGTCCTGCTTGTACGAGCTGTCGTGGGCTTCGTCGACGATGAACAAACCGATGGACTGAGCCGCCGCGAAGACCGCCGACCGGGCACCGATGCAGATATGACTCGTCCCGTTCTGCATGCGCAGCCAGTTGTTGCGCTTCTCCCCCTGGGACAGCTGGCTGTGCATGACGACGACATCGTCGCCGAAACGGCGCAGGAAGCGGCGGACAATCTGGCCGGTCAAGGCGATCTCCGGCACTAAGACGACGACCTGTTTCCCTTTTTTCAGGGCCTGGCTGGCTAACTGCATGTAGATTTCTGTTTTGCCGCTGCCGGTGATACCGTGGAGGACGTAGGTTTTACCATGCTCATCGCTTCCGATAACCTGTAATGCCTGTTGCTGTTCCGCTGTCAGGGAAAAAGCTTCGTCCCGGGCAAGGCTCGGCAAGATATTCGTCGTCCTGGCCGGCCGCTGGCTCCAGCGGGCCAATCCCGTCGCACAGAGGCGGCGCATGAGATCGCGGCTGTAGCCTTGTCCCTGCCAATAAGAGACAGGGCCTTCGCCCTTGGCTTTCAAGGCCTGGAGCAGTTCCTGCTGGCGGCGACGGCCATGAAGAATAGCTTCCGTATCGTCGGCAGCAAAAGAAAGCCAGTCTTCCATCTTGTCGGCAATCTGGTTCTTATAACAAATCCGGCTGGTCAGGACCTGGCTGGCCAAAGCCTTCTCGACGAGGTCTTGGCCGAACCGGCGGCTCAGTGCGCCTTTTTCACAGCGCCCTTTTCCGGCCACATAGGTTTGTAGCCGCGCTTCGTCCGCTGTCTGCGGCTGGGCCGGTCCGGCCGATACGACATCGCGGCGGACCAGTCCTTTCTTATCAATCATGAACAGGCGCAGGGCATCGGACAAGTTGCAGACGTAGTAATCGCGGATCCAAAGGGCCGTGCGGATCATCTCTTCCTGGAAGCCGGTCTGCGTCGAGAGCAGGCCTTCAATGGGCTTCAGCGTGAAATCAGCCGGCTCCGCCAGGTGTTCCTGCAGGGCGACGACGATGCCTTCTTCCCGGCGATGACCGAAAGGCACGAGGACGCGGCTGCCGACGCGGACAGCCATTCCCTCGGGGACGATATAGGAAAAGGTCTGCTGCAGCCGCTTCGCCGTCGTATTGATGATGATTTCAGCAAACAAAGAAACACCTCCGTAGTTCGTAATTCGTGGTTCGTAGGGGCCGTCCTGTCAAGGCGGCCCGCAAACAATGACACTTAAAAAGGGACCGCGCAGTGATGCGACAGTCCCCTTTTTTTGGATGTTCAGTTTATCGAACCGCCTCTTATAAGCCGGCTTCTTTGCGGAGCGTATCGGCTTTGTCTGTCTTTTCCCAAGGCAGGTCGAGGTCGTTGCGGCCGAAGTGGCCATAGGCAGCGGTCTGTTTGTAAATCGGGCGCTGCAAGTCGAGCATGGCGATGATGCCAGCCGGACGAAGGTCGAAGTTCTTTTCAATGAGTTCGACGATCTTTTCGTTCGGGACTTTGCCCGTGCCGAAGGTTTCGACGTGGATGGAAACCGGGCGGGCTACGCCGATGGCATAAGCCAGCTGGATTTCGCATTTGTCAGCCAAGCCGGCAGCGACGACGTTCTTGGCGACGTAACGAGCTGCATAGGCAGCCGAACGGTCGACTTTTGTGGGGTCCTTGCCGGAGAAAGCACCGCCGCCATGACGAGCCATGCCGCCATAGGTATCGACGATGATCTTGCGGCCCGTGAGGCCCGAGTCGCCCTGGGGACCGCCGATGACGAAGCGGCCTGTCGGGTTGATGAAGAGTTTCGTCTTGTCGTCGAACAAGCCTTCCGGAAGTTCCGGTTTGATGACGAATTCGAGGAGATCGCTTTCAATCTGTTCGCGGCTGACTTCCGGGCTGTGCTGTGCCGAAATGACGATGGTGTCGATGCGGACGGGTTTGCCGTCTTCATATTCGACAGTGACCTGAGTCTTGCCATCGGGACGGAGATACGGCAGGGTACCGTCTTTGCGGACCTTTGCCAGGCGGCGGGCCAAACGGTGTGCCAAAGAAATGGGCAGCGGCATGTAGTCGTCCGTTTCGTTGGAAGCATAGCCGAACATCATGCCCTGGTCGCCAGCGCCGATGGTATCGAACTTATCTGTATTGCCTTCCTTCTTTTCCAAGGCGTCATCGACGCCCATAGCGATATCCGGAGACTGTTCGTCCAAGGAGACGAGGACGCCGCAAGTATCGCAGTCAAAGCCGTATTTAGCGCGGGTATAACCGATATCGCGGATCGTTTCGCGGACGATGTGCGGAATATCGACGTAGCACGTCGTAGAGATTTCGCCGACGACGTGTACCATGCCGGTCGTTACCAAGGTTTCGCAGGCAACGCGGGCGTTTTTATCTTTTGCAAGAATGGCATCCAAAATGCTGTCCGAAATCTGGTCGGCCATTTTATCGGGATGGCCTTCGGTGACGGATTCGGATGTAAAGAATTCACGATTTTTAGCCATGAGTGATCCTCCTTAAAAAAAATTCCCCTCATCCATGACTTCATGAGAGGGGCTTCTAATCCCCATCTGCCAGTATATCACTGCTGGAATTAGCACCTTTCATAGCTGAAGGTTGCTGCGACATCACAGGGCCAGTCCCTCCGTCGTCTCTTGATGGTTCTTTATTTGTTTTGCTCATCCATTATAATTCAAGTCTGCCTATTTTGCAAGTATTTTTTATGTCCAAAAAACATTGTCTACTAGACGCCTCCCTACAGGCAGGGGTATAATGTCTACAGAAGATAGAAAGGATGATAGATATGACCAAATTGCGGCCTAGAGATATATTCTTCAACGACCCTTATTTTGATTATGCCACCTGCAGCAAACCCGGCGACCTGCGGCTGGCTAAGCGAGTCGAAGTATTCGGCAAGTGGTATAAGACCCCAAACCTGGTGACGACCCTCCTGTCCCAGGAACGGCTGACCTTCAGCCGCTACACCGGCACGGACAAGGAAGACGCCCTGGTCCTGCGGATCTACGAACGGACGGCAGACCGGCTGCTCATTAATACGTATTATACGTCCCAACAAAACCCGGAAGAAATCTACGCCGGCACGATTCACCTCGAACGCTACGACATGGCGCAGACCATGGAGTCCTTTTCCTATATGGGCATCATCGACCTGCTCATGCTCCAGACGGACAGCCAGATTCTTGAGCTGACCAACGTCTTTGAAGATGTACAGATGGCCAAGCACGCTGTGGCCCACGCCCTGGGCATTTATCTCATGGCCATCTGCGACCAGCCCTGGTCTGACGAAGCCGTCACAGGCGGCCAGGAAACGCCGGCCATGATGATGGGCAAGGAAAAAGAAGAACTTCAGCAGCTGCGGGAGGAAAAGGCCCAGATGGACGCCGATAAGGAAGAGCTCCTGCGCCTGCGCCTGGAAGCCAAAAACCGTACGACGGTCCTGGCCGAACTGGAACGGCTGCGCCAGGAATTAGAAAGCGAACGGGCCGGCCGCGAACAGGAGCGCAAGCAATATGAAGACCGCATCCGCAAGCAGGAACAGTATATCGAAAAGATCAAGGAAACGGCATCCGGCCAAATCGCCGAACTCCTGGCCCTGCGCAAGGAACTCAACAAGCGTCAGGTACGGCCGGACCTTTCCAGCGGACAGGCGCACCGGAAAGTGACGCCTCAGGAAGCGTCTCGGTCGGCCCGGGACCCGGAAGACCGCGGCCTGGACCTGCCTTCCTTCATGACCCAGCGCGACTATACGCGTCAGCTCGACCGCTTCCTCACGGGGCGCCAGCTTGCCCTGGCCGGCGGCGACCCAGACTGGCAGCGCCGCATTCAGCGCCGTTTCGGGGCCGTCGTCATCATCAGCGGCCAGCCGGGAGATGATCGGATGCTCAAAGAATCGGCTCTCTTAGTCATCAACATGGAAGACGGCAAGACGCCGCTCATCCGCTGGGCCATTACGGAAGCCAAAGAAAAAGGCTGCCCCATCCTCCCCATCGGCCCGACCAACCTCAACGGCTTCGCCAAAGCCATCGTAGGGCGGGTTAGTGGTTAGTGGTTAGTGGTTCGTGGCTCATGGCGGGCCGCCCTTTGGGACGGCCCCTACAACATTAAAACCATCTGCTAACCCCTAACTACTAGCCACTAAAAAGGACTGTCGCATATGCGACAGTCCTTTTTCTGCAACCTACAAACTCTCATCACCCCTGTTTTTTCGCCATGATAGCCGCAGCGCGGGCTACGATGATGGCAGCGAGTTCGTCTTTATCCATTTTATCTAATTTTTCCATAGAGCCGTCCGGGAAAAGCAAGGTGGCGATGTTCGTCGTCCCTTTGAAGCCGGCCCCTTCGGCACTGACGTCGTTGGCGACGAGCATGTCGAGGTTCTTCTTCTTGAGCTTCTTCGTACCGTATTCGATGACGTTCGTCGTTTCAGCGGCAAAACCGACCAGGGTCTGATGGGTCTTGCGCTGGCCCAGGCCATAGAGGATATCGGGATTCTTGGCCATTTCGAGGGTCAAGGTATCGTCGTTCTTCTTAATCTTGTTTTCTGCCGGATGAGCCGAACGGTAATCGGCAACCGCTGCCGATTTGATGACCAGGTCACAGTCATCGTAATAGGAGTCGACGGCGGCTTTCATGTCGCGCGTACTGCCGACATCGACGCGGCGGGCCAGGCCGACCGGCGTCTTGAGGTTATCCGTCGTCCCGGCGACCAATGTGACTTCTGCGCCGGCCATGACGGCAGCCTTGGCGATGGCAAAACCCATGCGGCCGCTGGAATGATTGCCGATGAAGCGGACCGGATCGATGGGTTCCCGCGTACCGCCAGCCGTGACGAGGACCTTCTTGCCTTTCAGGAGGTCGTTGCGGCAGGCCAGGAGTTCGATGTAATCGACGATGGTATCCGGTTCGGGCAGGCGGCCGACGCCGTCGATGCCACAGGCCAGATGGCCGCTGTCAGGTTCGATGAAATGGTAGCCGAATTTCTTCAGCTTGACCATATTATCCTGGGTAATAGGATTCAGATACATATTCGTATTCATTGCCGGTGCGATGAGGACCGGTGCCGTCGTAGCCATGACCGTCGTCGACAGCATGTCATCGGCAATGCCGTTGGCGATCTTGCCGATGATATCAGCCGTCGCCGGGGCGATGACGAAGACGTCGGCCCAGCGGGCCAGGGCGATGTGTTCTACGTTAAATTCGGGTACATCGTCGAACATGGATACGGCAACGGGATTGCCCGAGATTTCCCGCATCGTCAGCGGCGTGATCAGTTTCGTCGCATGGTCGGTCATGATGCATTTGACTTCAGCACCCTGCTTGCGGAGCTGGCTGGCAATGGATGCGGCTTTAAAAGCAGCGATGCCGCCAGTGATACCTAAGACAATCTTTTTCTTTTCCAAGCTCATGGAAAACACCTCCGTGTTATTTAATGCCGTCACGCGGTGCTTCATACGTGATCTTGCCCTGGTCGATTTCTTCCATGGCAATAGAAACTACTTTCGTCGTATCGACGTCGACGAGGGGTTCGTCGCCATCGGTGAGCTGACGGGCCCGTTTGGCAGCCAGCGTAACCAGCGTGTACTTGCTGTCTACTTTAGTCATCAAGGATTCGAGGGTCGGTTTAATTAACATAGTTCATCTCTCCTATTATTTGTACAATTCTTTCGTATGGGCGATGCGATGGGCATTGCGCGTCACTTTACACTGTTCGGCTTTCAAGATGGACGCCGCTTCATCGACGGCTTTCTCTAGTTCGTCGTTGACGATGACGTAATCATAGCGGTCGATCCAGTCCAGTTCTGCCCGGGCCTTGGCCAGCCGGCCGGCGATGACGTCGTCCGAATCGGTCTGACGGCCGCGGAGGCGTTTTTCCAGGACGTCCCGGCTGGGCGGTACGATGTAGATGAAGACGCCTTGGGGATACCGTTTCTTGACCTGCATGGCCCCTTGGATGTCGATTTCCAGCATGACGTGTTTGCCTTCTTCCAGCATCTGATAAACGTACTTCTTCGGCGTACCGTAGTAATGGTCGTAGACCTTGGCATGTTCCAGGAAGGCATCTTCTGCCAGGAGCTGCTCGAACCGCGCGTTATCGGCAAAATAATAATTGACGCCGTCCACTTCCCCAGGACGGGGTTTTCGGGTCGTCATGGAAATAGAATATTGGATATTCGGGAACTGTTCCCGCAGAGCGGAACAAATCGTCCCCTTGCCGGCTCCGGACGGGCCGGACACAACGATGAGCAATCCGGAATCATTCATGACACAACTACTCCTTTTCTTCTTCCCCTGCTTCCGTATCCTCTTCCAGGACGGCATCGCTGCCGGCAGGGACGATGCGATGGGAAATCGTTTCCGGCTGCAAGGCCGATAAGATGATCCAGCCGTTATCCATGACCAGGACCGACCGGGTCTTGCGGCCAAAGGTCGCATCGATGAGGGTATTCCCATCACGGGCGTCCTGGACGAGGCGCTTGATGGGCGCCGATTCAGGACTGATGATGGCCACGACTTTGTCACCCATGACGACATTGCCGAAGCCGATATTTAATAAATTGAAGTTCATCATTCGATATTCTGCACCTGTTCGCGAATCTTTTCGATTTCATTCTTGAGCTGCAGGACTGCTTCGGTCACGGCCAGGTCGCCGGCTTTAGAGCCGATGGTATTGGTCTCGCGGTTCATTTCCTGGATGAGGAAATCGAGCTTGCGCCCTACTTCACCGGAACTCTGGAGCATCGTGTGCAGCTGGTTCAGATGGCTGCGGAAACGGACGACTTCTTCCGTGAAATCGACTTTATCCGAATAAATGGCCACTTCCTGCAACAGCCGGTCCTCGTCGGGAACGGCGGCCTGGACCTTGTCCATGAGGGCCAGGATTTTCTTTTCCAGTCGTTCTTCATAAGCCTGGACGATGACTTCCTTGCGGCTGGCAATGGATTCGACGAGGGCTGCCATCTTATCGGCCCTGTCGAGGAGATCCCGGCTGATATTGGCCCCTTCCCGTTCGCGCATGGCCACCATGCTGTCCAAGGCCCCTTGCAGCGCTGCAGCAAAAGGCGGCCAGCTGGCATCGGCATCGATAGCCGGTGGCGTCTGGACGAACCAGTCCTTGGTCAGGGACGTCACATCGCCGAGAGTCACGGCCTTGCCGTCAAAAAAGCGGTCGTTCACGTCCTGCAGGGCCGTCTTGACGGCGCCTAAGGCAGCGTCATCGACGCGGACATCAGGCGCTGCCGGCTCCAAATCCTGTACGGTGACGAAAACATCGACCTTGCCCCGCTTGAGGACGGCCTTGATGCCGCTGCGCAGCCGGTCTTCCAGGGCCAGGTAGGCATGAGGCATACGGATATTCAATTCCAAAAAACGTTGGTTCACAGCGCGCATTTCAATGGTGACAGCCAGCTTCCCGTCATTGCCGGAACCGCTGCCAAACCCAGTCATACTTCGCATTTACGAACCCCCTTATTATTTATTCAATATCTCATTATACCCTAGATGGCTTGATTTTTGCAATATTTTACCACAAATTAAGCAAATAACCATCGCCTCAAACATCATACATCAAACCTCAAACGATAAAAGGCAACCTCTCATTCAGCTTCGCTGACAGCTCTCCTATGAGGAGAGCCTAGGACCTGCCCCTACGAGCCACGAATCATTATTTTTTCGGTTCTACCATATAGGTCGTCTGGTCGGTGAAGATGACGTAGCCTGGAACGGCGTGGGCCGGCTTTTTGACGTGGCGCACGAGGGTGCAGTCGACTTCGACTTTCGAGCTTTCCCGGGCCTTGCTGTAGTACGCTGCCAGCTGGGCCGCCCGTTCGATCTGGGCGTCGGTCGGCGTCACGTTGTGGCAGGCCAGGATGACGTGCGAGCCGGGCTGGTTCTTGACGTGGAACCAGAGGTCGTAGGGATGGGCCTTCTTCAAGGTCAGGAAGTCGTTCTGGCGGTTGTTGCGGCCGACCCAGATGTCCAGGCCGTCGGCTTTGAGGGTCAAGATGTCCTGGGCCGATTCTTTCTTAAGCTTGTCCCGGTTGTGGCCGCTGATGAGGTTCATCTGCTTCATTTCCGCTTTGATGTCGGCAATTTCGTCTTTGGTTCTCGTATTTTCCAAGGCGTATTCCAGAGAATAGAGGTAATCCAGGTGCTTTTGGTTCTCTTCGTGGAGCTGGGCCGACATCTGCTTGCGGTTGCGCATCTTTGTATAGCGCTTGTAATAGCGATTGGCATTGTCGGTCATGGAATAGGCCGGATTCAAGGGGATGGTCACCTTTTCCTGGGCTTCGGACAGGAGATTTTGGACGGTCACTTCTTTTTCATGGTCGTGCTTTTCATAGGCGTAGATCATGAGCAAGTCGCCATAGAGCTTGTACGTGTCCATCTTTTTCGTTTCTTTCATTTCGCTGGCAATGCGCTTGATCTTGCGCTTCTGCTTTTCGATGAGCTTGCCCACTTTCTTCTGGAGCTGTTCCTGTTCGCCGTTGAGGCTGCGGTGCGTAGCCTGGTATTCGCTGAGGTAGGTCTCGATGAGGCTGAAGTGGCGCCGTGGATATGGGGCCAGGCTGTGCAGTTCCAGCGGGAAAATGACTTCCTTGCCCTTGACCGTATAGACGTAGGCCCCGGACATGCCTTCCAGGCGCTTGCCAAAGGCTTCGACCGTGCGGCACCAGGCGAAACGGTCTGCCAGTGACAGTTCCCCAACGGGACGCGCCGCATCGATGCCCGAATCATAGGACAGTTCGTTGAGGACAATCGTGCTCATGCCATTGAAGCGCTTGAGCATCCACGTCTTGAGCGGTTCGTCTGTCCCCGTTTCCATCATGTCCGTCAGTTCCTGGGCGGAAAAGGCAAAGGGGTCCATGCGCATGAAGTTCGGCGGGAAGGCATAAGGTTCCTTGGGGGCAATAGTCCGCAGGGCCTGTTTATTCTTGCCCGTCTTGATGAGGGCTTCGATGATGGTACCGTCTTCGGTGAAGATGACGTTGCTGTATTTGCCCATGAGTTCCACGTGGATCTTGCGCGTCACCAGGCGGCCCGACATGTCGAGGACGTCGACGGCGATTTCGATGAGCCGGTCCAGATGCAGCTGGGCAATGGAGGCGATGCGGCCATTTTCATAGTATTTGCGCAGGAACATGCAAAGCCCTGTCGGAATGTCCGGCGTCGGCGGCATCGTATCGGCAACATACAAGCGCGGCGAATCGTCCAGGGTGATGACCAGGTGGTGGATACCCGTATCGTTGAAGACGCGGAAGTAAAGAGACCGGGCATCGAGCTGATAAATCTTAGAAATCTGGCCGCCCTTAAGGATGTCAGCCAGTTCGTTGGTAATGCAATGTAATGTGATACCATCCAGATTCATGATGATACCTCCTTATCGTAATTCTCACTGAAACAAACAATCTTTTTAATGATACCATGTTTTGCCGCATCCTGTGAAGAGGGGCGTCTTTCAACTGCAAACTTAATACTCAAAAAGGGCTTGTCGTCATGCGACAAGCCCTTCTTCACTGCTTCAAATACCAGCTCAAGGGCTGGGCTTTGGCAGCGGGGTTATTGTTTTGCGAGTCCTTAGCGGCGGCGAAGATGAGAGAATCACGATACATCTTGGCTACGGTCTCTAAGGTTTCCAGGCGGTAAAAGGCCTGGGTCAGATTTTGGCCGACGGTGGCAGCGCCGTGACGTTCCATGAGGAAGACATCCGCCCCTTCTGCGGCTTCGGCACAGGCCAGGGCCAGGGCTTCCGACCCCGGCGGCGCATAGGGTACGGTCGGCACCGGTCCCAGGACCAGGGCTCCTTCGGTGACGATGTCTGGCCGGAAGGGGATGCCGGCTACGGTCAGGGCCGTTGCCGTGATGGGATGGGCGTGGATGATGGCCTTTACGTCATCTCGCTTCCGATAAATTTCCAAATGGAGGGCCGATTCGGACGACGCCTTCCCCGTCCCTTCCAGGACATGGCCGTCGAGGTCGACGACGAGCAGGTGCTTGGGCTTCAGCTCTCCTTTCGGCACGCCTGACGGCGTAATGACGATGGCCCCGTCGCTGCGGCGGAAACTGATATTGCCATCGCAGGCCGTGACCAGGCCGGCTTCTTTCATCTGGGCGCCGATGCGGCACAGTGTTTTCTTGGTATCCACTCTTCCTGCCCCCCTTTTAGCGCATGGACGGCATATTGCGGCCGTTATAGATTTCCAACATTTCCTGGTGTACTTGACGGCGTATCTGCTGCTGCTGGCGCGGCGTCAAGTCGTCCTTGGTGATGTTGAACAAATAATTATCCAAATCGAAATCGTGGAGGACCATCTTGGTATGGAAGATGTTTTCCTGGTAGACGTTGACATCGATCATATCGTAACGGTTGCGCGTCGCCGGGGCGATGTAATTCTGGATGGAATTGATGCGGTGATCGATGAACAGCTTCTTGCCGTTCATATCGCGCGTAAAGCCGCGGACGCGGTAATCGAGGGTGACGATGTCCGAATCGAAACTGTCCAGGAGGTAATTCAAGGCATTGAGCGGCGAAATGCGGCCGCACGTCGAGACGTCGATATCGGCCCGGAAAGTCATGATGCCCTTTTGGGGATGGCTTTCGGGGTACGTATGGACCGTCAGATGGCTCTTGTCGAGATGACAGACGACGTCGGCATCGTTCACTTCTTCTTCGGAAATGAGGATGGTGACGCTGGCCCCTTGCGGGTCGTAATCCTGACTGGCCACATTGAGGATGTGCGCGCCGATGATATCCGACACGTTGTGCAGGATCTGGGTCAGCCGTTCGGCATTATACTGTTCATCGATGTATTCGATGTACTGGCGGCGTGACTCGTCACTGACAGCATAGCAAATGTCATACATGTTGAAGCTCAGGGTCTTGGTCAGGTTGTTGAACCCGTAGAGCTTGAGTTTATTATTTTTCATGAATTTCCCCCACCCATTCCTGCAAGAGTTACCGTTTGATTCGTTCGATCTCGCGAAAAGCGACATCTTTAATGGCCCCGTCTTCGATGGACACGATGGCATACGTCCCCTGCCGGTTGTCCCGGGGCAGGCCGATGCTGCCGGGATTGACGACCCATAAATCGCCTTCGGTCTTGATGAAGCGGCGGTGCGTATGGCCAAAAGCGACGAGATCCGCCTGATGCTGGCGGCCCAGCTCGACGAGCTTCTGCCAGCGCCGTTCGCCATACCACTGACAGCCGTGGATGGCGACGATGCGGATGCCGCCGACGGTAATGCAGCGACATTCGGGATCGTTCGTACGGGTCATATAGTCGTTATTGCCCAGGACGGCGTAGACCGGGACGCCCGTATAGATGGCCAGGTCTTCGCCGTCATCGCAGTAGTCGCCGCAATGGATCCAGGCAGCGACGTCCGGTGCCGTATCGGCCATGCGCGACAGACATTCAAAGCGGCCGTGGCTGTCACTGACCAGGCCGACGCGGACCGTACTCATGACAAGGCCTCGACGAGCTTTTTCAAGGCTTTGCCGCGATGGCTGATTTCATTCTTTTCGGCCATGGACAGCTCTGCCATGGTCTTGCCCTTGTCGGGTACGTAAAACAGCGGATCATAGCCGAAGCCGTTCTGGCCGGCATAGAAGTCGCGCAGGATGCCGTCACAGCTCCCTTCAGCCGTCACCGTCCGGCCGTCCGGCCAGATGAGGACGAGGGAACAGATGTAGTGGACCGTCCGCTGTTCCGGCGGAAAGGCGGCCAAGTCGGCGATGAGCTTCTGGTTATTGGCTTCATCGTCGCAGTCCGGGCCGGCATAGCGCGCCGAGTAGACACCGGGCCGGCCGCCGAGGGCGTCGGCGGCAATGCCCGAATCGTCCGCCAGGCAGGGCAGGCCGGTAGCCTTCATGTAATACGTCGCTTTGAGCAGGGCATTTTCGGCAAAGGTCGTCCCCGTCTCTTCCGGTTCGGTGATGTCGGCGATGACGTCGTGGACGGAGACGGCTTCGTAGCCCAAAGGTTCCAGGATGCTCTTGAACTCCCGGATTTTTCCGGCATTATGCGTTGCCAGTACGATTTTTTCTGCCACAGGCCTTTCTCCTTAGTCCTTATTCCGGTTCTTGACGAACTGGGCGTAATTCTTGATGACGACGATCGGCGTCTTCTGGGATGCATTGCCGAAGGGGTTGTCGATGAGGATCTTGGCGATTTCCTTCGGGTTCAGGCCTTTGCTGTGGCCGAGGACAGCCGAACGCTTGAGGTCGTTGACGTCAGCGACGACAGCGCCGTAGCAGCCCATGCGCTGTTTGATCTTTTCAGCCACTTTATCCGGTTCAGCCGGGCCGTAGACGATGCATTTATCAAAAGGCGGCATCGTGCCGGTGACATCGTCTGTCAGCGAGGCCTGGCGGCATTTGGCATACCATACGCCATTCTTGCCGACGAGTTTGGCCAGGAAGCCGACGAAGAACCAGAACATCATCTTCCATTCGCCTTCCAGGTTCATGGCTGCCTGCATGCCATAGAGGCTGGCCATGCTGCCTTCGCCGGGGACGAAGCGGCGCATGAGGCGGGCCTGCCACGACGGCGTCAGTTCTTCCGGGCGGGTGTAGCGGCGCTGGGTAATGGCGACGACACTTTCGGCCGAGCAGACCAGATCATCCGGGCCGACGATGTCTTTCGCATATTCTTCAATGACATCGACAATATCATCTTTATCCGTAAGGATTCTCGTTTTTACAGGTACTAATTCTAATTCTGCCATCTCGTTAAAACCTCCTAGTTCTGTTCCAATGCGTGCTGTACTTCCGAAGCCTTCAAGGTGATACGGGCTTTATGGATGTACCATTCGCTGCGGGAAACGACCTGATATACCAAATCGATGGGCATGTCAGGGAAGGTCTTCAAGTCTTCGCGGATATTGCCGTCTTTGCTGACCAGGGCGATGGTGACGCGGATCATGCCTTTGTCGCCAGGGTTGAAGATGACCGATTCCCAATAATTATCATCGCGTTCAGCGGCTTTATTGGCCAGCTGGGAATGGACGATGACTTTGTCATACTGTTCGCGGGGCAGCAGGGTCCGGGGATAGAAGTCCATGATGGTGCCGAGCTGACGGCCGGCATTGTGGATGGGCACTTCCGTTTCAAAGACAGCCGTATCCTGAGTCATCTGCTTCAGTTCGAACGGTTTACGGCGGCGGGCTTCAATGACGAAGCGGGCATCGCCCTGCCGCCAGGCAAAGAGGCGGAATAAAAGGTACAAGACAGCGACAATGCCGATGACGGCAATGACAACATTGAGTAAGACATAGAAAAACACGACGCAAGACTCCTTTTGTATAATATTTTAATAACCATTAAGTGAGGGAAATTTCTTCAGCCGTAAATTCATTGGCCGGGATGAGATGCTGGGCCAGGCGGGACCCGCGGCCACTCTCTGCCGTAAAGCACAGGCGGAGGTTCCCCGGTTCCGGCTGCTTATTGAGGAGGCCGTCCTTTTTCAGGACGTCCAGCGTTTCCAGGGCCATTTCGTGAGCGGGATCGACGAAGGCGATGGAATCACCGCAGAGCTCTTCGAACAAGGGCTGGACAAAGGGAAAATGGGTGCAGCCGAAGATGGCCGTATCGGCGCCGGAATGAAGGACCGGTTCCGTATAGCGCTTCAAGGGCTCGCGGATTTCCGGGCCGTCGAGGACGCCCCGTTCGATGAGATTAGCCAGGGCCGGGCAGGACTGTTCGACGATTTCGATGTCCGGATCCATGGCAGCCGCCACTTTGCGATGACTGTGATTGGCGATGGTGAGCGGCGTAGCAAAGACGGCGATCTTTTTGGTCGCACTGATTTCCCGGGCCGTCCGCAGTCCCCGGCTCATGCCGATGAGGGGATACGGCACTTCCCGGACGACCGTATCATAGGCGACGGCGGTCACGGTGTTGCAGCCGATGGCGACGAGCTTGACGCCCTGGGCCGTCATGAAACGGAGGATGTCCCGCGTATAGGCCAGGATTTCCTCCGGCGTCCGCGTCCCGTAAGGGTTGCGCTTGGTATCGCCGACATAGATGATATTTTCATGAGGCAGCAGCATCCGCAGCTTGGCGACAACCGTCAGGCCGCCGACGCCGGAATCAAAGACGCCAATAGGCTGTGCATTACGTTCCATGGACCCCTCCCCCGGCCTGGGCAGCCGCTTTGTCTTCGGCATACATGGCCTGTAACTTCTTATAATCGGCCTCATCGAGGCGGGCGACTTTGCCGCTGTCCTTGTGGGCAAAGACATTCTGCGTCGTCCCCGTCGCCAGCAGGCGGTGGTCATCGTGATGGACGATGCGGTACGAAAAGACCATCTGCGCCCGGCTCAGCTTGACCAGCCGCGTCTCGATATCGATGGTATCGGCATAGTTGATGGGGCTGATGTACTCGCAGGACACGCTCTTGATGGGATAGGAAATGCCCTGGTCCAGCAAGGCGAACAAATCGATGCCGGCAGCTGCCAGGTATTCACAGCGGCCGCACTCGAACCAGCGGATATGATTGGAATGATGGGCAATGCCCATCATGTCGGTCTCATAGAACCGCACTTTTTCAACAACAGTAATCATAAGTTCTTAACTCCTAACTTTATGCATCTTTCATTATGCACACGCATACTATTTTACGATGAGGAAGTATGTTTGTCAAAGGAAAAAGAGCTGTCCACGACAGCTCTTTTTTCCCAGCCTTCACACATGGACGCGGAAGAACGGGAACATATGACGTACTTTTTCACGGTGTTCCGGTTTGACATAAGTCCCGGCCAGGCGCAGGGCCGCGGCGACGACGGCCGCATCATCGAGCCAGCCGAACCCGGCAAAGACATCGGGCACGAAATCAAAGGGCAGGATGACATACCCCAAGGCCCCCATCAGGGCCAGTTTGATGAACTTCGGCGTGTCTTCATCCTGCATGCAGTAAAAAATCGTCAGGAGCTTCGGCAAAAAGTGGACCTTTCTCCCTGTCTTGCGGATAAAAGTGACAAACTTGCCAGGCGTATAAAAACGTGCAAAAAAGCGCAGTATCTTCCACATGGGCCTTCACCTTACTTTTTATCTTCCAAAGGGATCTTGGCATCTTCTACGGCGGCTTTGACCTTGTCTTCGACGGACAGGCCTTCACTGTCGGCAGGAGCTGCCGTTTCAGCCTTGGCGTCCGTGCCGGCTGCCGTAGCTGCGTCTTCAGCTGCTGGTTCCGCTTTGCCGGCTTCTCCGTCTTTGGTTTCTTCTGCTTTTTCTTCGACGATTTCGTCGACCAGGTCATCGTGATGGCGGACGGTGTGATAGAGTTCTTCCCCTTTTTCCTTGACGTCCTGGAAGCGTTCTTTGGCGACGCCGCCCCATTTCTTCATGAAATCGATGGTTTCATCGCCGAGGGGGACGTTCTTCAAGGGATTTTCCTTGAGCTTATCGACCTGTTCCCGGGCTTTATCCTTCCATTCGCCCATCATGTCGATGTAGGGACCCATGTCGGTAGGCATGCCGTCTTTCAGCCAGCGCTGGGTAACGCGGCCCAGGCTGTACGTGATGCCGACGGCAACCGGGACCTGGATGGCGCTGAAAGGAATGATCGTCGTCAGCAGGCTGCCGGCGACACGGCTGCCGACGGCGCCAAGGAAGGCGATGAGGGCCCGTTCACTCAATTTGACGTCATAGACTCTGGCAATGCGGCTGACCAGATAGACTTCGTTGGCCATGAGGGCCACCGTCCCGACGAGGGGCGCGATGACGATGGCGCCGGCGCGGGCAGCAGCCCAACGGCACAGCATTTCGACTTTCACGTCTTTGTCTTCCGTCGATTGTTCCATGGCCTTGACGACACTGGCAGCGGCTTCTTCCGTCGACTGGGACTGCGCCTTCACATCGGCCAGTTCCTGTTTCAGGGCTGCAATTTCAGCCTGCAGTTCTTCCACTGTCTTTGCTTCTTCGTTGTATACTTCTTCTGCCATAACAAACACCCCAATCTTTAACGTATTAAAATTTATACTTTATATTTTCCCATGTTTCTACCAGCTTGTCAAACCCCCATCGACAGGAAGTGCGGCCGCCGTAATGAATGACGCGTCCTCGCTGAGGAGGAAGGTAATGGCCTTGGCCACTTCGTCGGCCCGGGCCAGGCGGTACAAGGGGTACTGCTCTTTCATGGTATCTTTCGTCGTGTCGGGATGGTCCCGGAGCTGCTGTTCCAGCAGGGGCGTCTCGACATCGCCGGGACAGACGCAGTTGACCCGTATCTGGTGCGGTGCCGCTTCCAGGGCCAGGGATTTGGTAAAGGCCACGACGGCACCTTTCGTCGCCCCATAGAGGGAACAGGCCACGTTGCCCTGAAGGCCGGCATCACTGCTGACGGTGACGATGCTTCCGGGCTTGTGCCGCAAGTACGGCAGGGCATGGCGGCAGAGATACATCGTCCCGAAGACGTTGATGGAAAACAGGCGCTGCATATCATCAGGCGTGACATTTTCCAAGAGATTCTCTTCATAGACGCCGGCCGACGTGACCAGGCCGTCGAGACCGCCGAACTGGCGGACCGTCTCTTCGACCATCCGGCAGCAGTCGTCGTCGCTTACTACGTCGCCTTGAATATAAAAGGTCCGGCCGGGCCGAGCCAGGAAAGCCAGGGCAGCCTCCCCCTTTTCTTGATGACGGCCGCTGATGGCGACGTTCCAGCCCCGGTCCAATAACACAGCCGCCGTCGCCAGGCCGATGCCCGACGTGCCGCCGCTGATAAGTACCGTATCCATATCGTCCCTCCTACATGATTCCAAAATAAGATAAGCCCAATTTGCCGATGAGGACGATCGTCACGGCCAACATGACCAGGCGGACGAAACCCGTGCCACGGCGGATGGCCAGGCGGGAGCCGAAGAAAGCGCCCGTAAAGATGCATACGGCCATGGCGATGCCGTAGACGTAGAGAATCTGGCCCCACCAGATGAGGAGAACGAAAGACGTCACATTGCTCATGAGGTTGAGGATTTTGGCATTGCCCGCAGCCGTGACGAAGTCGAAGCCCAAAGTGGCGAAGCCGACGATGAGGAAGGTCCCCGTCCCCGGCCCGATAAAGCCGTCATAGAAGCCAATAGCCAGGGCCATGACCAGGGCGGCCAGGACATTGCCCCGGGTATTGCCGCTGTACGTACTGACGGCGCCGAGCTGGCGCTGGGTAAAGACGAAGGCCGCTGCGGCGATGAGGGCGACGATGATGATCGGCTGGAGCCATTCGCTGGGCAGATAGAGCATGACCAGGCAGCCCAGGACGGCGCCGACGAAGGTTCCCGGCAGGATCCGCTTCAACAGGCCCATATCGACCTTGCCAGCACGCCAGAACTGCCAGGCGCTCATGACGGCGCCAAAGGTAGCGGAGAACTTATTGGTCCCGATGGCCAGATGCGGCGGCAGGCCAGCGGCTAAGAGGACCGGCAGGGAAATGAGACCGCCACCGCCGGCAATGGAATCGACGAAACCGGCCAAAAAGCCTCCGGCCATGATGAAGAGCAGCAGCGACGCCGATAAGGTCGTATGAAAAAGTTGAAATTCCATGAAAAAATACTCCTTTTTGGAAAAAAACTCCTCTTGCTTCGCAAAGCGAAACCGAGGAGACCCTTTTCTCAATGTTCATATATCAAATCCGTCGCCGCGCCGGCTGTCTGCGGCCGCAGGAGGCGGATGATTTCTTTGCCGATGATCCGCGCACCGTCGCGATGACAGTCGAGACTGGCTTCCGCCATGGCTTCCAGTTCTTCCGGATGCGTCAGGAGGCCGGCTGCGACCGATACCAGGTCTTCCTGCTTCTTGACCCAGCGGGCACAACCCTTGGACTGCATATACGTCGCATTGGCTTCTTCCTGGCCCGGGATGGGACTGTACAGGACCATCGGCACCTGGACGGCTGCCGCTTCGGTACAGGTCAGGGCACCGGGCTTCGTGACCAGCAGCGACGCCCGGCACATGAGCTGGGGAATCTGGTTGGTATAGCCCAGGATATCGACGGGATGGCGCAGTTCACTGCGCATCTTGCACAGTTCGTCGTACAAGTCGGCGTTGTAGCCGGTGACGACGGTGAAGCTGTCGACGGCATCGAGGCGGTCCAGCAGGGTCAGGGACTGCTTGATGGACCCCATGCCCAGGCCGCCACCCATGATGAGGACGTTCTTGTCAGCTTCATGAGCCGCATCCCAATGCCAGCGGTCCTGTTCGAAGGCCTTGCGCACGGGGATGCCCGATACGACGACCTTATCGGCAGCGATGCCCTGTTCGACGAGCAGGTCCTTGAGCTGCGAAGCGGCGACACAATAGACGTCGATCTGGGGATAGACCCAGAGCTGGTGGATGGCGAAATCCGTAATGACCCCTACCAGGGGGATGTCGAGGCGGTGCTGGCGCTTCAAAAGGGCCGCCGCCCCTGCCGGGAAGGGATGCGTGAAGACGAGGACATCGGGCTTCTTTTCGGCCAATACCTTGAGCATCCGCCGCTTGAGCCCCCAGGCAAAGAGCGTCTTGACGACGAGTCCCTTCTTATATCCTTGTGACGAATAGTACATCAAATCGTACAGCATGGGAAAGACGTCGAGGATCTTGATATACGTTTCCTTGACGATGTTGTCGATAGACAGGACATCGTTGGACAGGAAATCCAGGTGTTCCACTTCACATTCTTCGGGAATGGTCTTGACGTATTCTTCTATCGCCCGTGCTGCCTGTGTATGCCCCGTGCCGATAGATGCGGACAGGATCAGGACTTTCTTCTTTGTCATGCATGATACCCTCTTTTATAAACAGCATTAGTCTAGTAGCTCATACTACTATGGTACGACAATTTGCAAGAAAAGAAAAGGGCCGTTTTTCATGCGGCCCTTCGAAATCGTACCTTATTTGTTGTTGACCAAATCTTTGAGCTGTTTGCCAGCTTTGAAAGCCGGGGTCTTGGAAGCTTCGATCTGAATCGGTTCGTTGTTGCGCGGGTTGCGGCCTTCGCGGGCTTTGCGCTGACGGACTTCAAAAGTACCAAAACCGATGATCTGGACTTTGTCGCCTTTCGTAAGGCTGTCGCTGATAACGCTGAATACGGCTTTTACGGCTTTTTCAGCATCTTTTTTGGTGATTTCTGCTTCATTGGCTACTGCAGCGATTAATTCTGTTTTGTTCATGTTACTAGGTCCTCCTTTAAATCGTTACATTGCGTAACGCTAACAGTCTGTATTTTCTTTCTGCCGTTCTATCTGTTTCGCTTCCTTCCAGAATGAGTCGAGCTCATCCAGGGAAAAAGCCTCCCACGGCCGGCCCGACTGGCGGACCCGGTCCTCTACGTGAGCAAAGCGGCGTCGGAATTTACTGTTAGCCCGATGTAACGCACATTCCGGCTCTATATGATAGTGTCGGCATAAATTTGCAAAGACGAACAGCACATCCCCAGCTTCTTCTTCGGCATGGACGGGATTCCCTTCGCCAAGGGCCTGGCGGAACTCTTCCCATTCTTCGTGGAACTTATCCCAGACGCCCTGGACATCGGGCCAGTCGAAACCGGTCTTGGCCGCTTTTTCCTGAAGCTTGTCCGCAGCCAGGAGCGACGGCAGGCCGGGAACGACACCATCCAGCAAGTGAGCATGCTGCTGGCGTTGTTCGCCTTGCTTTAATCTATCCCAGTTTAACATACTCGTACCTATGTTTTCAAGGCTTTTTTGGCTAAAAACGTGGGGATGGCGCCGAATCATCTTATCGGTGACGTCTTTTACGACATCTTGGGCTGAAAAAAGACCTTTTTCCTGGGCAATGCGGGCGTGGATGGCGACCTGGTAGAGGATATCCCCCAATTCCTCGCGGATACCGTCGATATCGTGGCTGTCGATGGCATCGAGCATTTCATAGACTTCCTCGATGAGGTAGCGGCGCAAGGTCCGATGAGTCTGGGACCGGTCCCAGGGGCAGCCGTCTTCGCGGCGCAGGCGCGCCGTCACGTCGACGATGGGCGTCACGTCAAAGGGCATCGCCTCGTCCCCTTCACGGCGCCGGGCTTCTTCCAGGAGCTGGCACACGGCCCGGGCCATGGCCGGTCCGCCCGGGACGGTATGGACGACGGCGTGGAGGCGGCTTTCACGCAGCAGGAAGGCGATGACCGGCGCATAAGCTTCGGCAAAGGACTGGCCGTCCCGGCCATACGAATCCAGGGGCCGGTCGTCGCAGCCTAAAGGGATGATCTTGATTTCCATAGCAGTTCCTCATTTCTCGGCAAATATGCCTATGCCTGCCATTATAACACGGAGTCCGTCATTTGTCGCGTTTTTCCGGAAAAAGGACGTCCCATAAGACCTGACGGACATAGGGACCATAAGTTCCTTTTAAAGCAGCTCCAGGCCCGTGCAGGGCCGTTGTAACGATGTCCGACAGGATGCGGGCCCGGGCCGGCGAAAAAGCACTCTTCCTGCCGGCCAGGCCGTGCAGATCCCGGAGCTGGAAAGCCGCCCGGTCATAATCTTCCTTGACGATGAGCCAACGCACCTGGAACAGGGCCTGTACGTCGCGGTGGAAGCGGCGCAGGCCGCCGCAATGGTCCCACCAGGCATAAAACCGTTCTTCCTGCCGCCGGCGCAGGGACAGGCGCAGCAGGGCCAGCAGCGGGCGCAGGTACTGCTGTCGGCTATAAGAGCCAGGCGGCTGCCGCTGTAGGAGCTTCCGGGCCCGGTCATAGTACTGCTCGGCCTGGTCATAGGCCCGGCCGGGCCGATTCGTCAGGGCCAGCTGGCCCGCCCGTTCCAGGAGGACCCCTAAGAGGTAGGGATATTCCGGCTGGTCCGGCTGGCGCTGCCAGGCCGCCAGGAAGTCGCGGACCAGCCGGCGGCAGCGGCAGATACGTCCAATCCGGTCCCCCACCGCCAGGGGCCGGCCGTAGAGCAGGGAGATTTCTTCCAGCAAAGACGATCGCAGGGACAGGTAATGAAAGTCCTGCCGGAGTTCATGAGGCAGATACATGAGCAAACCTTCTTTCTCTTCCATTTTCTCCAGTCTAACAGAGAAAAATGAAAAAAACCTGAAAAGCAAGGCTTTCCAGGTTAAGATTTGCTGAGAAAATCATGGCTGGCTCAGTTTCGTCAGCAGACGGATGAGTTCGGCTTGTTCGTCTTCGCTGAGGCGGTTCATGAGCGTCGAGATGCGCAGGTAATGACCGGGCAGGACCTGGTCCATGAACTGGCGTCCCCGGGCCGTGAGGCTGACCTTCTTGCCCCGCTTGTCTTCCTGGTCGATGACGACCGTCGCCAGGCCGTCACGGACCATACGCTTGACCATGGTCGTAATCGTCGCCCGGGTCACGCCGGTCTTGGCCGCCAGCTGCGACGGCGCAATCCCTTCCGGGTTCTGGTGCAGGACGATCATGACCCGCAGCTTCCCCTGGGACAGATGATACTGTTTCGTCAGGACGCCGTTGATGGACGACCGGATGATTTCTGCAGCCTGTGAAATGCGCAGCATCGCCAGGACTGCCGATGGTTCGATTTCAGGAACGAGCCGGGCGTGTTCTTCCAATTCTTCCCTCGTCGGGAACGCTTCAAATCTCATAGTCTTCCCCTCTTTTGTTAGCTTACTAACAAAAAGTATAAAATAAAACGAGGAAAAATACAAGCTTTTTCCTCGTTTTATGAAAGTTTCTTTATAATATATGCGTCAGGGTTACATATTCTTGCTGCGCAGGTCGGCTAAGATGGCCTGGACGCGGGCGACAGCCTGGTCGATGGGAACGACTTCCTGTTCGCCAGTCCGGCGGACCTTGATTTCGACAGTCCCTTCGGCAGCACTCTTCTTGCCGACGGTGATCCGGACAGGATAGCCGATGAGGTCGGCGTCGTTGAATTTGACGCCAGCCCGTTCGTTACGGTCGTCGAGGAGGACATCGGCTTTGGCAGCCTGCAGGGCCTGATAGAGGTCGCCGGCGATGCGGACCTGATCCTGGTCCTTGCTGCTGACCGGGACGATGGCCACTTCAAAGGGCGCAATGGCGACAGGCCACATGATGCCGTGTTCATCGTGGAACTGTTCGATAGCTGCCGCAATGGTACGGGTGACGCCGATGCCGTAGCAGCCCATGACGTACGGTTTCGCCTTGCCGTTCTGGTCGAGGAAGGTCGCATGGAGGGCTTCGGAGTACTTCGTGCCCAGTTCAAAGACCTGGCCGACTTCGATGCCGCGGACGATTTCGACAGGCGCGCCGCAGTGCGGGCATTTGTCGCCTTCGACCATGTTGCGGATCGTCGTGACCGTGATGTCCTTGAAATCGCGGGACGGATTGACGTTCTGGTAGTGATAGCCGGCCTTGTTGGCCCCGGTGACGCCATTGGGGACGTTCATAGCCGACGGGTCGACGAGGACGAAGAAGGTTTCATTATCCGGTTTGTCGGCACCCATGGGGCTCATGTAGCCCGGCTGGAGGCCGTGGGCCTTCAATTCATCTTCTGTGGCCGGTTCGATGACATTGCCGCCGACGAAGTTCTGGACAGCGACGTCATTGACTTCATGGTCACCGCGGACCATGCAGAGGACCGTCTTTTCGCCATCAATAGTAAAGGCGACGGCTTTGATCGTCTTTTCTACGGGGATGTGCAGGAACTGGGCCAGGTCTTCAATGGTCGAGCAGTTCGGCGTTTCGATGAGTTCCACATCTTTTGCGTCTTCTGCCGGCATTTCCACGGCCTGGGGGACGGCCTTTTCGATATCGGCTGCATAGTCGCATTTCGAGCACGATACGATTTCGGCTTCGCCGGCCTGGGCCAGGGCCATAAATTCGTGTGTATGGTTGCCGCCGATCTGGCCGCTGTCGGCTTCGACAGGCTTGAAGTTCAAGCCGCAGCGCGTGAAGATGCGCGTGTAAGCCTCGTATTCATCCTGATAGCTCTTGTGCAGGCCTTCTTCGTCGACGTCGAAGGAATAGGCGTCTTTCATGACAAATTCGCGGCTGCGCATGAGGCCGAAACGCGGACGGATTTCGTCGCGGTATTTATTCTGCATCTGCCACAGGGTGACAGGCATCTGCTTGTACGAACGCAGTTCATTGCGGACCAGGGTCGTAATCAGTTCTTCGTGAGTCGGACCGAGGCAGAAATGATTGCCATGGCGGTCTTCCAGTTTGAACATTTCCGGACCATAAGCATTCCAGCGGCCCGATTCATGCCAGATTTCAGCGGGCTGCATGATGGGCATCATGATTTCCTGGGCGCCGATGTTTTCCATTTCTTCGCGGACGATGGCTTCGATCTTGAGTTCGACCCGGCGGCCCAATGGCAGGAAAGAATACAAGCCGCCGCCGTTCTTGCGGATCATCCCGGCTTTCAACATATACTGATGGCTGGCGATTTCGGCGTCTGCCGGGATTTCCCGCAGCGTCGGACTATACAATTTCGATGCTAACATGAGTTAAGACTCCTTTGCAATGGTTTTTTCGATTTCTTCCACCAGGCTGGACACGAGCTGGTCTTCCGGCACCGTGCGCAGGACCTGGCCGTGGGAAAAGACGATGCCCTTCCCCTGGCCGCCGGCAATGCCGAAGTCGGCTTCCCGCGCTTCGCCCGGGCCGTTGACGACACAGCCCATGACGGCGACCTTGATGGGGACGGTCAGATGAGAAATGGCCTGTTCGACTTCCTGGGCCAGGTCGATGAGGTGGACCTGGGTCCGGCCACAGGTCGGGCAGGAAATGAGGGTCGGCCCGAAATGGCGCAGGCCGAGGGAACTGAGGATGGTCTGGCCGGCCTTGATTTCTTCGACAGGGTCACCGGTCAGGGATACGCGGATCGTATCGCCGATGCCCTCGTGAAGCAGCGTGCCGATGCCGATGGCCGACTTGATGCTGCCTTCGCGGACCAGGCCGGCTTCGGTCACGCCCAGGTGCAGGGCATAGGGGACCTTGTCGGCCAATCTTTCATAAGCTTCGATCATCAAGGGGACGTCGGAAGCCTTGAGGGAAATGACCATGTTGCGGTAATCCATGCGTTCCAGGATGCGGATATGGCGCAATGCCCCTTCGACCATCCCTTCTGCTGTCGGATGGCCGCCGCTCTGGGCCAGGATATCCTCCGGCAGGGATCCCGTATTGATGCCGATGCGGATGGGGATGCCTTTGGGACGCACTTTTTCGACGACTTTGACGACGTTTTCGTCAGCGCCGATATTGCCCGGATTGATGCGCAGGGCCTGGACGCCGCTGTCGACGGCCGCCAGGGCCAGGCGGTAATCGAAGTGGATATCGGCTACGATGGGGATATCCACGGCCTGGACGACGGCTGCCAAGCCCTTGGCCGCTTCCATATCGGGAACGGCAAAGCGCAAGATTTCAGCCCCATACGAGGCCAGGCGGCGGGCATCGACGACGGCTTCGGCCATGTGGGCCGGGTTGACCGTCGACATGGTCTGGACCGATACGGGGGCATCGCCGCCGATGATCACCGAACCAGCCCGGACGGGAAGAGATTTTCTACGTTTCATGAAAAGCCTGCCTTTCTAAAAGCGGCTGAGATCCTGAAACATGGCGAACAGGAACAGGGAACCCAAGAGGACGGCCCCTGTGACCTGAATATAATACAACGCCCGTTTCGGCATCCGCCGGCGCGTAATTCCTTCGAGAATCAACAAGATAAGATAGCCTCCATCCAGCAAGGGGACGGGCAGGAGATTCAAGATGCCCAGGTTGATGCTGAGGAAAGCCGTGAACATGAGCAGATTGGAAAAACCCGAAGCGGCGACCTGACCAGCCAGCTGGGCCACGCCGATTGGGCCGGCGACTTCCGCCTTTTCCCGGCCCGTCACCATATCATAGAGGCCGACGACCATGAGCTGGCAGAGCTTGCCCGTCCGCTGGACGGCCATGCCGGCCGATTCAAAGAAACCATGGGCTTCGCGGGTCGTCATGGGCATGACGCCGAGCATGGCCTTTTTCGAGGCACTGTCCACTTCGGGCACCAGTTCGACGCCCTGCACCTGGCCGTCCCGTTCGATTTCCACGGTGACGACGTCATGGCTGTACGGTGCGACGGCCTGGGAAATATCGGTCCACTTGGAAATATCCTGATTGCCGATACGGATGATGCGGTCGCCTGCCGTAAGGCCTGCCTGTTCCGCCGGCGAACCGGAAATGGTCGAGCCGACGACGGCTTCTGGCGATACCGTCACCGTACCGATGGCAAAGAACAGTCCCCACAGGAGGAAGATGGCCAGGATGAAGTTCATGATCCCGCCGGCAGCGATGACGATCATGCGCTTCCAGACGGGTTTGTTGAGGAAAGACTTTTCATTCAATACTTCATCTTCGGTCATGCCGGCAATGCGGTTGAATCCGCCAAGAGGAATGGCCCGCAGGGAATATTCTGTATCGCCGCGGCGTACACTGTACACTTTGGGACCAAAACCGAGTGCGAACTCATCGACCTGCATCCCTGCCCACTTGGCCGTCGCGAAATGGCCCAGTTCATGGACGAAGATGATGACACTGAAGACGAAGATCGTCGCTAAAATAGTAAGACCCACGGGAAATCCCCTTTCTACAACAGGGAAGCAGCACAGCGGCGGGCCCAGGCGTCGGCCTGGCGGATAGACGCCAAGGTGACGTCGTGCGAGACCGTGTGCCGTTCCATGACAGTACGGACAATGTCAAAAATACGCGTAAAGGAAATTTCTTTACGTAAAAACGCATAGACAGCGACTTCATTGGCCCCGTTGAGGACACAGGGCATGGTCCCGCCGATGCGGCCCGCTTCATAGGCCAGGCCGATGGAAGGGAACTTCTCGTCATCAGGCGGGAAAAATTCCAGTGACCCCAGGGTCTTCCAGTCGATGGGCCGGGCGCCGCGGACGGTCATCCGGTCCGGATAAGTAAAGGCGTACTGGATGGGCAGGCGCATGTCGGGCAGGCCCAGCTGGGCCAGGATGGAGCCGTCGATGAACTCGATCATGGAGTGGATGATGCTCTGCGGCTGGATGACGACTTCGATCTTGTCGAAGGGCATGTGAAACAGCCAGTGCGCTTCGATGACTTCCAGGCCTTTATTGAACATCGTCGCCGAATCGATGGTGATCTTGCCGCCCATGTTCCACGTCGGATGCTTCAGGCACTGTTCGACCGTGATGGACGAAAATTCCGACACCGGCCGGCGGAAATGAGGGCCGCCGGAAGCCGTGATGAGCAGCTTGGTCACTTCCCTTTCCTGTCGTCCCTGGAGACACTGGAAAATAGCGCCGTGTTCACTGTCGACGGGCAGGATGCGGACGCCGCGGGCAGCGGCCTCTTTCATGACCAGCTCGCCGGCAGCGACGAGGGTCTCTTTATTGGCCAGGGCAATGTCCATGCCCTTTTCGATGGCATGCAGTGTCGGTTCGATACCGGCGGCACCGACGAGGGACGTCAGGACGATGCGGGCGTCACATTCATCGATGAGCTTCAACAGCCCTTCGCTACCGGAAAAGACAGTACACGCCGGGCCGACGGCGCGGCGCAGTTCGTCAGCGGCCTTTTCGTCGACCATACAGGCCCATTTCACCTGATGGTCCTGTACCTGCCGGGCCACGGCCTGCCAATGGGAATAGGCAGCGACGCCGGCCAGGCGGAAGGCATCCGGATGGGCTTCGATGACATCGACAGCCTGGGTCCCGATGGAACCGGTGCTGCCTAAAATCAGAATATCCTTCATTCCCCTGCCCTCCTTAAATAACCAGGATCAAATAGGCATACAGTGCCGGCGCTGCAAAGAGGAGGCTGTCGAAGCGGTCCAGGACACCGCCGTGGCCGGGAATGATGTTTCCCGAATCCTTGACGCCGCAGACGCGCTTCAAGATGGATTCGACCAAGTCCCCCAAAGGCGCCATGATGCCGACGATGATGCCGATGGCCAAGGCATGGAGCACGGAGAATTTAAAGATCAGCGAGAAAATGATGGCTACCGCCAGGGTGCCGACGAAACCGCCGATAGCCCCTTCGCGGGTCTTGCCGGGGCTGATAGCCGGGCAGAGCTTGACTTTGCCCATCATCTTGCCGACGGCGAAGGCAAAGGTATCACTGGCCCAGGTCGAGAAGATGAGGAGAAAGACGAAGAACCGCGCCGGTTCCAGCATGACGGCGCTGAAACTGCTGCCCATGAAGGACGCGACGGAACCGCTGCGCAGGGCCAGCATAGCCAGAAAGCCGCAGCCGATGTAGAGCAGGCCGTATAACGTATAGGCGCTGTCTACGGGCTTGACCTTATCGTGAAAGAACACCGTCCGCAGCATGAGCCAGCAGAGCAGGCCCAGAGCCAGGACGAGCATGGCCTTGGTACTGCCGAACCAATAGGCTGCTAAGATGGCGACGAGCCAGACGGCACCGCATTTGTCTGCGGGCACGGCATGGAGCTTGCGGACCAGGTTGCCGTATTCGTACCAGGCGACGAGGGATAACAAGGCCATCATGAGGAAAAACAGCCAGTTCCCTTCGTAAATCACAAAAATCGTAAAGGCACCGCCGACGATGCCTGTCAGTATTCGTTTTGCCAACATATCATATACCTTCCCTGATTTATTTTAAGCCGCCGAAGCGCCGTTCCCGGCCCTGGAAGGATAGAATCGCTTCGACCAGGGTATCCTTGGTGAAATCGGGCCAGCAGAGCTGGGTGAACCAGAACTCGGCATAGGCCATCTGCCACAGGAGGAAATTGCTGACCCGCTTGTCCGCACCGGGACGGATGAGCAGGTCCACGTCGTTTTCCGGGTCCGTATACAGGTACTGGGCCAATGTCGCTTCGGTAATCTCTTCGGGCTGAATCGTCCCGGCCTGGACGGCTTCGGCCAGCCTGCGGGCGGCCTGGGTGATTTCCAGGCGGCCGCCGTAATTGACAGCCACGTTGAGGATGAGGCCTGTGTTGGCAGCCATGTCCGCTTCGGCCTGGGCAAAGGCTTCCTGCAAATCCGGGTGGAGCCGCTTCATATCACCGATGACGTGGAGCCGCACGTTGTGTTCCTTGAGTTCCAAGAGATTCTTGCTCAAGTAACTCTTCATGAGCTTCATGATGTACGACACTTCTTCATCAGGGCGCTTCCAGTTCTCCGTCGAAAAGGCATAGACCGTCAGGACCTTGATGCCCAGGTCATCGGCGGCGATGACGATGCGCTTCAGCGTATCGGCGCCGGCGCGGTGGCCGTAACTGCGGGGCAAGCCTTTGCGCTTGGCCCAGCGGCCGTTGCCATCCATGATGATGGCCACGTGGCGGGGAATATTATGGGGATCCAGCATCCCCTCGGATACGGAGCCGGAAGTTTCTTTCTTTTTGCCAAAAAAGTTAATCATGCTGTACGTCTCCATTTCGCAGCACTGCGGCTACGGAGCTGCTCATTTCCAGGCTGTCATCGACTAACAGGCAGACCGTGCCGTCTTCCCTTTCCTGGGCACGGATGACATAGGTCTGCTGAGGGTCGCAGTGGAAGAAATGGCTCCGCGACACAGTCCGCTCTATGACATAAGGAATATTTTTTTCCTGTAATACAGATTTGGCATACCGTAACGGCATGCCAATAAAAATCCGTATATCCATCATACGGCCATGACTTCTTTTTCTTTTTTCGCTTTGATTTCGTCGATGGCCTTGATTTTTTTATCTGTCAGCTTCTGGATATTTTCCTGACCTTCCTTGCTGTCATCTTCCGTGACTTCCTTCTTCTTTTCCATCTTCTTGATGGTTTCGTTGGCGTCGCGGCGGATGTTGCGGATGACAACTTTCGAGTCTTCAGCGATCTTGCTGACTTTCTTGCTCAGTTCTTTACGGCGTTCTTCCGTCAGCTGGGGAATTTCCAGGCGGATAATCTTGCCGTCGTTGTTCGGGTTCAGGCCCAAGTCAGACTTGAGGATGGCCTTTTCGATTTCACCGAGCATCTTCGGTTCCCACGGAGCGATGGTAATCATGCGCGGTTCCGGGACCGATACGTTGGCGACCTGTTTGACCGGTGTCGGCGTACCGTAGTAGTCGACGGTAATCCGGTCCAGCAGGGATGTGCTGGCGCGGCCCGTGCGGATCGACGACAATTCCCGTTTCAGGGCTTCGATGGTCTTGTCCATCTTTTCTTCGTGCTGGGCAATGATTTCTTTTACTTCCATGTCAATCACTTCCTTATTTTATTTTTATAAGTATATCATACAGCGTTTAGTCTTCTTTGTCGACTACCGTCCCTAAATCTTCTCCGCTGGCAGCCTTGACGATGTTCCCGGGCTGGTCGATATTGAAGACGACGATAGGGATATTGTTGTTGCGGCAGAGCGTCGTCGCCGTAGCATCCATGACTTTCAGGTCTTTGTTGATGACGTCGAGATAGGTCAGGTGCTTGAACATCTTAGCGTCCGGATTGAGCTTGGGATCGCTGTCGTAGACGCCGTCGACACCGTTCTTGGCCATGAGGATAGCATCGGCTTCGATTTCAGCAGCCCGCAGGGCAGCTGTCGTATCCGTCGAGAAATAAGGGTTGCCCGTACCGGCACCGAAGATGACGACGCGGCCTTTTTCCATGTGGCGGATAGCCCGGCGGCGGATATACGGTTCAGCGACCTGCTGCATGTTGATAGCCGTCTGGACGCGGGTAGCGACGCCGTTCTTTTCCATGGCATCCTGGAGGGCCAGGGAATTCATGACCGTAGCCAGCATGCCCATGTAGTCCGCCGAAACGCGGTCCATGCCTTTGGCCGAACCGGACAAGCCGCGCCAGATGTTGCCGCCGCCGACGACGATAGCGACCTGGACGCCGAGCTGATTGACTGCAACGACCTGTTTGGCAATGGTTTCAACTGTTTCCGGGTCAATGCCATAGCCTTGTTTGCCAGCCAGTGCTTCACCACTCAATTTCAATACGATACGATGATACTTTTTCGATTCCATAAAAGAAGTGCCTCCTCTATCGGTATACAAGTCCAATTAGAAAATAAGAGAACACGGGTTGGGTGTTCTCTTATGCAATCTTATTTAGCTTGTGCCATTACTTCGGAAACAAAATCATCGTTCCGTTTTTCCAGGCCTTCACCCAATTCATAACGTGTATAACGGCGGATGTCGATTTTTTCACCGATTTTAGCAACCGCTTCGGTAACGACCTGCTGGACCGTCTTGTCAGAATCTTTGATGAATTCCTGATCGAGGAGGCAGTTTTCTTTGTAGAATTTTTCGATACGGCCGACGATCATCTTTTCGACGATTTTTTCCGGTTTGCCTTCGTTCAGGGCCTGCTGGCGGAGAACTTCTTTTTCATGTTCCAAAACTTCAGCCGGAACTTCTTCGCGTTTGAGGTATGCCGGTTTTGCAGCAGCGATCTGCATTGCAATATCTTTGCAGAGTGCTTTGAAGTTGTCTGTCTGAGCGACGAAGTCCGTTTCGCAGTTGACTTCGACGAGGACGCCGATACGGCCGTTGCCATGGATGTAAGAATAAACTAAACCTTCAGCAGCGATGCGGTCTGCTTTCTTAGCTGCTGCAGCCAAGCCGTGTTCACGAAGCAAGTCGACGGCTTTTTCCATATCGCCGTTGCTTTCGGTCAATGCTTTTTTGCAGTCCATCATGCCTGCACCGGTTTTCGTTCTTAATTCTTTTACCATTGCTGCTGTAATAGCCATGAGTATTCCTCCTAAAAGTAATGTGAATTATACAGTTTGAAGAAAGGTAAGAAGCAAAGGCTCCTTACCTTCCTATACTAACCATTCAGTTCTCAAAGAACAAACGATCTTATTCTGCTACTTTTTCTTCAGCTGCTTCAGCACCTTCAGCGGCGCCTTCTTCCGTCTGTTCGCCCTGGTTGCCTTCGAGGACAGCGTCAGCGATTTTGCCGGTCAAGAGTTTGACAGCGCGGATAGCGTCGTCGTTAGCCGGGATCGGATAGTCGATGACATCGGGATCGCAGTTGGTGTCAACCGTAGCGATGATGGGGATGTGAAGTTTACGAGCTTCGGAAACAGCGATTTCTTCTTTTTTCGGGTCGATGATGAAGAGAGCGTCCGGAAGTTTCTTCATGTCTTTGATGCCGCCGAGGTATTTCTGAAGTTTTTCCATTTCGTGTTTGAGGAGCGTAACTTCTTTCTTCGGCAGGATTTCGAACGTGCCGTCTTCAGCCTGTTTTTCCAAAGTCTTCAAGCGTTTTACGCGCTTTTCGATGGTCTGGAAGTTGGTGAGCATACCGCCGAGCCAGCGTTCGTTGACGAAGTACTGGTTGCAACGTTCTGCTTCGTTTTTAATGGATTCCTGAGCCTGTTTTTTCGTGCCTACGAAGAGGACTTTGCCGCCTTCAGCAGCCAGGTCGCGGACAAAATTGTAAGCTTCGTCCATTTTCTTAACGGTTTTCTGCAAGTCGATGATGTAGATACCGTTACGTTCAGTGAAGATGAAACGAGCCATCTTCGGGTTCCAACGGCGGGTCTGATGACCGAAATGAACGCCGGCTTCCAATAATTGTTTCATAGATACTACTGCCATAATTGTGATTCCTCCTGTTTTTTCCTCCGCCCGGTCATCGCTCATCTTCACCCTTCCCCCCTGGGAGGGGCACAGTGCTGAGCTCGCCAAGCGTGTGTATTTTGGATCTTGGTATTCAAACCTTTGATATTATAGCATATATGACAAACAAGGGCAAGCATTTTTTCAAATGCCTGCCCTTGCGGACGTGTTTGAAGTTTGTAGCGGATGATTCAAACCTTAATTCAAGATATAGACCGGTACGGTGCGGCGGCCGAAGGTCATGCAGGCATCGTAGTCTTCCATGCAGAGGTCGATGCGGTTGCCGAGGATGGCTCCGCCTGTATCTTCGGCCCGGGCTACGCCATAGCCGGGGATGAAGACGGTCGAACCCAAGGGGATGACGTTGGGGTCGACGGCGACGACGCCATAGCGGGCCCGCGTCCCCATGCGGGTGATGCACTGGCCGTCGCCATCAGTCGGCAGATAGGCCGTAGCTTCCATGGTGATGATCTTCTGGTAATGGGATACGTCGCCGGTACTGGTGTTGATTTCAACCGTTTCCTTGGTGCCGACCTTGCGGATCAGCGGCTGCATTTCCGAAATGAGCTCCGTCGAAAGCGTTTCCTTGTCGGCGACCTGGCCGTCGACGCTGACGATGTTCAGCTTGACCCGTTTGCGGCCGTTCTGCCCTTCCTGGACGATTTTCTCTTCGCCCTGGCCCAGGGTTTCATCAGGGATGCTTTCGATGGCGTACGGCACCACTTCATCTTCGGTGATCGTCTTGCGCGAGACGTGGCCGATGACGATATTTTCCCCGGCCTGGAGCGGCTTCTGTACGTCGCCATAAGGGCGGTACTTTTCCTTGTTATAGCCGTACTGTTCGGCTACTTCCTGGGAATTGTGCTTGGCCGTATAGACCTGCTGCTTCTGCCCCCGGTATTCCAGGGTCACCGGGATGGCCCGGCGCACCTTGACGTAACTGCCGTCGGCGAGCTTCTGCGTCGATACGTCGATTTCATCGTAATCGCCCATGTCGATATTGTTTTCCCGCATCAAAGCCTGTTCATTGACGGCGTGAGTATATACCTGGCGGGTCGTGCCGTCGGCGACGAGGGTCACTGATTTCCCCCGGTCGATGAAGCCCGTCAACGACACGACGACCAATAAGGCGATCATCGTGGCGTACATGCGTGTAATCGGTCGTTTATTCTTGAATCCAGTCATACTGAATCGTTTCCAGTCCATGCCATGCCTCCTAAAGCTTTTCTTTTCATTTTAGCAAAGACCGGCAGGCTTGTCAATTTACTTGTCTTCTTCAGCAGGACGTGGACGCAGGACGACCTTGCGGAACTGGCGTGCCGCCTTCTTCCGTTCCGATGCCAGCCGTTCAGCCTGGCGCTGGCATGTATCCTGGGCGTTGACAGGCTTGCCCTGGCGTTCGTCTGCCAGGTAGCGGTACGAACCGTCGCTGTTCATGGCATAGGCCTTGACATTGTCGTCGAAATATACTTTCAGGATACGCTTGATCCGTTCTTTATGCGGCGGAAATTCGACGGGCGTCATCAATTCGACGCGTTCATTGAGGTTGCGCGGCATCCAGTCAGCCGACGAAATGAAGACGTCTTCCTTGCCGCCGTTATAGAAGTAGAACAGACGGCTGTGTTCCAGGAAGCGGCCGACGATGCTGTGGACTTCGATGTTTTCGCTGATGCCGGGCAGACCCGGGCGGATGACGCAGATGCCGCGGACGATGAGGCGGATCTTGACGCCGGCTGCCGACGCTTCATAGAGCTTGGCAATGACGTATTTATCGAGGAGAGAATTCATCTTGGCCACGATGAGGGCTTTCTTGCCGGCCTTGGCCTGGGCGATTTCCTGGTCGATCTCCTGATAAATCGTTTCCCTCAGATTGAGCGGCGCGACGGCCAGTTTATTCCACTGAGGCGGATCGGAATAACCCGACAGGAGATTGAAGAAAGCCGACGCATCGACGCCGATGAGGGTATTGGCCGTCAAGATGCCGACGTCCGTATAGATACGGGCCGTCTTGCCGTTGTAGTTGCCCGTCGCCAGGTGGACGTAACGGCGGATGCCATCTTCTTCACGGCGGACGACGAGGGTAATCTTGGAGTGGGTCTTGAGGCCCATGATGCCGTAAATGACATGGCAGCCGGCTTTTTCCAGCTTGCGGGCCATGTGGATATTATTTTCTTCATCGAAACGGGCCTTGACTTCCATGAGGACCGTGACCTGCTTGCCATTTTCTGCCGCCTGGGCCAGGGCCGCGATGATCGGCGACTTGCTGCTGACGCGGTATAAAGTCTGCTTGATGGCCAGGACATCCGGGTCTGTCGCCGCCAGCTGGATGAAGTGTTCCACCGTTTCAAAGGTTTCGTAAGGATGATGGACCATGACATCCCGTTCGGCAATGGCCGACCAGAAATCGGGTGCGTCGATGGCAGCCAGTTCCGACGACGGCTGCGGCGTCACCGGCGGATAGCGCAGGTCATCATAGCCGTCGATGCCGACGAAGGAGAAAAAGACCTTGCAGTCCAGCGGGCCGGGGATGGCATACACATCCCGTTCTTCGAGCTGCAATTCGTCACGCAGGAAGTCGCGAATCATGCGGCTCGCCGTCGACGCCAGTTCCAGGCGGACAGCCGCCCCTTTGCGGCGTTTCTTCAAGCTCTTTTCCACTTCCATCAAAAGGTCCTCGGCATCGTCGTCGATATCCAGGTCAGCGTCGCGGGTGATGCGGAACGGTGCGACTTCCAGGATGTCGCAGCCCAGGAAGAAGCGTTCCGCATAGGCGGCGATGACATCTTCCAGGAAGAGGAACTGCTGGCCGTCATGCTGTTTTCCGGCCGGGGAAACGCTGTCCGGGACCTTGATGATGCGGTCGATGACCGACGTCGGGACCGGCAGGATAGCCGTCTTGACGGAACGGTCCCCCTGCTTGCGGCGCAAGAGGACGGCCAGGTTCAGGTTCAGACTGGCCAGGAACGGAAAAGGATGGCTGGAATCGACAGCCATGGGCGTGACGACGGGATAGATTTCCCGTTCAAAAAAGCTTTCCAGCCACAGCCGCTGGTCATCATCGAGAGCGTCGACACGAATGAAATGCAGGCCGTGGGCTTGCAGTTTCTGCTGGATGTCGCCATAATAGCGGTACTGGTCGTCGACCAGTTTATGGACCATTTCCTGGATGGCATCGAACTGTTCCTGCGGCGTCATGCCGGCGATATCGATGTGCTTGACGCCGCTTTCGACGAGGTGCTTGACGCCGGCCACGCGGATCATGAAAAATTCGTCCAGGTTCGACGCGGCAATGGCGACGAAGTTCAGCTGTTCCAGCAGTGGATTGGACGGGACGATGGCTTCGCGCAGGACCCGTTCATTGAATTTGACCCATGTACATTCACGATTTAAAAAATATTGACTACTCGTAAAATCTGCCATGATTATCCTATCCTTTCACTAATTCCGTCGAAATACCAAAGACTTCGGCAAAGTCGACGGCCATTTTCAGATATGTCCAGCGTTCCAGGGAAATATCGGCTTCTGCCGTATAGGAGACGACGAGTCGGTCGTCCTTGAGCTCAGCCCGGATGGCGCTGATTTTCCCCAAATGGCTCTTATCCAGGGAATCGGCCAGGCGGAAAATAGCCGTCAGTTTGGCCGTAATGACCTTCTGACGCGGCGTCAGGGCATGGTAGACCGGTGATGCCTCCTGCAGGGTGCCGTCGAAGGCATAGTAGAGGACGGCCGCCAGGATTTCCTTTTCATCGTCAGCCAGGCCGAAGAGGTCCGTTTCCATGATGAGGTTGTACGTACAAAGATTATGCTTGCGGATATTGATGAATTTCCCCGTTTCGTGGAAGATAGCGGCCAGGCGGAGCAGATAATTATAACTGTAATCGAGGCCGATGAACTGGTACAGCGCCTGGAAGAGGACGTTGCCGTATTCTTCGATGCGGGCGGAATGGGCGGAGTCGGACAAATACTTCTTGGCCATGCGGCGCATCATGTCCAGGAGCAGGCCCTGGAGATGGGCCATATAATCATTATGGGTCTTATCGGCTACATAGTACATGGTATAGCCTTCGGTGAAGGTCGTCGGCATGACGACCAGCATGTCGATGTCGACGATGCGCAGCAGTTCATAATACAAGAGGATCGTCGGCATGATGACATTGGCCAGGTTCTGGGACAGGCCGAAGCGCTGCATGAGCTTGAACGGCGTGACGCCTTTGAAAGAATAGACAAACTGGCGCAGCTCATCGGGCGTAATCAGGAACAACCCGTTCTCACTGGTCTTGCCCATGAGGCGCGACACCAGATTGGCCCCGCGGCCGGACAAGACGATGTACTGGATATCATACCGCTGGACGCCCTTCCAGAGCGGATAGAGGGTCCCGTAAATATATTCGCGCACGGCCGTCGGGAACGTCAATTCATTGCGCTGCTTTTCCGTGAAATTTTCCAGGATGCGCAAGGAACCGATATGGATATTCTGCTGGAACAAGAGGCGGTCCGACTTCCAGCACGTCAAGCCGACGCCGCCGGACGTGATATCCAGGAGCATAACGGCCTTATCGGCAAAATTAAAGTTCCCTTTCAATACATTATAATAAAGGCCAAAGAACTTGTAGTAGATTTCCTTGGTCATATGGATGACTTCGACATCGAAGCCCGTGCGGATATGGATCTGGTCGAGGACATTGATCAAATTATCGGCCTCACAAATAGCCGTCGTCGACAAGACGCGGACATCCTTGACATCGTAATCGCGAAGGAGCTGGCGGAACCCCAGCAGGACCTGACAGATTTCATTCAAAGACTGAAAACTGACATGATGGCGCTGGAATACCGTTTCCCCATATTTCACTTCTCGGGATACATTTTCGATGATTTCCATGTCGTCCAAAGACGAATAAGCAATGACCTTCAAGGTCATGTTGACCGTCCCGATATGGATGATACCGAAAACATTCCGGGTTTGTTTTTCCATTATTCTCCCCACTTTTCTTGACGGTATAGTTGCTGTCTAGTTGATACTCTCCTTATTATACATGAAAGTCACCATATGTATGTATATTTTTTGTAAAAATTTTCAGTTTTTCCCCAGTGGGGATACAGAAAAAAGAGGCTGTCCGCTGAAGACAACCTCTTTTTGAGCAATTAATTTCCCTACCACGCCGCAGGCAGCCAGCCGCATAGGCTAAAGATGGCGTAGATGCCGGCACTGGCAAAGAGTACGACGACGAGGAACTGCATGATGGGGTGAGCGATCCAGCCGCATCTCCAGCACGGTGCGTGGTCGCCGTGTTTACGGGCGCTGCGCAGCATGAAGACGGGCAGGATGGACATGATGATGCCGCCGAAGGTGCCGGCGCTGAAGATGGCGTTGACGAAACCGACGAGGCCGCTGTAAGCCAAGAGGACTGGCGGGATGACGATGAAGGCCAGGCAGCCGGCTCGCGTACGGATGTCCGTTTCCGATTTAAAGTCCAGGCGGTCGATCATATTGGTCAAGAAGCTTTCGGCAATGGCCCAGAACGATGTGAGCATGGCACAGAAAGCGAAAGCGTTGACGATGACGAAGAAGACCGGAGATCCCAGGGCACGGCCCCAGGACAGGGATGCGACTTCCGAAATTTCATCGACTGGCAGCATGAGGAAGACCGCCAAGGGGACCAAAGCCAGGATGACGAAGGAAATGCCGGCCCCAGCCAGGATGGACGGGACGATTTTCCCCGGGTCATGCGTGAAGCCCCGGGAGATTTCCGGAACGATATACTGGACGGCATAGCAGAAGACGGCGATATTGAAGACCGGAACGGCATAGGTCCAATGGGCGTAGAGAATATCTGCGACAGGTACGCGGGCCGAAAACAGTGACGCGCCGACGAGAAGAATAAGCATGGCCGTCATACCTGAACTCAAATATTTCTCAGCGACCCCAGTGGCCTTAAGGCCCAGCCAGACGACGCTCGTCGCCCCGAGGGCAAAGAGGCAGCTGGCCATTTCCAGGGAAATACCGAAAAATTCGCTCAATATCCTGCCGCAGCCGCTGGTGTAAGCGATGAGGCTGCAAAAAGACGTGGCCCCGACGGAAAAGAAAATCAGCCAGGAACCGATCTTGCCGACGTACTTTTCTGCCAGGCCCGACAGCTGCAAGGGCTTCGTCGTCCGCAGCGTCGCTTCAGCGACATAGAGCATGGAGATGATAGAAAAAAAGCCTGCTACGACAAGCCACGTAAGCAGGACAGGCCAGCCGGCATTGCGACTGGCAAAAGCTAAACCTAAAACACCGGAACCTATGGTAGACCCGACGACCATCATCGTAGCCTCCATAAAAGTAAGACGATGTACCTTGAGAGCCGCATCCTTTTGCGCAGCTCTGGCCGATATAGTGTCCAACTCGTTCACATATTCCATGAAGAAAAAACCTCTTTTCGTGTGAAAATATGTTACCTGATGTCAGCATGTCTGGACCATTATACCATATCCGCATAGGGATTCCAAGAAAAAAATCCTGCCACCTGAGAAAAAGCAGCAGGAATCGCCTCCTTCTATGTCGAAATGATATAGTGAAAATGATAAGGAGGGATTTTTATGGCAGACGTAATGGATAAGAAAAAACAACAAGGAACTCCCGAAAAAGACGCGGAAGCCGAAAAGGAACTGACGATTCTCCAGCCCGGCGCCGTTCCGGAAGAAGACGAAGATCCGGAAGCGCCCTACCTGGCCTCAGACATGTATCAGCGCATCGTCGCCCTGATCAACAACTTTGAGTCGGGCCTGCCCGACGACATGCAGGCCGGCGGCCGCCTGGTATCAGCTGGCGATATCACCTTCAGCATCCAGGATATCGGCTACTGGGATCCGAACATGATCGTCTTTTACGGCGAATTGTCCGACGGATCGGCCGTCGAACTGGTCCAGCATATTTCCCAGCTCAACCTGCTCCTCGTCGCCGTCCCCCGCCACGACGACATTGAAAAGCCGCGCCGCATCATCGGCTTCAACCGCAAGAACGAACCGGATATCGCCACCGACCCGGAAGACTGAAGTCACGAAGATTTCGGCAAGGTGCTGACGGAAATAGCTGCCGGTTTGGCCGGACAGTGATACTCGCAGGAACCGCAGCCGATACAGCGCGCCCCATCGACGTGCGGGTAGCTGCGCCCGTCCTTGTTCTCGACCAGGGTAATGGCCTGGACGGGACAATGGCGGGCACAGTTACCGCAGACTATGCCGTCGCGGGCGATGAGACAGTGGAATTGGGCATAACGGGCGATGCCGATTTTTGTCTTTTCTTTCACGGCCAGCTCCAGCGGACGGATGGCACCGGCCGGGCAGGCTTGAGAACAAAAGTTGCAGTTATAGACACAGTAGCCTTTAGAAAAATCCATGTAGGGCTGGCCCATCTGCAAGGCGCCGTTCTCCAAGACGGCCGGCACCAGGACGCCGCTGGGACAGCGGCTGACACAGAGATGGCAGGCCGTACAGCGCTGAGCAAAAGCATCGGCTGAAACGGCCCCAGGCGGCAAGATTTTCTTCTTCCCCTTCCCCGTCCCCATCAAGGCTGGAACAACGGTCTGGCTGCGGGCCAGACCTGCGGCGATGGTCCCGGCGGCAACGGCCGTCGTCAGCAGCATCTCCCGTCGGCTGATACCTTCACCAGATAGCTTTTTTTCCGGAAGCTTGACCGGAAGGGTCCGGGAAAAGGTCAAGGCCCCTTTCGGACAGACGGCAACGCAGTCGAAGCAGTCGACGCAGCGGCTGGTATCGACGAAGCCATGGGCGACGTCGATGCAGGACGAACGGCACGTCTTTTCACAGGCCCCGCAGTGGATGCAGCGCGATCCGTCGATGACCGGCCGGAACAGGCTGAAGCGGCTGAGGGTTCCCAACAGCGTGCCTACAGGACAGAAAGTGTGGCAGTACGCCCGGCCATAGCGCCAGGCCAGGACAGTCAGGACGACGAAATACGCTCCGGCCAGGGCCATGGAAGCCAGCGGCGGCCAGAGAATATCCGTCTGGCTCAGCGCCGGGATCCAGCCATGGCTTTCATTGAGCCTAACCAAAGCGTTCCAGCCATAAGCGACTGGCAGGCCCAGTCCATCGTGAACGATGCGGCCAAAGATACTGTACGGGTCGACTAGCCCCAAAAGGCCAGACAAGCCGGCCCACAAAGCTAATCCTGTTACAATCAATACGCCATAGCGCACAATGCGCTGTTCCCGCCGGAAAGCGAATTTCCGGCGATTTTTTTTGCGTCTCTTGGCCAGCCAAAAGACAAAGTCCTGACTGATTCCCAAAGGACAGAGGACGCTGCAATAGATCCGTCCCAGGAGCAGGGTCAGGACGATGATGACGGCGATGACCAGGAGATTCCCAGCCAAGAGAGCCGGCAGGACCTGCCATTGCGGCAGCACGGGTGCTACGATACCAGCAAAGGTCAGGACCATGACCCCCATCAGGAGCCACGATAAAACGATGCGTCCCCGTTGCAGCATGTTCCGCATTTACACTACCCCCTTTCCTGTATCGCGCCCGAAATATTGGACAACATCATCAATGGCCCGCACGTGCTTAGGGATGTCGATATGCTGCGGACACTTGGGCAGACAGCGGCCGCAGACTGTACAGTGGGAAGCGCGCTGCGGCCGTTCCAGGTTATTCTGATAATGGGCCAGGAAGGCTTTCTCCTGTGCCGCCGAGGCCCCTTGGGGATGGTCCACGTCGATTCCGGCCGGTTCGCCATAACGGTTGTAGATATGAAAGACTCCGGCGATGTCGACACCGTAGGGGCAGGGTTCACAGTAACGGCAATAGGTACAGGGAATGGCCCCGCTGCCGGCTTCCTTCCCCAGGGAGCGCTGGATAGCCCGCTCTTCGGCGGCCGATAAGGGCTGAAAATTGCTCAGGGTCCGGATATTGTCCAGGACCTGTTCCAAATTGCTCATGCCTGAATTCATGGTGATGACCCCTTCTTTAGAGCCGACCCAGCGCAGGGCCCACGACGCCATGCTGGCCTCTGGCCGCTGCTGCTTCAAGATGGCTTCTGCCGACGATGACAGATTGGCCAGGTTTCCGCCTTTGACCGGTTCCATGACGAAAATGGGGACATCCTTTTCTCGGCACTTGCGATACAGGTCCCCGGCCTGGCGGCTCCCTGACGGCGCTTCGCCCGGTTCGTTCCAGTCGGCATAGTTGAGCTGGATCATGCAGAAATCCCAATCATACTGGTCCAGGAGATAATGAAAGAAGGGCACGTCACCGTGGAAGGAAAAGCCCAGGCAACGGATGCGGCCCCGGGCTTTTTCCTGGCGAAGGTAGTCCAGGATGCCGTCTTGGATGTAAAGTTCATCGAACTGGTCCTGACTGGTCAGGGAATGAAGCATGTAGTTGTCGAAATACGCAACTTGGCAGCGGTCGAGCTGGGTCTGGAAGATATCCTTTGCCTGATCGAGTCCCGTCAAGATGGGCGTCGGCATCTTGTCGGCCAGATAGACTGTGTCGCGGGGATATTTCTGCAAGGCCTGGCCGATGAAGGCTTCGGACTTCCCGTCGTGGTAGAACCAGGCCGTATCAAAATAATTGATGCCGTGGCGATAGGCAAAATCGACCATCTTCTCGCCTAATTCCTTATCTATTTCCCGGCCCGACGCTGTAAAGGTCGTCGGCAGGCGCATGCAGCCAAAGCCCAGGAGAGACAAGTCTTTCCCGAGGGGCTTATAGTAGCGCGTCGTGACTTTTCCCAAGTCCGTTCCGGCTGCCCCGGCAGCCTTATCGGCATCGAGGAAAGCCAGGATATCCTCGCGCTTCACCAAAGCCCCGCCAGCAGCTGCCCCAGCCAGTCCCCCGCCGAGGAGCTTCAAAAAAGTCCGCCGGCTGATATCGTGACTCATCCTACTTCCTCCTGTCTTATAACAATCCGGCCTTATCCAGCCAGGGATCGATGACGCTGTAATCCGTATCTTTATCCAGGGTCAGGCCCGTAAAGAGGCGGGCGCCGGGAGCTGCTGCGGCCAAGGCCGGCAAGGTGACTTCAAAGGGGCTGCTGTAAGAGCACATGTAAGGCACGATGAGTTTCCCCTTCAAATCTTTCCCTTCCAGGAACGACGGGATAGTCATAGGCGCCGTGAACCACCAGCAGGGATAGCCGAGGACGATGACATCGTACTGCGACAGGTCGGGCTGTGTGCCGGCTAATTGGGGATGGACATTTTCATCAACTTCCTGCGCCGATTCCTTGAGGACCGTCGAATAATCGCGGGAATAATCGGGGTCGCGCTTGATTTCATAGAGGTCACCGCCAATTTTGTCCTGTATCATATGGGCCACTTCGCCAGACCGGCCGCCCCAGGTGAAATAAGCGATGAGGATGCGCTGGCCTTTATGGCTCCCCTTGGGTTCTTCCTGAATGGTCTTAATGGCAGCCGCTTCCTGTTTATGTTTGCTTTCCAGTTCATCTTTTATATCTTCCGACATGGGCTTACCTGTCTGGTTTGGCACGTAGACTCCAGCCGTCTGCGCCGGTGCCGCGTTTTCCGAAGTGTTCTGATCCGCATTTCCCACTTCCCCACAGGCCGTCAGCAGGAACATAGTAGCCCCTAAGAAAATAACTCGCATGATTTTTACCAATTTCATAAGAATCCCTCCATTTTACTTACTGTGTGAACCCCATTTGATTCAGCCAATGCTGGGTCATTTCTTCAGCTTTATCCATGTCCTTATGATGCAGGGCAAATCCTTCGTGGACCGAAGCCCCCGGTTCGGTCTGCTGGATGTTCTGGATGGTGTCGGAGAACCCACTGCCACCGGATGTGACGATAGCGTAGACCTGTTTTCCTGACATATCCGTTTCCTTCAGGAACGACTGTACCGGCGCTGGCAAGGCGCTCCACCAGTTTGGATAAACTAAGATGATCGTATCGTAGCCGCTGAGGTCATCGACATGACTCTTCAAAGCGGGCAGTTCCTGATTCTGAATTTCCGCCTTGCCTTGGTCGACAGTTTCTTCATAACTTGTCGGATAGGGCTTTTCCGTCAGGATAGAAAATAAATCGCCGCCAGTCTGATTGGCGATATAATCAGCAATAACCGTATTATTGCCAACAGCGACGCCGTCCTTGACTTTCAGGCTGGCTGAACTCATGACGTCGTACTTATCCGAATGAATGGCCTTGGCATCCGTATTTTCCGGATACGTAAAATAGGCAATGAGAATTTTATGCGGGTTTCCCTGGGGGTGATGGACTACCGACGCAGATACGGTCGGATTCGTGAGCTCTTTCTGACTCAGATTACCAGATGAACTTGACTTACCCGTAATATCACTGATACCGCAAGCCGTCAGGAACGCCGTCATCATCATGGCACAAGCAAGACCTAATACTTTCTTCCTCATAATAGACATCTCCTTTTTTTCTTACATTCACTATGGTCTATACGTAAAGAAATATCATACTTGTAGTATACCTTCCATTTTCTGTTATTTGAAATGCTTATCACATATTATTAGAAATGTTTTTATAGTATGGCAGCATGACAAAAAGGAGGCTGTCGTATTAAGACAACCTCCTTTGGAGTAATAAGGAGAGCCACGAACCATGAACCTAGCTTGTTCTTTTTACTTTGAACCAGGCAGCGTACATGGTCGGCAGGACCAGCAGGGTCAGGACGGTGGCGACGAAGAGGCCACTGGCAATGGCGACGGCCAAGGGGCCCCAGAAGACGCTGCGCATGAGGGGAATCATGCCTAAAATGGCCGCAGCGGCTGTGAGCATGATGGGCCGGAAGCGCATGACCGCTGAGTCGATGACGGCATGCCACGGGTCCTCACCGGCAGCCATATGCTTCTGGATCTGGTCCAAGAGGATGATGGAGTTGCGGATGATCATGCCGCCCAGGGCCAGGATGCCCAAGTCGGCGACGAAGCCCAGGGATTTCCCGAAGAGGAGCATCCCCCAGGAAACACCGATAAGTCCCATGGGCGCCGTAATCAGGGCCAGGAACATGAGCGACGGACTGCGGAGCTGGAACATGAGCAGGGTCATAATGATGATGATCATGATAGGCACGGGCACCATCAGGTATTTCAGGGATTTCTGGCTGTTTTCCAGGGCCCCGTCGACTTCGACGGTGTAGCCAAAGGGCATGCTTTCCCGGATATCGGCAATGGAGTCATAGGCTTTCTGCGTCGCATCGTTGGCCGTACCGGACTTGATGCCGCCGTTGATGGTAATGGTCGGCTTCAAATCGCGGCGCCAGATGAGGCCATCTTCGCCTTTATAGGAAACGTTGGCAATCTGTTCCAGCGGCACGTAGCCGGCCCGCCCGACATAGACAGGCAGGCTCTTTATCTTCGCCAGGTCATTGCGGTCGCTGTCCTGAAGACGCAGCTGGATACCGATGGTCTTGTCGGCTGCGTAGTATTGTGCGACTGTGGCCCCGGACAGTTCTGTATACAAGGTCTTGGCAATATCTTCGCCAGAAATGCCCATGGCCCGCAATTTATTCTGGTCCAGGTCGACGTGCATGATCTTATTCTTCTGGTCCCAGTTGAGGAAGACATTTTCCGTATTCGGGTCTTTGGCAATGCGCGCCGCAATCTGCTGGGCATAGGCTTTGACCTTATCCGTATCGTAACCGGATACGCGCAGCATAATGGGATAATCCGACGGCGGCCCTAAGGGCACGTTCTTGACGTTGCAGCGGACGTTCGGGAACTTGTCGGCCATTTCTTCTTTGATGGACTGCGTCAATTCTTCCCTCGTCTGGGTATCCTTGGCGACGACGACGAACTGAGCGTAGTTGTTGGCCGGCAGGACCGGTTCGATGGTCAAGACGAAGCGCGGCGCCCCTTCTCCGACGTAATACGAATAATCCTTGAGTTTTTCCTGCTGGCTGTCGAGATACTGGGCAAAGCGGGCCGCTTCTTTCTGCGTCGCCTGCATGGACGAGCCTTCAGGCAGGGTCATTTCAACGATGAGTTCCGGTCTGAGAGAGGGCGGGAAAAATTCCTGGGGAATGAGTTTCATCAAGCCGACAGACAAGATGAACATGGCCGCTGTCCCGCCGATGACCAGGGCCCGATGAGTCAGGCACCAGGTCAGGACCTTGCGGAAGAAGACGTAGAACCGGCTCTGGTACAACGGTTCCGGCTCCGTCCCTTGGGCGACCTTGGGCTTAATCAGGTAATAGCCGAAGAGCGGCGCGACCATGACCGATACGATCCACGACAAGACCAGGGCCGCCGTAATGACAGGGAACAAATCTTTACAAAATTCCGACGCCGCCCCATCGGCAAAGGCGACGGGGATGAAGCCGGAGCAAGTGATGAGCGTCCCCGTCAGCATGGGCTTAGCTGTCGCCTTAAAGGCATAGCAGGCCGCATCGACGCGGTTCATGCCCTTCTCCAGCTGGACGGTCATCATTTCAACGGCAATGATGGCGTCGTCGACGAGGAGGCCCAGGGCGATGATGAGGGACCCCAAAGAGACTTTATGCAAGTCGATGCCGGCTACTTCCATGACGCAGAAGACGCCGGTCAGAACCAGAGGGATACAGAAAGCGACGACCAGGCCCGTCCGCAGTCCCAGGCTGAGGAAGCTGACGACGAGGACGATGATGATAGCTTCGCGCAGGGTATTGGTAAAATCGCTGATGGACTCTTTGACGACCTGCGGCTGGTCCGATACCTGGTGGATTTCCATACCTGCCGGCAAATCAGATTTGACGCTTTCCTGCAATTTCTTCAGGTTTTCACCGAGCTTCAGGTTATTGCCGCCGCTCTTCATGGACAAGGCGATGCCGACGGCCGGTTTGCCGTTGTAGAACATCTTCGGGTCTGCCGGTTCCGTATAGCGCCGTTCGACCGTGGCGATGTCACCCAGGCGGAAGACGCGGCCATTGGCATTGATAGGCAGGTTGCGGATGGCTTCGACGTCTTCAAAGACACCGGACAGGCGCAGGTAGACGTTATCCGACTGAGTATCGACCATACCGGCCGGCGTCATCTGGTTCTGGCCTTTGACGGCATCGGCAATGGTCGTCGGCGCAATGCCCAGTTCGGCCAATTTGGAATTAGCCACTTCGATATAGACCTTTTCCGATTGTTCGCCGACCAGTTCGACTTTGCTCACATCGTCGACGGACATCATCATGCGGCGTATCTTTTCGGCCTTCTGGCGCAGTTCTTCATAAGAATAACCATCGCCGGTGACGGCATAGATAGAACCGTAGACGTCATCGAAGCGGTCGTTATAATACGGGCCGTAGACGCCTTCAGGCAGGTCCCTCTTCATGTCTTCCGTCAGATTGCGGACTTCATGCCACGTGCTGCGGATACTGTCGCGCGGCGCCTTGTCGTCGAGATAGACGTAGATGACCGACTGACCGGGCCGGGAATAACTCTTGATATAGTCCAGGTTCGGCGTATCTTGCAGTTTCTTTTCGATCTTATCCGTAACCTGTTCCTGCATCTGTTCTGCCGTGGCACCCGGCCAGGCGACGGAAACGACCATGGTCCGCACCGTATACGTCGGGTCTTCCATACGTCCCAGTTTCATGTAGGAAAAGATGCCGGCAATGGCGATGAGGATGATGAAGTACCAGACGAGGACGCGGTTATGAATAGATACTTCCGATAAATTTCTCATTCATCTTCCCCCTCTACGCGGACTTTCTGGCCTTCCCGGAGCTGATGGACGCCGGCTGTGACGACGACATAGCCGCGGCTGAGGCCCGTGACTTTGACCGTATTATCGCCAAAATCCTGAACTGTCACGTCTTTCAAGGATAAGGTCTTGTCCTTGCCGACGATCCAGACCTGAGGCGTATCGCCAGTCTGATAGATAGCGGCCAGCGGCAGGACGAAAGTATCTTCCGCCGCCGCCTGTTCACTGCCGTTAGCCACGGTAGCCGTCATGCCGAGCTGCATCCCGTCCGGCGGGTTGGGCAGAGAAATATTGACCTGATATGTCCGGGATGCCGCGTCGGCCATGGGCGCCACTTCGCGGACGACGCCGGCAGCCTGCTGGTTCTGGAGGGCCCAGAAAGTGACGGTCACGTTCTTGCCCACCGGGAAATCGGCCAATTTATTTTCCGGCACGTTGACCTGGACTTCCAAGTCCCCTGAATGAACTAAGGTGACGACAGTCTGACCGGCCGCGACGACCTGCCCGACTTCGGCCGATACGGCTGAAATGACGCCGTCGGCATCGGCCGTGAGCTGTGTATAAGACAACTGATTTTCCTGAGCCTGTTGAGCGGCCAGGGCCTGGTTATACTGGGCCGAAGCCTGGTCGTAGGCCGTCTGGTACTGGTCCAGGACGGACGCACTGATGGCATCCATATCGTATAATTGCTGATAGCGGTTCAAATTGGATTGGGCCAGCTGGAGCTGGGCAGCAGCGGCGTCGACCTTGGCCTGCGTCTGGTTGACAGCCTGAGCAATATCCTTCGGATCGACCGTCATCAAGACGTCACCGGCATGGACCTGCGAGCCGAGCTGGACGTTGCGGGCCGTAATGCGGCCGCCGGCCTGGAAGGACAGATTACTCTGGTAACGGCCTTTGACGGTCCCCGAATAGGTTCCAGCCGTCGTACCCGCCCTTTCGCTGCCGACCTGGATGGCCTTGACCAGCTGGGGCTGTTCGGCCTGCTGCGTCTGCTGGCCGCAGCCTGTCAGGCTGAGGGCTGCCACGACGGCCATGGCTGCAGCCGTATATTTCCAATATGCTTTCATACTTTCATCTCCTTCTGCGGATCCAGCGGAGCCACTTCCGCCTCGACGGCATTGTCCGCCACTTGATGCATAAGCTGGAACGCCTTGTCCAGCGTCACCTCGTCGATACCTCGGACGAGAATCTCGACCCATCGCTTGAGGATGCCCTCCATCGTATCCTGTAAATCCAGGGCCTTCGGCGTCAAATAGAGATATTTATAGCGCCGGTCATCGCCCTGCTGACGGCGGCTGACGAACCCCTTCTCTTCCAACAATTTCAGATTGCGGGCCACCAAGGCCTTATCGGCCTTCATGACCTTACAGAGCTCATGCTGCCGGCAGCCGTCGTTGCTGTACAGGCTCATGAGGGTCACGTGTTCCGAATAAGACAACTTCCACGGTCGGCAGGCCTCAGTCACATAGGCTTGCGAACGCTGGTTGATGACGCTGAAATCATGGCTGACCTTTAAATAATCCACGCTCCGCATCCCCTTTCCTCTGTAATTAGTTGATTTGCTCAACTATCTATCTGTAGTATAGCAAAAAGAAAGGGAAAAAGCAAGGCGCTGTCACAGGCCGCCCCGGACTCAAATGCCGCTGCGCGGCGACAGATGCAAACGGACGACATCGCCTCGAGTGACCCTCGGCTCGTAAAAAAAGGCCCCGATTGGGGCCATCATAGGGGCCGTCCTGTAAAGGCGGCCCGCTACGCGCTGAGGGTATCCCCGAGGCGTCGTTGTTAGTTCGAATTTATCGCGGTGGAACGCCGCATCGTATTCCGATTCCATACAGGGATGTCCTGGAATCAGACCAGCACCCACACGACAGCGATGACGAGTGCCGGCAGCAGGTTGGCAATGCGCACGTGAGGCAGGCCGAAGAGGTTCGTGCCGACACAGAAAATCAGGATATTGCCGACGGCGCTGAGGCTCTTTAGAGCAGCAGGCGTCATGATAGGTTCGAGAAAGCCGGCCAGCAGGAAGATGATTCCCTGGAAGATGCCGACAGAAATTGCGGAAAAGATGCAGCCCTTGCCCAGCGCCGATGTCATGATCATGACGATGACGGCATCGATTACCGTCTTGGCGAACAGGACAGAGGGGTCACTGAGCAGGCGGTCGTTGATAGAACCGATGACGGCCATGGCACCGATGCAGACTGTCAGGGATGCCGTGACGAAGCCTTCGACGAATCGCGTGTCACCACCACTGCCCGTCTTCTGCTGGAGCCAGTGCCCGAAACGCTCCATGCGGTCTTCGAGGTCGATGGCTTCACCGATGACTGCACCACCGATGAGACTCGCAAGCATACAGTTCGTCCCGACGAGCGTCACTCCCCCATCAGCGCCGATTTGCAGCATCTCTTTGACCGTTCCCGTCAAACCGAGGAATATGACCGCCACAGCACAGGCCATCATGATGGCCTGTTGGAAACGCTCTGATATCAGCCGTCCGCACCCCAGCCCCAAGAGTCCACCACCGACAATGCCCAATACATTCGCTAAAACACCTATTCCTGGAAACAAAAAATTCCCACCTTTCTAAAAAAAATAAAAACAGATGCCGGCGAACTCAAGGTATCCGCCGGCTCACTTTTTTCCCGATGACGGGAATCTTTTCGATGTCTTCGACGGTCAGGGCCCGGAAGACGATGAGGCCTATGAGGTAGACCAGGGCGGCGGCCATCATGGCGATGAGGGTGGCTGCGGCGTTGCCGAAGAGGACGATCAGGGCGTGATGGACGAGCCAGGCCGTACCGGCCATGGCGGCACCGGCCAGGAAGAGTTTACCCACATAGCGCCATTGGACGCGGTAGGCGATGTATTTATGGGCAAAGTACAAGTTGAGCGCCGTCGCGACAGCCAGGTCGGCATTGGTCGCCCAGGCGGCGCCGACTTCACCCAGCCAGGGAATGGCCGTCAGATGCCAGCTGAGGACGATTTTGACAACGGCTGCAGCAGCCATATTGTACAGGGGGACCGCCGTATGGCCCATGCCCTGCAGGAGGCCGCTGGTAATCTGCTGGAGACCGACGAGGAAGACGGAAATGGACAGGACGCAGATAGCCGGTCCCGCTGCCGGCGTCGCGTAGAGGAGCCGGGAAATGGGCACGGCCAGGACGGCCAGGCCCAGGCAGGCCGGTACGGTGATGACGTTGGCAATGCGCATGGCCGTGTCGGTCCGGTCGAGGATGACGTCCCGGTCATGACGGGAAAAAGCCGCCGATACGGCCGGGACGAGGCTCGTCGCCAAGGCGATGGTCAAGATGGCCGGCAGCTGGACCAGGCCGTTGGCCATACCCGTCAGGTAGCCATAGAGGGCCGTCGCTTCATGCGTACTGTAGCCAGCCGCTTCCAGGCGCAAGGGCACGATGAACAAGTCGATGCTGGCCACGGCCGGCAGGAGCATATTGGCTGCCGCCACGGGCACGGCCAGGACAATGAGCCGGCGGATGATGCGCCGTGGCGACTGGACGCGGAAGACGCCGTCATCTTCGGGCATAGGCTGGCGGCTGTAGCGGTAATATAAGAAGGTGATGAGCAGCAGCCCGGCAGCCGCCCCGGGGACGGCACCAAAGGCCGCACCGGCTGCGGCCCACTCCAGCCCCTTCGGCAGCAGGAGCCAGGCCAGGACGAGCATGGTGCAAACCCGGACGAATTGATCCGCCATCTGGGACAAGGCCGTCGGCGTCATGAGCTGCAGGCCCTGGAAATAGCCGCGGAAGCAGCAGGCCACGACCGACAAGCTCAAGGCCGGCGCCAGCACGGCCAGGGCCGGGAAGGCCCGGCTGTCGCGGACGATGCCCATCGTAACCAGGCCATGGGCGCCAAAAGGCAGGGCCAGGCCGCAGACGACGGCGACGACGGTCATAAAGGCCAGGGTCACGTGAAAGATGCGGCGGACACCGCTGTAATGGCCTTTGGCCGCTTCTTCAGCGATCATGATGGACACGGCAATGGGAATCCCGGCGCCGATGATGCTCAAAAGCAGGATATAGACGGGATAAGCCATCTGATAGAGGCCGATGCCCTCGCCGCCCAAGAGACGCGACAATAAAATACGGTTCAGCCCGCCTAAGATCTTGACGACGATACCGGCCATGGTGAGGACCATGGCGCCCCGTAAAAAGGAGTTCTTACTCAAGGGAATTCCCCTTTCTCAATGATGAAAAAGCCGTCAGCAGGGTCTGGATGAAGGCCAGGACGTCGGAAATCCCTGCCAGGGAGACGCGGACCATGACGGGCAGATTGGGCACCAGGCGGAAACGGCGGCGCAGAGACGGTTCCAAGTTGGGAAGGTCCGGCATATCGGCGACGCGCTGCCATTTCAATTCCAGGACATCCTTCTTCTGGGCGATGAGTACCAGGCCCTGAGCCTTGGCATCGAGGCGCGTTTCCGTGACCTGCAGGAGTTTTTCTACGGGCTGGCTCGGCTTGCCATAGCGGTCGGCCAGTTCCTGGCGCAGGCCGGCCAGTTCCTCTTTCGACGATAAGACAGCCAGGCGCTGGTACATTTCGATTTTCTGACCGCCATTCTGGATATAGTCGTCGTCGATGAAGGCGTCGACATGGATTTCCATGACCGTTTCCGGCGGTGGCGGCGCCACATCCTTGCCGGTCTGGGCCTTGGCGATGGCATCTTCCAGCATGTGACAGTACATGGCAAAACCGACGCTGGCGATATTGCCGTGCTGTTCCCGACCCAGGAGGTTGCCGGCACCGCGGATTTCCAGGTCGCGCATGGCAATCTTGAAGCCCGACCCGAGTTCGGTAAATTCCTTGATGGCCTGCAATCGCTTTTCAGCGACTTCCGACAGGACCTTGTCGCGGCGGTAGAGGAAATAAGCATAGGCCATGCGGTGGCTCCGGCCGACGCGGCCGCGCATCTGATAGAGCTGGGACAGACCAAAATGGTCGGCGTCATAAATGATGATCGTATTGGCATTGGCTACGTCCAGACCGTTTTCGACGAGGCTCGAACAGAGGAGGACGTCGTATTTGCCTTCATAGAAATCGAACATGACCGATTCCAGCAGACTCCCGGCCATCTGGCCGTGGGCGATGCCAATGGTCACATCCGGCAAGAGGGCCTGGAGTTGGTCTTTCATCTTTTCGATGGTCGCGACGCGGTTGTAGACGAAGAAGACCTGGCCGCCCCGCCGCTTTTCGCGCATAATGGCATCGCTGACGATGCGGGCGTCGTATTCGGTCACATAGGTCTGGACGGGGAAACGGTCGGTCGGCGGCGTTTCGATGACGCACATTTCCCGCAAGTTGACCAGGGACATGTGCAGCGTCCGCGGAATGGGCGTCGCGCTCAGGGACAGGACATCGATATTGGCGGCCCAGGCCTTCCATTTTTCTTTCTGGGCAACGCCGAAGCGCTGTTCTTCATCGACGACCAAGAGGCCCAGGTCCTTGAACTTGACCTTTTTATTGAGCAGGCTGTGGGTCCCGATGAGGACGTCGATATCGCCTGTCAGGGTCCGGGCCAGGATATCTTTCTTTTCTTTATAGGAACGGAAGCGGTTGAGGACGTCGACGTGGACGCCAAAGGGGCCGAAGCGTTCCATGAAGGTCTGGAAATGCTGTTGCGACAAAACCGTCGTCGGCACCAGGACGGCGACCTGCTTGCCCGCCGTGACGGCCTTGAAGATGGCCCGCATGGCCACTTCCGTCTTGCCGAAGCCGACGTCGCCGCAGACCAGGCAGTCCATCGGCGTCGGACGTTCCATGCTAGCCTTGATGTCGCGGACGGCTTTCAGCTGATCTTCCGTTTCTTCATAGGGGAAAGCTTCTTCAAATTCCTTTTGGAACGGCGTGTCCGGCGGAAAGGCATAGCCCTGGACGACTTCCCGCTTGGCATAAAGGGCGACGAGCTTTTCGGCCAGGTCGGTAATGGATTTCTGGGCCTTGGCCCGCGTCTTCTGCCAGTCGGAACCGCCCATTTTCTGCAGTTTCGGCGTATCCCCTTCGTTACCGATATAGCGCTGCAACAGGGACAACTGGTCTGTCGGCACGTAGAGGATGTCCTTGCCGGCATAGTGGATTTCCAGGTAATCCTTATGGACGCCATCCATTTCAATGGTCTTGATGCCGATGTAGCGGCCAATGCCGTGGACTTCATGGACGACGTAATCGCCGGGCTTGAGGTCCGTAAAGACGTTGATTTCCTGGCCTTTGGCCGCATGATGGCGCAGGCGCCGCTTCTGCGTGCCGAAGACATCCCGTTCGGCGACGACGACGACCTTGGCATAGGGCAGTTCGAAACCGTCGTGGATTTCCCCTTCGACGACGTAGATCCCGCCGGCCGGGCTCTGGGCCTCGTCATAGTCACGGAACGGCAATTCGTGCTGCTTCATCCAGGCCTGGAGCGAAGCCCGCCGGTCGCGGCTGCTGATGACGAAGAGGAGGGTATTCCCTAACGACCGCCAGTGGTCCACTTCTTCTTCCAGGAGGTTGAACTGCTTCTGGAAACTGGCCATCATCTTGGCAGCAAAGCTGGCCGACGTGTCCACTACCATGTCCGGCACGGACTGGGCCATGAGCGACAAGACGAGCTGCGGGCCTGGGCGTTCAGCGCCTGCCAGGTTCTTCCAGGAGGCCAGGCGGCCTTTATAGTCATCCGATTCCTTGAGGATTTTCTTCAAGCCTTCGCGGACGCGGTTCGGTTCATCCCAGATGATGACGCCCTGTTCAGCATAATCCAGGAGGGTGTATTTTTCATCATCCTGGACGGTCAGGGAAATGGGCAGGATCCTGGCTTTCTCCCGCTGTTCCTGTGATTTCTGGCTGTCCACATCGAACGTGCGCAGGCTGTCCAGTTCATCACCAAAAAATTCCAGGCGCAGCGGCTGCGGTTCATTGACGGCGTAGATATCGACGATATCGCCGCGGACGGAAAAATGGCCGCGCCGTTCGACCAGGTCCACCCGTTCATAGCCGGCGTCGACGAGGTGCTGCAGCAGCTCATCGCGGTCGTACTCCTGATGGATGGCGACGTCGATAGCCGCGGCATCAATGCGCTGCGGCGCCATGACGTACTGGGCGGCTTCTTCCGGTGCCGCCAGGATCAGGAGGCGGTCCCCCTGACGCAGGCGTCCCAGGGCTTCCATCTGCCGGGCCGTCCGGTCAAGGCTCTTGGCCGTCGTCGTGAAGACGGCCTTGTCGACGACGGGAAAGTCCAGGACCGGCAGGTCCGGAGCCAAAAAGGCCAGGTCTGCCCGCCAGGACGCTGCCTGTTCCCGCGACGGGACGACAAGGACAGCCTGTCCCGGCCGTTCCGTCAAGGCCTTGGCGACGAGGGCGCTCTTGACCGAGCCGCTGAGACCATAGATGCTATGGCAGCCCGGCTGAGAAAACGCCGTCACAGCCTCGCGGATATTTTCATCTTGATTCATCCATTGAAAGAATTGCTTCATATCATTTTTACCTCATGACAAATTGGGGCTGTCACAGGGAGATGGTCCCTATGCAGCCCTTATTGTAATTGAATTGGTTAACTATTTGATTATATCATACTTCACTGGCCTCTGCCAATGGGTATCACAGGACTGATGCGCCCTGCATGATGATAGCTTCCCGTTCTTTGCGGCTCATCTTGAGGAAATTCGTCTTTTTCAGCTTATCTTCATAGGACGAATCCATGCCGTTCAGCTTCCGGGCAACATCCTTGCGGATCTGCGGCAGCAGGCTGTAGAGGTTGCGTCCCGGGCAGTCCGTGCTGTTGACGTCGCGATGGCCTACGATGGTAGACGGTCCCGGCACGATGCTGTAGGTCTTGCAGATCCAGGCGACCAGCCCTTCCAACGAGTGGATCTGGGCCGGCGTGGGGATTTCTTTTTCAAAATTGCCCGTCACGTTGATGCCAACGGTATGGTAGTTCTGCCCTTCAGCGTGGGCACCGACCGTAGCCAGCGGGCGGCCCCGTTCAATGGTCCCGTCTTTGCGGATGACGTAATGATAACCGATGCCAGCCCAGCCGTTGGCCAAATGGGCGCGGTGGATAGCCGCTGCCGACGTATCACCATCGGGGATGCCGACATGATGGATAACGATCATGTCCGTCTTCGGCCGCAGGAGCAGCGTTTCCCGGAACTGGAAATGCGTTTCCTTAATAGCCATCGGTTCGGCCGGTGCCGCATCGGTGACGGGATTATAATTGCGCATGACGCCGCGGGCTCCGGCTGGTTTGGCCGACCGCGGTACACTGGCCACCGCCGTCAGTCTGGCGGCGGTACTCGTCGTGCCAGGTGTTGCGGCTTCCGTTTTCCCAGACTGATCCTTTTTCATTTTCCCGTCTTTCTTGGAAGCCTTGGCGGCTTTCGCCCTGGCCTTGGCCGCGGCATCCATATGCTGATCGACACTGGCTACGCCCGTCGTATAGGCCGCGCCTTCTTCACTGACAGGACTCGCAAAAGAACCGGTCGTCATGCCCAGGGCCAGGCACACCGTCAAGGCCAGGGCGGATATCATTTTTTTCGTTTTCACGATACATACACTTCCCCATGTTGTTGTTTGATTTTTTGGCAGAGCCGGTCCCACAAGGCCTGCGGAGCCGGATGGCCGTAGGTCCCGAGCTGGATGTGCGGCTTGGCCCGGCCGTGATAGTCGCTGCCCAAGGTCGCCATCAAACCGTACTCGTCGGCGATGCGGCGGTAAAAATCGCTCGTCCCCTCATCGTGGTAGCTGCAATACGCTTCGAGGCCGTCGAGACCTGTGGCAATGAGCTTCTCCGTCAAGGGACGATTCTGTTTCATATTGGCTCCGGGATGAGCCAGGACGGCGACGCCGCCATGGTCGTGGATGATAGCGACGGCACGGTCGAAGGCCATGAAGGTCATGGGCACGAAAGCCGGCCCTCCCTGACCGCAGATATCCCAGCCGAAATTGACATACGGCGCATCGCTTCTGGCACCTCCCGACCGGTACGGTGCTAGGACGGGACAATCCGCGTTGCGCGGATCCGCCAGGGCGACGCGGGCGATGTGGACTGACGCAATGGCATCGCCGCTGCAGAGCGCCCAAATAGCCGGCCTGTCGAGGACGACGCCCAAGGCTTCGACAGCATCGAGGATTTTCTCCGAAATGGCCCGGCGCTGACTGTATACATCTTTTTCAATGGCCGCAAAAACAGTATCTTCTGCGTGGATGCCATAGCCGAGGAGATGGAAATTCTTCCCTTCATACTGACAGCTGATTTCGATACCCGGCACCAGGTTCAGCCCCAGCCGGGCCGCTTCATCCCGTGCTTCCGGGATGGCCCGGACCGAATCATGGTCGGTCACGGCGACCGTCGTCACACCGGCCTGGGCACACTGACGCATCAAATCGGCTGGCTCGAACTGGCCGTCCATGCTGTATTTGGTATGCATATGCAAATCAAGCCATGTTTCCATATATGCACTTCCTTTCTTCAAACATCGCCCCTATTATACTACGCTTCCGCCCACCCTGCCAGTCGGGACGAAGTTTATGATTCGTTTTTCGAATTTTATTATTTTAGGCTCTGTCACAACAAATGGTTGATTTTTGACGAGAAATAGCGTATAATAATAGT